>Ga0302046_10004801_pt1 | contig 11975 bp, 3 predicted proteins | sample RVTome_11_FD_200261 | JGI IMG/M metagenome (GOLD analysis project Ga0302046, IMG submission 200261) | Soil microbial communities from uranium-contaminated site in the Upper Colorado River Basin, Wyoming, United States - RVT147D111 (version 2) ... | reverse complement strand
CGCAGAGACGCAGAGACGCCAAGGGATCGAGAACAGGACCTCTGCGCCTCTGCGCGAGCCAATAAAGGGACAGCGATGAGCATCTTGGTCAACAAGGATACGAAGGTCGTCGTGCAGGGGTTCACCGGTAAGGAGGGGACCTTCCACGCCTCCCAGTGCATCGAATACGGCACCCAGGTGGTGGGCGGCGTCACCCCCGGCAAGGGGGGCCAGAGCCACCTCGACCGGCCGGTGTTCAACTCGGTGCACGACGCGCGCCAGGCGACCGGGGCCAACTGCTCCTTGATCTTCGTGCCGCCGCCATTCGCCGCGGACGCGATCCTGGAGGCGATCGACGCGGGGATCGAGCTGATCGTCGCCATCACCGAGGGGATCCCGGTCCTCGACATGGTGCGGGTGAAGAACTACCTCAAGGGCTCTGACTCGCGGCTCATCGGCCCCAACTGTCCGGGGATCATCACCCCCGGCGAGGCGAAGATCGGTATCATGCCGGGCTTCATTCACCGGCCGGGCCGGGTGGGCATCGTCTCCCGTTCCGGGACCCTGACCTACGAGGCGGTCCACCAGGTGAGCGAGGTGGGGCTCGGCCAGTCCACCTGCATCGGCATCGGCGGCGACCCGGTGAACGGCACCCACTTCATCGACTGTCTGGCCCTGTTCCAGGCCGATCCGGACACCGACGCGGTGGTGATGATCGGCGAGATCGGCGGCGACGCCGAGGAACGCGCCGCGGCCTTCGTGGCGGAGCGCCTCACCAAGCCGGTGGTCGCCTTCATCGCCGGCTCCACCGCCCCCCCGGGACGGCGCATGGGTCACGCCGGCGCCATCGTCTCCGGCGGCAAGGGCACGGCGGAGGCGAAGTTCGCGGCCCTCGATGCGGCGGGCATCCGCACCACCCGCAACCCCTCCGAGCTCGGGCAGCTCGTCAAGGAGGCCCTCGCGTAAAGCAAGAGGCCAACGGTTAGGCCTGCATAAAGAGGGGGCGGCCACCAGGCCGTCCCCTCTTTTTTGGGGAAGATCATTCGGGATCTCCGGGGGCCGGTGGTGGTAGCCGCCTGTAGGAGCGGGCTTGACTGATAGGAAATTGCTTTTCCTGGGGGGGGCCGTGCGGGCCGTTGTCGGCGTCTGGAGGGGGGAGGTTGGGCGGCAAGTCGGGTGGTTTGGAGCCCTTCCCGAGGAAGGCGGCCTTTTCGGCGCCCATGCCGCGGGTCCCCTGTCGACCGCCTCCGCAGCAAACGCGGTGCCCGGCCAAGGTCGACCCGCCGGGCTCGGCACCGGGGATTCGATAACGGCTCTTATGGAACCCACAGTGTAGGGCATCCAGACCTTGGGCAATTCCTCTCGACTACCCCACCACAAGGTCCCGCATCTTGACACGAATTCCGAACAGGCATTCGTGGATCCGGCGGGCAATACCTTCCCGGTTGCCGTGCCGCTGGCCAAGGCAGCGGTGATGGCCTTGTCCCTCCCCTACCCCAATGCGCTGCACTACCCAACCCTGAGAGCGGCCGCGCAGTCCGTGATGGCGGAATTGTGCGCGCAGGGCGAGCAGGACGAGGCGCAATTCCGGGATGCCCTGTTCCGACTGGTGATGCTGCATGGCGTCATGCCCACCGTGTCGGACCGACACTTTCTTGCGGAACCGGGCGAACGTCCCCGTGCCCATGCACTGGCGCGCATACAGGCGGCGACTCCAGGCGGGGTGGTGAGCGGCGCGCGCCATGTAGCGATGGATATGGATGCGCCGGGGCGGGAATTGCTGACCCTGCTCGACGGCAGCCACACCCCGGAGGAACTGGTCAGCCTCATGCACGCCCGGCTGCCCGACTCGGGGCTGAGCCTGACCCGGGAACAGGTCGACACCCTGACCCATCGGCAGCTCTGGCTGTTTGCGCGGCAAGGGTTGATGGCCGGGTAGGCAACTCCGGTCGCACCTCGTTAGGCCTGATCCGTTGGCCCTGTCGTGACCCCGTGTATGATCCGGAGAGATGCCAGGGTGCATGAGCCGCCCTGATTATTTCGCCGCTGTCCCGGGAATGGCTACCGGGCGTCCGGGCCAATCTGCCCCAGCATTCCGATCATCGTCACCGTGGTGTCGTCACGTGGTGCAAAGCGGCCGTTCGCCGAGCGCTTGGGAGAATAGCGTGGGACCAGTGTGGAAGGCGGGCAACTCGAATCTCTTCAGGTATTGGCGCCGGATCAGGACACACCTGACAAGAGCGCGCCTGAACGGACGCGGCGCGCCGGGCAAACCTTTCAACCCTGTCCTGAGTGAAGCCGAAGGGAGTGAGCCGCCGCTGCGGGCGGAACTGTTCAGCACCGATCAGATGGCGCAGCACGGCGTGCGTCTTGCGTCCTCCCACCGCTTGATGCCGGGACGCGTGCCGGACAAGTTGCTGTCGCGGCTGGCCGCGAACGAGGCTGTGCTGATCGAGACCTGCAAACTGCTGAGGGTGGCGGTCGCGGCGAAGCACCGCATCACGCCCGCCGGGGAATGGCTGCTCGACAACTTCTATCTCGTCGAAGAGCAGATCCGCACCGCCAGGCGGCACCTGCCCAAGGGCTACAGCCGGGAACTGCCGGGCCTGGCCGAAGGCGCGTCGCGCGGGTTGCCGCGCGTGTATGACATCGCCCTGGAGACCATCGCCCACGGCGACGGACGGGTGGACCCGGACAGCCTCAGCCGTTTCGTCGCGGCGTACCAGACGGTCACCCCCCTACGGCTGGGCGAGTTGTGGGCCATCCCCATCATGTTGCGACTGGCGCTGATTGAAAATCTGCGCCGCGTCGCGGTGCGCATCGCCGCCGGCAGGCTGGACCGGGATCTGGCCGTCGAATGGGTGAACCGGTTGACGGAGATCGCCGGCCAGGATCCGAAGAACCTGATCCTGGTGATCGCGGACATGGCGCGATCGAATCCGCCCATGACGACTCCGTTCGTGTCCGAACTGGCGCGCCGCCTGCAGGGACAGGGGCCCGCTCTGACCCTGCCGCTGACCTGGATCGAACAGCAACTCGCCGAGTCGGGACTGAGCATCGAACAGTTGGTGCGCTCGGGAAGCCAGCAGCAGGCGGCCGACCAGGTTTCCATCAGCAACAGCATCGGCAGTCTGCGCTTCCTCGCGACCATGGACTGGCGCGAGTTCGTCGAGGCCATGAGCGTGGTCGAACAGACCCTGCGCACGGACCCGGGCGCGGCCTACACCGGGATGGACTTCGCCAGCCGCGACCGCTACCGCCATGTCATCGAGCAAGTGGCGAAGGCCAGCGGGCTCTCCGAGGACGCAGTGGCCGGCCGCGCCATCGGGCTTGCGCGGGCGGGCGCGGCCCGGACCGGGGAGGCCGACAGAACCGCGCATGTGGGCTACTACCTGATCGACCGGGGCCGGCCCGAACTGGAAAGGGCCACACAGGCGCGCCTTCCCCCGGCCGCGGCGCTGCGGCGCGGGGCGGGCCGGTCTCCCCTGCTGCTGTACCTGGGCACGATCACGCTGCTCACGGTGCTCCTCGCCGCGGGCCTGCTGGCGCAGGCGTGGATGGACGGTGCGGCCGACTGGGTGCTGGTACTGACGGGCATCCTCGCGCTGCTGGCCACCGGCCAGCTCGCGGTCGCGCTGGTGAACTGGCTGGCCACCTTGCTGGCGTCGCCGCATCCGCTGCCGCGCATGGACTTCTCCGCGGGCATCCCGACGGCATCGCGCGCCCTGGTGGTGGTGCCGACCCTGCTCGCCAGCCCGCGCAACATCGAGAGCCTGGTCGAGGCGCTGGAAGTCCGGTTCCTGGCCAATCGCGACGGGAATCTGCATTTCGGCCTGTTGACCGACCTGCGCGACGCGGCCGAGGAAACTTCGCCTGTGGACGCGCCGCTGCTGTATCTGGCCCGGGAGCGGATCGAAGCCCTGAATGCGCGCTACGGGGACGACGTATTCTTCCTGTTTCATCGCCCGCGCCGCTGGAATCCCCACGACCGGATCTGGATGGGTTACGAGCGCAAGCGCGGCAAGCTGGCGGACCTGAACGCCCTGCTGCGGGAGGGCAACCGCGACGGCTTCTCCCTCGTGGTCGGTGCGACCGCGGTGCTCGCCGGCGTGAAATACGTGATCACCCTCGACACGGACACCCAACTGCCGCGTGACGCCGCGCGCCAGTTCGTCGGCACCATGGCGCACCCGCTGAATCGTCCGGTCTACGACGCGGCCTTGCAGCGGGTTTGCGCGGGCTACGGCATCCTGCAACCGCGCGTGAGCGTGAGCCTGCCCGGCGCGAGCCAGTCGCGCTATGCGCGCCTGAACGGCGGCGAGCCGGGCATCGACCCGTATACCCGCGCCGTCTCCGACGTTTACCAGGACGCATTCCAGGATGGTTCGTTCATCGGCAAGGGGATCTACGACGTCGATGCCTTCGAACAGACGCTCAAGGGACGCTTTCCCGAGAACCGGATTCTCAGCCACGATCTTCTGGAAGGCTGTTACGCCCGCGCCGGGCTGTTGAGCGACGTGCAGTTGTACGAGGAATACCCGGCCCGCTACGGCGCCGACGTCAACCGCCGCTACCGCTGGATACGCGGCGACTGGCAACTCGCGCCCTGGCTGCTGCCGTGGGTGCCCGGTCCCGACGGGCGGCGCCGGAAAAACCCGCTCTCCGCGCTGTCGCGCTGGAAGCTGTTCGACAACCTGCGCCGCAGCCTGGTGCCGGCGGCATTGACGCTGCTGTTGCTGCTGGGTTGGACGGTGTTTTCATCGGCCGCGTTCTGGACATTGGCGGTGTTCGGCATCCTCCTGATCCCTCCCGTTCTGTCCACCCTGCTGGATCTGTCCCGAAAACCGGAGGACATGCGGCCGGGCCAGCATCTCGCCGCTGCTGCCCACGCCGCCGGCCAGCGCTTTATCCAGACGGGCTTTGCCCTGGTGACGCTGCCGCATGAGGCGTACTACAGCCTGGATGCGATCCTGCGCACCCTCGGGCGTTTGCTGGTCACGCACCAGCGGCTGCTGGAATGGAATCCCTCCGGCGACCAGGAGCGGCTGAGCCGCACCGACCTCGCCGCCTCGTTCCGCGCCATGGGGTTCGCCCCCGTGTTCGCCGCCGGCACGGCCATCACCCTGGCGGCGGCGAATCCGGCCGCGCTGGCCGTGGCGGGGCCCATACTGATCCTGTGGCTGGTCTCCCCCGCTATCACCTGGTGGATCAGCCTGCCCCTCGCCCGCCGCGAGGTTCGGCTGACGGCCGAACAGACCCGTTTTCTCGGCAGGATTGCGCGCAAGACCTGGGCATTCTTCGAGACCTTCGTCGGCCCGGAGGACCATTGGCTGCCACCGGACAACTACCAGGAATACCGCGATTCCGCGCTGGCCCATCGCACCTCGCCCACCAACATGGGACTGGCGCTGCTGGCGAATCTGTCCGCCCATGACTTCGGTTACATCCCGGCCGGACAACTGATCGAGCGCACGGCGCATACCCTGGAAACGATGGCGGTCCTGCCAAGCTATCGCGGCCACTTCTACAACTGGTACGACACGCAGTCGCTGCAAGCGCTGCACCCGGCTTACATCTCGACGGTGGACAGCGGCAACCTGGCGGGCCATCTGTTGACCCTGCGCCCGGGCCTGTTGGCGCTGCTTGACCGGCCGATCCTGGAGACCCGCTGCCTGGACGGCCTGCGCGACACGCTGGAGATATTGGATGAGGCCGCGGGCGACAGATCTCCGGCCACGCTGGCCCAATTCCGCAAGGATGTCGAATCCGCATGCGCTTCGCGGCCGGCCACGCTGCCGGCGGCACGGCTCCAACTGGACCGGCTGGCGCACTCCGCCGAGGCGATCAGCAACGACTTGGGGCATGAGCCCGAGAGCCAGGCGGCCTGGTGGGCAAGCGCGCTGGCCCGGCAATGCCGCGCGGCACGCGATGAGCTGGCCTTTCTCGCGCCGTGGACCGGGTTGCCGGAAGCGCCGGACGAACCCGGTGACCTCCCCGAGATCAATGCGATCCCGACCCTGCGTGCCCTGGCGGGACTCGATGTGGCGTTGTCGGCCCGCCTCGCGAGCCGGACCGAGGCGGTCACGACACCGGAACAGATCGCATGGCTGGCCGATCTGCGCCGGCACATCGGGCAAGGCAGCGAGCGCGCCCAGGCCCGCATCGCGGCCATCCAGAGCCTGGCCCTGCAGGCCGGCGAACTCGCGGACATGGAATATGGCTTCCTGTACGACAAGCCATCGCGTCTGCTGAGCATCGGCTACAGCGTGGACGAGCGGCGGCGGGACGCGAGTTACTACGATCTGCTGGCTTCGGAAGCGCGCTTGTGCGTGTTCGTCGCCATCGCCCAGGGACAATTGCCCCAGGAGAGCTGGTTCGCCCTGGGGCGCCTGCTCACGAGCGCCGGCGGCGAGCCGATTCTGCTGTCGTGGAGCGGCTCGATGTTCGAGTACCTGATGCCGCAACTGGTGATGCCGAGCTACGACCACACGCTGCTCGACCAGACCGCCAAGGCGGCGGTGGCGCGGCAGATCGAGTATGGCCAGCAGATCGGCCTGCCATGGGGCATGTCGGAATCCGGCTACAACGCGGTGGACGTGCAACTCAGCTACCAGTACCGCGCCTTCGGCGTGCCCGGCCTGGGGCTGAAACGCGGACTTGGCGAGGACCTGGTGGTCGCACCCTATGCGGCCGTGCTCGCCTTGATGGTGGCGCCGGAGGCGGCCTGCCTGAATCTGCAACGGCTCACCGCCGCCGGTGCGGAAGGCCAGTTCGGCTTTCATGAAGCCATCGACTACACCCCGGCACGGCAGCGGCGCGGCGAATCCCATGCCCTGGTGCGCTCCTACATGGCCCATCACCAGGGCATGAGCCTGCTGGCCCTGGCTTATCTGTTGCTGGACCGTCCGATGCAGAAGCGCTTCGAGTCCGACCCGCTGTTCCAGGCCACGCTGCTGTTGCTGCAGGAACGAATCCCCAGGGCCTCGGCGTTCTATGCCCACACCGCCGAACTCACCGGCATCCAGGCCGGTGTGGGCAGCCCGGAGATGCCGATCCGCGTGCTGAACAATCCCGACATACCGGTCCCGGAAGTGCAGTTGCTGTCCAACGGCCGATACAATGTGATGGTCACCCACGCCGGCGGCGGTTACAGCCGCTGGAAGGACTTGGCCGTGACGCGCTGGCGCGAGGACGGCACCCGCGACGCCTGGGGCACATTCTGCTACCTGCGCGACGTCAATAGCGGTTCGACCTGGTCGACCGCGCACCAGCCCAGCTTGCGACGCGCGGAACACTACGAGGCGATCTTCTCGGAAGGACGCGCGGAATTTCGCCGTCGCGATCGGGGTGACGATTTCGATTTCGACACCCATACCGATATCGTCGTATCGCCGGAAGACGACATCGAGTTGCGCCGCGTGCGCATTACCAATCGCTCCCCCGTGCGCCGGACGATCGAGGTCACGAGTTACGCGGAGGTGGTGCTGGCGGCGCCTGCCGCGGACGCCCTGCATCCGGCGTTCAGCAATCTCTTCGTGCAGACCGAGATCGTCGAGGCGCGCCAGGCCATCCTTTGCACGCGCCGGCCCCGCTCCAACGACGAAGCGGTACCCTGGATGTTTCACCTGATGGCCGTGCACGACGCGGAGGTCGACGCGCTTTCCTACGAGACCGACCGTGCGCGCTTCATCGGCCGCGGCCGCAACGCCGCCGCGCCCCAGGCGATGGACGAGGCAGCGGCGCTGTCCGGCAGCCAGGGCTCCGTGCTCGACCCGGTGGTCGCCATCCGCTGTCGCATCACCCTCGATCCGGAGCAGTCGGCCAACGTGGACCTGGTTTACGGCATGGGCGACAGCCGCGACGTGGCCCTGGCTCTGGTCGAGAAATATCAGGATCGGCGCCTCGCCGACCGCGTCTTCGAACTGGCCTGGACCCACGCCCAGGTGGTGCTGCGCCAGATCAACGCCGGGGAAGCGGACGCGCAACTTTACGGGCGCCTGGCCAACTCGATCCTCTACGCCCATGCCGCACTGCGCGCCGACAGCAGCGTGCTCATGAAGAACCGGCGCGGGCAATCCGGCCTGTGGGGCTATGCCATTTCCGGCGACCGGCCCATCGTCCTGCTGCGCATCGCCGACCTGGCCAACATCGAACTGGTGCGCCAGCTCATCCAGGCCCATGCCTACTGGCGCCTGAAGGGACTGGCGGTGGACCTGGTGATCTGGAACGAAGACCGCGCCGGTTACCGGCAGGTGCTGCAGGACCAGATCCTGGGCCTGGTGGCGGTGGGTCTGGAAACCCAGGCAATGGACCGGCCGGGCGGCATCTTCGTGCGCTCGGCGGAGCAGATCTCGGAGGAAGACCGTACCCTGTTCCAGACCGTCGCGCGCGTCATCCTCAGCGACAGCCGCGGGACCTTGGCGGAACAGGTCAACCGCCCCGGTGCGATGGAAGTACGCGTGCCACGTTTGATCCCGAACCGACCCCGCACTCCCGAACTGCCCACCGCTTTCGAACCGCCGCAGCGCGATCTGATCCTGTCCAATGGCATCGGCGGCTTCACCCAGGATGGGCGCGAGTACGTTATCACCACCACGCCCGCACAGCGCACCCCGGCGCCGTGGGTGAACGTGCTGGCCAATCCCCGCTTCGGCAGCGTCATCTCGGAGAGCGGCCAGGCCTATACCTGGGGCGAGAATGCCCACGAGTTCCGCCTCACGCCCTGGCACAACGACCCGGTATCCGACGCGGGCGGAGAAGCTTTTTACCTGCGCGACGAGGACAGCGGCCAGTTTTGGTCGCCGACGCCGCTGCCCCGGCGAGGTGCTACGCCCTACCTCAGCCGGCACGGCTTCGGCTACAGCGTGTTCGAGCATACCGAGGCCGGCATCCGCTCGGAGCTGTGGGTCTACGTGGCGGTGGACGCAGCGGTGAAGTTCTCCGTGCTCAAGGTGCGCAACGCATCCGGCCGGCCGCGCCGGCTTTCCGCCACCGGTTACGTGGAATGGGTGCTGGGCGACCTGCGGCCGAAATCGGCCATGCACGTGACCAGCGAAGTCGATCCCTACAGCGGCGCGCTCTACGCGCGCAACCCGTACAACACCGAATTTCCCGAGCGGGTCGCCTTCTTCGACGTGGACGACGCCGACCGGACCGCCACCTGCGACCGCGCCGAATTCATCGGCCGCAACGGCAGCCTGGAGAACCCGGCGGCGATGGCGCGCACCCACCTGTCCGGCAAGCTGGGCAGCGGCCTGGATCCCTGCGCCGCGATCCAGGTGGGGTTCGATCTGGCCGACGGGCAGGAGCGCGAGATCATCTTCAGGCTCGGTCTGGGGGGAACGCCGGGCGGCGACGACGCCAACCGGCTGGTGCATCGCTTCCGTGGCGCCGACTCGGCGCGGCGGGCGTTGGAAGAGGTCTGGCATTTCTGGAACCACTCGCTCGGCGCCGTCCAGGTGGAGACGCCCGACCAGTCACTCAACGTGCTGAGCAATGGCTGGCTGTTGTACCAGACCCTGGCCTGTCGCATGTGGGCGCGTAGCGGCTTTTACCAGTCGGGCGGCGCCTTCGGTTTCCGCGACCAGTTGCAGGACGCGATGGCGCTGGTGCACGCCGAGCCCGGGCTGCTGCGCGCGCAACTGCTGCTATGCGCGGGCCGCCAGTTCCACGAAGGCGATGTCCAGCACTGGTGGCATCCGCCCTCCGGCCGGGGCGTGCGCACCCATATTTCAGATGATTATCTGTGGCTCGCCCTGGCCACGTGCCGCTACGTATTCAGCACCGGCGACACCGGCGTGCTGGAGGAACCCGTCCCGTTTCTGGAAGGCCGCCCGCTCAGTGTGGACGATGATTCCTACTACGACCTGCCCGGCCCTTCGGTGACCGCGGAGAGCCTGTACTGGCACTGCGTGCGGGCCATCCGGCACGGACTGCAATTCGGCGAGCATGGCCTGCCACTGATCGGTTCCGGCGACTGGAACGACGGCATGAACCGGGTGGGCATCCACGGCAAGGGAGAGAGCGTGTGGCTGGGCTTCTTTCTCAACGAAGTGCTGCGCCAGTTCGGCGCGCTGGCGCGTCGGCACGGCGACCCCGCCTTCGCAGAAGTCTGCGCGGCCGAAGGCCTGCGCCTGCGCGAGAGCCTCGAACAGCATGGCTGGGACGGCGCCTGGTATCGCCGCGCGTACTTCGACGACGGCACGCCGCTCGGCTCGGCGGATAACCTCGAATGTCAGATCGACTCGATCTCACAAAGCTGGTCGGTGCTGTCCGGGGCGGGCGACGCCGAGCGTTCACGCATGGCCATGCAGGCCGTGGACGAGCGGCTGGTGCGCCGCGACCACGCCCTCATCCAGTTGCTCGATCCACCCTTCGATCGGTTGGATCTGGACCCCGGCTACATCAAGGGCTATGTACCGGGCGTGCGCGAGAACGGCGGCCAGTACACCCACGGCGCCATCTGGGCGGCCATGGCCTTCGCGGCCCTGGGCGACAGTCGGCGTGCCTGGGAACTCACCACCATGATCAACCCGGCCAACCACGCGAAATCACAGCAGACTATCGCAACCTACAAGGTGGAACCCTACGTCATGGCCGCCGACGTCTACGCGGTGGCGCCCCACACCGGCCGCGGCGGCTGGACCTGGTACACCGGCTCGGCCGGCTGGATGTACCGGCTTATCGTCGAGTCCCTGCTGGGCTTGCGGCTGGAAGTGGACCGGCTGCACGTCGCGCCCTTGCTCCCCGCGCACTGGGCCGGGTTGAAGATCCACTACCGCTATCGGGAGACGGTCTACCACATCGCCATCGCGCAAACGCGAGCCGGCGATGATGAGAAGAGCGGTGTGACGCGGGTGACGGTCGATGGCGTCGAGCAGGACGGCCAGGCGATTCCCCTGGTCGATGACCATCGTGAACACACGGTGGAGGTGAGCGTGGCGGCGCGATGAACACCGTGGTGCTCGCCCAGGGTTTCACTTATTGAGTTTTCCATTACTTATGACAAAGCCCCGTTCGCCCTGAGTAGGCTTGTCGAAGGGCATGTCCGAGTGGACGCGGGGCTTCGACAAGCTACTCAGCCCGAACGGTCGTTGAAATCCGTCATGATTTACGGAAACATCAATAAGGAAGCGCTGATTTAATCGGACTGATAGGAAATTGCCTTTCCCGGGCGGGCCCGTGCGGGCCGTTGTCGGCGTCTGGAGGGGGGAGGTTGGGCGGCAAGCCGGGTGGTTTGGGGCCCTTCCCGAGGAAGGCGGCCTTTTCGGCGCCCATGCCGCGGGTCCCCTGTCGACCTCCTCCGCAGCAAACGCGGTGCCCGGCGAAGGGCGATCCGCCGAGGCTCGGCACCGGGGATTCGATGACGGCTCTTATGGAACCCACAGTGTAGGGCATCCAGACCTTGGGCAATTTCTCTCGACTACCCCACCACAAGGTCCCGCTTCTTGGGGCGATTGTTCAAAAATGAGACGAGGTCGCCTCAATGTGAGACGCACACCGTTCAAAATTGAGACAAGAGCCTGGGCCATCGCGGCTTCGGGAGCTCGGGGGCGCTGGCCTTCAAGCGCTTCGAGCCACCGCTGGAAGAGGGGGCCGTCCTCGAAATCGAAGGCAAGGGGCGGGCGCGGGCGCTCAAGCTATTGCGTCCCCCGGCTGGCGAGGGGCAGGTCTTGCTATTGGGGAGGGTGGCGGCAGGAGCGCCCATCGAACCGATCGAGACGCCGGCGCCCGTGGAGGTTCCCCGCGGGATGTTACGGCGCGCGGGTGACCACTTTGCCCTGCGAGTGCGGGGCGATTCCATGGTGGCGGCGGGGATCCTCGACGGCGATCTGGTGGTGGTCCGCCGCCAGACCACGGCGGAGGAGGGTGAGACGGTGGTGGCACTGGTGGACGGCCTGGCGACGGTGAAGCGGCTGCGGAGGCACGAGGGCAGGGTGTGGCTGGTGCCGGCCAACGCGGCCCTCGCGCCCCTGGAGGTGACCGGCCGCGAGCTG
>Ga0302046_10004800_pt1 | contig 11978 bp, 7 predicted proteins | sample RVTome_11_FD_200261 | JGI IMG/M metagenome (GOLD analysis project Ga0302046, IMG submission 200261) | Soil microbial communities from uranium-contaminated site in the Upper Colorado River Basin, Wyoming, United States - RVT147D111 (version 2) ... | reverse complement strand
ATGTGGATATCAACAATCGCCTGCCCGAAGCCACCCTGGGTTTCCCCAATACTCATCTGGGGCGACGAGACCTGCTGTATATCAATGAAGGAAATGGGCCGGATGGGCGCGTCGCCTTCCGCGAGGTCGGCGAGCGGGTTGGGTTGGAGACGAGTAATTTCGAGTACGGTCTGGGAGCGCTCCTGACCGACCTCGACGGCGATGGCGACCTCGATCTGTACCTGGCGAATGATACTAACCCCAATCGCCTCTACCAGAATGTCGCCTGGCCGGGGGGCCGGGCCGCAGACCCGGAGGGGATCGGCTTTCGGTTCGAGGAGTTGGGTGGTCCGGCCCAGGTTAATGACAACAACAGCGGGATGGGCATCGCCGGCGGCGACTACGACAGCGATGGCCGCTTCGACCTGTTCATAACCAACCTGGGCCAGCAGTTGCATTCGGTCTACCATAACCAATCCACAAGCGGCAACCTCACCTTCCAGAATGCGGCCACCGAGTTGGGCCTGGCCGATCTCGGCGTGGGTTGGACCGGTTGGGGCGCGGCCTGGGCCGACCTGGATCTTGATACCGATCTGGACCTGGTGGTCGTCAACGGCAAGGTCCCGATTCTCGATCCGGCTGCCGACGCCGAGTTGGTTCAGGTGTTCGGTAACCTGACCGCTCAAGGGCAGACGGGCCGGTTTGAGGACTTGACCGAGGCGGCCGGCCTCGACGAGGTAGGCCCCCTGCTCGGTCGCGGCAGCGCGGCCGCCGACTTTGACAACGATGGCGATCTTGACCTGGCTATCAACACAATTGGTGGTCCATTGGCTTTGCTGCGGAATAGCGGCCTGGTAGGGAACTGGCTCGAGGTGGCATTTGAGGGTTTCTATCCCGGCGCTGTCGTCACGGTCGTCCTGCCTGACGGGCGCGAGCTGCGGCGCGAACTCCACGCCGGCAGCAGCTATTTATCGTCAGAGGACCCGCGCTGCCACTTTGGCCTTGGCCCTGCCCGCGAAGTCGCCGAGTTGAGAATCCGCTGGCCAGACGGAGCCGAGTCGCGCATGCAAAACGTCTCGGCTAACCAGTTTGTGACGGCCGTTCACCCCTAAGGCAGGCGTTTGGCATGCAGCCCTTACTAAGAATTGTTAATCTCTCAAAAACATACGGCACGCTGACGGCCTTACAGCAAATCACGTTCGAAGTATTTCCAGGTGAGGTCGTTGGCCTGGCCGGTCGCAGTGGGGCAGGTAAGTCGGTGTTGGCGATGATCCTGGCCGGCTTACAACCTGTAGGCGAAGGCGGGCTGACTTTTGCCAACCAACAACTGTGGTGGCCGTTTCAGGCTCACGAACTGGGTATCGGCGTTATTCATCAAAAACCGAGCCTGGTCGATGACCTGGACATCACCAGCAATATCTTTTTGGGCAGGGAAATTGGCTGGCAGATATTTGGCGGCAGGATTACGATCCCTAATCGGCAGCGGATGGATTTCGAGGCGGCCCGGATTCTTGACCAACTGGAGGTGCGCTTCCCCACGCTGTATGAGAAGGTGACAAACCTCTCCAGCGAGCAGCGCCAACTCGTAGCGATTGCACAGGTGATGGCTCGCCCGGCCAAGCTCATCTTCATCGACGAGCCGACAGTTTTGTTGAGCTACAATAAACAAAAGGTGCTCTTATCTCTGATTCATACCTGGCAACACCAGGGTGTGGCCATCATTTTTAGCAGCAAAAATCTCGAACATCTTTTTGCCGTGACGGATCGGATTATCACCCTTCGCCATGGGCGACAAGTGGCCGAATATCGAACCGATGAAACGAGCCGGGAAGAAGTCGTGGCCGCTCTGATGGGCACCGCCAATCAACAGCAGCTTACCCCGGCCATATGGGCCCTGGACAACTATTATCAGGCCCGCGAACAGGCCGAGCGCCTGCGACATCAACGCACGTTGCTGGAACGTGATCTGGCCGCGCAAGATACCCTCAATCGGCAACTGGTCAATCAATTGGCCGAACAGGTCAAGGCCCTCGATCAGGCCAATAAAGCCCTCCAGGCGGCACAGCGGCGGCTGTTGACCCAACGTGAGCAGGAACGCAAACGCCTGGCCCGTGAACTACACGATCAGGTCATCCAGGATCTATTGAGCGTCAATTACCAGTTGGAAGAGCTCGAAACCAGCCATAATGGCACCTCATCAGAGCAAGCTGAGGAACTTCAGGATGTTCGGCATAGCATTCGCCAGTTGGTGGAGGAGGTGCGCCGTATCTGCGGCAACTTGCGCCCGCCCACCATCGACAGCCTGGGGCTGGGCGCAGCTATTCAATCCTATACCCGAGATTGGACGGAACGCACCGACATTCCACTTACGCTCGATCTGGATCTGAGGCTGGGTCGTCTGCCCGAAGCGACCGAGCTTTCCATCTTTCGCATCGTGCAGGAGAGCCTGAACAACGTGCGCAAACACTCTGAGGCATGTGCGGTGGAAATCTCGGTCAAGCATACCTCTCCTCGGATGTTGATGATCTCGATCGCCGACAATGGTCAAGGATTGGTCGATGGCTTTGACCTGTCAGCTTTACCTGCCCAGGGCCATTATGGCTTGTTAGGCATCAGTGAGCGCGTGGCTGTGTTAGGCGGCCGCCTGAAACTGCAAAATCAGCATAGTGGCGGCCTGCTCCTGCAGGTGGAAATCCCTCACCCTCGGGTCGATATGAATAGCAATTCAGGTAAATGACTCATGAATCTATGCCAGATACGGCATAATCTCCTTGCCAAACCGCTCGACCTGCTCCACCCGCGCCGGGTAGCGCAGCGCCATGAATTGCAGCGATAGGTGTTCGACGCCAATCTCTTTGTACGCCTGGAGGGCCTCGATCAACTGCTCCGGCGTGCCCAGCAGTCGGTCCGCCTCCTGGGGCGCCGGTTTATCCGTAATCACGATGGGCAGGCAGCAGTTCAACCGGACGCTGTCCGGGTCACGGCCGGCTGTCTCGGCCTGCCGCCGCACGTTGGCATAACCGGCGGCCAATTCGTCCGGCGTGATGCGGACGAAGTAGGGGAACCAGGCATCGCCATAGTTGCCCGCCCGGCGTTGGGCTACCGGCGCTTCACCGCCGATCCACACCGGCAGGCGCGGCTGCTGAAACGACTTGGGATAAAAGGCGATCTCATCGAACTGATAAAACTCGCCGGCAAAGCTGGGCTTCTCCTCGTCCAACAGCACATTGAGGATATCAAGCTGCTCGTTGGACAGCGCTCCCCGCGCCTCGAACGGAGCGCCCAGGGCCGCGAACTCCTCGATCATCCAGCCAACCCCAACACCTAAGATAAAGCGGCCCTCCGAGAGGGTGTCAATCGTCGTGACGATCTTGGCCCAGTAAACCGGATGCCGGTACGGCATCACCAACACGCTGATCCCAAGCCGGATCGTTTCGGTCGCGCCGGCCAGAAAGGCCAGACAGGTCAATGGTTCCAGAAAAGGGCGATCCGGCGGGACGATGAACGCATCGCCCTCACTGTAGGGGTAGGCCGTGTTGATTTCCCAGGGGATGATGATGCGATCCGCCGCCCAAACGGCGTCAAAGCCCAGCGCCTCGGCCTGGCGCGCCGCCTCGATCAACGTGTGCCGCCCCGCCGCTCGACCGGAGATTGGCAGAAACACCCCGAATTCCATGCTGTGACTCCTTTCAAGATTCTCTGTTTCAACTGGCAAGCATTATACGGGACTTTGGCCTATCACCCAATTTGTTGAATCAAACGTTTTAGCCTACCCTTACGCCTCTGGATAGTAGCCCTTGTCGGAGCAACATCGACAAAACGTTCGATATGCAGGTGCTAACCATGCCGCCGCGAATTTGCGAATGGCGAAAAAGCCATCATTCGTCATTCTGTCGATCTGGTCAAACTATTGGACCATGATCAACAGCACCCTATTTCCATCACGCCCCACCAAAACCGACGTTTTGGTCATCGGTGGGGGCGTGATCGGGGTATGCGCGGCCTATTACTTGAGTACACAGGGCCGGCAGGTGACCCTGGTCGAGCAGAGCGAGGTCGGCATGGGCTGCTCGTATGGCAATGCCGGGCTCATCGTGCCGAGCCACAGCATTCCCCTGGCCGCGCCGGGTGTTTTGCTGCAAGGGCTTAAGTGGATGCTCAACCCGGAGAGCCCTTTCTTTATCAAACCCCGTTTCGATCTCGACCTGTTCGCCTGGCTGTGGCGGTTTCGCGCCGCCTGCAATGAATTAGCGATGCGCCGGGCCATTCCCCTACTGCGTGATCTGAATCGGGCCAGCCTCGATCTCTACCACGGGCTGATGGCTCAGGAAAATCTCGACTGCGACTTCCAGCAGAACGGCATGTTGATGCTCTTTGATTCCGAACACGGCTACCACGACGGTCTGGCCGAGGCCCAACTGCTGGCCGACTATGGATTGCGCTTGAAACCGCTGAATGCTGAAGAAACTCGGGCCCTGGAACCAGCTGCCGGCTCTGACGTGGTCGGCGGGGTATTCTTTGAAGAAGATGCGCAGCTCGATCCGGCTCTGTTCATACCACGACTGGCCGAATGCGTGCGCCAGTACGGAGGCACAATCCAGACCCAAACTGAAGTATTGGGGTTTGAGGCTTCAGAGGGGCGCATTACGGCGGTCAAGACCTCAGGTGGTGATCTTCAGGCCGATCAGGTGATTTTGGCGACCGGGGCCTGGTCTGCCGGTGTCGTCCGTGACCTGCGGCTCAAGCTGCCGGTTCAGGCCGCCAAGGGCTACAGCCTGACCTACCGGCGGCCAAAGCGTTGCCCGCGCTTGCCGCTCATCTTGAGTGAGGCGCGGGTAGCGGTGACGCCCTTGAAATCGATTCTACGCTTCGCCGGGACGCTCGAGCTGGCCGGGTTCGATCTGAGCCTCAACTGGCGCCGCGTTGAAGCCATTCAACGAGCCGCCGCTGACTATCTCGTGGAAACCGACCGGCTGGAGCGAGTCGAAACCTGGAGCGGTCTCCGGCCCGCGACCCCCGATGGCCTGCCGCTGATAGGTCACCCGCCGGGCCTCGAAAACCTTATCATCGCCACCGGCCACGCCATGCTCGGCGTCTCCCTTGGTCCCATCACGGGCCAACTGGTCGCCCAACTGGCCTGCGATCTGCCCCTGACACTTGATCTGGCCCCATTCCGGCTGGAACGGTTTGGCGGATAGTTGGCAGCTAACCCAGACCCTAAAGGTTTTTGAAACCTTCAGGGTCTTCAGTCAGGAAGAAATAGCATTTCTTGGGATGATGTGTTATTTACCCGGTCATTTTCCCGGCGATGATGGTGATGTCGTCGGCGAGGGCCTGGCCGGCGATATGGCTTTCGAGGGCCTGACGCAGGGCTTGAATCAGATCCCGGGCCGATAGGCCATCCTGGTGACGGATGACATCGGCCAGCCGCTCCCGGCCAAACTGTTCTTCACGCTGGTTGATAGCTTCGGTCACACCGTCGGTGTAAAGCAAGAGTAGATCACCCGGGGCCAGGATGACAGTGGCGGCGTTGATGTGAAACGTTTCGACCAGGCCGATGGCCGAACCGGTGGGCGAGAGCCAGATGGGGTCGGAGCCATTGGCCTGCGGGCGAACCACGAGCGGCGGATTGTGACCGGCATTGCTGTAGGTCAGGCTGCCGCTGGCAGGATCGAAACGGGCCAGAAATAAGGTGACAAAGGTGGTCAGGTGGATGTTGTGGTAGAAGAAGTGGTTCAAACGCTGTAGGATCTCGGTGGGTGAGTCACAAATCGGGGCCATGGTGCGCAAGACGGTCTGGACGCTGGCCATCAGCATACCGGTGGATAGGCCATGACCGGCCACATCGGCGATGGCCAGGCCCTGTGCGCCATCGCTATATTGAAAGAAATCAAAATAGTCGCCTCCGACAATCTGGGCCGGCCGGCTAAAGACGGCCAGATCCAACCCGGGAATGACCGGAATCTGTTGGGGCAGCAAGGCCTTTTGCACGGTCTGGGACAACTCCAGTTCGGCTTCTAACAGGCGTCTTTCCTCGTCGGAGAAATGATCCAGGCAAACACAGGCAGTGTAATCCATCTCGAGCAAAGTTGGGTTGACGTAATCGTGGCAGACCTGGCACAATCCAAGCTTATGCTGGGCGGCTTTATCCAGGGCCGTATCGATCACGGCCAGATGCATCTGCACGGCTTCCTCATCGGCGGAACCAAGCTGGCATTGTTTTTTGCTAGCCGGCGCGGCCTGCAGCCATTCCGTGAGATTTTCACGCTTTTCGAGCAGACGGGCTTGAATTCGCTCTAAAACCCCAAGTTCCATGGGGACCTCCAAGATGGGTATTAAGTATCAGGTATTTGTTGGTAGACAGGACGATTTGGGCGAATGATATGGACCAAATGTTCTAAGAATTTTAGCAGATAAGGGGCGTTGAGGCAAGTGGAATAGGTGGAAATCAGCCGGCTGAAAGCTGGCTTTGATGCTTGTTCATAAAGGCCAGGTTGGTGTATTATTGACCACCGGCCTGGTCTCCTATCAGCCCTAACCATCAACGAGGAACAGCCTGAATGCGGTCAGCCACACCGGCAACCATTCGCTTACAAGATAGGTTGGATACCTTTTTTGGCCTCAGTATTCAGATCATTGGCGTGGTCTTTATCGCGCGTCTGATAACGGATGCCGGGGTGCGAATAATCTATCCCTTCATCCCTCAAATCTCAGCCGGCCTGGGCCTGAGCGTGGTTGGTTTTGGCTGGTTGATCTCGGCCCGGGCGATTATCGGCGTGACCGGGCCGATATTTGGGGTGCTGGCCGACCGGGTGGGCCGGCGCAAGATCATGGCCGTGACCCTGCTCAGTTTGGGCGCCGGCGTGGTCGGTCTGGCCCTGTCGTGGCAGTGGTGGGCTGTTTGGCCGATGCTCTGCTTTGGGCTGGGCACGGCCGGCTTCATCCCTTCAACCCAGGCTTACATCAGTGATCAAGTCAGCTATCAGAAACGGGGCCGGGTGATGGGCGCCATCGAACTGGCCTGGGCTCTCACCGGGATCGTCACGCTGCCGATCTTCGGCTGGATGATCGAGACGTTTGGCTGGCGCGCCCCGTTTCTGCTGCTGGGAGGGTTGTATGTGATCGCAGCCGGGCTGGTCTGGTTCCGATTGCCGGCCGTCGAGCATCGAGCCGCTCATACAGTGAGTTGGTCTCAAATCAGGCAGTTCAGTATGAGCCGGCCCAATGTGCTGGCCGCGATGGGGGTCTCGCTGATGCTGTTCATTGCCATCTCGTTATTTTTCACAGTCTGGGGCATCTGGTTGAGCGCGGATTTCGGCGTCGATGCGATGAGGCTGGGCCTGGTGGCGACCGGCATCGGCCTGGCCGAGCTGGCGGGTTCCGGGGTATCGACGCTTTTTATCGACCGCCTGGGCAAAAAACGGGGTGCGCTGTTGGGGCTCCTCCTCCTGACCGTCTCGTACTTGCTGCTGTCGTTAACTCAGGCGATTCTTTGGCTGGCCGTTCTGGGCTTAATCGTCATCGGCCTGCTGGTCGAATTCACCATTGTCTCCCTCATTGCCCTGTACTCGGAGCAGGTGCCGGAAGCGCGAGCGACCGTCTTTTCGTTAACCGCCTTTGGCTCTTCGATTGGCCTGGCCCTGGGATCACCGCTGGCCACCGGCCTGTGGGAGCGGGCCGGCTTGTGGTCGATTTCAGTCGTTTCAGCGGCAGCGCTGCTCATTGCCTTTGGGTTGGCCCATCAGTTTCTAAAAGAAGATTAGAGAGCCGGATTATGAGCCTTTGGCAGCTTTAAGGAGCATCGCTTCCATCTCCAACCAGCGTTGTTCAGCCTGGCGATGGATGGAGCGCTCGATGGCGTGGTCCTTTCTGATATGGCCGGCCCGTACGGCAGCCTGATCGTTGAGTTCTTCTTGCTTGAGACATTGTAGCCGTTGTTCGATTTCAAGTAGGGTCAATTCCTCGTTTGCCATGGTTACCTCGACCTGGTAAGCCTGGACGACGCTTGTGCCGGGTATGCCCCGATGAGCGGTCAAGTCGGGCAAGTCTCAACCCAAAGGATCTGAAACCTGCCTCTACTTCACTTCCTCTCCGGGATGCCCCTATCCTATTACCCTCGTTAGACTGCCCCACACTTGGTTAAGATTTAAGCTTCTTAACATTGTAACGGTTGGTGGCTACCTTTGTCTATAGTCATTAATGCCAGACCCCATTGGGATATTTGGGCTATTGCCCCTGGTCGCTGAAGGGGCGATGCGGCACATAGTCGCCCCAATCCCTATAGCTTCACGAGACCCCGGTCTGTAATTTCACCCTTCTTTCCATACATTGACCTTAAGGTACTGTTGGGCAAAGAGTTCGGTACTTTTGCCTCTATACTTCACCTGCCAATCACCTATAATGAGAATAGGATAATTCGGCATTTTGTTAGTTGAGGAGCAATGTTTATGACAAATATTTTAGTTGTTGACGATGAAGAACGAGTCGCCTTAAGTGTTGAGCGCAGTCTGCAAGAAAACTATCTGGTTCGAGTGGCCTACAATGCCACCGATGCCCTAAAAATTGCCCGGCGGGCCGCGCCCGATCTGGCTATCTTGGATGTCATGATGCCCGGCATGGATGGTTTTGCATTATGCCGTACCTTGAGAACCGACCCACTCCTCCAGACCATTCCGATCCTCTTCCTCACCGCGCGGGGTCGGATGGAAGAAAAAATCCAAGGTTTTGAGGCAGGCGCTGACGATTACCTGACCAAACCGTTCGATGTGCGCGAGCTTCAGTTTCGGGTGAAAGCCATTCTGAAACGGACCACCGCACAGATTGACCACACGAGTACCCCGACTGAGTTGACCCTGGGCAACCTAACCTTGGACTGTCAAAACTATAAGCTGTTCACCGGCCAAAAGACGGTACTCTTAACCCCGGTCGAGTTTGACCTGATGTACCATATGATGAGTCACCCCGGCCAGATCTTTGGCGGAGAGCGACTCCTACGAGAACTGTGGGATTATCCCAGTGACACCGGCAGCCCCGACCTGGTGCGGGTGCATATCCGCAACCTGCGGCTCAAGATCGAGCCTGACAGCAGCCAGCCGCGTTTTATACTCACGACAGGTCGCCACGGGTATACCATCGCTCTTGATTAGGATATTAAGAAGGTAAATAGGCTAATGGGGTCGCAAGAGACGATACTGATAATAGATGACGAAGCCAAGATGCGAGAGCTGATGGGAGCGATTCTGGGCGAGGAAGGCTATCTCGTAAAGATCGCGGCCGATGGCGACGAGGCCCTGAGCATGTTGGCCAATCACGCCTTTGCCCTGGTTATTACCGATCTGATGATGCCCGGCGCCACCGGCCTGGATATCTTGACCGAAGTCAAGGTCCGGACCCCAACCACCGAGGTCATTCTCATCACGGGCCATGGAGCCCTCGAGCCGGCCATCCAGGCCCTGCGTCAAGGCGCCCATGACTATCTGGCCAAGCCGTTTGATCGGGCCGAGTTAAGTTATAGCGTTCAGCGGACCCTGACCTATCGCCGTCTGAAACTCGAGAAGAGCGAGTTGCTGGCTAACTTGCAGCGTCACAACGAAGAACTGACCCGCATGCTCGATGCCAGCAACCGGCTGGCAAATTTGGAACCACAAACCAATCTTCCGCTCGCCCAGATCGTCGACATTGCTCAACAGCAACTCGCATTCACCGTTGGCCTCACCATTCTGACTAACGATGGCGAATTTTGGCAAGCCAAATGTCCTGCTAACCCCGGAATAGCCTGGACCCAAATCCTGGCGCGTGTCTCACCAACTCAGACCCAGCTCGACGAACTGTTTGCGGCGGCTGTCGGCCTCAACAAGTCATATTTAATACGGTTCGAGGCTGAATCAAACCCACCCAATTGGCTCACGTCAGAGACTCACCTGCCGTCTGAACCGCTGCTGGCAGTTCCATTGAAAACACGCCAGGATCGGCTGCTCGGCGTCATGTGGGTGGCCAACCTGGCTGACCCACCCCGCCTGGAAACGATCCAGATCATAGAAATTTTTGCCAATCAAGTCGCCAATGTCCTGGAAAACAACAGCTTCTTCATGGCACAGGCCCATCAGGTCCACATCCGAAACACCCTGGTGCAGGCCGGACAACGGATCACGACCGTCCTCGATCAACCGCAACTGATCCACACGGTTCTGGAAACGATGTTGAATATGATGCCCCAGGTCGAGCTGGCCATCGTCTATTACAAAGTCGGCCTCGAGGACGAACTCAAATCCATCGGCCTGACCGGCCAGGGAACGACGTTAAACCCGGCCAATGCCCTGGATCAAGCCTTGGTCAGCGAAACCCTGCGGCAAAAACAAACACTTCATTATCCTAATTGGCAACATGGCAGCGCCGGGCCGGACAAAACCCTTATCATCGAACCAATGATTCTGGCGAATATGCCATTGGGCGCACTGGTTATCATCAGCCAGGAAACCGCCGCATTTGATGATGACCACCGCCAGATATTGACTATGCTGGCAAACCAGACCACGATTGCCCTCCAAAATGCCCGGCTCTATGCCGAGGCGCGCAAAGTGGATGAACTCGAAGCACTGCATGAGGCCTGGGCGATTATCACGCGTACCCTTGATTTGCAGGAAACCTTGACCAGCACCATGGGCATCTCGTGCAGCCTGACCGGCGCCTCGATCGGCAACGTTCACCTTTACTCCGTCCATCATCATCGTATCGAATCGGTGGTCACCCTGGGCGACGAACGTTCAATGTCGGACGCCGACCACCGGCGGGCATCCGACATTGCCTGGGACATGCTGGCTAGTCACGAATCCGATTCGACGACCAAGCCGAAGATCATCCCTGCTCCTAAGAATTCAGAGGACGATCAGCAAACGATTCAAACCTGGTTGGCCGTACTCTTAACAACGGGCATTTCACCGGTCGGCGTGCTGGAGCTTGGGAGTACCCAGGTCAATGCCTTCACGGCTGATGATATCCGTTTGATGCGCCTTATCGCTTCGCAGGCCTCGGCCGCGATTGAGAAAGCACGTCTTTATGAGGAGGTACAGCAACGTCTCGAACAAACCGAGGCCCTCAGCGCCATCAGCCAGAGTATCAACACCACGCTCGAACTGCGCCGGGTCCTGGAATTGGTCGTCCAATCTGCCGCGACAACCATTTCCGTGGCAACCCACAGCGTTCTTTATTTGCTTGAGCAAGTGGGCGATATCATCATACCTGAAATCAAAGTTACATCGCACGACAGTTCGTTGCCGCCAGAGCTCGAACAGGCCAGAGAACAGGCCATCAAACGAGCAACCCGTGAGTTGGCCACCATTCGGGTAAATTTGGAAAGTGAAACCTACGGAGCCTGGTCGCTGTTGGTGGCGCCCCTCAAAATCCAACAGACCGTTATTGGTGCTATTTCCGTCGAAAGTGCTTATCCCAACGCATTCCTGCCGACAGATGAGACCCTGATCAACACCTTTGCCAGCCATGCCTCAATCGCTATCCAAAACGCCAACTTATTTCGTGATTTATCATCTGCGTATCTCGATCTGGCCTGCCAGCAGACCGAGATTTTGCGCAGTCACAGAACGTTACAGGCGCTGTTCGATGGGATTACCGATGGCTTATACATCATTGATTGGCAGCTTACAATTCTGGCTATCAACCAGGCCGAAGCAAAACGCCTGGATCAGACGCCTGAAGCTCTGGTCGGGCAAACATGCGGGCCCGGTTTATGGGGTGATATGTCAGCACCGGTGCTCAAAATTGTTCAGGAAACGTTCGAAACCGGTAATGAGCGAATTTGGGAAAGTCACAGCAATGAAGCCGATGAGAGTCCGTTCGCCAACCGTGACATCCGCACCTATCCCATTTTCGAAACGCCGAATCGGGTCAGCCAGGTCATTATCTTTGCCCAGGATGTTTCAGAGAAGCGCCACTTGCAGGTCTCGCTATTCCGGTCGGCTAACCTGGCCGCGGTCGGTCAATTG
>Ga0302046_10004798_pt1 | contig 11980 bp, 12 predicted proteins | sample RVTome_11_FD_200261 | JGI IMG/M metagenome (GOLD analysis project Ga0302046, IMG submission 200261) | Soil microbial communities from uranium-contaminated site in the Upper Colorado River Basin, Wyoming, United States - RVT147D111 (version 2) ... | reverse complement strand
GGCCAGGTTCTCGGAATGCCCGAAGGGCAGGTAGAAGAAGAGCCGGAGCCCCTTCTCGATCGCCTTGTCGTAGCCCGCATCCGTCGCAGCCGCCGCGACGGCGCGCGCCATGGCGTCGGTCGCGTACATGCGCCGGGTGTCCCGAAAGGCGTTGCGGGGAAACTGGTCGAGCAGCAGCACGAGGGCCAGGGCCGTGCCCGGAAGCGCCAGCCAGCCGCCCAGCTCGCCGCGCGCCGCCGCCTCGTGCAGATGGATGAACAGGTCGCGGAACCGGCGGTCGAAGGCGGCGTCCTTGGCGAACCAGCGGTCTGGGCCGGCCTCCCGCCAGAAGTCGACGACGGCGGTAGCCTCTGCGGCCGGCGTCGCCGGAGGGCTTCCATTTTTGCGGGAAAGTGCGTTCACCATAGTGCTCCGGTCTTCGGGTCAGGGGTCGGCTAGATCAATCTTCGATCAGGTAGAACCACCTGATCGAAGATAAATTGATCTATCTTAATAAGTTAGAGCAACTTATCTGCGTCCGTAAGGACGCAGATTGCTCTACGCCGGGCCCGTAAATGATGCCGGCCCCGCCGATTTCAACCCGCCATGGGGCCTGCTGAATGTGCATGCCAGTCCCGCGCGTGCGCGCATGCGACAAACGGTCCCCGTGCCTTGAATTTACGCATGGCGAGACCGGTTCGTTCCGGCTCCGGCGCGCGAAAGGCCACAGAGCGCGGTCTATTCCTTTTCCCAAATCCCCGAAAGCGGCTAAAATCTAATCGCTGATAGCGCGAGAGGTGCGAGATGCCGATCGTTCAACTCGAAGACGTCAAACGCGAAGAGTTCGAATCGGGCCGGATGTACCAGACCATCGTGGGCGACGAGGCGGGCTCGACGCCGGTCCGCGTCGGCATCCAGACGTCGCCGCCCGGCTATTCCACCGGCACGCATTCGCACCCTTATATGGAAGTGGTCACCGTGATCGAAGGCATCGGCGAGGCCTGGATCGGCGACGAGGAAAATACGACCCCCATCGGACCGGGCTCGACCATCATCGCCCCGCCCGACACGCCGCACGGTTTCCGCAATACGGGACAGTCGCCGATGCGGTCCTACGGCGTGCACGCCTCGCCCGTCCGCATCACCCGCCGCGGCGGGCCGTAACGCCGAGAGCGGCGCCCGCTGGTTGATGGATAGACTTGCGCAAACGCGCCGCGTACTCAGGGGGCGCGCGACTGCGCGTTCGCGAGAATGCCGCCAGCAAGTGCGGACCTAAAGGGGGGAGACCAAAGGACATGGCCGGGTGGCGACTCTGACGCGGCCGAGCTGGCAAGGTCTTAAATCGGACCTGTCGGGAGGATTGGCCGGCGCGCTCGTTTCAATGCCGCAGTGCATGGGCATGGGCATCGTCGCCTTTGCGCCGCTCGGCAGCGCGTATACCAGTGTCGGGCTGATGGCGGGCCTGATGGGCGGCATTATCGTCACTGCCTGCTCGTCCCTGTTCGGCGGCACGCCGGGGCTGATCTCCGGGCCGCGCGCATCGGTGTCCCTGGTCTTCGCGGCAATCGTCGCCAGCTTGCTGGCGGCGGAGTTCCTGTTCGATCCCGGCACAAACATGCCGCGCATGGCCTTGAACCTGGCGCTGATCGCCTTGATGGCTGCCGGCGCGCTGCAGATTGTCTTCGGTCTCTGCCGGCTCGGCGACGCCATCAAGTTCGTGCCCTATCCGGTGATCGCCGGGTTCCTGAACGCCGCCGCGATCCTCATCGTCCTCGGCCAGCTGCGCGTCGTCTTCGACCTGCCGACCGACGTCGCCACGTTCGACCTTTGGCGCTTTACCGACAGAGACGCGCTGATCCGGGCCGGCCTCGCGGCGGTCACCGTCGCCGCGATCTTTACGGTGCCGCGGCTGCTGCCGCAGGTGCCCGGCCTGCTGTCGGGCGCGGCGGTCGGCGTCGCCCTCTACTACGCGCTTCGCGCCGTCGGCCCGTTTCTCGACCTGGGCCCGACATTGCCCGGCCTGCACGGCCTCACGCCCAACCTGGAGCCGCTCCATGAGCTTTTCGCAATACTCGCGACGGGCTGGAGCGCTCTCGTCGGTCAGGGCGCCGCCGCCGGCAGCGGCCTCGATATGGAAACGCTATGGCTGGTCTTTGCGATCCTGGCGCCGGGGGCCGTCTCGATCGCCCTGCTGCAGTCCTTCGACAGCCTGTTCTCGGCCACGGCGCTGGACGATCTGACCCAGCACCGCTCGAACGGCAAGCGCGAGCTCATCGCGCAGGGCGCAGGCACGGTGCTCGGCGCCGGGTTGGGCTTCCTCGGCGGATCGGGGAGCATGGCGCGCACCATGCCCTGCTTCATGGCCGGCGGGCGCACGTCTTGGGCGGGGCTGGCGTGCGCGGCGTTCATGTTGGCGGCGATCCTGCTGCTGGCGCCGGTCGTGGCGCACATCCCGACCGTCGTCGTCGCCGGCGTGCTGTTCGCCGTCGCAATCGAGCTGTTCGACAAATGGACGCTCAATGTGATGAAGGGCTTGCGGTGGGACGGCATCGCCACGCAACGCGCCGCCATCGTCGACCTGTCGATCGTGGCGCTCGTCGTCGGAATCGCCATGACGTTCGGCCTCGTGGAAGCCGTCGCCCTCGGCATGGCCGTCGCCACGGCCGAGTTCGTGATGGGCATCGGCCGGTCGCCGATCCGCCGGAGCTACCGCGGCGACGCCGTCAGCTCCTTCCTGCAGCGCGACGGCTTCTCCGCGGCGCTGCTGAGCGAGCATGGAGCCGCCATCGGCATTCTCGAGATCGAGGGACCGTTCTTCTTCGGCTCGGCCGGCAAGATCGAGCGTGAGATCGACCGGCTGGCGGACTCAGGCATCCGCCACGTGATCCTGGATTTCAAGCGCGTCACCTCGATCGACAGCACCGCGTCGCGAACCCTCGTCCGGGTCTTCAAGCGGCTCGAAAAGCAGGGGAAGACGCTGCATCTCAGCTACCTCGCGGCAGACACGCGCAGCGCGGCCCTAAGGGAAAGCTGCGAGATCCGGCGCCAGCCGTCCCTGCCGCACGAGAACTGGCTCAAGCTGCGGCAGTTCGGCGCTTTGGACACCATCGGCGCGCATCACGTGCTCGCCGATACCGATACCGCGATGCGCGAGTGCGAGATGCTGCTGCTCGAAGACCTTTCTCAGGATGCCGGCCGTACGGTGACCGCCTGGCAGCCGCTCGCCGACCTGTTCGACGAGCTGACCGACGACGAGAAAAATATCCTACTCGCCTTTTCCGAAGAGCGCCGCTTCGGCGCGGGCAGCACGATCTTCGAACAGGGCGATCCGGGCGACGCGCTGTACATCCTGATGGACGGCAAGGTCGACGTCATCCTGCATCACGCGGCGACCGGCCGGCGCATCCGGATCAACACGATGACGCGCGGCGCCGTGTTCGGCGAGATGGCGATCCTCGACCCGCAGCCGCGGTCGGCGAGCATCATCGCGATGGAGGTCACCACCTGCTACCGCATCACGGCGCCGCAGCTCGAAAGCCTGAACACGCAGTATCCGGCGCTTGGGCTGCGGATGATGAAATACCTGTGCCTGCTGTTCACCACGCGGCTGCGGATGGCGAACCTCGCGATCATCGAGCTGGATTCCTGACTGCCGCTCACGACAGCAGGGACAGGTCGCCGCGCAGGCGGTCAGGGCTCGAGCGGCCGAGCAGCGCTTCGATCTCGGCCTCCGTCTCGACCCAGATCGGCACGGCCCTGGCGAGCAATGCCATGCCGGCGGGAGTCAGCGTCAGACGGCGCGTGCGCTTGTCCGCTTCGTCGGCGGCGACGGCCACGAGGCCGCGGCGCTCGAGCGGCTTCAGGTTGGCGGTCAGCGTCGTGCGGTCCATCGCCAGCAGGTCCGACACGTCGCGCATGCGCGGCGCCTTGGGACGGTTGAGCGACATCATCAAGGAAAACTGACCGTTCGTCAGGTCGAGCGGCCGGAGCGTGTCGTCGAACCGGCGCGCCACCGCGCGCGCCGCGCGCCGCACATGAAGACAGAGGCAGTGGTCGCGGACATGACGGGTCGTGGTGAATGGAACGAAATTGTCATTTGACATATTTCTATTATGTTGATATCAACGTATTTGTCAAACTAAAAACGGCGCAAACCTTGAGCTTTGCGCATCCATCCAGGGAGACCGAGGCATGAGATATCGGAATACGGCTCCGTTCGGGGCGTCTACCGGATATGCTTTGTACCTCGTCCGCACCGCGCCGGCAGCGTGACCATGCCTACCGTCGCCTTCACCAGTGCGCTGGAGCGCTTCCTCCCCGCCCCTACCGTCGACGTCGAGGGCGGCACGTTGCGGGACGCGCTGGCGGCGGTCTTCGCGTTGCAACCCGCGCTGCGCGGCTATCTGCTCGACGACCAGGGCGCGCTGCGCCAGCATGTCGCCGTCTACATCAACGGCGAGGCGGCGCAGGACCGCCTTCGCCTCACCGATCCGGTCGGCCCGAAGGACGAGATCTACGTCCTGCAGGCGCTCTCCGGCGGCTAACAAAGGAACCGACCCGATGACCGATACGCTTCACGTCGCGACCCGCAAGGGCCTGTTCGATCTGACGCGCCGCAACAGCGGCTGGCAGGTCGCCGATACCCGCTTCCTCGGCGACCCGGTGACGCAAATTCTGGCGCAGGACGACACGCTGTTCGCCGCGCTCGACCTCGGCCATTTCGGCGCCAAGTTCTGGCGCCGAGACGGCGGCACGTGGCAGGAGCTTGCCGTGCCCACCTTCCCGCCGAAGCCGGAAGACGCCAAGGACGACCCGCACCCGTGGTCGCTCGGCAAGATCTGGGCGCTGGAGCCCGGCGGCGTCAACGGCCGCCTCTGGGCCGGCACGATGCCGGGCGGGCTGTTCCGCTCCGACGACCGCGGCGAATCCTGGTCGCTGATGGAGAACCTCTGGCGCATGCCGGAGCGCAAGCAGTGGTTCGGCGTCGCCGGCGGCGAGCAGCCGGGCATCAACTCCGTGCTCGTGAACCCCGACAATCCGGACGACGTGCGCATCGGCATCTCCTGCGCCGGCCTGTGGGCGACGACCGACGGCGGCAAGTCCTGGGATGTCATCAACAACGGCATGTACAACGAATACATGCCGCCGGAGCAGCGCGCGGCGCCGATGTGCCAGGACATCCACATGCTGTCGCATTGCCGCGCGAAACCCGAAGTCGTGTGGTGCCAGCATCACAGCACCGCCTATCGCTCGGTCGACGCGGGCGCCAACTGGCAGGAGCTGGCGGCGATCCGGCCGTCGAAATTCGGCTTCGCCGTCGCGGCGCATCCGAGCGACCCGGAGACCGCCTGGTTCGTCCCCGCGGTCAAGGACGAGCAGCGCATCCCGGTCGACGGCAAGCTCGTCGTCGCCCGCACCGAGGACGGCGGCAAGAGCTTCGAGGTGCTGAGCAAGGGCCTGCCGCAGCGCCACGCCTACGACCTGGTGTGGCGGCACGGCCTCGCGGTCGACGGCACCGGCGAGCGGCTCGCCATCGGCTCGACCAGCGGCGGGCTCTGGATCTCGGAGGACGGCGGCGATTCCTGGATCGCACCCGACCTGCGCCTGCCGCCGATCAACGCCGTGCGTTTCGCGGCGTAGCGATAGAAAGCGACGGAGGAAAAGATGAGCACCGCAACCGCCAAAGCGACCACCAGGACCAATCCGGAAGCCGACGTTCGCAGCCTGTTCGACAGCTGGCTCGCCGCCGTCCGCGCCGCCGACGTCGGGCGCATCGTGGCGCACTACGCACCGGACGTGGTCGCCTACGACGCCGTCGCCCAGCTGCAGTTCCGCGGCACCGAAGCCTACGGCAAGCACTGGCAAGCCTGTCTCGCCATGTGCAGCGGACCGGGCCTTTTCGAGATAACGGACCTCGAAATCGCCGCCGCCGGCGACGTAGCCTTCTCCCGCAACCTGCTGCGCTGCGGCGGCACGGACGAGACGGGCGAGATGAAGACATCGTGGATGCGCATGACGACCGGCTACCGCAAGAAGGGCGGCAAATGGTCGATCGTCCACGAGCATTTCTCCGTGCCGTTCGAGATGCCCGGCGGCAAGGCGATGTTCGGCCTCGAACCGTGACGCGCAATCGCAGCCGTAAAAAAATTCTCCTATGTGTCGATCTCGGGAGGTCTCGTTCGACGTGTAGATACGAGCCAGGGAAACCGGCTCCGAACCTGAATCTTCAAGGAGAGACACAATGCGATTCATGATCATCGTCAAGGCCAGCAAGGAATCCGAGGCCGGCGAAATGCCCTCGACGGAGCTGCTGGCCGCGATGGGCAACTACAACGAGGAGCTGGTCAAAGCCGGCGTGATGCTGGCGGGCGACGGGCTGCACCCGACCTCGAAGGGCGTGCGCGTCCGCTTCGACGGCAAGAAGCGCACCGTCATCGACGGCCCCTTCGCCGAGACCAAGGAGCTGATTGCCGGCTTCTGGATCTGGCAGGTAAAGTCCCGGGACGAGGCGACCGAATGGCTCAAGCGCGCGCCGTTCGACGGCGGCACCGAGATCGAGGTCCGCCAGGTTTTCGAGGCGGAGGACTTCGGCGAGGAATTCACGCCCGAGCTGCGCGAGCAGGAGGCGCGCCTCATGGCCGACGCGGCCAGGAACCGGGAGAAGAAGTAGCCTCGGCCGCCCCGGCGCGGCCCGCGGACGAAAAAATGTCAAAAAAATCGTTCAGCCTGTCGATTCCGGGGCCCTTCGTTCGACGCATCGGTAGAGAGCGCGGGTTTTCCATCCGGCCGCAACGGGCCGGAGACCCCGCTCCCCACCGGAAGGAGACACGACAATGCGGTTCATGATCATCGTCAAGGCCACCGAGGACACCGAAGCCGGCGTCATGCCGACGGACAAGCTCGCCCACGACATGGCGGCCTACATGGAGGAGCTGTCGAAGGCCGGTGTGCTGCTCGACGGCATGGGCCTGCAGCCGAGCAAATCGGGCTGGCGCGTCCAATATTCAAACGGCAAGCGGACCGGCGTCATCGACGGGCCGTTTACCGAGGCCAAGGAGCTGATCGCCGGCGTCACCCTCATCCAGGTCAAGTCGCGGGAAGAAGCGCTGGAATGGTCCAAGCGCATGCCCGCGCCGGACGGCGGCCTCGGCGACTGCGAGATAGAAGTACGCCGGATCTACGAGCTGGAGGAAATCATTCCCGATGCGGCCGCCGCCGACCGCTTCCGCAAGATCGGCATCGGGACGGATCGCTGATCGTCCCGTCCCTGCCCAACCCTGACATCTGAAAAGGAGACGTCATGCAAATCCAGCCCTACCTGTTCTTCGACGGCCGTTGCGAAGAGGCCCTCGATTTCTACCAGAAGACGCTCGGCGCCGAGGTCGAGATGATGATGCGCTTCAAGGACAGCCCCGAGATGCCCTCCGGCGAGGGCTGCGCCGGCGGCGCCGCCCCTGATCCCGACAAGGTGATGCACGCCTGCGTCCGCATCGGCGACACCTCGGTGATGGCCTCGGACGGCTCCTGCGCGGGAAAGCCCGAGTTCAAGGGCTTCTCGCTCTCGATCAACGCGAAGAGCCCGGCGGAAGCCGAGCGGCTGTTCGGCGCGCTCAGCAACGGCGGGCAGGTGCAGCAGCCGCTGATCGAGACCTTCTTCTCGCCGCGCTTCGGTATGGTCGCCGACCGCTTCGGCGTATCCTGGATGGTCGTCGTAATGCCATAAGACGCAGACCGGCACCGCACGGAGAAAGCCATGATCAAGAAAGTACTGCTTACCGTCGCCGTCGTGATCGCCGTGGCGGTCGCCGGCATCCTGCTCTACGCCACGACGCGGCCGGACTCGTTCCGGGTCGAGCGATCCGCCGACATCAAGGCGCCGCCGGAGAAGATCTATCCGATCCTCGCCGACCTGCACCGCAGCGTCGAATGGTCGCCCTGGGAGAAGAAGGACCCGGCGATGAAGCGGACCTACGGCGGCGCCCCGTCCGGCGTGGGCGCGACCTACGAATGGGCCGGCAACAGCGAGATCGGCAGCGGCCGCATCGAGATCGTCGAAGCGTCGCCGTCGAAGGTCGCGATGAAGCTCGACTTCCTCGAGCCGTTCGAGGCGCACAACCTCGCCGATTTCACGCTGGTCCCAGCCGGCGAGACCACTCGCGTCACCTGGTCGATCCACGGCCCGATGCCCTACATCTCGAAGGTCATCACCATGTTCTGCGACATGGACCAGATGATCGGCAAGGAGTTCGAGACCGGCCTCGCCAGCCTGAAGGCGATCACGGAGAAATAACGAAAATACCCCCTCTCCGCCCCCTCGGGGCGGAGAGGGTCGGGGTGAGGTGGGGGTCGTCGAGCCGGCACATCTCCGACCGAGCAGCCCCCTGCACCCCACCTCACCCGCGCACTTCGTGCGCACCCTCTCCGCCCCCTCAGGGCGGAGAGGGTTTTTCTTCGGTTCCTTGCCCTCGCCGAGCGATAATGGTGTGATCCCGGCCGTGACGGCCACCGACACCCATCGCGCGATCGACGCGGTCTGGCGGATCGAAGCGCCCCGGCTGATCGCCAGGCTGGCGCGCATGGTGCGCGACGTCGGCCTCGCCGAGGAGCTGGCGCAGGATGCGCTGGTGATCGCGCTGGAACGCTGGCCCGCGTCCGGCATCCCCGACAACCCCGGCGCCTGGCTGATGGCGACCGCGAAGCACCGCGCGATCGACCGGCTGCGCCACCGCAGACTTGCCGAACGGAAGCACGCCGAGATCGGCCGCGACATGGACGCGGCGGACGACCCGGTCGCCGCGCTGGAGGACGCACTCGACGACGACATCGGCGACGACCTGCTGCGGCTGGTCTTCACCGCCTGCCATCCGGTGCTGGCGACCGAGGCGCGGGTCGCGCTGACGCTCCGCCTGCTCTGCGGCCTGACGACGGACGAGATCGCGCGCGCCTTCCTGGCGCCGGAGCCGACCGTGGCGCAGCGCATCGTCCGCGCCAAGCGCGCGCTGCGCGACGCCGGCGTGCCGTTCGAGGTGCCGCGCGGGCCGGATCGGGCCGAGCGGCTCGCCTCGGTGCTCGAGGTCGTCTACCTCGTCTTCAACGAAGGCTACACGGCGACCGCTGGCGACGACTGGACGCGCCCGGCGCTCTGCCAGGAGGCGCTGCGCCTCGGCCGCGTGCTGGCCGGGCTCGCGCCGGAGGAGGCGGAGGTGCACGGCCTCGTCGCGCTGCTGGAGATCCAGGCGTCGCGCCTCGCCGCGCGGGCCGGGCCGGAGGGCGAGCCGGTCCTGCTGCTCGACCAGGACCGCGCGCGCTGGGACCGGCTCCTGATCCGCCGCGGCCTCGCCGCGCTGGAGCGGGCGGAGGCGCTCGGCCAACCGGGCCCTTACGCGCTGCAGGCCGCGATCGCCGCCTGTCACGCCCGCGCGCCGAGCGGGGCGGAGACGAACTGGCCGCGCATCGCCGCGCTCTACGCCGCGCTCGCGACCATTGCCCCCTCGCCCATCGTCGAGCTCAACCGCGCGGTCGCCCTGTCGATGGCGTTCGGCCCAGCGGTCGGGCTGGAGATCGTCGACGCGCTGGCCGACGAGCCGGCGCTCAAGGCGTATCACCTGCTGCCGAGCGTGCGCGGCGACTTCCTGATGAAGCTCGGCCGCCGGGACGAAGCACGCGCCGAGTTCGAGCGCGCGGCCGCCATGACCCAGAACGCCCGCGAGCGCGCGCTGCTGGTGGACCGCGCGGCGGCGTGTGGGGATGGGGCCGGCCAATATCCGGATTCACAGCTTCCGCCCTCGTCCTGAGCCTGTCGAAGGACGAGTACGCACCGAAGACCGAGAACGCTCATGCTTCGACAGGCTCAGCATGAGGGAATCATTGAGATCGAAAGTTGACGACCTAAACCGGCCGATCCCCCTTCTCCACCTTGAGCACGCGGTTGTCGACGGCGGGGAGCATCTTCGCCGGGTCGCGCGTCACCACCACGTCGATCACGGTCGGCTTCGACCGCTCGGCGAGGCCGGCCTCGATGGCGTCGGCCAGCTTTTCCGGGTCCTCGACGCGGATGCCGTGGCAGCCGAAGGCGTTCGCGATGTTGGCGTAGTTCATCTCGACCAGCTCGCTCGACTGGTACTTGCCGTAGACCGAGTGCTGCAGCGCCTTGACGTAGCCCGACGCCGCGTTGTTGACGACCATGATGGTGACGCCGGTCTTGCAGCGGAGCGCCGTTTCCAGGTCGCCGATCGTCATGTTGAAGCCGCCGTCGCCGGTCAGGCCGACGACCGGCACGTCCGGATTGCCGAGCGCGGCGCCGATGCTGCCCGGCAGGCCGTAGCCGATCGACGCCATGCCGCGATCGGCGATGTAGGTCCGCCCCGCCTTCTTGGTGTCGTAGAGGAAGCCGGTCCAGTGCCCGGCGAAGCCGCCGTCGGCGACCAGCACCGAGTCCGCCGGCATCGTCCGGTTCAGCTCGGTCATCAGGCGCGCCATGTTGATCGGCCGCTCGGTCGCGTAGAGCCGGTCGGCGGCCTCGGTCTTCCACTTGTCCATGCGCGCCGGCACCTCCGCGACGTAGGCCTTGCGCGCCGCCTGCGCCTTGCCCGCGGTGTCCGCCAGCTCGGCCAGCAAGTCGGTCAGCCCGGCATGCGCATCGCCCCACAGCGCGACGTCGGTCTTGGTGGTGCGGCCGATCTCCTCCTCCAGGATGTCGAGATGGATCAGCGGCACGCCGGCCGGCATGAGCTGGAAGCGCTTGGTCGGGATCTCGCCGAGCTTGCCGCCGACTACTAGTAGACAGTCGGATGTCTCGATCAAGTCGTTGGCGATGCGCGAATAGCGCCCGTAGAGACCTGCGGACAGCGGATGCGTGCAGGCGATGCTGCCCTTGCCGCTCATCGTGTGCGCGACCGGGATGCTGAGCGCCTCGGCCAGCTCCTGCAGCGCGGCGTAGGCGCCCGACAGGTGCACGCCGCCGCCGGCCAGGATCAAAGGACGCTTGGCTTTGGCGAGGAACGCGGCGGCGCGCACGATCCCGTCCTTGTCGGGGCGGATGCGGCGGCCGGGGATGCGGGTGTGCGCCTCGTCGATCCAGAAATCGTCGGCGTTGTAGTCGAGCTCGCCGTGGCAGATGTCCTCCGGCACGTCGAGCACGACCGGACCCGGCCGCCCGCCGGTCGCGACCGCGTAGGCGCGGCGCACCAGCTCGGGGATGCGGCGGCCATCCTCGATGCGGATGACCTCCTTCACGATCGGCGCCAGCACCTCCATCTGCCGGCATTCCTGGGTCATGTTTTTCCAGGAATGGAGCCGGTTGGTGTCGCCCGCCAGCGCGATGACCGGCACGCCCGCGTTGTAGGCCTCGGCGAGGCCGGTCACCAGGTTGGTCACGCCCGGCCCGAGCGTGCCGTCGCAGATGCCGGGCCGGCCGGTGACCCGTGCGTAGGCGTCGGCGGCGAACGCGCCGGTCCGCTCGTCGTTGATTAGCCGGTGACCGAGGCCGAGCGCGCGCACCGCCTCGTAGAACGGCAAAAGCTGAAAGCCGCCCATGCCGAACATCACGTCCGCGCCATGCGCGCGCAGCATCTCCGCCAGCACCTCGCCGCCGGTCATGCGGCGCTGGTAGTTGTCGGCGTTCTTCTTGGGCATGGATGCGTTCCTCATCGTTCTTCGTTTTCGTCCTTCGACAGGCTCAGGACGAGGAGAGATTTCGGCGATCTTAGCGAGAAGCAGTCGATGGAACAAAGCGAAGCTATTCGAGGAAACATCCTCATGTTGAGCTTGTCGAAACACGAGGATGTTTCGGGCGCTGCTGCCGGTTTCGCGTCTTTACACGCCCTCCCCGTCTCGTCAGGATACCCAAAATCCCCACCGCACTCCCGGAGCCCCCGCCATGCCCGCGCATCACACCCTCGACCCGACCCCGTCCACCGTCCACTGGGCCTTCTTCGATGCGACGCTGAAGCCGGTGCTGGAGGTCGAGTCCGGCGACACGGTGACCTTGCACACGGTCTCT
>Ga0302046_10004797_pt1 | contig 11980 bp, 6 predicted proteins | sample RVTome_11_FD_200261 | JGI IMG/M metagenome (GOLD analysis project Ga0302046, IMG submission 200261) | Soil microbial communities from uranium-contaminated site in the Upper Colorado River Basin, Wyoming, United States - RVT147D111 (version 2) ... | reverse complement strand
GACAGCGAGCTCTTCGGCCACCGCCGCGGCGCCTTCACCGGGGCCGACGGCGAGCGCCGCGGCCTCCTCGAGTCGGCCGACCGCGGCACGGTCTTCCTCGACGAGATCGGCACCACCTCGCCGGCGTTCCAGGCCCGCCTGCTGCGCGTGCTCGAGAACGCCGAGGTGCGGGCGGTCGGCAGCGACCGCGCCCGCCGCGTCGACCTGCGCGTGGTGGCGGCGAGCAACGCGCCGCTCGAGGACGCGGTCGCGCGCGGCGCCTTCCGCGCCGACCTGTTCTACCGTCTCGCGGTGCTCACGATCGCGCTGCCGCCGTTGCGCGAGCGCCGCGAGGACGTCGCGCTGCTGGTCGAGCACTTCGTCCGCGGACTCGGCGGCGTCGCCGGCGTCGAGAGTGCCGCCCTCGCGTGCCTGGCCGCGCACGACTTCCCGGGCAACGTGCGCGAGCTCCGGAACGAGATCGCCCGCGCCGCGGTGCTGGCGGGCGCCGGCGGGCGGATCGGCGTCGAGCACCTCTCGCCGCGCGTGCGCGGGGCCGAGGCGCGCACGGCCGCGGCCGCGCCGCGGTACCCGCCCGCGCCTGCCGCCGCCATGGCCGAGCTCGAGCGCCGCATCGTCTGCGACGCCCTGGCGCGCCACGCCTGCAACCTGACGCGCGCGGCGCGCGACCTCGGGATGAGCCGCTTCGGTCTCCGCAAGCGGATGCGGCGACTCGGCGTCGCCGTCCGGCGGTCGCTCGGGCCCACCCCGGAGCGGGTGGTGCGGCTGGCCCGCGCCGCGCCGGTCACGACGTTGCCAACCCGGGACGCCTCGACTATAGATAGCGGCTTCGTGATCCCCGGTAGCTCAGTCGGTAGAGCGTTCGGCTGTGAAGTCGCAGCCTCGTCGGGAAACCGGCGAGTGACAAGCGGGTGAATTCAGGGAAGCCTACGTGCCGCCCGCGGCATAGGGGAATCCTGAGCCAAGCCCTCCGATGGCCCGGCGGCGACGCCGGTAGGGCGGAGGGAAGGTGCAGAGACTAGGGAGTGACGAAAGAATAACCTCCTCGCGAGCGCCCGCCACCTACGTCCCCGCGGGGATAGGGTGATGAGATAGTCCACGCCCGTCGGAAACGGCGGGAGTACGTGTAACCGAATGGTCGCTGGTTCGAGTCCGGCCCGGGGAGCCACTCACCGAGAGCCGTCGGAGGTCGAGGCCTCCGGCGGCTCTCGTCGTCTCGGCGGCCTGCCACCGGCCTACGGCCTGACCTCGTAGTACGCGTTCATCGGGTGCTCGATGTCGAGGCGGCGAAAGCGCGTGAAGCCGGCCTCGCGGGTCATCGTGCGCGCCAGCTCCTCGGTGAGCCCGAGCGTGCCCAGCCCGGCGCCGTTCGGCTCGGAGAGCGCCGACGACATGCAGCTCAGCACCGAGAAGCCGTACATCATCGCGGCCATCGGGTTGTCGCGCACGTTCTCCTCGAACGTCGGCTTGCTCTTGACGTCGCCGATCAGCCAGGTGCCGTCGGGCTTGATCGCCTGCCGGATGGCGCGGATCACGGTCGCGGGGTGCGCCATGTCGTGCAGGCAGTCGAAGGTCGTGATCAGGTCGCAGGAGGCGTCGGCGGGGAGGGGATCGCGCGCGGCGTCGTGGAAGGTGACGTTGGCGATCCCGGCGGCGGCGCGGTTCTCCGCCGCGCGCGCCAGCGCGTGCCGCGAGATCTCGTAGCCGCCGAAGGACGAGCGTGGAAAGGCCTTCGCCATCTCGATGACGGCCACGCCGGTGCCGCAGCCGACGTCGGCGACGCGCGCCCCGGCCGCGAGCTTCGCCACCACGCCGTCGAGGGCGGGGAGGGCGAGCGGAACCAGCATGGTCCGGAACCAGGGCGCGAGCATGCGCTCGACGGCGCGGGTGCCGTCGGCGCCGAAGGCGTCGTAGGGGAGGCCGAGCCCGGTCCGGAAGGCCTCGGGCAGGCGCTCGAGGACGGCCATCTGGGCGGGCAGGCCGTCGAAGCCGCCGGCGGCGAAGAAGGGGCTGCTCTCGTCGGCGAGCACGTGGACGGCCTCGGCCGAGAGCGCGAAGCGCCCGTCGCCGGCGTAGTCGACCAGGCCGGCGGCGGCCTGCCCGCGCAGCCACTCGCGCACCCAGCGCTCGTGGAGGCCGGTCCGGGTGGCGAGATCGGCGCTGGTCACGACCCCGGCCGCGGCCAGGGCGCGATAGAGCCCGAGCCGGTCGCCGAGGTGGATCATGCCGGCGATGACGGCGCCGCCGAGCATGTCGTACACGCGCTTCACGGTGGCCTCGAGCTTCGCGGGGTCGAGCGTTGTCATGGGCGGTCTCCTGCGCGCGTAGTCGCCGCACCCGGGCGCGGCGCCCTCTACTTGACGCCACCGCGCCGTGCAGTCAACGTCGGGCGCGTGAGCGCGAGCGGCGGGGACGGCGCGCCGGAAGGCGGGACGGCGCTCGCCCGGCGCTTTCCCGCGCTCGCGGCCCGGCTGCCGCGGGTGCCGCTCACCATGCTGCCGACGCCCGTCGAGCGCCTGGCCGGGCTCGAGACCGGCGCCGCCGGGATCTGGGTGAAGCGTGACGACCGGACGGCGGCGCTCTACGGCGGCAACAAGCCCCGGAAGCTCGAGCTCGTGCTCGGGGCGGCGCGGGCGCGCGGTGCGCGCTCGGTGCTGACCTTCGGCGCGTTCGGCACCCACCACGGGCTCGCGACGACCGTCTTTGCCCGCGCCGCCGGCCTGCGGACCATCCTGGTCCTGGTCCCGCAGCCGGTGACGGCGGCCGTCCGCCAGACGCTCCTCCTGACGCACGCCTTCGGCGCCGAGCTCCACCGCGCCCGCGGCCCGGCCGGAGCCGCGGCGACGGCGCTCGCGCTCCTCGCGCGCGGCGCGGCGGCGGGCGCGCGGCCGTTCGTCGTTCCCGCGGGCGGCAGCTCGGTGGCGGGGACGCTGGGATTCGTCGACGCCGGCCTCGAGCTCGCCGAGCAGGTGCGGGCGGGGGCGCTGCCGGCGCCCGACGCGGTCTTCGCGCCCCTCGGCACCGGCGGCACCGTGGCCGGTCTGGCGCTCGGCCTGCGGCTCGGCGACCTCGCGACGCCGGTGGTCGGCGTCCTGGTGACCGACATCCTGCCGCCCTCGCGGGCGCGCGTGCTCGGCCTCGCGCGCCGCGCGCTCGCCCGCATGCGGCGGCTCGACCCCGCGGTGCCGGCGCTCGCGCTCGACGACGCGGGCCTCGCCGTCGACACCCGCTTCGTCGGCCCGGGCTACGGCGCGCCCACCCCGGCCGCGCTGCGGGCGCGCGACCTCCTGGCGGCGCACGGGAACGTCGCCCTCGAGACCACGTACACGGCGAAGGCGCTGGCGGCGCTCCTGGTACACGCGGAAACCCCGGCCGGCCGCGGCCGGCGCCTGCTCTTCTGGAACACCTACGCCGGCCGGCTGCCGCCGCCGCCCGGCGGCGAGCTGCCGCATCCCGCCGAGCTCCCGCGCGCGTTCGCGTCCGTCTTCACCGCCTGATGCGGGCGGCGGCCCCTTCGGCTATATCATCGCGCGATGTCCGTCCGCCCGCGCGTCTTGATCTTCGTTCCCGCGCTGCTTGCGCTCGGCTACACGTCGGCGCTGGCGGCGCCGCTCCGCTGCCAGCGCACGATCGTGAAGGAGTCGGCGCGCCTCGCCGCGACACGCGCCCGCGCGCTCGCCGCCTGCGAGGTGCGCGTCACGCGCGGCCGGCTGCCGGCGGACACGGCCTGCGCCGGCGAGCCCCGGACCGCGAGCACCCTGGCACGCGCCGAGGCGCGCCTCCGGAAGGCGATCGACCGCGCGTGCGGCGGCGCCGACCGGACCTGCGGGAGCGCCGGCGACGACGACGCGCCGGCCGCGCTCGGCTGGCCGGCGAGCTGTCCCGACTACGCGGCGCACGGCTGCACCGGCGCGATCGATGACTGCGGCGACGTCGCCGACTGCCTGGCGTGCGCCGGCGCGGCGGCGACCGACCAGGCCCTGGCGGTGGTCGCCGGGACGCTCGCGCCGAGCAGCCCCCGGACCGAGCGCGTGCTGAACCGCTGCCAGCGGGCGCTCGTCGCCGAGGCCGCGCGCTTCGTCGGCAAGCACGCTGCCGTGCTGGCGCGCTGCTGGGACGGCCGCCTGCGCGGCAAGCACGCCGACGAGTGCGTGAGCACGGGGGATGGCCCGATCGCCGCCCGGCTCGCTCGCCTCGCCGCGGCCCGCAAGGCGCGCGCCTGCCGCGCCTGCGGCGGGGGCGGGGACTGCGCGGCCGAGCGCCAGCAGACCGCCCCCGCGATCGGGGTCGTGAGCCCCTGTCCGGGCGTCGCCGGCTGCGCGGCGCCGGTGGTGACCCTCACCGGCGCCGTCGACTGCGGGACCTGCGTCGCCGCGTTCGCGGGCGACTGCGCCGGCGCGCTTGCGGTGCCGGCGCTGGCGCCGTATCCCTCCGCCTGCGCGGCGGCGCCCGCGGCGGTGGTGTGCGGCGACGGCGTCCTCGCGGGCGTCGAGGAGTGCGACGACGGCGGCGCCGCCGGAGGCGACGGCTGCTCGGCGACCTGCACATTGGAGAGCGCGGCGGGCCTCTGCGCCGGCGTGCCGGCCGGATCGGGCGCGACCCTGGCCTCGACGCTGGTCGCGAGCGGCCTCGCGCGGCCGCTCGACGTCACCGCCCCGCCGCTCGACGTGACGCGGCTCTTCGTCGTCGAGCAGGCCGGGCGAATCCGCGTCCTCGAGCACGGGCAACTGCTGCCCGCGCCCTTCCTCGACCTCCGCGACCGGGTCGCGTGCTGCGTCGGCGAGCGCGGCCTTCTCGGCCTCGCGTTCCACCCCGACTACGCCACGAACGGCCGCTTCTTCGTGGTCTACACCGCCGCCGACGGCGCCGTGACCCTGGCGCGCTATCAGGTGAGCGCCGACCCCAACCGCGCCGACCCGGCGAGCGAGATCGTCGTCCTCGCCGTCGAGCATCCCGGCTCCACCCACAACGGCGGCCACGTCGTCTTCGGTCCCGACGGCTACCTCTACCTCGGGCTCGGCGACGGCGGCGGCGTCGGCGATCCGCAAGGCGCGGCGCAGAGCGACGACACGGTGCTCGGGAAGCTGCTCCGCATCGACGTCGACGTCGAGGGACCGCCGTTCCGCGCCGCGCCGCCCGACAACCCGAGCCCGGCCGCGCCCGATCCGCTCGGCCTGGTCTGGGCCAAGGGCCTCCGCAACCCCTGGCGCTTCACCTTCGACGCGCCCTCGGGTGACCTCTACGTGAGCGACGTCGGGCAGGGCGCCTTCGAGGAGGTGAACGTGCAGCCGGCCGCGAGCCCCGACCTGAACTACGGCTGGAACGTGTTCGAGGGCGGCGCCTGCTATCCCCCCGCTGCGCCGCCCCCGACCTGTCCCGATCCGCCCGCCGGCTTCACGTTCCCGGCCCTGGTGTACGACCACGACCAGGGCTGCTCGATCACGGGCGGCCCGGTCTACCGCGGCTGCCGCATGCCCGATCTCCACGGGACGTTCTTCTACGGCGACTTCTGCGCGGCCTTCGTGCGCACCTTCCGCGGCGTCGAGAACGGCGCGGCGCAGTCCCTCGCCGACCGCACCGCCGAGCTGGCGCCGCCCGCGCCGCTCGCCCTCAATCTCCTCAGCTCCTTCGGCACCGACGCCCGCGGCGAGATCCACGTCGTCGATCTCCAGGGCGAGGTCTACCGCATCGGCCCCGCCCTGTAGCTCAAGAGGGATCGGGAGGGGGCAGGTGCGGGAGCGCCGCAAACCGCGCTTTGCGGCGCGAGGCCATCGGGGCGTCGAGGCATCGGGGCGGTTCCGCGTGACGAGGTGGGGCGGCGCGGGGCGGTGCGGGAGGCCCGCGAACCGCGCTTCGCGGGCCGACGCCCATCGGAGTCACCATGAGCGGGGCTCCCCCCGCATAGGGGAAAAGTCCCCCTGGGGTATTTTCAGAGCAGCACGGCGCCGCAGGCGCCGCGCGCACGGGGGCGAACCGAATAGCCAGGCCCGCGAACCGCGCTTCGCGGGGCGACGCCCACCGGAGCACGGCGCCGCAGGCGCCGCGCGCACGGGGCGAACTCCTATTGACAGGCTGCGTGGCGGCGCTCAGAGTCGACGCCATGAAGCGCTCGTCGCGTCTCGCCGTGACCCTGGCCGCGACGCTCGTGCTGTCGCTGCCGGCGGCCACGAGTCTCGCGCGCTACGTCGTCACGATCGGCGCCGAGCGCTGCTGCGCCGAGCGTTGCCCGCATCACGAGCACGCGCCCAAGGGCACCGAGGCCGAGGCCTGCTGCAAGGCGCACACCGACGTGCTGCCGGCGGCCGCCAGCTCGGCCACTGCCGACCGCACGCTCCAGGGACACGTCCTGGCCGCCGTCGCGGCGGCCGTGCCCGGTCCGGTCGCGGCCCCGCTCGCGCCGGGAGCGCTCGCGCGCTCCCTCGGTCCACCCGGACCGCTCCACGAGTCCCTGCTCGCGCAGCACACCTCCCTCCAGGTCTAATCCTCTCCACCGCGATCCCGATCGCGCGTTCCGGCTCGGAGTCCGCTCTCCCGCGCCGGTGCGCACGGAGGTAGTGCGTTCGCGACGTCGCCGCCCGTGCGGGCGGCGACCCGAGGAGAGGCTTCATGACCCGTCTACTGTTGACGATCGCAGGGGCGATCGCGTTCGGCGCCGGCTGCGCCGGGGCGAGCGCCTCCTATCAGGACATGCGCCGCGCGGCGTGGGCGGAGGAGCCCGCCCGCGGCCCCGCGCCCGCGGCGGCGGACAGCGGCTCTGAGCGGGCGGCCGCGCCGGCCGCAGCGAGCCGGCCTGCCGGGCAGGATGGCCCCTTCGCCGGCCTCGACGAGCTCACGTCCGAGACCCTCGTCGCTGCCACGCTCGCGCGCAACCCCGGGCTCGGCGCGATGCGCGCCGCCTGGCAGGCCGCCGTCGAGCGCTATCCGCAAGTCACGGCGCTCGACGACCCGGAGCTGGCCTACGGAATCGCGCCCGGGACCATCGGCGCGCGCGACCTCGACTTCGGGCAGCGCTTCGACCTCTCGCAACGGCTTCCCTGGCCCGGCCGCCTGGCGGCGCGCGGTGAGGGCGCCCTTGGCGAGGCCGCGGCGGCGGGCGCGGAGTACGAGGCCACGCGGCAGGACCTGATCGCCGCCGCCCGCGACACGTTCTACGCCTACTACTTCGCCGACCGGGCGCTGGCGACGAACGCCACCACTACGGATCTGTTGATCGATCTCCAGCGGGCCGCCGAGGGCCGCTACGCCGCCGGGCTCGCGGCCAAGGCCGATCCGCTGAGCGCCGAGCTCGCCTACCACCGCTCGCATCACCGCCGTTACGAGCTCGAGCGCACGCGCGCGGTCGCGGCCGCGCGCATCCGCGCCCTGGTGAACCTGCCGGCGGATGCGCCGGTGCCGCCGCCCCCGGCCGAGCTCGCGGTGCCGGCGGCGGAGCCCCCGGTGGCGGCGCTCCTGTGCGCGGCGCTCCGGGAGCGGCCCGAGATCGCCGCGCTCCGGCACGAGATCGACGCCCGCCGGGCCGCGGTCCGCGAGGCCGGGCTCGACTACTTCCCGACGCTGACGGCGATGGCGGTCTACGACGGCCTCTGGGAGCGCGAGGAGCAGCGGCCGATGGTCGGCGTCGGCGTCAACCTGCCGCTTCAGCTCGAGCGCCGGCGCGCCGCTGTGAGCGAGGCGCGCGCCCGCTTGCGCGCCGCCGAGTCGCGGTTGGAGGAGCGGCGCGCCCGGGTGCGGTTCGAGGTCGAGCGCGCCGCCGAGGAGGTGGCGGAGCAGTCCCACCTGGTCTACCTCGCCGAGACCGCGATCGTGCCCGCCGCCCGCGAGAGCCTGACCGCGAGCCGGAGCGCCTACGAGAGCGGCGAGGCCGACTTCCTGCGCGTGATCGAGGGCGACCGCGCCCTCGAGCTCGCCGAGCTCGCCCACCACGCCGCCGTCGCCGACTACCACAAGGCGCGCGCCCGCCTGGCGCGCGCGGCGGGAGTGCCGGATCTCGACGTGGCGGGCGCCGCGCCCGCCGGGACGGAGGTGTGCCCATGAGGTGCCGAGACCATCGCACGCGGAGCCGGCGCATCCTCGCCGGCCTGACCCTCGCGCTCGCGGCCGCCGTCGCCCTCCTCGGGGTCGAGCGCGCGGCCTCCCAGCACGTCCATCCGGGCGCCGCGCCGGCGCCGCGGGCGCCGGGCGTCGCGCCCGCGCCGGGGGTACGCCCGGCCCCGGAGGCGAAGCCCGCAGCGGAGACGGCCTACTACACCTGCCCGATGCATCCCTCGGTGCGCGCCGCCGCGCCCGGCCAGTGTCCGATCTGCGGCATGGACCTCGTCGCCGTGGCGCACGGCGAGGTCGGCGCCGGCGCCATCGTCGTCGACGATCGCCGCCGCCAGATGATCGGCCTCACGACCGCGCCGGCGGCGCGGCGACCGCTGGTCGTCGAGGTGCGGGCGCTCGGGCGCGTCGCGGTCGACGAGACCGCGCTCACCGACGTCAGCCTGCGTTCGCGCGGTTGGGTCGGCGAGATCCGCGCCGACTTCACCGGCATGACCGTCCGTAAGGGCGAGATCCTGGCGACGGTCTACAGCCCCGAGCTCGCGGTGGCCGAGGCCGAGTACCTGGAGAGCGTCCGCACCGCGGAGCGCAACCCGCGCCTCGCCGCGAGCGCGCGGCGCCGCCTCGCGCTCTGGGGTCTCGACGCGGCCGCGATCGACGCCCTCGCGCGCGGGGGCCAGGCGCGGCAGTACGTGCCGATCCCGTCGCCGGTGACCGGCACGGTGGTCGAGAAGCGGGTGGTGGCGGGAAGCGGCTTCGAGGCCGGCGCGGCTCTCTACCGCATCGCCGACCTGTCGCGGGTCTGGATCGAGGCCGAGGTCTACGAGTCCGACCTGCCGCTGGTCGCCGTCGGCCAGGAGGCGCGCGTGACGCTCCCGTACCTGCCCGGCACTGTGTTCGCGGGCGCGCTCACGTTCGTCTACCCGACCGTCGACACGCCGGCGCGCACCGGCCGCATCCGGCTCGAGGTCGCGAACCCCGACGGCGCGCTCAAGCCCGCGATGTACGCCGACGTGCGCCTCGCGGTGCCGCTCGGCGAGGCGCTGACGGTGCCGGACGAGGCCGTCATCCGCTCGGGGACGCGGAGCATCGTCTTCGTCGACCGCGGCGAGGGGCGGCTCGAGCCGCGCGAGGTCGAGATCGGCCGCCGCGGCGAGGCCGGCCGCGAGATCCGGGAAGGCCTGGAAGCCGGCGAGCTGGTCGTGACCTCGGGGACCTTCCTGATCTCCTCCGAGAGCAAGCTCAAGTCCGCGGTCGAGGAGTGGTGACCATGGACGCGACCAGCGCGGACACCGCGACGCCCGTGGGTCCGATCGGGCGCACGATCGCCGCTTGCGCGGCGAACCCCATCCTCACCGTGCTCACCGCCGCGGTCCTGGGCGTCTTCGGGTGGTACGCGCTGCAGCGTGTGCCGCTCGACGCCATCCCCGACCTCTCGGACACGCAGGTGATCGTCTACACCGAGTGGCAGGGGCGGAGCCCCGACCTGATCGAGGACCAGGTGACGTATCCGATAACCACCACCCTGCTCGCCGCCCCGCGGGTGAAGTTCGTGCGCGGGGTCTCGGACTTCGGGGTGTCCTACGTCTACGCCATCTTCGAGGACGGCACCGACATCTACTGGGCGCGCTCGCGCGTCCTCGAGTACCTGAGCAGCGCCCAGGGGAAGCTCCCGGAGGGCGTCCGGCCCCGGCTCGGGCCGGACGCGACCGGGGTCGGCTGGGTGCTCGAGTACGCCCTCGTCGACCGCACCGGGCAGCAGGACCTGGCCGATCTCCGGAGCTTCCAGGACTGGTACCTGCGCTACTGGCTGGAGAGCGTCGAGGGCGTCGCCGAGGTGGCCTCGATCGGCGGTGCGGTCCGGCAGTACCAGGTGAACGTCGACCCGCTTCGCCTGCGCGCGTTCGGCGTCACGATCGGGGAGGTGGCGCAGGCCGTCCGGCGCTCGAACGAGGACGTCGGCGGCCGGGTGCTCGAGATCGCCGAGCACGAGCACGTCGTCCGCGGCCGCGGCTACGTGAAATCGGTCGAGGACCTGGAGCACGTGCCGCTCGCGGTCGACGAGCGCGGCGCGCCGGTCACGGTGCGCGACGTCGGCACGGTGACGATCGGCCCCGACATGCGGCGCGGGGTCGCCGAGCTGAACGGCGAGGGCGAGGTCGTCGGCGGCATCGTCGTGATGCGCTACGGCGAGGACGCGCTCGGCGTGATCGACGCCGTCAAGGAACGGCTCGCGGCGGTTCGCGACTCGCTGCCGCCCGGCGTCGAGGTCGTGGTCACCTACGACCGCTCCGAGCTCATCCGCCGGGCCATCACCACGCTCCGCCACACGCTGATCGAGGAGATGGTGGTGGTGAGCCTGGTGATCGCGGTCTTCCTCCTGCACGTGCGCTCGGCGCTGGTCGCGATCGTGACCTTGCCGCTCGCCGTCCTCTTGGCGTTCATCCCGATGGCCGCGCAGGGCCTGAGCGCCAACATCATGTCGCTCGGCGGGATCGCGGTGGCGATCGGGGCGATGGTGGACGCCGCGATCGTCACGGTCGAGAACGTGCACCGCCGCCTCGAGGTCTGGCAGGAGGCGGGACGGCCTGGACCGCGGGCGCGCGTGGTGGTGGCGGCGATGCAGGAGGTGGGCCCCAGCCTCTTCTTCTCGCTGCTGGTGATCACGGTGTCCTTCCTGCCGGTGTTCACCCTCGAGGCGACCGAGGGACGGCTCTTCCGGCCGCTCGCGTTCACCAAGACCTACGCCATGGGCGCGGCGGCGCTGCTCGCGATCACCCTGACCCCGGCCCTGGTCGCGCTCGTCGTCCGCGGGCACGTCCGGCGCGAGGAGGCGAACCCGCTGAACCGCTGGCTGATCGCGGGCTACACGCCGGTCGTCCGCTTCGTGGTGCGGCGCCGCCGCTGGGTGGTGGCGGCCGCGCTGGTGGCGCTCGCCGCCACCATCCCCCCCTTTCTCCGGCTCGGCAGCGAGTTCATGCCGCCGCTCAACGAGGGCGCGATCCTGTACATGCCGACGGCGCTCCCCGGGGTGTCGATCACCGAGGCGACGTCGATCCTGCAGTCGATGGACCGCGCGCTGAAGCGCTTTCCGGAGGTGGAGTCGGTCTTCGGCAAGGTCGGCCGCGCCGAGACCGCGACCGATCCGGCGCCGCTCTCGATGGTCGAGACCGTGGTGGTGCTGAAGCCCGAGGACGACTGGCGGCCGGGGCTCGAGTGGGACGACCTGATCGCGGAGATGGACGCGGTGCTCGACTATCCGGGTATGCCGAACGTCTGGTGGATGCCGGTGCAGACGCGCACCGAGATGCTCGCCACCGGCATCCGCAGCGCCCTCGGCGTCAAGGTGTTCGGGCCCGAGCTCGCCGGCATCGAGCGGGTGGCGGTCGAGATCGAGCACGCGCTGCTCGCGGACCCGCGCACGGTGCCGTACACGCGCAGCGCCTTCGCCGAGCGGGCGACCGGCGGCTACTACGTCGACGTGCGCGTCGAGCGCCGCGCCGCCGCGCGCCACGGGCTCACGGTGGGCGACGTCCAGGACGTGGTCGCGGCGGCGATCGGCGGCCTCGACGCCGGCCAGACCGTCGAGGGGCGCGAGCGTTACCCGATCAACGTGCGCTACGCCCGCGACTTCCGCGACGACCTCGATGCCCTCGGGCAGGTGCTGGTGGCGACGCCGACCGGGGCGCAGATCCCGCTCGTCCAGGTCGCGGCGATCGGCCTCGCGACCGGCCCGCCGATGATCCGCGACGAGGACGGCCAGCTCGTCGGCTTCGTCTTCGTCGACGTCGTGGACCGCGGCATCGCGGACTACGTCACGGTCGCCCGGGCCGTCGTCGCCGAGCGCGTCGACCTGCCGCCGGGCTACCGGATCGCCTGGGCCGGGCAGTTCGAGTACTACGAGCGCGCCAAGGAGCGCCTCACGGTGGTGGTGCCGCTG
>Ga0302046_10004796_pt1 | contig 11981 bp, 12 predicted proteins | sample RVTome_11_FD_200261 | JGI IMG/M metagenome (GOLD analysis project Ga0302046, IMG submission 200261) | Soil microbial communities from uranium-contaminated site in the Upper Colorado River Basin, Wyoming, United States - RVT147D111 (version 2) ... | reverse complement strand
TGCCCGGCAGACGCCCTCGTCTGCCGCTTTTCAATGTGTCATTCCCGAATGTCGTTCCCTGTCCGCCGCGGCGGGTCGGGAATCCATCTCCGTCATTGCGTAGGTCGTCTTCGACCCGTGGCAATCTCTATCGTGGGTTTACCGCTCACGGGCGAATCTAAAGAGTCGCCGCTACAAAACGAAACGCCAAGTTTCGTCATCCTGGGCTTGACCCGGGACCCAGCCGTTATTACGACAACTGCACTCGAAACATTTGTGCCTATATTTGCCGACTGGATTCCGGCGTCCGCCGGAAAGACGGAATCTGGAGATTCCGTTTTACCACACCCTTCAATCTTGGCCCAAAAACGAATAAAATCGGGTTTGTTTTCCTATTTTAACATCTTTTTTTTTGGATTTTTCTCTTTGAACGAACCCCACCCCTGGCTCCTTCCCTCTCGACAATGCTCGAGACAAGCCCCGAAACGGAGAGGAGAAAGAAAATGGGTTCGTATTGTAATATTTAACATCTTTATTTTTGCAATTCCCCTTCATTGAAAAATTTGTTGGATGTAGTTTCTCAATGAAGAAGGAGAATTGGTTTTTAAACAAATTTGTGTAGTAAAAATGTGGAGTGGTGTTCATGTTTTTGGACCCACTGCTCCGATAAGTCGGGATGAGGACACAAGCGGCGGGGCACCCAGCGGATGCCCCGCAGTATCCACTTGACGCCAGTTCAAGTTCCAGTTTTATTGTTATTGTAACGCAGTATAGACCCGGCAATCTGAATTTACGAACCGAACCAATGCTGCATTAATGCAGCGATTAAACCTTTTGGGAGGCAAATTGCAATTTTCTTTAAAATTAAAAAAGGAGGATATTTATGAGAATCCAAAGAATGTTGCTAACTGCGTCGGCTCTTTTATTGGTTATTCTGTTTAATGCGGGCGCTACCGATATCGCAAATGTGATGTCCTATCAGGGCAGGCTAACCGATTTGTCGGGAACCCCGATTGCCAACCAGACTGTCACGGTCGAATTCAGAATATATAACGCCCCAGTGGGTGGAGGTGTGCTATGGTCAGAATCGCAATCCGTGACAACAGATGACAACGGAATAATTAATGTAATGCTCGGCGAGATTACTCCACTGGCGGATACGGCCTTTAACGGCTCCGACTGCTGGTTAGGCATTACTGTCGTGCCCGATCCGGAAATATCACCTCGAACGAGAATGGGCTCCACTCCATACAGTTTTGAATATAATGAGGCCGGCCCCGAGAGCACTTTAGTTTCGTCGGGAAATGCCATAATGGGAAAAGCTGTCGGAAACAGCACGGGTAGTTTGCTTGGATCGATGGTGGGCATTTCCGGTTTAGCGCAGAATAGCTCAAGCGGTGAGGCCTATGGCGGCTACTTCTTAACCAGTGCCGCCGGCAGCGGCAATCGGTTCGGCTTGAAAGCTGAGTGCTTTGGAAGCGCCTCAAGTTTCACTTGCGGCGTTAGCAGCACCTACGGAGTTTACGGGTACGCGGAGAACTCAACAACTAATTGCAGCTACGGCATGTATGCCATCGCCAAAAGCGGTTCCATAGGAACCGCTGTGGGTGGCCATTTCGAAGCGCCTAGTTTTGGCAACGGTCCGCATCTTGGAGTTCGCGGTATTGCAAGCGGTGATGCATCCGGATTTGGACAGATTGGCGTAGTAGGCGCCGCCACTAATACAACCGGACAATCAGTGGGCATTCAAGGGACAGCTTCCAGCACCTCGACGGGCGATGCCTACGGCGGATATTTTCTCGCTGAAAATACCGGCACAGGTACCCATTACGGTGTTTATGCGGTTGAAACGTCCGGCGGGTCAGGGGCGGCTGTTTATGCGGCAGGTGACCAAATCGCATCGGGGACAAAATCCGCAGTTTTGCATACCTCTCGCGGGGATGTTCTATATTATGCTCTAGAATCGCCGGAAGTCTGGTTTGAAGATGTGGGGGAGGGCCGACTCCAAAATGGTCGAGCGCACATTGAACTCGATCCAACGTTTCTTGAAACAGTTGCCGTTACGGCAGAATCTCCAATGAAGGTCTTCATACAATTAAACGATCCCGATTGCCAGGGGACTGCGGTCGTAAGAGGGCTGACTGGGTTCGATGTAATCGAGTTAAGAAACGGCACCAGCGACGCCGCCTTTACTTTCCGCGTGATGGCCAAGCGCAGAGGATATGAAGAATTGCGTCATCCGGCGACAAAACTGGGCGAAAATGATCCCAATATTTATCCGGAGGTTTGGAACAGGATTTCGGAAAGATTTTCAACTGCTAATTCGGGAGCCGAATAGCGAGCGCGTTAGCTGAAGTAATTGCGTTATTTGGGCGGACCGGCTTTCAAGAGAGAATGAATAGGGAAAGTGTTGGGGCGTGTACGTAATTTCAGAATCCTCAAGCCCCTATACTGAATCAAGTTCAGCACAAGCAAGTCGGGACAGGGCACAAGCTGTGGGAGATCGGACTGTTATCCCGACATTTCCAATTGATTAACTCAAATCCATTATTACCTGATGAAGCAGACGATTAAACTCATTAGGTTTTTCAAGGAATAAAAAATGCCCGGCGCCCGGTAATATGGAAAGTTTTAAATCGGAATTGTATTTTTGTGCGACTTCCAGTTTGGTCAGCCAAAAGTCCGAGTTGATGATATGAATTGGTAATTTCACTTTTGACAAAGCCAGACTATCAATGTTACGACGAGCGTTTTCCATTGCGGAAATGCCAATTTCCGTCGGACCACTGGACATGTCTTCGGCGATCCACTCAACCAGTCGCGGGTCGGCGTTTTGCGGAACCCATCGTCTCACGGCAGTTTTGGTCCAGTTTCGAAAGTCGAGCCGCACCTGCTCCATATACTCGACAACTTCTTTTTCAGTCATGCGGTCATCGACATCATTGTAGAAATCAACTGGCACTAATGCCATGATTCGTTCGGGTATGAGTTGTGCCGCTTCTACGATAACCGGTGCGCCCATTGAATGACCAATCAGAATTACTTTTTGAAGTTCCAGTTTTTCCAAAATGGCGCGGATATCTTCACCGAAAGAGGTCATTGTCCAATTCTTTCGTCCTGACGAGGATTTGCCATGTCCTCCGAGGTCGAGTGTCACGACGCAGTGTGACTTTGTGAAGTATTCAATCTGATTTTGCCAGTAAGTGCGGTCACACATCCACCCGTGAACAAAGGCCAGCGTCGGCCCTTTTTTGCCATAAAATTCGTAGTAAATATCTACTCCATCGAAGGATTTAGCGCATCCGCTGATTTTGCTGTGAGCGGAAGATTTCATTTATTCTCGCGTTGGACTTTCCCACGGTCAAATGTGGGCGACCGGCCTTCGAGTCAAGAGGTATATGGGGACATCTGCCGTGAGCGTAAGGGTCAAACTAGTACTCATTCTCTTTTATTCACCACCATCGCACTCGCTTGGTCCGTGGGCAGGATGATTATCTGGGCAATCTGGACGTGATTGGGGCGGGAGGAGGCCCATACTACTGCGTCGGCGATATCATCGCCCGAAAGAGGCTTAAAGCCCTGATAGGTTTTTTCGGCGCGGTCTTTGTCGCCGTAAAAACGGACTTCGGAAAACTCTGTCTCCACCAACCCCGGGTCGATAGTGGTAACTCTGACACCGGTTCCATTTAAGTCAATTCTCATTCCCTTGGTGATGGCATCTACCGCAAATTTCGAGGCGCAGTAAACGTTACCTTCGGGATAAACTTCGTGTCCGGCAATCGAGCCAATATTGATGATATGCCCCGACTTGCGCTTGACCATCCCCGGCAAAACCGCCCGGCTGACATACAACAGCCCTTTGACATTGGTATCGATCATCTCGTCCCAACCTTCGGGGTTGCCCTCCTGAACTTTCTCCAATCCTCGCGACAGCCCGGCGTTGTTCAAAAGAATATCAATTTTCTGCCATTCGTCAGGCAGTTCATTAATGGCGGCCTCAACTGCATACCTGTCCCGGACATCGAGCTGAATCAGATGGGTCGGAGTATTCAGTTCGGCGGCGATTTGTTTAAGCCGCTCATCCCGCCGGGCCGCCAGAATTAATTTGCAGCCCGCCTCGCTGAACGCTCCGGCGCAGGCCAGACCGATTCCCGATGAGGCACCGGTGACTAAAACTATCTTATCTTTCAATTCTATCATTGGAAATATCCCTTAGTTCTGAATTTTCGCCGCAATCTACTGTCCCAGTTAAATTTAGTCAACGGTCGATGACCGCTTGATTGGGTAACTCCACATAAAGTATAGGCGGTTAGCCATAACTTATTGAATAGTATAGGGAAAGGACAACAACTGTGCAAAAAATGAGTTTTTAACCTATTGAAATGCAATAGCTTACGTGAAAAAATAATCAGCCTTCCGCCTGTTTAATGGCACAAACCCTGCAAATAACAGTTCGGAACTAAATAAACGGCCTCGTGTACCCGATTAATATATGGCACAATCAATTTCCAATCGGGCAGTCGGGGTTATTAAAATTGGGAGTTTGTTGTGCAGGACGAAAAGAAAAAACCGGTAAGGATTCCGGTGACCCGTAAATCTTATTGGCATTTATACAGTTTGCAGAATCTCGAATCTGAAAAACTGGTTAAAGTGGTCAATAAGATCCTGAAACAGGAATTTCACCTCGTCAAATAGCGTCGGGATGTTTTTCTTGACAGGGCAAGGCTTCCCGCCTACCTTCACTCGCTAATTTAGTTAACCTTGGCCGGGAAAAGTTGGGAATGCCGAAAACATCGGATAGAACAGGAACAAACGACGTTTTGAAAAAAAGAAAACTTACATTTCTACTTATACCTGATTCATCGGGCGCACCGAGACAGGTAAGTGTCTCGGTCACATTGATTTACTCCCTAATCGGTGCTCTCTTCCTATTGATAATAACCACCTTCTTTTTATCATCGCACTTCTTTAGTTACGAGGTCGCCCAGGAAGAGCTGACCCGTCTTAGAGCCGAAAACCAGCAATTAGCCGACAAATTTGAAAATATGCGCTGGAATCTGGCTGAAGTTGAAGACCGTTACAATGAGCTGGTTTCACGGGAAATCCGTATCCGCAGCCTGTTTGACCTGCCGGAGATCCCCGAGGAAGAACGCCAGCTGGGTGTGGGTGGTCCTGAACCGGCTATTTTGACTCAATTCTCTGATTCCGAAAAAGATGCCTTTATTACCGAGCTTGAAGTTGACAGACTACTGCGCCTGTCGCAGTTCGAGCTTGAAAATTATCAGAATGTCGAAAATTCACTGGTTGATATCAAAGAACGCCTGCGGCATACCCCTTCGATTTGGCCGACCACCGGCTGGGTCTCCCGCGGATATGGCATGAAATACGACCCGTTCACCGGCTACCGCCAAATGCACCGCGGCATGGATATCGCCAACCACACTAACACGCCGATAGTTGCCACTGCCGACGGCCGCGTGTCGCTCATTTCCACCGCCTCCGAACTCGGCAAATGCATCATGATTGACCACGGGTATGGTTACAAAACCCGCTTTGGGCATTTGAATCAAATACTGGTCAAAAACGGCCAGCGAGTTAAGCGCGGTGATGTTATCGGACTGATGGGTTCAACCGGATATTCGACCGGCCCGCATCTGCACTACGAAGTTTTCAGAAACGGCAAATTCCTCAATCCGACCGAGTATATTCTGAACGACATAAAAGATTTTACTACTGCCGAGAAGCGGTAATACTTCTTAATTCTTAAAAAATCTTCTAAGAATTTCGTTTCCAAGTATGCGTTTCATCAATGCAGGCTTGTTATTCATTTCCATCTTCGAGCCGTCAGGAACCCTTTCCTGACGGAATTGCACTATAATCGAGACGCCGCCACAATATGTTTTGGGCGATCCCACAGCAAGCTGTGGGTTACCGGTTTCCATGAACATCAAAACTTGCTCTATTTCTGCTGCGCATACAGGTAGTTATTTACAAATAAGAATAGCGTCAGGAAAGGGTTCCTGACGCCGCTTCGAAAATACTTTGAAAAAGTCATGTCTTTTCTCCACTGTCAACGCTGACACATAAAAATACTCGACATACTTGGATTAAATTACTTAGAATCTAATCCTATGCTCTCTTTAATAGTCGGTTTGGGAAATATCGGAAAGCGCTTTCAAAAGACGCGTCACAATGTTGGATTCGATGTCGTGGACACTATAATCAAAAACTTTAGGCCAATCGCCAAGTCTACCGAGGTCGACTCTGAGACCTACACTATCAAGTCGAATGACAATGAAATCGTCCTGGCCAAACCGACCACAATGATGAACGGCTCGGGCGGCGCCGTTTTGGCACTTCTGGATAATCTCAATCTGTCTCCCTCCGAAATGCTCGTCGTCAGCGATGATTTCAATATCCCTCTGGGGGCTATCCGAATCCGCACTGGCGGCTCCGATGGCGGCCATAACGGCCTGGAATCGATAATCGAGGCCTTGGATACCGAGGAATTTCCCCGTTTACGGCTGGGAATAGGACCGGTTCCCGAAAAAGACGAAATAGTCGATTTTGTATTGGGGAAATTCACCAAAACAGAGGCAAAAACAGCCAAAAAAGTGATTGAATTGTCCGCCGAAGCTGTTATATTTGCGGCCGGACATCGGCTCGAAGAAACGATGTCAAAGTACAACTATAACCCTGTTTGAGAATCCGCCACCGCGGGACACTCAAACCGTTTGAGATGAACGAAACGTCCATAGGGAGGATAAATTGAATCTCTACGAAACTACCTTTATTGTAAACCCCCAGGCCGAGGAATCTGCTATCGATGAGCAGGTCAAAGCGGTGGGGAAAACTATCACCGACAACGGCGGCAAGATTGTCCGCGAAGAAAGAATGGGCGCGCGCCGGATGGCCTACCCGATCGAAGGGCTGAATCAGGGCTACTATTCCATTTTTCTCTACGAAGCGGAAACATCCCTGCTGCCGGTTTTGGAACGCTTTATGAAACTCGGCGACGACTACATGAGGCACCTGACAATTAAATTCGAAGGCGACCCCACCAAATCGTACACCGACCGCACTGCAATCGGTTTTGAAAGCGACACCAGACGCGGCCGTGACGATGAAGAAGGTGATGACAGACGGGGTGGACGCGGACGCGGAGGACGCGGCGGTTATGGAGACCGTGATCGCGGTGATGACTCGCGTCATTCCCGCCGCAGATACTAATGTTGTTTTTACAATCGAAATTATAAGGGAATAGATTATGCCAATAATGAGAAGAAAGAAAATCTGCCGCTTTTGTGAAAATAAAATCAATTATATCGATTACAAAGACGATCGGATGCTGCGAAGATTCGTCAATGACCGGGGCAAAATTCTGCCGCGCCGTATTACCGGCAACTGCGCCGTGCATCAGCGCGAACTTACCACCGCCGTAAAACGCGGCCGCATAATGGCTATTCTGGCGTTTGCAAGTGAATCATATCGCTGAAAAAAGGGGAGACCAGGCCGGGACATATCAATCTCCGGAATCTTCCCTCGGCAATTCAATATGGTTTTATCTGTTATTGTTTTCAGCTATGCTTATTCACGCCTGGGTGGCCTACGCCGAACGACCCTTTCAGACTTCGCTGATGCTGGAACTAATGTTTGGAGCCATTAATTTTGCAGTTATGATTTCTATGTACTACACAATTAGCCGCGCTGCGTTTTCAAACAGTTTTTTGATTTTAGGAGTTGCGGCAGTATGCGCCATTGCACTTGGCGCGGGATTAAACGAAGATATTACATATCTCTCAATGAGCGCCGGCTGGGCGGCGGTACTCGGTACCTCCGTTTTGTGCGGAGTGCTGACGAATAAAAACGTGCAACTTCCGAAAGTTCTGGGGATCTCCGCAGTAGTGCTGATGGCGCTGGCGTCGGTGCAGTTATTTCCGATGTGGGCCAAACTGATTTCGAGCTCAACGATGATAATCGAAGAGATGACTGCCGATATCGGCGAAACATTTGTTGCATTGGGATACGCGCAGGAAACGGTCAGCAACATGGTTTACCGGATAAAATTATTTTATTCGATATTTTTGAGAGTACTGCCATCGTTTACGCTTTTGGCTGTTGTATTCCAGTTTGCTATCGGATTCTGGCTGTTCGTGTTGTGGCTTAAAAAGAATCGTCCGGCGAAATCTTCGTTTCCAAACTTTCTCGACTGGAAAATGCCGTTTGCATTAATTCCCCTGGTTGTTGTCGGCGTTATTATGCGGCTTGCGGGGGGGGAAACGATTAAGCTAATCGCGGACAATCTGATTGTTGTGTTGGCTATCATTTATTCAATAGTGGGCATGGCGTTCTTGGAATACTTCATGAAGAAATTCCGTTTCTCGATATTTTCGCGAATAATAGTTTATTTTCTATTTTTGTTCACACATGTGGCAGGACTGGCATTTCTGGCATTGGTCGGTTTTGCAGACAGCTTTTTTGACTGGCGCCGGAAATATCCGTTGCCATTGAATCATAAAAACGCTTAACTTCAAATAGAAAGAGACAGATCTATGAAAGTAATATTGAAACAGGATGTCGCCGAACTCGGCAGCGTGGGAGAAGTAGTCGAAGTCAAGTCCGGCTACGGCAGAAATTTTCTGTTTCCCCGGAATCTGGCGATTCCAGTCACCAAGGGCAGTATGCATGCCATCGACGAGGTCAAAAAGCAATCGGAAATCCGCGCCAAAAAAATGCGCAAAGGCGCCGAAGTGGTCAAAGACCGGATCGAGAAACTTTCGCTGACAGCCGAAGTGCTGGTGGGTGAAGAGGATAAAGTGTTCGGCTCGGTCACATCGGCCGATATCGCCGGGATGCTGGAGAAAGAGGGCGTTACGGTCGATAAGAGAATGGTGGAACTTGAGAACCCGATCAAGGCGCTGGGTGTATACACAGTGCCGGTTAAAATTGCCAAAGACGTACTGGCCAACGTTAAATTGTGGGTAGTGAAGAAATCAGGCGAATGAAACTTGTCGAAGCAAAAATAGAAGGTCTGGCGCTCGATATGACCACCAAATCTCCGGTGGTAATTCTGTCGCCGATTGGTATGGAAAAAGTTCTGCCGATCTGGATCGGCCAGGCCGAAGCGATGGGGATAGCCATGGTGCTATCAGGCGTGCAATCCAAACGCCCGATGACCCATGATTTGCTCAAAATAGTCATCTCCACACTCAACGCCGAACTGGCCCGGGTTGAAATCACCGAACTGAAAGAAGAAACGTTTCACGCCCGCTTGTTTCTCAAAAGCAACGGCCAGGAATTTGAAATCGACGCCCGCCCGTCTGATTCAATTGCGCTGGCGCTTCGCACCAACACCAAAATATTCGTCAGTGAAGAACTATTTAAAATTGCCTCGCAGGACCGCCCGGGCACAGAAAGTCTGCCGACCGACCCGGAAACTCTCCGCGAACGGCTTAAAAATATCAATCCCGAAGATTTCGGAAAATACTCTCTTTAGTTAGCATGACTTCGCAACGCCTGCGAAATGTCGTCGGTATCCTTCTTCTAACATTAGTCTCATCGGCTCTGGCCGACAATGTCAACGATCCGCACGAGGCGCAGTCGCAGTATGCCGCCGGCAAAAGTCTGATGCGCGAGGGGGATTTCCGCGAAGCACAGAAAATTTTCGATGAGCTGACGGAAAAATATCCTGTCAGTGACCATCTCGATTTATACATTTTCCAGCGCGCCAAAGCCAAGTATTATCTCGGCGACTACGACTACACTGTCACATCGCTGAATTACATGCTTGACAGATTTCCCAAGTCAGGGCTTTTGGCTCATATATATTTCTTTTTAGGCAACGCCCACTACCTGAATGGAAATGTCAACGCGGCCTTCACTAATTTTTTGAACAGCTATAGAGTGTCGAGCGACAAACGGCTCGACCAGATTTTGTTGTCATCGATTGCCGCCACTGTCGAAAATGCTTCTAAAGTTACTCTTTCGGGCGGAGATTTCGAAAGTATTCCAGTCAGTAAAAGATGCCATATCGCGCAGTTCGTTGCCAAAGTCTTAATGAGCCGCGGTGATTCAACTCAAGCAATCAGCGTAATCAGAGCTTGCAATCAAGAAAGCAGTCCGCAAATTGATGGCGACAGTCGCGCCAGAAAAGCTGATTTGAAAATCGCCTTGGTGCTGCCGTTATCCGGCGATTTGATGCCGCACGGTGAAGAAATTTACAACGGTGCGGTGATTGCCGCCCACGATTTTACTGCCGCCACCGGACGAAATGTCGAACTGGTGCCATATGATACCAAAGGAGACGCGGTCGATGCCGCCGGGCTTATCTCAAAAATTTCCCGCGACAATTCTGTCATTGCGGCGGTGGGTCCGCTCACCAGCGAAGAAGCGGCGGTGTCATCGGCGACTCTTGTCTGCGGCGATTTGCCCATGCTCATCCCGGCAGCCACGCAGGCCGGACTGACACGGCTTTCCAACACCTCATTCCAGATGTCGCCCAACATCGAGCTTGAGGGAATCGTGATGGCCGATTTCGCCGTCAAAAATCTCCGCGCCGATACGGCTGTAGTAATTACTTCGACCGCCACGAATTTCTTAAAAATGACCAACGCTTTCGTTCAACGATTCAAACAACTGGGCGGGAAAGTTATTGCAGTTGAATATTATCGTCCGCGCGACAAAGATTTCGGCCCGCAGGTAAAAGATATCAAGCGCGAACTTTTGGGCAAGCTGTCCGATTCGGTCAGATACATTTCGCCCGGTGGCGATACTTTGGAACTCGATGCCGTCCCGGCGCATGTTGACTGCATCTACATGCCCGGCGACCCGGAACAGATCAAATTACTCGTGCCCCAAGTAAACTTCTACGATCTCAAAGGAGTGTTTCTGGGAAGCGACGGTTGGGCCAGCGAGCTCATTTATCAGTTAGGCGACAATGTCACCAAAGCAGCGGTGTTTCCATCGGCCTTTCTGGAAAAAGAAAGCTCCGAAATAAACCTGAAATTCAGTGCCTCGTTTGACATGCTCTACGGCAAACGCCCGGGCCGGTTGTCGGCACTGGGATACGACGCCGTCAAAATGGTGGCTGATTCTTATATTTCCGGAGCCAACAGCCGCGACCGGCTGGTCAAAAAGATTTCCGATTTTTCCGGTTTCCAAGGCGCCTCAGGAAAACTTAGTTTTGGACCAAGCCGCGAAAATGTCGAATTGTCGATTTACCGCATCGAAAAAGGCCGCCCGGTTTTGGTCACCGCCCAGAATCCTACGGCCGAATTGATAGAATCCAAACGGTAATAAACCTTTTAGTATTTAGAATATTATGTGCTGTCGGGTGTCCTCACCTGACAGCACTGCCAAATCGAAACAGGTGTCGAGTGGGACAACTGACACCACGATGAAAGCCGGGGCAGACGAGGGCGTCTGCCGCCCACTGAAATCGGGACGAAGAAATCTCGTGCCGGCTGTATAGATTGCTTCGTCGCTAAGCTCCGCTCCTCGCAACGACGGAAGTAAAACTAGTAACTAATTTCCACGGAAGTCTATAGAGTCACCTGCTCTTTACTTTTCTAAGGCTATTAATTCGCAAGTCATCCGGAGCCTGTCGAGGGGTGACTTGCGTTTTCTTGGTCAAATGTCGCAACTTCAGGGGGTTTCTACCTCCCCCTAAACTCCTTATATTGTATAAATCATATCAACTTCATCTGCGGAAAAAGGTGTACAAAATGAGTGAACAGAAAATTGCTCTGAAAATGGTGGTCGATGGAAAAGAACGCGATGTATCCTATGAAGAACTGGCGCTTTCAAATAATCTGGCCCAGGAAGCACTGGTGCGGCTGTTGATAGATAAAAAACTTTTCCAGCCCAAAGAGCTGATGACCATGATGGAGACAGTCAAGAAAGAACGCTATCGCCGTCTCGATGATAAACAAAAATGAACGAATTCACAAAGTCAGACGAGCTAATTCAGAAAAATATGGCTGAAAGAAATGAAGGCAAGGCAA
>Ga0302046_10004795_pt1 | contig 11982 bp, 13 predicted proteins | sample RVTome_11_FD_200261 | JGI IMG/M metagenome (GOLD analysis project Ga0302046, IMG submission 200261) | Soil microbial communities from uranium-contaminated site in the Upper Colorado River Basin, Wyoming, United States - RVT147D111 (version 2) ... | reverse complement strand
TCAGCAGCGACGGTCCGCATGGCCGAGCTTCGCCGCCGACAAGGACGCGTTGAAGAAGCACGGAGCCTTTTCCAAAGCGCAGAAGGTCACCCACTTGCCCTCCTCGGAATGGGTGCGTTGGCCCTTGGCGAGCAAGAATGGGAAACGGCAGCCGAGTTTGCGGAGCGTTTCCTTCGAAGAGCCCCGGCAGGGGCCACGATAGATCAGGTTCCGGGGTTTGAATTGCTTATCAAAGCATGCACGCGAACGGGGAACCTGGGGAGAGCCAAAAAAGCCTTTGAAAGCCTGCGATCGGTTGCTGAAATAGTTTCCACGAAGCCGTTGACCGCGGCGAAATCGTTTGCGGGCGGATTGATTGCCACCTCCGAAGGGCATTTACAGGAAGCGCTCGCATGCTTTGAGGACGCCTTGGATCTTTTTGAGGAGGCTCGCATGCCCTTCGAGTCGATCGAAGCGCGAATTGAGGTTGCTCGAACGCTGAAGCAGCTGGGCCGCGATGCCCGGGCGCGGATGGAAGCGGAATCAGCCCTCCGGCACGCGGAGAGTATGGGCGCGGGATCGCTGATGGGTGAAGTCCAACGTCTTCTTCCGGGTTCACAACCCCGTCAGCAGAGCTCCCCTCAGGCTCATGAGCTCAGTCCCCGTGAACGGGAAATCCTCATGCACATCACGGAAGGGAAGGACAACAGCAGGATCGCGGATGAATTGTTTCTCAGCGTGCGGACCGTCGAGAGGCACATCTCGAACATCTATCAGAAACTGGGTATCTCCGGAAAGAGTGCCCGTACCGCCGCGGTAATGTTCGCTTTAAAGAATCTCAAAGGGGGTGAACGTCAGTAGGCCGTCCCTCAACTCACCCTCCTTCGTCAAATCCAACGTAATTTTCAAAACTGCAATCTCCCGCGTGGGATGCCATTTTGTTCTGCGCACAACCCGCGTTTTTTTGTCCGTACCGTCAAGTTTCATAGGAGACTACGTGCAGAATGCGTGCATGTACGTATTGCCATTTGATTCCGCGGGGGGTAATTTAAGGGACAAAAGATGGCAATACTTGTTGCACAACACTACGGAGGAGGCCTCATGAAACGATTGACCATTCTTGCAATGAATCTTTGCATCATCATGTTCTCGTGTCAGCTTTCCGCTCAGGATCGCCTTCCGATCATTGATATGCACCTCCATGCCGACCTTCCGCCGCATGATGTTCCAGCCGGAGCACTCGCGATCTGTCGTCCTGAACCATGCATAGGGGAAGGTCTGGCCACCGCAAGCCATGATGAGACGCTGCAAAAGACGCTCGAGATCATGAAGCGGCACAACATCGTGAAGGCATTTCTGAGCGGTGTGGATCCGAACATCGTGAGACAATGGGTGGAAGCAGACCCCGGGCGCTTTATCCCCTCGCCATTCATCCTGAAACCTGACCGATCAACCTTGAAAGAACTGAAACAGGCGTACGCGGAGGGAAGGTTCAAGGGAATGGGGGAGATCGCCTCACAACTGGTCGGCACGCCTCCCAACGATCCCGCGCTTGAACCGTATTTCGCGCTTGCAGAGGAGCTTGATCTTCCGGTGCTCATTCACACCGAAGGGATCGGTCCATACATGCCGGGATTCCGGTCATCCGCGGGTTCTCCCCTGCTTTTAGAGGACGTGCTGGTTCGCCACCCTCGACTGAGGATCTTCGTGGAAAACGCCGGCTTCCCTTACAGGGATGAAATGATCGCTGTCATGTACCAGTATCCGCAGCTCTATGCCGACGTTTCAACGATCACCTGGGTCGTGCCCAGATCGGCATTTTATGATTATCTCGAAGCATTGGTAAAAGCCGGGCTTGGGAAGAGGATCATGTTTGGCTCGGATCAAATGCGATGGCCGGACAAGATCGCGGAAGGGATTGAAGCAATCGAGCAGGCGCCTTTCCTTACAAAGGAACAGAAAAGGGATATCTTCTATAATAATGCCGCCCGTTTTCTTCGACTCGAAGAAGGAGAAGCCGTAAAAGAGGCCGCTCTTCACTGAGATCTCGTTTTCCATCGGCGTTTCGGCTTTCCCGCTGCAACAAAAGCCTCCAAGCTCATCAGCTTGGGGGCTTTTTCATTTATCCTCCGGAAAACTTCAAAAAAGACTTGCGTAGTTAAATAACTACGCATATATTTGTAGCCAAATAGCTACTCAAAACATGAAACTCCGACGAGACGTATTTCAAGCCATTGCAGACCCGACAAGAAGGGCCATACTTCTGTTGCTTGCATCGCAATCAATGACTGCCGGAGCCATTGCCTCGAACTTCGACACAGCAAGACCGACCGTTTCAAAACACCTGCAAATACTAACTGAGTGCAAACTGCTTCAACAGGAGCAAACCGGCAGAGAAATTTACTATCGCTTGAATCCAAAAAAGATAAGAGAAATAGCAGAATTCATTGAACCATTCCGCAAAATGTGGGATGACAGGTTTCATGCACTGGAAACCATAATGAAGAAATACAAATCAAAAAAATAGGAACGCCATGGGGCAAAAAACAAACGTCCAGGCCGAAGACGGCAAACAAGAACTCGTGATAACAAGGGAATTTGACCTGCCGGTGGAACTACTTTTCAAGGCGTATGCAGATCCCCACATTGTTGAGCAATGGATGGGAACGAAAGTGCTGAAACTTGAAAATAGAAAGCATGGCAGCTACCACTTTGAAACCACAGATCCTAAGGGAAATAAGCACGGGTTTCATGGGACGATCCACGAGTTTGTTCCGGACCGGAAAATCACACGAACATTTGAAATGGCCCCCTTTGGCGTCCAGCTTGAGTTCCTGGAATTTGAAACACTCACTGACGACACCAGCAAATTCAGTATGCATATCGTATTCCGATCAGTCGACCACAGAGACCAAATGCTGAAGTTACCTTTTGCACAAGGATTGAATATGGCGCATGACCGATTGGAGGACATCGTTAGCAAACTCACAAGAAAAGGAGACAACGAGTGACAAAGAGAAACAAGATCATCTATTGGGGGTCCACCATCTGGCTCGCCCTGGGGATGCTGTCAAGCGGAATCGTGCAGTTACTCCGGGTGGAAGAGGAAATAGAGTTCATTACAACAGGTTTGGGATATCCTGTCTATTTTCTCACAATACTGGGTGTTTGGAAAATTCTGGGGATTGTGGCATTGTTCATTCCCAAATATCCCCTGTTGAAGGAATGGGCTTACGCGGGATTTTTCTTCGCCATGTCAGGAGCGGTATTTTCGCACATCGCAGTTGGCAATCCGGTGAAGGAACTCTTTGGCCCACTGCTCCTCATCATCCTGACCATTGTTTCTTGGTATTTCAGACCTGCTGAGAGAAGGATCATCTCAGCCGTTCAGTAGAAGTTGAAGGTGGAAGAGAGATCGGAACAATGACAGGACGAGACAACGAGACAACAAAGGGACGAAATAACGGAACAACGAAGGGACGAAACAACGAAACGAGGAAGCAACGGCACCCTAGGAGATAAGGATGGGAAAAGTCAACGGTAACAAAGAGAAGTTGTCAGCGAAACAACTTGAAGCATTGTTTGGAGCCCTAAAGGCCCGTTTTGAGAAAAATATGAACCGCCATAAAGGACTTGAATGGGCTAAAGTACAATCAAGGCTGGCGGCGAATGCCAAGAAGTTATGGTCACTCAATGGAATGGAAAGAACGGGCGGAGAACCGGATGTTGTCGGCCATGACAAGAAAACGGGCGAATACGTTTTCTACGATTGTTCGGCGGAAACCCCCAGCGGCCGCAGGAGTCTTTGCTACGACCGTGAAGCCCTGGAGTTAAGGAAAGAACATAAGCCGAAAAATAATGCCTTGGATATCGCAGCTGCCATCGGCATAGACCTTCTATCCGAAGAACAATATCGGGAGCTGCAGAAACTTGGGGAATTCGATACGAAAACGTCAAGCTGGGTGAAAACGCCTGCTGATATCAGAAAACTCGGCGGCGCGCTCTATTGTGATCGACGCTACGACACCGTCTTCGTATATCACAACGGAGCTGAATCATATTATGCAGCCAGGGGGTTCCGCGGATCGCTCAGAGTCTGAATGCTTAAAGATCAACGCAGAGGCGCACCTGCCCGACTGTGTTTGCTCAAGAATCGGTCAGCTGCGTCTCTGCGATTCATCTTTTTCAAACTGAGACGGTTCGTCATTTTCCCCCATCCTTGTCGAAATCCCGACCTGTCATCCGACTACTTGGGGAAGGTCGGCGGAAGCGAAAGAAAAGCCGGATTTACGCATTCAAACTCAGGAGATTGCCATGTTCGGAAACACGTTTCATTCCTTTTTTTCAAAATTGGCGGTGCCAGGGATGCTGGTCGGGATTCTTGACGGGACCACGATTCAAACCGGGAACGCCCAGGAAACGAACGGATCCAATGTCCGCAAAGGACGGGTGGAAGCTAACGGCGTGAGCTATTACTATGAAATCCATGGAACCGGGGAGCCGGTGCTGTTGCTACACGGCGGATTGGGTCAGATCGAGATGTTCGGACCGAACCTCGATGTTCTGGCAAAGACCAGACAAGTGATCGGCGTGGACCTTCAGGGGCACGGCCGAACAACACTCGGCAACAGACCCATCAGTCTCATTGACATCGCGAACGACCTGGCGGTGATTCTGAAGACATTGGGCTACAAGCAGGTGGACGTCGTCGGGTACTCATTCGGCGGGGGAGCGGCCTTGCGGTTGGCAATCCAGTATCCGGCACTGGTGCGCCGGTTAGTCGTTGCATCTGCCCCGTACGCGCAGGACGGATTCTTTCCGGAAATGCTGCCGCAACAGGCGCTCGTCGGCGCTGCAATGGCCGAGCAGATGAAGGAGACGCCGATGTACAAGTCCTATGTTGCCATCGCTCCGCACCCGGAGGATTTTCCGAGACTTCTCGACGCCATGGGGGCATACATGCGCAAGCCCTACGATTGGTCGGGGGAAGTGAAGAAGCTGTCGATGCCGGTGATGCTGGTATTTGGAGATGCCGATATGATCCGTCCCGATCACATTGTTGAATTCTATCGTCTCCTCGGCGGCGGACTGAAAGACGCGGGTTGGCAACGGGAACATATGTCGAAGAATCGCCTTGCCATCCTTCCGGACCTGACGCATTACGAGGCCTTCCTTTCGCCAAGGCTGGTGGAAACGATCCTTCCCTTCATCAACGGAGTGAGCGGAGCAGATTCCTGGAAGTCCCAGGTAGAATCCGACTCGTCGAAAAAGTGAAGACTTCTTACAATTTGACATTCAGCGTTCGATATTTCTTCTTTCCCTCCTCTCCATGTCTCTCTCCGTGATATGTGATAGGTGATATGTCCCGCAAAACAACCTCTAAGTCTTAAGCAACTTCAACAACGCCCTGTTCGCGTACAAGTGGTATTTCCCCACATAGCTTTCCCGTAGCACTTTTCCTTTTGCGAGCTCTGCAAGGTACCGGCTTGCCGTACGGTAGTTCACGTCGAGCCTCTTGCCCAGGTTTACAGGCGTGATGATGGGAAGAGCAAACATCGCTTCGACCAATTCCGATGAGTAGATCTTCCGATGCTTCTCCTTCAGGAGTTGTCGTGTCTTTTCCAGTAACTCCATGATGCTGAAGATCGTGGTTTTGGTTTCCCGGGCCTGCTGGTGGAACGCTTTGAGCATGTAGTAAATGAATGCATGCCAGTCTTCGTCGGTCCGCACCGCCTGAAGCAGATGGTAATACTCACTCCGATTCCTGTTGATGTACCCGCTCACGTAGAAGATCGGAAGCGTCAGAAGTTTCTGCTGAATCAACTGCAGCACCATCAGGATCCTGCCGGTCCTGCCGTTTCCGTCGCCAAACGGATGGATCGCTTCGAACTGGTAGTGGGCTATTGCGGCCTTCACGAGCGGATCGATGCCGTCCTCATCGTTATTGACAAACCGCTCCCAGTTGCTGAGCAATCGGTGTAACTCGTTGGCCGGAGGCGGGGTGTAGATGATTGCACCTGTTGCGCTGTTGGCGATCCGGTTTTGTGTTTTCCGGTATCCGGGCGAGTGCTCCGGCAACAGGTTTTTCTGAATGCCGAGGATCAACCTGGTGGAGATCGGAATCTTCTTCAGGTTGCCGAACCCCCACAGGATCGCATCCCTGTAGCGCAGGACTTCCTTGTCGGGTTTCTTCTGGTCGGCTTCCGGGAAGAGCTGGGCCTGCAGTGCCTCCTCCATCGTCGTGTTGATGTTCTCAATGTTAGAGCTTGCGACCGACTCTTTGATCACGGCGGGAGACAGGAGCAGCAGTGGATTCGGCAGCGAATGGGAGTAGCCGTTCAGCTCGCCGAGTTCCGTCCGTGTCTTCAGCATGACGTCCATGAAGCGCTCATCCTTGAAATTCAGCGCAGGTGGAAGCAGTGGAAGGTCAAACGGTCGTGCGGGGTCGTATTTCATATGTAACAAAGATAACAAAAAACAGACATATCGCAATGGATATGTGCGTCTGCGTTACATGGGGAAAGATAGATCCATCCATAGTTTGAAAACCTTTTTGCCTTGACATACATAGAACTACTATGTATATTAGCGCTATGTATAACCACTCTTGAGTCGTAAACACCGTTCAACGCCTACGATCATGGAATTCAACAAGGACCTGATTGCCGCTTCCTCCACCCCCATCGTTCTGGCGATATTATCGGAAGGGGACAGCTACGGTTACGCCATCATCAAACGAGTTCAAGAATTGTCCGGAGGGTATATGGAGTGGACCGACGGGATGCTCTACCCGGTTCTCCATCGACTCGAGCGACTCGGTCTCATCAAAGCGCGGTGGGAACTTGCGGAAAGCGGCCGCCGCCGCAAATACTACCGGATCACCTCCAGCGGCCGCGCTCAGCTCACTGAGGAACGAAAGCAATGGCAGACGGTGGATGCGACGTTGCGGGGGATCTGGAAGTCGCTCTCTCAGACGGCCCTCTCAACCGCATCCCTGGCGGCGACAGCGGCACAATTGACTCTCGAACTCATCTCAATTGCGGAGAAAAAGTCACATGAAAAACAAAACAGGCATCATCGGTGGTTTTGCATTCGGTATGATTGGTTTTCTTTTGATGTTCAAATTGATCTTCATTGATAACATTCCACCCTCAGACGAGCTCGCTCCGGGAATTGTGGTTTCTGCTTCATTTGTAAACGGGTTACTTTTTGCTTTTATCGGTCATATTATCCAGAATCGTTTGGGAAAAAGAACAACTACAACGGAATCTGAATAATGTCAACCATGGAAAGGAAAAAATTACACAGAGATACACAGAGGAGACACAGAGTGACACAGAGGAAGGCTTTTCTTCGTGGAACTCTCTCTTTTTCTTTTCCTCTGTGGAACTCTGTGAAATAAATCATGGAAAAGAAATTACACACCTGTCCGCCATCTTTTTGGCGGAGAGTGACACAGATCCCGAAGGGACCCCTTCGGGGGGAGACACGGAGTGACACAGAGGAAAGCTTTTCTCTGTGGAACTCTCACTTTGTCTTTTCCTCTGTGGAGCTCTGTGAAATAAACCATGAAAAAGAAATTACACACCTGTCCGCCGTCTTTTCGGCGGAGAGATTCACAGAGAACGGCAAGAGCTACGCAGAGAAGAGTCATGTACTGATATCTTAAGGAACTCAACAATGCCCAAACCCGCGAACGACCCCTCACTCGAGAATCAAATCGACCAATGGCGGAGCTATCTTCTTCGCCGCCAGGCCATCCAATCAGTCGACGTCGCTGAGCTCGAAGACCATCTGCGAGAACAGGTCGCGGCCCTGATGAACGGTGGACTCGCGGCCGATGAGGCCTTCCTCGTTGCTGTAAAGCGCATGGGTAGCCTTGATGCCCTCTCACGTGAATTCGCGCGCGAACACTCCGACCGCCTGTGGAAGCAGCTCGTCGTGGCGCCGCCGGAATCAGGTGGACTGAAACAAGTCCGATCGGACGCCATCGTTACCTTCGCTCTTGCGGTGGTCGCTGCTATGCTCCTCAAGCTGCCGGAGCTCCTCTTTGGACTCAAGCCGGATGAAAACGCCGGATTCTATGCACGCAATCTGAGCCTGTTCGTGCTGCCTCTCCTGACCGGTTACTTCGTCTGGAAGCGTGGGCTCGACGCTAAAACCGTCCCTTGGCTTGCCGTTACTTTTGTGGGAGCCGGTGTGTTCGCGAACGTCTATCCCTTTGAAATGGGCAGTAACACCGAGGTGCTATTGGCCATCCATCTGCCCATCGCGCTCTGGGTCGTTGTGGGTGTCGCGTATGCCGGAAGCCGCTGGAAAGAGGTTGCGGGCCGCATGGACTTCATTCGATTTTCGGGCGAGCTGTTCATTTACTACGTACTCATCGCTCTTGGCGGAGGTGTCTTCACAGGATTCCTGGTGATGATGTTCCAGACCATCGGAATCGACGCAGAATGGTTCATCCAGTTGTGGCTGATTCCGTGCGGAGCCGCCGGAGCCGTGCTGGTCGCCTCCTGGCTCGTGGAGGCCAAACAGAGTGTCATCGAGAACATGGCGCCCGTCCTTACGCGCCTCTTCACGCCCTGCTTTGCAGTCCTTTTGGTCACATTTCTGGTAACCCTGCTCCTGACCGGCCGCGGCGTCGATATCGAACGGGAATTGCTTATCGCATTCGATCTGCTTCTGGTCGTCGTCCTGGGCCTCCTGCTCTACTCCGTTTCCGCCCGAGACCCCCATCTGCCTCCCGGCTTCTTCGATGTGATGCAGATTGTCCTGGTGATCAGTGCGCTGTTGGCCGATGCAGTGGCGCTATGGGCCATTTCTGCACGCATTACGGAATTCGGCTTCACCCCTAATCGAGTAGCCGCACTGGGCGTGAACATCATCCTGCTGGTCAATCTCGCGTGGTCCGCCGTGCTGTATGTCCGCTTTCTGAGAGAACGCGGATCGTTCACAGACCTTGAACGTTGGCAGACGGACTACCTTCCTGTTTACGCTGCGTGGGCAGCCATCGTGGTGATTGTCTTTCCACTTGTGTTCAGATTCATCTGACGGGATGCCGTGATCCGCATATTCCGCGTCTGCAAATCGAGATGCGTGTCGGTGCTAATAGTACAACCAATACCACCTGAATTCTCCCATTGAATTGTATTCAAGGGCCGGGAACGGCAATTTCAGGAACGTCATGCCTTTCAGAAGTACTTCGAGGAATCCAGAGCTTGTTTCTATCCTGGTCCAATCAATATCAAGGGACAAAAGATACTGACGGTATCGGATCGTTTCGGGGATCGTGACCCCATCGTAGTGCGCAATATTGCTGAACTCGCCATACATTCCGTTGGCTCCGTACCCAACGGCAATGTTCAGCCATGGGGGGACGCGACCATCTCCAACCAACTTGTCGATCGGAATTGACATCCAGTACGTGTGACCGTTGTAGTCCTTCAGTAACCGATCAAACGCCCCTTTTCCGAGGTAGCCATTGGCTTTATCCGAATAGCCGGATTCCCAGTAACTGAATTTATATTTCACAACTTGCTCGTCGAATAACAATTCCTGCCACAGCACGAGGGCGGAACCCATCGCATTTGCCGCCATATCCCCCCAGGAAAAACCGTATCCCTCGTGAATACCGTCCATGATCTCGATGGGGGTTTGAAGAACAAAACCCAGGGTTGAACCAAACCAGAGCGCTTCAGTTCTCGTAAGTCCCGAATTCAGCAGATAGTGATAACCGATATAGCTATAGACATACGCCCCAAACATGTGTCCAAACTTGTCAACCTGGTAATAAGCTGCATTGTCATCATAAAAATGAAACGGAACCGTGCTTCTATCCTTGTACCACGTCTTGCCAAGGATAAACATCGAGCCGGCATAGTATGCGGATGTGTATGCTGCTGCCGTGAGCAGTGTGTTTTCGTTCGCAACTGAATCGGGCTCGGGACTCCTCTGCTGCGAGTTTGCAGTCAACGGAGTTATGACAAGAACAATGAGAAGGATCCGTGCTTTCATTCTGAGACTATCGGCTTTCCTCTGCGTGTGCAAGGATGTGTTTCTGCGTTTCCGTGCTGACTGCAGATTGCTCAACAATAATCAGAAAATGACCCCCGCGATCGAAACGAACCAACTTCGAGTCAGGAATTGTGGAATGGGCAAATTCGGCGTTGTGGAAAAGCTGAAGGGCATCATCGGTGGCATGGAGAATCAGGGTGGGGGCTTTGATCGCCGCGATGCGTTCGTTCGGCATGGTCGCTTTGTTGTCGAAGGCAACACCATCGGAGCGTATTGAAACGGGGTTCATGAAGTCGATGACTTCATCGATCAGTTTCTGCTGTCCGGGCGCAAGATCGGCAATGACTTCCTCGTTGGCTCCCATAAGTCCCATCAGTTGCCCCTTGAGCAGCCTGTTGACGGCCCAATACAGCGGGTCGTACTTGAAGATCGTCGTAAGCATGTCGCCTTTCTCGTTTGCCTGCGCCTGGTTCTGGTTGGCAGACGACGCGACGCCCGCCGAGAGGAGCGTAAGCGAGGAAACCCGCTCAGGATGCAGCGCGGCGAAGAGCAGTGCCGAGGGGCCCCCATGGGATAACACGACAACCGCGGCCTTCCTGATTCCCAGATGGTCCAGCAAGTATGCATAGGCGTGAGCCTGATCGTCGAACGTGGCTCCCACATGAAACGTCGAGCGCAGATAGCCGAAGCGCGAAGGTATGATCAGCCGAAATTGGTCGCTCAGCAAGGCACGGGCAATCACTTCACCTTGATCGAAGCCGCCGCCGCTCCCGTGGATCACAAGCACCGCCGGGCCAGATCCGCGTTCCATGTATTCGATGTTCCCATAAAGCGATTCGATGACTTCACTTCGTCCACGAACTCGCTCATAGGCTTGACGCATATCCCGGAAATATGCCATCGAAGCCAAACCAAGCATCAGGACCACGCCCACCGCAATCCAGGGCAAGATTATTCTCATCATTATGATGTTCCCTCCGGATCAGCCACAAGGACTCCCTCGGTGCGAGAGAGTTTAAATGGTCGCTGGCCACAAAAGCCGTGCCTCGAAAAGGGAGAAACCTCTCGGGAAAACCGAAGCAGATTCTCAAAGATTGGAATGGAGATGTTATCCCTGAGAATGTGACATTGTGAGGTCAATCAAATTCATTGCTCAAGCAGTCTCCAGACGAAAAACAAAAATCCCGACCATCGGTCGGGATTTCACGTGGGCCAATAACCCGGAATCGGGCATTCACCCCGTAGTACCCTTCTTCGTCAGGGTCACGCTCAGAGGAAACGGTCCCCCTTTGCGCTCAAAATACCAGACCAGGAATGCCGCACCTGCAAGGGCCAGGTCCTTCATGAAATGCGCCATGTCATTCATTTGCGCCATCGCATCGTCAAGCGTCCAGAAGTTGTGCATGATCAACGCGGTGGGCACAAGGAATGCCACCAGCAGGAGCGCCCCGATCCGTACATAAACACCAAGGAGAATGCTCAATCCGCCAAGGACAAGCATGAGACCGGTGACAATGACGGCGAGCTGCGGAGCCGGAACTCCTTTCATTCCGGCAAATTGAGCCATGGACTCAAGACTTCCGAAATGCCCCATGAGTCCGCTGACAATGAACACCATGGAAAACAGGATGCGACCGACAAGAACGGCGTAGTTCATACCTCCCTCCTGAATTGTGGTTACGTCCAAATGAACATCCGGATCTGAGGAAAGGTTCGTACCCAAGTCATGTGGGCTGGGCGGGGCGATTCCGAATACCGCCGTGTCAAAACCCGACCGGCAAAAATGTCAGTGCCTTTTTCTTTCCGTTCACGGCACCCTTTCGTGAAAAAAAATTAACGGAAGCGGTTTCCGTGACCTTACGCACGAGGGAGGCTTGGAGGATCTCCTGCTGTCTTGTATGTTGCGGTCGAGTATCACAATAGAAGGAGACACTCTTTGACCTCCCACAAAGATGTGCCGATGGCAGCCAAGAAAACAGATCCTGCCCT
>Ga0302046_10004793_pt1 | contig 11984 bp, 8 predicted proteins | sample RVTome_11_FD_200261 | JGI IMG/M metagenome (GOLD analysis project Ga0302046, IMG submission 200261) | Soil microbial communities from uranium-contaminated site in the Upper Colorado River Basin, Wyoming, United States - RVT147D111 (version 2) ... | reverse complement strand
CGGCTTCGTGCCCCCCTTTGTGGAAGCCCCCGGAGGCTGGCGCGCGAGGAAGGCATCTTCGCGGGCGCATCGACCGGCGGAAACGTCGCGGTCGCGCTCCGGGTCGCGGAAGCTCTTCCCCCCGACGCCACGGTGGCCACTCTCGCGGTCGACACCGGCCTCAAATACCTCTCGACCGAGCTGTACAGAGCTCGCGACGAGCGCAGCCCGTGAAGCCCAAGACGTTGGGACGCGCTGCGATGAACGATCGCCGGACCGCCGAGGGGTGGGAAGCCTTGAGCTGGCCGAGGCCGAGCTGCTAACTTCCGGCCAGGTCCGGAGCCCGCGCTCCGGCCCTCCCCCGGCCAGATCCCGGACAGTGGCGCTGGCCCGCAGGCGTCGGCGGCGAGAGGAGCCGCCCGCTCCCGCCGGCCGCCGGGCGCCCAGCCCCCCTGGAGGAGAAAGCCAGCATGACCTCGACGACCGTCCCGTCCGACATCGCCATCGCCCAGGCCGCCACCTTGCGACCCATCGCGGAGGTGGCCGCCGAAGTCGGCCTCTCGACCGAAGAGATCCTCCCCTACGGCCGCGCCAAGGCCAAGATCGCGCCGCACGCGATCCGGGCCCGCGAGCCGAAGGGCCGCCTGGTCCTGGTGACCGGCATCAGCCCGACCCCGGCCGGCGAGGGCAAGTCGACCTGCACCATCGGGCTGGGGCAGGCGATGCGCAGGCTCGGACACAAGACCATGGTCTGCATCCGCGAGCCGTCGCTGGGGCCGGTCTTCGGGGTCAAGGGCGGCGCGGCGGGCGGCGGCTACGCCCAGGTCGTGCCGATGGACGAGATCAACCTCCACTTCACCGGCGACTTCCACGCCGTCGCCGCGGCCCACAACCTGCTCTCGGCGTTGCTCGACAACCACCTCTACCACGGGAACCGGCTCGGCATCGACTCGCGCCGCGTGACCTGGCCGCGGACCATCGACATGAACGACCGGGCGCTGCGCTCGGTCGTCGTCGGCCTCGGGGCGAGCGGCGGCCCCGCCCGTGAGGACCGCTACGTCATCGTCCCGGGGAGCGAGATCATGGCGGCGCTCTGCCTGGCCGACGACCTCCAGGACCTCGAGCGCCGGATCGGCGAGATCGTCGTCGCCCTGACCCACGACAAGAAGCCGGTGCGCGCCGCCGATCTCAAGGCGGCCGGGGCGATGACCCTGCTGCTCAAGGACGCCATGCTCCCCAACCTGGTGCAGACGCTCGAGGGCGGTCCGGTCCTCGTCCACGGCGGGCCGTTCGGTAACATCGCTCACGGCTGCAACTCGGTGGCGGCCACCAAGCTGGGGCTCTCCCTGGCCGACGTCGTCCTCACCGAGGCGGGCTTCGGCGCCGACCTGGGGGCCGAGAAGTTCTTCGACATCAAGTGCCGGATGGCGGGCCTCGAGCCAGAGGCTGCCGTCCTCGTCGCCACGGTCCGGGCGCTCAAGATGCACGGCGGCGTGGCGCGCAAGGACCTCAGCACCGTCGACGTCGACGCCGTGCGCCGCGGCCTGGTCAACCTCGAGGCCCATCTCGACAGCGTGAAGAAGTTCGGAGTCCCGGCCGTGGTGGCGCTCAACCGTTTCGCCGGCGACGACGAGGCCGAGCTCGACGCCGTGCTCGAGGCCTGCGCCGCATGGGGGGCCCGTGCCGCCCTGTGCGAGGTCTGGGAGAAGGGCGGCGAGGGCGGAGAGGCCGTGGCCCGCGAGGTCCTCTCCCTCCTCGACGCCGGCGCGGCCGCGTTCCGGACGCTCTACGACGTCGACCGGCCGATCAAGGAGAAGATCGAGGCCATCGCCCGCGAGATCTATGGCGCCGACGGGGTCGACTACCTGCCGGCGGCCTCCCGCGCCATCGCCTCGATCGAGGAGATGGGCTACGGGGCCACCCCGATCTGCATGGCCAAGACCCAGTACTCGCTCTCCGACGACCCCAAGCTGCTGGGGCGCCCGAGCGGCTTCCGCATCACCATCAAGGACGCCTACGTCTCCGCCGGGGCGGGCTTCGTCGTGGCCCTGACCGGTGACATCATGACCATGCCCGGCCTCTCCAAGATGCCTGCCGCCGAGGGGATCCGGGTGCTCCGCGACGGCACCATCGAGGGCCTCTTCTGACCATGACGCACCGACCCCACCGGCCGCGGCTGCTGGTCGCGACGACGCTGCCGCTGACCCTCCTCGCCGCGCCCCTCGCAGCCGAGAACGACGGCTCGACCGAGCAGGACTTCCTCACCAACGTCCGCCGGCTCACCTTCGAGGGCCGGCGGGCCGGCGAAGGCTACTTCTCCCCCGACGGCTCGAAGATGGTCTTCCAGAGCGAGCGCGAGGAGGGAAACCCCTTCTACCAGATCTACCTGCTGGACCTCGAGACCGGCGGCACCCGTCTCGTCTCGCCCGGCGCCGGCAAGACCACCTGCCCATTCATCCGGCCCGGGACCGGTGACGTCCTCTTCGGCTCGACCCATCTCGACCCCGACACCGAGCGCTGGCAACGCGAGGAGCTCGAGGCGCGCGCCGGCGGCACCGAGCGCCGCTATTCCTGGGACTACGACCCCTGGATGGACCTCTTCGTGGCCACTGCGTCCACCTTCGCGGAGGGCGAGACCGGCGAGCTCACGCGCCTGACCGAGGCGCGCGGCTACGACGCGGAGGCCAGCTACTCCCCGGACGGCGAGTGGATCGTCTTCTCCTCGACCCGCCAGGCGTACGTGCGGGAGCTCTCCGAGCAGGAGCGGAAGACCCTCGAGGTCGACCCGGCCTTCTTCGGCGAGCTCTACCGCATCCGCGCCGACGGCACGGGGCTCGAGCGCCTGACCGACGCCCCCGGCTACGACGGCGGCCCCTTCTTCTTTCCCGACGGCTCCCGGATCATCTGGCGGCGGTTCGACGAGGAGGGGCTCACCGCCGACATCTGGAGCGCCCGGCCCGACGGCAGCGACGCCCGCCGCCTCACCGACTTCGGCGCCATGAGCTGGGCGCCCTACGTCCACCCCTCGGGCGAGTACGTCCTCTTCGCCACCAACAAGCTCGGCTTCTCGAACTTCGAGATCTACATGGTCGACGTCGAGGGGACGAAGGAGCCGGTCCGGGTCACCGTCTCGGACGGGTTCGACGGGCTGCCGGTGCCGACGCCCGACGGCGCCGGCCTCGCCTGGACCTCGACCCGCCACGGCGAGAAGGGCGGCCAGATCTACCTCGGGCGCTGGAACCACGAGGCCGCCCTCGCGGCCCTGGAGGCCGCGCCCGCCCGCGCGACCTCGAACTGACAAGGAGTCGCTCCCCATGAGCCGTTTCGCGCGCTTCGTCGCTCTCTCGGGCCTCGTCCTGACCCCCTTCTCCGCCGGCGCCGACGTCGACGCCCTGCGCCGCGACGCCTCGCACCTCGCCTCCGAGGAGCTCGAGGGCCGCATGACCGGGAGCCCGGGCGCGGCGGCGGCGATCGATTACCTCTCCGGCCGGCTGACCGAGCTGGGCGCCCTGCCCCTGCCCGGGCAGGAGGGCTTCGCGATCCCCTTCTCCTTCACGGCCGGGACCCGCGACGCGGGCTCCTCCGTGACCCTGGCCGGCACGGGCTTCGATGCGACCTGGGACGATCCCGGGCACGTCCAGGCGCTCTCCTTCTCGCAGAGCGGGACGGTGACGGCCCCCGTCGTCTTCGCCGGCTACGGGCTCGTCGTGCCGGACGGCGACGAGGTCGTCTACGACAGCTACGCGGGCCTCGACGTCGAGGGGAAGATCGTCCTCGTCCTGCGCTACAGCCCGGAGGAGACGGAGGGCGACTACCGGGCACAGCTGGCCCGCTACTCGGGCCTGCGCTACAAGGCGCTGCAGGCGCGCGAGCGCGGCGCCGTGGCGCTGCTCGTGGCGACCGGCCCCGCCTCGCCCAACGCCGGCGAGACGGTGCCGCTCTCCTTCGACACCGCGATCTCGGGCTCGGGTCTGGTCGCCGCCTCGATCTCGGGCGAGGTGGCCGAGGCCCTCTTCGCCGCCCTGCCCGACCGCGACCTCGCCTCGACGCAGCGGGAGCTGGACTCCGGCAACCCGCACGTGGCCGGCTTCGACCTGGGCCGTGAGATCACGGTCCAGGTGGCGATCGAGCGCGAGGAGAAGACCGCCCACAACGTCGTCGGCTACTTCCCGGGCACGGCGGCCGACGCCGCCGACGAGCCCTGGGTCGTTCTCGGCGCCCACTTCGACCACCTCGGCCGCGGCCGCAGCGCCAACTCGCTGGCCGACGCCTCCGAGGCCGACGCCGTCCACTACGGCGCCGACGACAACGCCTCCGGCGTGGCCGCGGCGCTCGAGGCCGGCCGCCGGCTGGCCGGCGAGGAGCACCGCCGCCACGTCGTCCTCGCCTTCTGGTCGGGCGAGGAGCTGGGGGTCCTCGGCTCCACCGCCTTCCTGCGCGACGAGGTCCTCGACCCCGCGGGCATCGCCGCCTACGTCAACTTCGACATGGTCGGGCGCATGCGCGACAACAAGCTGACCCTCCAGGCCGTGGGCAGCAGCCCGGAGTGGCCGGGCCTGATCGAGCGCACCAACGTTCCCGTCGGCTTCGACCTGAACCTCGGCGAGGACCCGTACCTGCCCACCGACTCCTCGGCCTTCAACCAGGCCGACGTGCCGACCCTGCACTTCTTCACCGGCAGCCACGAGGACTACCACAAGCCCTCCGACACCGCCGACAAGCTCAACTACGAGGACCTCGAGCGCGTCGCCCGCTTCGGCGCCCTGCTGACCGGCAGGCTGGCCGACCTCGAATCCGCGCCCGAGTTCGTCGAGGTCGCGCCGACCACCCGCGGCGGCGGCGGCGACCGGGAGAGCCTGCGTGCCTACACCGGCACCATCCCCGACTACACCACCGAGGTGGAGGGGCTCCGTCTCTCCGGGGTCATCGAAGGCGGTCCCGCCGCCGCGGCGGGCCTCCAAGAGGGTGACGTGATCGTCGAATTCGGCGGCACGACGATCGCCAACATCTACGACTACACCTACGCCCTCGACGCCGTGAAGATCGGCGAGCCCACCAGGGTCGCCTACCTGCGCGACGGCGAGCGCCACGAGACGACGGTCACCCCGACGGCGCGGGAGTGAGGTCTACCGCTTGCCGACCCGGACGATGACGACGACGATCCCGTCGTGTCGACATGGACCGTCGGCGGACGCTCGCCACCCCGAGGCGCGGAATCACTCGGGAGCGACGACACGGTAGTCGAGCCGTCTCGCCGCCTCGGCCATCCTGGCATCGTAGGTGACGACCGCTCGCACCTCCTCGCCGAGCAGAGCGGCGCTGGCAAGATGGACGGCGTCGAGGGTGCGGAGCTCGGCGGGCAGCAGGAGACCGGCGGCGTCGAGGACCCGATCGTTGACGCGGACGAGATCGAAGCGCCGCAGGACGCTCCGGCCCCGCGACACTGCTTCCTCGCCCGCCGGGAGGAGCGCCCGCGGCACCTCGGCGCCTGCGAGAGCGCTCGACACCAGGGGACGCCGGCGCCGCAGGTAGCGACGCAGCGCAGCGGACTCGGGCTCGCGCACGACGAGCTTCACGATGGCCGAGGAATCCACGTAGATCGCCACGGTCAGCGCTCGTGGCGGCGCAGCCGGGCCAGGACCTCGGAAGGCGGCTCGACCCCTGCTCCGAGGACGAGCGGCTCGGGCAGGTCCGCGAGCTCACGGGTCGCCGGCTCGATCTCGCCGGAGGCAAGCAGCCGCTCGAACCTGCTGCCCTCGGGCAGGGGCGTCAGCAGGGCGACCGGGCGACCGCGATCGGTGATCTCGATCGTCTCGCCCTGAGCCACTCGGCCCAGGAGCTCGCTCGCCCGTTGCCTCAGCTCACGGATTCCCGCTGCGCCCACAGGTGCTACTTGTAGCACAACTGGGCGGAGGCCAACAAGCAATGCGGCCGAGCATACACGGCCCTGCTCGTCGACGGGCCGCTAACCCGGGACGGAATCCCACGTACTAGCCTGCGAGGGTCGAGCACTAAGTGCTAGAATTTTAGCACTCACGGAGGAGGGACGCCCGTGCTTCGAGATCGCGCTCCGCTGATCACCCTGCTGGCCGCCCTGCCGACCGTCGCCTGGCTCGTCGGCGCCCCCCTGGCCGCCGAGGAGCCGGCGGCCGGTCGCCTCACGGTCCCCCGCCTGGACGCCGAGGTGCAGATCGACGGGGCGCTCGACGAGCCGGCCTGGGAGGGAGCGCTGGTCCAGCCGCTCTCCTACGAGTGGTTCCCGGCCGACAACGCCCCGCCGCCGGTCGAGACCGAGGTCCTCCTGGCCTACGACAGCGAGCGGCTCTACGTCGGCTTCCGGGCCCACGATCCCGACCCCGCGTCCATCCGCGCCCATCTCATGGACCGCGACGAGATCGACACCTTCGTCCAGGACGACCACGTCCTCCTCATGCTCGACACCTACAACGACCAGCGTCGAGCCCTCCAGTTCCGCGTCAACCCGCTCGGGGTCCAGGCCGACGCCGTCTTCAGCCAGATCGAAGGGGTGGAGGACTTCTCCTTCGACCTCATCTGGGACTCCGCCGGGCGCATCACCGCGGACGGCTACGAGGTCGAGATCGCCATCCCCTTCAACCAGCTCCGGTTCCCGGCTTCGGAGGGCGAGCTGACCTGGGGTCTCGATCTCGGACGCTCCTATCCCCGGGCGGTCCGTCACCGCATCGCCAACACGCGCCGGGAGCGGGACGTCAACTGCCTGCTCTGCCAGGTCGCCAAGGTCACCGGCTTCAGTGAGCTCGAGCCCGGCCGCAACCTCGTCGTCACGCCGACGGTGACGGCCAACCGGACCGACACCATCGACTCGTTCCCGGACGGATCGCTCGAGAGCGGCGACGAGGAGGTCGACCCGGGGGTCTCGGTGCGCTGGGGCGTCACCCCCAACCTGACCCTCAACGGCACGATCAACCCGGACTTCTCGCAGGTCGAGGCCGACGTCGCGCAGCTCGACGTCAACGAGAGCTTCGCCCTCTTCTTCCCCGAGAAGCGGCCGTTCTTCCTCGAGGGCGTCGACACCTTCACCACTCTCGTCGATGCCGTCTTCACGCGCACCGTCGCCGACCCGAAGTGGGGCGCCAAGCTCACCGGGAAGCAGGGACACAACGCGGTGGGCGTCTTCGCCACCCAGGACGACGTCAACAACCTCCTGATCCCCGGCGTCGACCGCTCCGCGCTCGCGTCGGTCGACGACGAGGTCACCGGCTCCGTGCTGCGCTACCGTCGCGACGTCGGCGACAGCTCCACCCTGGGTGTCCTCTACACCGGCCGCGAGGCGGACGGGTACCACAACCGGGTCGGCGGGATCGACGGCTTCCTCCGCTTCACCGACACCGAGAGCCTGAGCTTCCAGTACTTGCGCTCGGACACCCTCTACCCGGAGAGCGTGGCCCTCGACTTCGCGCAGCCCGACGAGGCCTTCGACGACGACGCCCTCGAGGTGCTCTACAGCCACGAGGACCGCAACTGGTTCGCCTATGGCCGCTGGCGGGACTTCGGTCCCGGGTTCCGCAGCGACTTCGGCTTCGTGCCGCGGGTCGACGTCAAGCGCTGGGCCCTGCAGGGCGGCCGCAACTGGTGGCCGTCCGAGGACCGCTGGTGGGACCGCATCCAGGTCCAGACGCGCCTCGTCGAGGCCGACGACCACGACGGTCAGCGCACCGATGAGATCTACGAGATCTACGCCAACGTCCAGGGGCCCTGGCAGTCGTTGGTCGAGGTCAAGTGGGGCCGCGACGGCCAGTTCTTCGACGGGATCCTGCACGAGGACCTCGACAGCGGCTATTTCTTCACCAACTTCCAGCCCACCGGGGCCCTGCGCGTGGAGCTCTTCTGGGAGCAGGGAGAGACCCTCGACTTCGCCAACAACCAGCCCGCCGACCAGGACTTCTTCAACGGCGTCCTGGAGACGAAGCTGGGACGCCACGTCAACCTGCAGCTCGACCACACCTACCAGCACCTGGAGAGCGACGAGGGCAAGCTCTTCACCGCCAATCTCACCCAGCTGCGCGCCGTCTACAACATCGACACCCGGATGTTCGTGCGCGGCATCCTCCAGTACACGGACATCGCCCGCGATCCCACCCACTTCGTCGACCCCGTCGACCGCGAGGTCGACACCCTCTTCAGCCAGCTGCTCTTCTCCTACAAGTTGAACCCCGAGACCGTCCTCTTCGTCGGCTACTCCGACAACAGCCTCGGCCTGCAGGACGTCTCCCTCACCCGCACCGACCGCACCCTCTTCGTCAAGATCGGCTACGCCTGGATCCTCTGACGGCCGATATGATCCGTCGATGCCTCAAGCGCCGGGCTCGCTCGACGAGCTCCCCTCGGGTCGCACGCCGGCGGTTCGAGCTGGCCGGAGGCGCCCGATGAGGCGAGTCGCGCTCACTCTCCTGCTGGCGTTCCCGTCCACTCGGGTGGACGCGGCTCCGACGGAGCTCCCGAAGCTCGCTCGCCCCGCAACGCAGGAGATCGACGCCGTCTTCGGCGAGTGGGACCGTACCGACCGGCCGGGCTGCTCGCTCGGGGTCTACCGCGACGGCGAGGTCCTCTACGCCCGCGGCTACGGCATGGCGAACCTCGAGCACGGCCTCGCCAACTCCGCGCGCACCGTCTTCCGCATCGGGTCGACCTCGAAGCAGTTCACCGCTGCGGCGATCGCGCTCCTGGCCGAGCAGGGGGCGCTGTCACTCGACGCGGACCTGCGGGAGATCTTCCCCGAGCTGCCCGACTACGGCGCTCCGGTGACCGTGCGCCACCTCGTCCACCACACCAGCGGGGTGCGCGACTACCTGACCCTGGCCGAGGTCGCCGACTGGAGCGAGGACTACACCATCGAGGAGGCGCTGGAGCTCGTCCTGGCACAGCGGGAGCTCAACTTCCCGCCCGGGGAGCGCTTCCTCTACAGCAACTCCGGATACTTCCTCCTCTCCCAGGTCGTCGAGCAGGTCAGCGGCCGAACGCTGCGCCAGTGGGCCGCCGAGAACCTCTTCGGGCCGCTCGGCATGGCCGGCACCCACTTCCACGACGACCACACCCACATCGTGCCCGGCCGGGCCGCCGGCTACTCGCCCTCCGCCGACGGCTACCGCATCGACCAGACCGTGCTCGACATGGTGGGCGACGGCGGGGTCTTCACGACGGTCGAGGACCTCGCGCGCTGGGATCGGAACTTCGTCGACAACCGGCTCGGCCGCGGCGGGCCGGAGCTGATCCGGCTGCTCGAGACGCCGGGGCGGCTGGCCGACGGCAGCGCCACCGACTACGCCTTCGGCCTCGCCGTGGGCGAGCACCGCGGCCTGCGCAGGATCGGCCACGGCGGCGCCTTCGTGGGCTTTCGCGCCGCCTTCGACCGCTTCCCGGACCACCACCTCTCGGTGGCCGTGCTCTGCAACGTCAGCACCTCCGCCCCGGGGAGCCTGGCCCTCGAGGTCGCCGACCTCTACCTGGCGGACCACCTGGCCCCCGTGCCGGAGGCGCCGGAGGCCGACCCGGCGGCGGCCCGCGAGACGACGGCCGGGGGCGTCGAGGAGGTGGAGCTGCGGCGGGCGGCGGGCCACTACTGGAACGCCGAGGAGGGCCTCGTCCGCGAGATCGCGCTCGCGGGCGGGCGCCTGTTCTACGTCCGCTCCGCGGAGAGCCGCAACGAGCTCGCCCCTCTCGGCGACGGCCGCTTCCGGATGCTCGACGTTCCGGTGGAGGTCACCGTCCGCTTCGCGGCGGCCGGCGGCGGCGAGGGCCCGCGGATGACCCTGGAGGTGGCGGGCGAGGAGCCCGCGACGCTCGAGCGCTACGAGCCGGCCCGGCCGTCGCAGGAGGATCTCGCCGCCCTCGCCGGAGAGTGGTACAGCGGCGAGCTCGACGCCACCCGCCGGCTCGTCCTGCGGGACGGTGGCCTCGTTCTCGAGGGCCGGCGCGAGGACGTGGCCCTGCGCCCGGTGGTCCCCGACGTCTTCGCCGCCGACGCCCTGGTGCTGCGCTTCCGGCGCGCGCCATCCGGCCAGGTCGCCGAGCTGCTGGTCGACGCCGGCCGCGTGCGCAACCTCCGGTTCGTGCGCCGCGCCGCGCCCGCGGGCTGAGGCTGACGGGCTGAGACCGGCGATCCGGATCGGCGCCGCGGCCGCCGAGACCCGCCGGAGAGCGCCCTGCTAGGATCCGGGAGACCGACTCGCCGAGGAGGCGTCATGCGTTGGAGAGGCCGCACCGGGAGCGCGAACGTCGAGGACCGACGGGGCCGAGCGCCGATGGGGCTGCCCCTGGGCCGCGGGGGCCTCGGTTGCGGCGGCCTGATCCTGGTCCTGGTGCTCGCCTACTTCTTCGGGGTCGACCCGCAGGCCCTGCTCGAGATCGTCGGCGAGAGCGCCTCCGTCGAGCAGCCGGCCCCCGCCTCTGTGCCGGGCGGCCCGCCGCAGGACGAGCTGGGGCAGTTCGCCTCGGTCGTGCTGGCCGACACCGAGCAGACCTGGGGCGACCTCTTCCCCCGTATGGGCGGCGCCTACCGCGAGCCGATCCTGGTGCTGTTCACCGACACCGTCCGCTCCGGCTGCGGTTTCGCCTCCGCCGCGGTCGGTCCCTTCTACTGCCCGGCCGACGGCAGGCTCTACCTCGATCTCGGCTTCTTCGACCAGCTGGAGCGCCGGCTCGGCGCCCCCGGCGACTTCGCCCAGGCCTACGTCATCGCCCACGAGGTCGGCCACCACGTGCAGAACCTCCTCGGGATCTCGAGCCAGGTGCACGAGGCGCAGCAGCGAGTCTCCCGGGAGGAGGGCAACGCCCTGTTGGTGAGGCTCGAGCTGCAGGCGGACTGCCTGGCCGGGGTCTGGGCCCACCACGCCCACCGCGAGCGAAAGCTCCTGGAGCCGGGGGACATCGAGGAGGGCCTGCGGGCGGCCGCGGCGATCGGCGACGACACGCTGCAAAAGCAGGCCCAGGGCTACACGGTGCCCGAGAGCTGGACCCACGGCTCGGCCGAGCAGCGCACCCGCTGGCTGCGCCAGGGGCTCGACACCGGCGACCCGGACGCCTGCCAGACCTTCGGCTGACGCCCCCACCAGGGCGTTGCCGTCTACAGCAGATCCTCGACCGCGGCGCGCTCCTCGCGCAGCTCCGCGTCGGTGGCCTCCATCCGCCGGCGGGCGGGGTCGTCGATCGACAGCCCCGGCACGATCCGCCACTCGCCCTTGTGGCAGGTGCAGGGGAAAGAGTAGACGACGCCCGCCTCGACGCCGTAGCTGCCGTCGGCGGGCACCGCCATCGACACCCAGTCGCCCTCCGGCGTTCCCTGCACCCAGCTGCGCACGTGGTCGATGGCGGAGGAGGCGGCCGAGGCGGCGGACGAGGCTCCCCGGGCCTTGATCACCGCCGCTCCGCGCTGCTGTACCGTGGGGATGAAGGTCTCCACGATCCAGCTCTCCTCGACCATGCCCTTGGCGGCGTGGCCGCCGATCAGGGCGTGCGAGAGGTCCGGGAACTGGGTCGACGAGTGGTTGCCCCAGATGATCATCCGCCGGACGTCGGCGGCCCGCGCCCCCGTCTTGCTCGCCAGCTGGCTGATGGCCCGGTTGTGGTCGAGCCGCGTCATGGCGGTGAACTGGCGTCGATCCAGGTCCGGGGCGTTGGCGGCGGCGATCAGGGCGTTGGTGTTGGCCGGATTGCCCACCACCAGCACCTTGACCTCCCGCGCGGCGTGGTCGTTGATCGCGCGGCCCTGAGGGCCGAAGATCTTGCCGTTCTCGGTCAGCAGATCCTTGCGCTCCATCCCCGCCCCGCGCGGCTTGGCGCCGACCAGCAGGCAGAGGTCGGCCCCGTCGAAGCCCTCGGCGTAGTCGGCGGTGGCGACCACGTCGTGGAGGAGAGGGAAGGCGCAGTCCTCGAGCTCCATGACCACGCCGCGCAGCGCGTCGAGCACCGGCGGGATCTCGATCAGCTGCAGCGAGACCGGCCGGCTGGGGCCCAGCATGTCCCCCGCC
>Ga0302046_10004792_pt1 | contig 11986 bp, 12 predicted proteins | sample RVTome_11_FD_200261 | JGI IMG/M metagenome (GOLD analysis project Ga0302046, IMG submission 200261) | Soil microbial communities from uranium-contaminated site in the Upper Colorado River Basin, Wyoming, United States - RVT147D111 (version 2) ... | reverse complement strand
GCCCGGCGACCGCCAGGGCGCCGCCGGCCGCCAGGCCCAGCAGAACGCGCGGCAGGCGGATCTCGAGCAGCACGAGTCGCACCGTCGGATCGCTCGAGGCGACGTCCGCCCAACCCCAAAGCGTCTCGCCGACCAGGGGCACGACGGCGAGCACGCCCAGGAAGGAGAGGCCCAGCACCGCCAGCGCCAGCGTCTGCCTCCGTTGCCTCACCGCGAGGGCCTCGCGGACCGCGGCGACGGATCCCGGTCGCCGCTCATCCGCCGAGCTCCAGCAGAGTCACCGGCCGGTCGCCGCCGCGCACCACCGTGAAGGGCGCGGCGAAGACCTCGCGGAGGACGTCCGGCCGGACGACCTCGGCCGGCGGCCCCTGGGCCACGATGTCTCCTTCGGCCAGGGCAACGACCACGTCGGCGGCGAGCGAGGCGAGGTTGAGATCGTGGGTGGCGAGCAGCACCGTGCGCTCGGTCTCGCTGCGCAGGCGCACGATCAGCCCCGCCAGGTCGCGCTGGTGCCGCGCGTCGAGGTGCGCCGTCGGCTCGTCGAGCACCAGCAGCTCCGTCTCCTGGGCCAGCGCCGCCGCCAGGTAGACCGCCTGCCGCTCGCCGCCCGAGAGCTCGTCGAGCGGCCGCGGAAGCAGCGCCTCCACGCCCACCCAGATCGCGGCCTGGCGCACCGCTGCGAAGTCCTCCCGGCGGGGTCCCGGCCGCCAACGGGAGAGGTACGGATAGCGGCCGAGGAGGACCAGCTGCTCCACGCTCAGCGGCACCCGCGCCGGTCGCACCTGCGGCATGTAGGCGAGGCGACGCGCTCGCGCCCGCGCGGGGAGCGCCAGCAGGTCCTCTCCGCGCCACTCGACCGTTCCCCCGGACGGCTCGAGGACGCCGGCGATCAAGCGCATCAGCGTCGTCTTGCCGGCGCCGTTCGGGCCGACCACGGCCAGGCACGTTCCTGCGGGCAGCTCCAGGTCGAGCGGCCCGAGCACGCGCCGGCCGGCCGGGCTCCAGCCGAGCCCTCGGACCCGCAGGCGGCCCCTCATTCCGGCGTCGCCGGGGCCGCGAGACAGGCGGCGAGCTCCGTGTGGAGCTGATCGAACAGGAGCGGCAGGCGGGGGCCGGGAACGAGGACGTGCTCGCCGTCGACGACGAGCACGCAGCCGTTCTCCACCGCCGGCACGGTGGGGAGCGCCCGCCAATCCTCGACCAGGGCGTCGACCCTCGTCTGCGGAACCTCCAGGGGCTGCAGCTCGACGATGGCCTCGGGCCGGCGCAGGACGATGTCCTCGGCGCTGATCTGGGGATAGCGCGTCGGCGCGTCGGCGAAGACATTCACGGCTCCCAGGCGCCGGGTGAGCTGGTCGAAGAAGGTCTCCCGGCCGGCGACCACGATCTCACCCAGGCGGCCCGGCTCGCGGCCCACCACGAGCACCACACGCACCGGGCGCGGCAACGGCCGGGGCGCGACGCCCTCCCGCCAGCGCGTGACGAGCGCCAGGCCGGCCTCGGGCACCTGGGCGGCCTCGGCGATCAGGCGGATGGCCTGCTCGACGTCTCCCAGGGTCTCGGAGGGGATGGTGAGCACGGGGATGTCGAGCGCGGTCAGCTGCTCGGCCAGCGGCACCTCGCTGGGCAGCAGGATGGCGAGGTCGGGCCGGAGCCCGGCGATGCGCTCGAGCTGTGGGTTGAAGAGGCCGCCCAGACGCGGCTTGCTCGCCCACGCTGGAGGCCAGCGCACGTAGTCGCCTACGCCGACGACACGATCGCCGAGCCCGAGCTCGTAGCAGATCTCGGCCGCGGACGGCGCCAGCGCGAGGATGCGCTGCGGCGCCTCCGAGCCCTCGCGCCCCTCCCCGCCGGTGCAGGCGACGCTCAGCACCAAGGCGAGCAGGGCGGAGCCGAGGACCCGCCCTTTGCTCATCGCGAGCCTCCCAGCTCGATCGCCAGGCCCCCGATGACGCCGACGCTCGGAGCCGGGAAGCCGGCGGCCTCCTCGTAGTCCTCGTCGAGGACGTTCTCCACCCGCACGAAGGGAGCGAGACGGGGCGAGAGAGCGAAACGAGCCGCCAGATCGAGCACCTCGTAGGCGGCCAGCGGCACCGCGCCCAGGTCGATGCGCTCGCCGACGTACAGGAGGGTGCCGGCGAGGCGCCACTGCTCTCCCCGCCAGCCGGCGACGAGGCTGCCGCTCCACTCCGGCCGGCGCGCCAGCGCCATCCCGGTATCGAGGTCCTCGGCGTCGAGCCAGGTGGCCGCCAGCCGGGCCCAGGCGCGGCGTCCGGAGACCGAGCCGTCCAGCTCGACGCCCCGGCTGCGGGCGCGTCCGACGTTCTGCGGCAGGTTGGTCACCAGGTCGAAGACGATGAGGTCCTCGACCTCGGAGCGGAAGGCGGTCAGCGCCAGGTCCCATCGCTCGCGGTCCCACCGCATGCCGGCCTCGACGCTGTCACTCTCCTCCGGCTCGAGCTCGGGGTTGCCGAAACCCGGGAAGTAGAGGTCCCCGAGGGACGGGGCGCGGAAGCCCTGGGCCCAGGCCGCGTGCAGCCGGAGACCGCCGCCCACGTCCCGCAGGAGCCCGGCCCGACCCGTGAGGTGGGAGCCGAAGGCCTCGTTGTCGTCCCGGCGCGCGCCCAGGTCGAAGGCCCACGGTCCGCGGTCGAGGTGGAGCTCGCCGAAGCTCGCCCAGGTGCGCTGCGAGTCGTCGGCCAGCCCGGGGCCGAAGGCCGACTCGCTCGACGCCTCCTGCCGTTCCCAGTCGCCGCCGACGGCGAGCCAGGAGCCCTCCGTGCGACCGAGCGGGCGGGACGCGACGAGGCGTCCGTGCAGCGCCTCCGACTCCGAGCGGCTGGCGACGAACGGATCGTCGGGGTCCGAGAGACCGAGATCGAGGGTCTGCCGCGACACCCGGCCGTCGACTCGCCACGTCTCCCCGCGCCAGGCCCCCGGAAGGGCCAGCTGGCGCGCCTCGCGCTCCTGCTGGCGGTGCGGGCTCGGCTGGCCTGCGAAGTCGTATGGGATTCCCACGTCGGAGTCCGCCGCGCGGGCCAGCACGCCGACGGCGAGGCGCGGAGAGAGGCTCCAGTCGAGCCGGGCCGCCAGGTCCTCTCCGTCCCAGGAGTCGTTCGTCACCTCGCCCTCCCCCCGCCGCACCGCGCCCATCACGTCCAGCCGCGCGCGCCCCAGGGACCGTCCTGCCGCGAAGCCGCCGCGCCGGTGGTCGTCGGAGCCGCCCTCGAGCGAGAGCGCGAGCCCGTCACGCCGGCCGGACACCACTTGCACGACACCGCCCAGGGCGTCGGAGCCATAGACGGAGCTGAAGGGGCCGCGGACGACCTCGATACGCTCGACGCCGTCGGTCGGCAGGAAAGCCCAGTCGTAGCCGCCGAAGAACGGGTCGTTGAGCTCGACCCCGTTCCACAGGAGAAGGGTCTGGTTGGAGTTGGCGCCACGGCCGAAGACCGAGGTGGCCTTGCCAGGGGAGCCGGAGCGCACGACGTCCAGGCCGGGCACGGTGCGCAGCAGCTCGGCGATCACCGTCGCCTGACGGTCCGCGATCTCGGCGCGGTCGATGACGCTGACCGCCACCGGGAGATCGTGCTGCTCGTCTTCGACCAGGGAGGCCGTCACGACGACGGTCTCTTCGATGCGCTCTGTGGGGGTGCCGGCTGGATTCGAGATCGACCCCCCGACGATCCCGAGCAGGGCCAGTGCGTGGAGCATGGCGTCCTCCTGGAAGCACGACGCCCCGACCGCGGGGAAGAGGTCGGGGCCGGCTGCACGCTCGGGAGAGCGCCAAGGCCGCCTTCCTCACCCCGAGGAAGTCCGTCGTCGGACGGAGGCGTCGGCGCCTGGCAGGTCTCCTGGCTTCCGGGTCGTCCTACTACCGGACCTTCCCATGCGGACGACCGGACGTCTCTCCGATCCTCACCGCACAGTGGCACTCCGGGTTCGTCACCGGTCACAGTGGCGGGGGCCACGCCGGATTCTCACCGGCTTCCCTTGGCCTCGGCGCTGGTTGAGCTGTCAACGCCGGCCCGACGATCGGGCCGGCAACGTGCTGCCCGTCGCGGCCTCAGCCGTTGTCGCCGCCGAACGGCGACGTCTGCGGGATCAGATCCATCGGGATCCCCGTCGCGTCCTCCGGCTGCACGAACTGGGGCACCGAGTAGCTCTCGCGCGCGGCGTCGCGCTCGCGCAGGTAGTTGAGAAGCTCCATGTTCGGGTCGAGCTCCTCGCGCGCCCCCTCGCCCGCATCCCGGGTGTTGGGGGCGATGCCCAGCGAGATGGTCGTCGTGTCGATGACCTTGCCGAACCCCCGGCTCTCGAGGTCCGAGATCACGCTGACGATCGCGGCCTTGTCGTAGCTCACCCAGTTGCCCATGTCGGTCAGCAGGTAGGCCGTCGCCCCATCGGGCGAGAGCTGGGGCTTGTACCGAGTCAGCAGGGTGTTGCCGTTGTCGAGCGTGACGGTGAAGGTCTCGGCCGCGAGGCTGCCGGCCAGCAGCAGCGACAAGACGCCGAAGACGAAGACCCGCGAAGTCCGACCCATGGTGACCTCCTGAAGCGACAAAGCCTTGAACCATCGGATGATAGCACGACCCGTCCAGCGTCGCGATGCGGAGCGTTCCGCACCCGGACAGGCTATGCTTCCGGATCGGAGGAGCCGTTGTCCACTGAGCGCATCCCCGGCTACTCCCTCGTCCAGCGACTCGGCGAGGGCGGCATGGGCCAGGTCTGGAAGGCGCGCCGGATCAAGGACGGCGCCGAGGTGGCGATCAAGCTGCTGCCGGCGCCGCTGCACGACGATCCGACCACGCGCGGCCTCTTCCTGCGCGAGGCGATCCTGCTCTCGACCCTGCGCCATCCCAATGTCTGCCAGCTCGTCGACAGCGGCGAGACGGAGAGCGGGCGCTTCTTCTTCGCCACCGAGCTCGTGCGCGGACCGACCCTGGCGCAGACCCTGGCGCGGGGCGCCTTGCCCGTGCGCCTCGCCCTCGACATCGCGGCCCAGACCGCGCGAGCTCTGTCGGCGGCCCACGACCGCTCCATCGTCCACCGCGACGTGAAGCCGGCCAATATCATGCTCGCGGGCGAGAGGGTGAAGGTGCTCGACTTCGGCGTCGCCCACCTCCTCACCGCGGACGACGTCGGTCGCGCCGGGACGATCTACGGCACCGCCGCCTACGCCGCGCCGGAGCACCTGGCCGGACGACCCTGCGACCATCGGGCCGATCTCTGGTCGCTCGGCGTGGTGCTCTGGGAGATGGTGACCGGCCAGGGACCGTTCGCCGGCGGCGACGCCACGCGGGTGGCGCGGAGCGTCCTGGACAAGCGGCCGCCACGGCTGCGGGACGTCTTCCAGGGCTGTGAGGAGGACGGTCCCTTCGGCCCCATCGACGCGATCCTCCGACGGACCATGGTCAAGTCCCCGGAGGAGCGGTTCGCCACCGCCGCGGAAGCGGCCGAAGCGCTCGAGCTGGCGCGCGACCGGCAGCCCCCCGAACCGTCCCGCCCGATTCCCCACGCCGCGCACACTCCAGCGGTCGACACCGCGGTCGCCACACCACGGCCGGGATTGCTCTCGCGCGTCGCCGGCTGGCTCCAGGGGCGCTGAGGCGACCGCACCGAGCGGCCCGGCCGCGAGGAGCCGGCTTCGACCTCGGAGCCGACGCCCGCGGAACCGGGCTCCCGGGGCGCGACGGCCCCGGGAGCCCGTGCTCGGCTCAGGGAGCGAACGGACCGCGGTAGGCCGGATCGCGCAGGGGAACGCTCCAGCGTTCCGCGCCGCCGGCCAGATCGAACGCCCGCAGGGTCAGGCCGGTGGAGCGCAGGGTCTCCCCGTGCCGCGCCGCGGAGGGCGGAGCGACGTGAACGAGGGTCGAGCCGGCGACCAGGAACGGGGCGGCCGCGACCGGCTGCCGCAGCGCGCCGACGAGCGTGCCGTCGCGGGTGTGAAGGGTCCACTCCCAGAGCGAGAGCTCGCCGGGATCGCCTTCGACACGTCGGCTCACCAGGACGTGGCGCCCGTCCACGGAGCCGAACTGTCGTCCCTCGCCGGGAAGGGCCGTCGTGGGCTGCGGGAGCTCGTCGAAGACCGCGGTCCGGAAGAGCGCTTGCGCGCCCGGGCCGTCCTCGACGGCACGCAGGGCGCCGCCCTCCGCGACGAGCCGCGCGGCGCCGGAGCGAGCCGGGGTTGCGCCGGCGCCGGCGGGCAGGAAGCCCTGGGCCACGCGCTCGGTCGCCAGGGCCTGTGCCCTCCAGGCGACCAGCAGGTCGCCCCCTTGGGCGCGGCCCAGGACGCGGAAGGAGCCGGCCGGCGTGTCGACCACCGTGGCGCGCACGTCGGACGGCAGCTCAAGCGCCAGCTGCTCACGTCGGGCGCCCGAGAGCGGGTCGAGCAGCACGAGGGGCAGCGTCCCGGCACCCGAGGCCTCGGCCTGGGCCAGCAAGCCGGCCTCCGAGAAAGCCAGGGGTCGTGCGGCCGCCTCGCTGCGCCAGGCGACGGACCCGTCGGCGAGGGCCCGCGCCTCGACGGCTCCGTCGGGGGCCATCAGATAGACCAGGCCAAGCGCGGGGGCCGCCACGACGCCGTCGTGGAGGAGGAGCGACGCGGCGGAAGGCGCTCGCTGTGCGGGGCGCAGCTGGGCCTCGGCGACTGCCGCGAAGGAAGGGAGAACGGCGAAGAGACAAAGCACCGCCATCGCCCGGCGGGGCTTGTGGGATGGCCTCTGGAGCCATCGTTGCGGGTGGATCATCGGGGAACTCCTAGCGTGTGTGAAGCGCCAGCGTGTCCCCTGTCACAGTCACGTCGCCGTTCTCGACGGTATGATGGTCTTTTCCGACTGTCAATGAACCGCACGATGATCGGAGGGTACTGACGGGGTCGGAAACGATCGTCCACCCGGGCAACCGGACGGCCTGAAGCGTCACCCGTTCGCTGCGCGCCCGGACCCACAACCTGCCGGTCGAGCCCCTGTCGAGCTCGCGTCGCCTCGGAGGTTCGCGGAGCCCTTTCCATCGTGGCGAGGTGTCTCCGGTTCCTCAAACTCGAGAACTCAACCAGAGTCGAGGTGCACCTTGAGCCTTCCATTTCGAATCGACCCGGGATCCCCGACAGCGCCCCAGCGCATCGGGGTCCTCCTCTCCACCGCTCTGCTCCTGGCCCTGACGCCGGCTCTCGCCCAGGACGCCGGGCTCGGCGGCGCCTGGATGCCCCAGGGCCCGGCCCCGGCCTCCGGCGGACAGAGCGAGAACGCCTTCCCCGACAACGAGATCTCCGGGGCCGTGCACACGGTCCTCGCCCATCCGAGCGACCCCGACATCCTCTACGTCGGCGCCGTCAACGGCGGGATCTGGCGCACGATGAACGGAAGCGCCGCGAGCCCGAGCTGGGAGACGCGGACCGACGGCGTCCCGTCCGGCGCCATCGGGGCGATGGAGTTCGATCCCACCGATCCCCAGCACCGCACGATCTGGGCCGGGATCGGGCGCTTCAGCTCCTTCGGGCGGCTCGGTCGCTCCCGCGCCGGGCTCCTGCGCTCGGTCAACGCCGGCAACAGCTGGAAGGTGGTCGACGGCGGCGGTCTGCTCCGCGGCAAGAACATCTCCGGCATCGCGCCGCGCGGCGACACGATCGTCGTCTCGGTCAACCAGGCCGACGTCAACATCTTCGGCAACATCGGCGTCTTTCGCAGCACCGACGGAGGCGCCACCTTCGGCCAGGTCTCCTTCGCGCCGGGCAGCGGGCTGCCGGGCGGCATCGCGTTCGACCTGGTGAGCGATCCCGCCGCACCCGCCCGCCTCTACACGACCGTCGTCTGCGCCGAGCTGGTGGGCGGCCAGAACGGCGTCTACCGCAGCGACGACATCGGCGCCACCTGGACGAAGGTCTCGAGCGCCGCCATCGACGCGCTGATGACCTGCTCGACGACCAACGCCGAGATGGCCGTCGGCCCGGCGGACAACGCCTACCTGGCGGTGGCCAACGGCGGACGGCTGGCCGGGCTCTTCCGCTCCGGTGACGGCGGCGGCAGCTGGACCCAGCTCGACACGCCGGTCACCCTCAACAACGTCGGGATCCACCCGGGCGGCCAGGCCTCGATCCACATGTCGATCCTCGCCGACCCGACCGCCGACACCATCGTCTACGTCGGCGGCGACCGCCAGCCGTTCACCCTCGAGGAGGGGCTCCCCTTCCCGCCGCAGTTCCCCAACTCGATCGGGGCGGAGAACTTCTCCGGTCGTCTCTTCCGCTGCGACGCGGCGCTGCCGCCGACGAGCCAGTGCACGCCGCTGACCAACATCGGCACGGCGTCGAACAGCTCGCCGCACGCCGACTCGCGGGAGATGGTCTTCGACGCCGCCGGCGACATCGTCCAGGTCGACGACGGCGGCGTCTGGCGCCGGACGAGCCCGCGTGACGACGCCGGCGACTGGTTCTCGATCAACGGCGACATCGGCGTCTCCGAGCAGCACGACGCCTCGTTCGACACCCTGGCCGACATCGCCTTCGTGGGCACCCAGGACAACGACGATCCGCACCAGAACGCTCCGGACGACCGGTCCTGGTTCGTCCTGCTCTCCGGTGACGGCGGCGACACGGCGGTCGACGCGGCCTTCGCGCCCGGGGTCTCGCTGCGCTACGACAGCGCCCAGGGGCTCCAGGCCTTCGTCCAGACCTTCTGGGACGCCGACAACAACCTGCTCTCCTTCCTCTTCCCGGCGCTCACCGTGCTCGGCGGCGGCTCGCCGTTCGTCGGCCAGTTCGTGACTCCTGTCGAGATCAATCCCACGGACGGCTTCCGCATCGTCATCGGCGGCGCCAACTCGGTCTACGAGTCCTTCGACGGCGGGTCGACGATCTCGGAGATCGGACCCGGCATCGCCATCAACGGCAACGGCGTCGAGCCGGTGGCCTACGGCGCCGTCGACAACCCGGACATCCTCTACGTCGGCGGCGGGCCGGGGGGCAACCACCTCTACGTGCGCACGGGTCCGCCGCCGGCCCCGCTCGTCGAGTCGCTGACCTTCCCCGGCAACACGCCGGCCGACAGCATCATCCGGGACATCGTCATCAAGCCCGGCGACTCGGCCACCGCCTTCGTCAACACCCTCACCCGCGTCTTCCGCACCACCGACGCCGGCGCCACCTGGGACGACCTGACCGGCGACATCCAGAGCTTCGCCCCGGGCGCCCTGCGCGCCAGCGCCTACGTGCCGCGGACGGGCAACGACGTGCTGGTGGTGAGCAGCTTCGAGGCCGGGGTCCTCTACGCCCGCGAGTCGAGAGGCTTCACCGACTGGAAGCGGCTGGGCACGAAGCTGCCCAACGTCCCGGTGATGGACCTCTACTTCGACGACGAGAACGACGTCCTCGTCGCCGGCACCCTCGGCCGCGGCGCCTGGAAGCTGCAGCTCGAGTGAGCGGCGGCGCCTACGGCGCACGCATTCCTCTCGCCCCCGGCTCCGGCCGGGGGCGCTCTTTCATCGCCTGGCGGCCGGCCTCACCCCGCCGGGTCCGGATCAGTATTCGAGCAACGCCAGTCCCGCGATGTCTGCGAAGTGCCTGCCGTTGCGGGTCACCAGCGGTGCCGCGTGCTGGAGCGCCCAGGCGGCGATCCAGAGGTCGGGTTTGGACCGGCCGGCCAGCGCTTTCCGGCGCCGCAGGGCGGCGACGATCCGCGCGTACGCGAGGGCGGTCTCGAGGCCGACCTCGCCAATCCGGAAGAGGCGCAGGAAGCGCAGGGACTCTCCGAGCCGTTCCTGCGAGACGAGCGCACCGCCCTCGAGGAACTCGCCGGCGGCATGGGCCGGGACGACGAAGTCCTCTCCGGCCCGGGTCTGCAGGAGGGCACGGGCCCCGGTCGGGGCCGTCTCCCGCTCCCGCCAGAGGTCGACCAGGAAGGTCGTGTCAACGCAGATCAAGCGGCTCCCACTCCTCGCTCTCCCGGTCCTCCGCCACCACTGCGAGGAAGGTGTCGGCTTCGGCGTCCGAGAGCGGTGCGAGCTCCGCGAGCCCACGGAGGATGTCGCTCCCCGTGTGGGCATCCCCGACCTCGGCCAGCAGCCGGTCGATGGCCTTCGAGAAGGACTCCCCCTCCTTCTTGGCCGCGGCCAGCCGGGCGTAGACCTGCGAGTCGACGGCGATGGTCTTGGTGCTCATTGTATGCAATTCTGTATGCGATTGCCGGGAGAGTCAACTGCGACCCGATGACGAGCGGGAGCAGACTTGCGCGAGCGCATCGCCACCCCGGACGACCCCCGCCGCCTCGGTCGCCCGCTGACCGGGCCGCGAACCGGCCTCTGGCGCTACCGCGTCGGCGCCTACCGCCTGATCTGCCGCATCGAGGACGCCCGCCCCGTCGTTCTCCTCGTCCGGGTGGCCCACCGGGAGGAGGCCTATCGATAGCGACACGACCATGCGGTGGCTCCCTGGCGATCGACGTAGACTCGGTCCATGCTCTCCACTCTCCGGTTGACCGCTTCGCGCATCGTACGAGCCGCGCTCCTCCTGCTACTCGGGGCCGCGGCCCCGGCGCCGCTCGCCGCCGAGGATGCGCGCGATCTCTTCTTCGAGCGCTTCGCCGGCCTCTGCGGCTCGGTGTACGAGGGCTTCTCGAGCTTCCCGACCGACCCCGGCGACTCCTTCGCCGGCAAGCATCTGGTCGCGACCGTCTCCACCTGCACTGGGGAGGAGATCCGCATCCCCTTCGCGGTCGGCGAGAACCGCTCGCGGACCTGGATCCTCACCCGGAGCGAGGAGGGCCTCCTGCTCCAGCACGACCATCGCCTGGACGACGGCTCCCCCGACGAGATCACGATGTACGGCGGCTGGGCCGTCGACGGCGGGAGCGTCACCTCCCAGTCCTTCGCAGCCGACGACCACACGGCGCAGCTCATCCCCGAGGCCGCCACCAACGTCTGGACCCTCACCCTCTCCGAGGACAGCGAGAAGCTGACCTACTCCCTCGAACGCCACTCCCGGCCGCGCTTCCGGGCGACGCTCACCCGGCGGGCGGTGGCGGCCGGGGACTAGCGCCGGCAGCTGGTCGACGTCGCCGGCGGCCACTCCTGCGGCATTGCATGACCTGTAAGTGGCATTTACAATCCATGCCATGCGGCGTCGGTGCGGCGCAGCGACGGGCCGCATCGCCGGTCGCTCTGGTACGCTCCAACGGTGACTCCAGAGGGCCACTTTCTGGCACTGGGCCGCATCGCGGCGGCCAGCCCAGGGTTGCGCCTCCTGCTGCTCTTCGGCTCACGCGCCCAGGGCCGCGCCCACGATCGGTCCGATTGGGACTTCGGATACCTCGCCGATGCGGGCTTCGATTCCGAGCCCCTGCACCGCGCCCTGGTCGTCGAGCTGCGCAGCGAAGAGGTGGATCTCGTGGACCTGGCGACGGCGAGCGGGTTGCTCCGCTACCGGGCGGCGGCGCAGGCACGCGTGATCTTCGACCGAAGCGACGAGTTCCGGCGATTCTGGCTGGAGGCGGTGGGCTTCTGGTGCGATACCGAGCCGGTGCTGCGCCGCGGTTACGATCGGGTCCTGGAGAGACTGGGCGCGTGAGCCCCCTCGACCGCGCGGTGCTGGCCGAGCGGACGAGCGCGATCGAGCGCCACCTGGAGCGGGTCGCCGAGCGGCTGCCCGCGACACCGGAAGAGCTCGCGCCGTCGACGGACGCCTCGGACGCCGTCATCCTGCACCTCTGGCAAGCGACGCAGATCACGCTCGACCTGGCGATGGCCGCCTGCCTGGAGCTGCATCTCGGCACGCCCGCCAGCTACGCCGATGCCTTCCTGCGGCTGGCCGAGGGCGGTGTGCTCGAGCAGGACCTGGCGCAGCGGCTGGCCCTGGCGGCCGGCTTCCGCAACGTCGTCGCTCACATGTACGAGCGACTCGACATGGCTCGCGTCCACCGCGCGGCGAGCGAAGGTCCTCGGGATCTGAGGGCCTTCCTTCACGCCCTCGCAGAGCACCTCGGCACGGCGTCAT
>Ga0302046_10004791_pt1 | contig 11987 bp, 8 predicted proteins | sample RVTome_11_FD_200261 | JGI IMG/M metagenome (GOLD analysis project Ga0302046, IMG submission 200261) | Soil microbial communities from uranium-contaminated site in the Upper Colorado River Basin, Wyoming, United States - RVT147D111 (version 2) ... | reverse complement strand
GACACGATCACATCGTCGGACAGTGCGCCGCCCGTCCGGTAGTCGCCCGAGTATTCGATGGCGCTGCGCCGCAGCCGGCTGTCCAGACGGAACGTCGCATCGAAGACGAAGAAGGGCAGACCCTCGGGGATTCCGTCGCGAACATCGTCGTAGACAAAATCCTCACGGTAATGCGATGCCCGGATCTGGTGGTGCAGCTGCGGCGTCTGGGCGAACCTCGCGATGGCTGCGCCGATCGTGCGGTCGCGAGCGTTCTGCGCAGTCGGATCGAGCGGCGCCCGCGTCGCACCCGGATCACGGACCGGCAGCTTCGCATCCACACCCGTGAAGCGGAACACGCCCGTCAGCTCGACCTGCGACGACGGGTGCGCGTCCAGGCGCAACGAAGCATCACGCGTCTTCGCATCGTTCGGCAGATCGAAGATGCCGCGGTCGTACGTCCAGCCTGCACCCGCGGAGTAGCGCACTGCGGGCGCTCCGCCGGCGACTTCGACATGGCCGCGATAGCCGCCGCCGTTGGTCGTCGCTCCACTGCCTTCACCGCTCACGATCAGGCGAGGCGGGCCGACCGTACCACGCCGCGTCAGGAAGTGCACGACACCGCTGACCGCCGACGAACCGTGGAGCGCGCTCTGCGGGCCGCGCACGACCTCGATCCGCTCCAGATTGCCCGGCGCGAATCCGAGCATGTCGAAGAAGCCGCCGTTCTGATTGATCGGCACGCCATCGATCAGGATCTGCGTGAACACTTCCTCGCCGCCGCGCAGCCGCACAATGGCCGGACCGCCCGGCCCGTTCGCTTCGTCGATGAACGTGCCGCCCAGACCCCGCAGCGCTTCCGCCGCACTGGCCGGTCGCCGCAGCCGCAGCGCCTCGGCATCCAGCACGGACATGGTGAAGCCCAGCCGATCGGAACGGACCGGCACGCGCGCCGCCGTCACGACGATCGGTGCGAGATTCACCCGCGTCGTGTCCACCGCAGTCGTGTCACGGACCTGCGCGAACACACGGTCGCCGTCCAGTGCGATCATCGCCGCGCCCAGCGCAAGGACGACGTGCGATCGGCGGATGAGACGCGGCGCAACGGCGCAACGTCGTGGCAGCGCATTTCGAGCGGACACAGAGGCGTTCACCGGCTTCTCTCCGTGAAAACGACGATCAGGTGTCGGGGAAGTGCGCCGCCGGTTCGACGCGATGTGCGGCACCGGGACCCTATAAGAATGTCTGAAACCACCGCACGTTGACACCCGACAGAGGATGAGGACGTTGACACCTGCTGCGCCACACCGTAAAAAGCCGCGGCCCGGGACGCGCGTTCCGCGAGCGCGGCCAGGGTTCGTCGCGGACACGAGACATCCGGATTCTCACGGAGGCGCACGCACAATGAGTCGAGACGGGACGACACCAGCACGTGCGTGAGACGAGCGAGTGGCGACCGCTCGCGCTCTTCTTCGCCTGCAACGTTCTCTTCGGAGCCGGCCTCTTCTCCCACGCATTCCTCTACAACTTCTATCTCGAGGGCCTGGGCGTCCGCGAAGGCGTCATGGGTGGCGCCGCTGCGGCTCTGACGGCCGGCGGTCTCGTGGCGCTGATTCCAGCCGGTCAGGTGGTCGATCGGGTCGGCGCCGGCGCCGGCTATCTGGTCGCGGTCGCCCTTTCGAGCGCCGGTCTCGTAGCGGGCGCGTTCGTCGAGAGCACCGTGCCAATCTACGCTGCGGCCTTCCTCGCCGGCGCGGGCACGGCGACCTGGCGGGTGGCGACCGGGCCCCTGATCATGGACCTCGCCTCACCGGCTCGACGTGCCCGCGCGTTCTCATGGAACGTCGCGCTCCTGCTCGGCTCGGGCGCCGCGTGGACCGTCATCTCCGGTGCCGCGCCGCAGTGGCTCGAGGCGACTCTGGGGATCGGCCCGACCGGCAGCATCCGGGTGGGTCTGGTGGCCGGCGCCACCGGCACGTTGCTGTCAGCCGCGCTCTTCGCATTCGTCCGGCCGGCTGCGTCCCGTCCGTACTCACGGGAGGCCGCGCCAACCCACCCGCCGGTGCCGGCGCTCGCCCACACCGACCCGCGCCCGGCCGCGCCACAGGGGCCCGGCCGCGGCGTTGGCGTGCCTGCGGACATCGCGAAGCTGGTCGTGATCGTGGCCGTCTGGATGACGGCGGGCGGGCTCGTGATTCCGTTCTTCAACATCTACTTCCTGCGCCAGCATGCGCTCGACGTCGCCCGCATCGGCCTGCTGCTGGGCGGGGCGCAGGCGCTCACCGCGCTGATCGTCTTCGCCAGCGGCGATGTCGCGGCGAGGCTGGGCACGCGGCGGGTGCTGCTGCTCTGGGCGCTGCCCTTCGCGCCTCTGCTCTGGGGACTCGGCGTCGCTGCCGCCCTGCCGCTGGCCGTCGCCCTGTTCCTGATCCAGGGTTTCATTCCGCCGGCAACGAATCCGCTGATCGACCAGGTCCTGCTCGAGCGGGCGCCGCCCGGTCGCCAGGGCGCCGTTTCAACCTGGCGCAATGCGGCCACGGAGTTCGCCGGCCTCGCCGGTGCAGCGGCGGGTGGCGCACTGCTGGAGGCGACGTCGTTCCGGACGCTCTTCACGGTCGCCGGCGCCGTCGCGGCGATCGGCGCGTTCGCCCTGCTCATCAGGCTGGGTCCACAATCCGCCACCGCGCCGGGCCCGCGCTGAACCACGTCAGGATGGTCGGGTGCTCCGGTTGGCCGAATCCAGTTTCCGTGCGGCTCACCTGCGTCGTATCGACACGCGGCCGCGCAGCAGTCTCGCGAAGCGCTCGCCGTAGACGTGGTGCAGTGCCCGCGACTGGCCGCGCGTCGGCCAGACCATGAGGGCGAGGCGGCGCAACATCTCGAACGGGCCACCGACCCAGAGGAAGCGTTCGTCGAGAGAAAGGCCTTCGAGTCGCTGGGCGGTGCCCGGGCTCATGCGTTCCAGAACGCGACGCATGCGCGGTGTCGCAGCCGCCTGCAGCTCGGCGCGTGCGGCCGGATGGACAATGCCGGGAACCAGCTGTTCGGCCAGCTCGAACGCGGGACATACGAAGCGCATACCGTCGACGAACCGGATCGCACTCATCAGTTCGGGCCAGTCGGTGAAGCCGCCAGCGAGGTCACGCTGCAGCACGTGCACCAGCTCGACGATCCGGATCAGCTGCAGCTGGTGCAGCTCCTCCGATGCGTGCGCCGCGAGGAACACCGTGAGCCACGGCTGGGCCAGCACGAGCGCCGCCGGGTGGATCGCCGGAGCCGGCACGGTATTGCCCGGACCGGGCTGGCCCAGCCGCAACATGCGGACGCCGTAGAAGTCGCGGTCGATCGAATCGTGCAGCTCGATCGTGAACGGGTTGTCCGCGTGCGTCAGCTCGATCGAGCGTAGCACCCGAGGCGCTCCCGGCGGCGCCCAGTCGCTCTTGCGCGGCCGGCGCTGCGCCTTCAGCAGGACATGACCCGCGGCCGCCAGCACTTTCGCCGCCTGCGCTGCGCGCCGGGACGGAACGACCAGGTCGATGTCCGCTGCCGGCCGTGCGCCCGGCTCCTCGAAGTACGTCCCCGCCGTGTGCGCGGACTTCACCACGACCGTTTCGATGCCGCGCTCGCCCAGCAGGTCGAGCGTCGCGAGCAGCGCAGCACGCATTGCCGCCGCTCGCCTGCGGCCATGCTCGAGATGGAGTCGGAGCAGCGAGGCCACATCGGCAGCGGCCGCCAGTCGGCCGGTGCTGATCCAGTGACCCAGCAGTGGACCCATGCCGCTGGTGAATGCGGCGATGCCCGCTGCGCGCGCGTCGCTGCCCGGCGGGAGGACCAACTCGACCGCGCGGTGATCGACGGCAAGGACATGTCGCGTCGCGTGCTCGATTTCACGAACGCACGCGCGCCACGCGTCCACCGGCACGTCGGGCCACAGGTAGCCGACGTGACCCTGTTTCCTCGCCCACCGGAACCTCGCCTCGATCTCTGCAGGCGTCAGCTCGACCGCCGGCGGTTCGGGCAGTGACACGCCGATTGTGCCCACGACGCGGGCAGGTCCGCTTGTAACGCGCCTGATCAATCCCGTATTATTCTCCGAAACGTCCGTTTCACGGTGGCTTCATGCGTCAGACCGGCCCGGCCGTGTTCGTTGTTCTCTCCGGCGTCGTACCGGCCCGCTCGAGTCCGAGGTCCCGCGATGAGCATCCCGCTCCGTCTGTGTACGCTGTTCACCCTTGTCGCCCTCGTCGCGTTGCCGGCGGCAGGTGTCGCGCAGGACGGCGCCATCCGGCTCCGGCCGGGCGACCAGCTGGTCATCCAGGTAAAGAACGAGCCAGGGCTGTCGGGCCGCTACGCCGTGGGCCCGGACGGCGCGATCATGCTGCCGGTGATCGGGATCGTCGATGTCCGGGACCGCGCGTTCTCGGACATCGAGGCGGGCATCCGGACCGGCTTCGCCCGCGAGCTGGCGGACCCCGAAATGATCATTACGCCACTCGTCCGTGTGTCAGTGCTCGGCGAAGTCCGCCTGCCCGGCTACCAGTGGGTGGACGGGACCGGTACCGTGGCCGACCTGATGCTCCTCTCGGGCGGTCTGCTGCCCACCGCCAACCGCAAGCGGATCACGCTCGTGCGCGGAACTGAGGAACAGCCGATCGTGCTCGACCACGGCGGCGCGCCGCCGCCCGTACCGCTCCGTTCCGGTGACCAGCTCGTGGTCGCCCGCCGCAGCTGGTTCAGCGAGAACCTGCCCATCTTCATTGGCGCGGCCGCATCGGTCGCGGCCGCCGCCGTCACCAGCTACATCGTCCGATGAGGGCTGCCATGCGAGGATCGTGCACGCGCCCGGATTGAACGGGACCGGCAGCGCCGACGAGCGCGCCGGCTGGATCGAGTCGTGGGCCGGACTCATCCGCCGACGCTGGCCAGCCGGCCTCATTGTCGGGGCCGGCCTGTTCATGCTGACGGCCATGTCCGTGCTCTTTGCCCGGCCGATCTACCGCGCCGAGGCCCGACTTCGCCTCGGCGAGCCGCCACCCATGAGCGGTGTCTCACCGACTGCCAGCTTCTTCGGCCTCGTCCGCATGGGCGGCGACCCTTTCGCCAATGACCTCGAAGTCCTCGCCAGCCGCACGCTCGCCGAGAACGTCATCCGCGACGTCTCCCTGAACGCTAAGCTCCAGGCGCCGCGCGGCTGGCATCGCGATTCGATCTTCACCCGCTTCGCAGCGGATACCACCACGCGGCTCGCTGTCTTCGAGATCGAATGGCAGCCCGATGGCGCCATCGCGATCGGTATGCTCGCACCACGCGACTCCGCAATGTTCACGACGCGGCCCGCCGAGCTGGTGACGTTCGAGGGCGTGACGGCGAACTTCCGGCCCTGGCGCCAGGGCATGCCGCGCACGGTCCGCATCCGCACCACGCCGCTCTCGCTCGCCGTGCTCGAAAACCAGCCCCGCTTCGTCAGTGAACGATCGCGCCGCGATGCGAATGTCGTCGATCTCTCGTTCGACGATGCCGATCCCGATCTCGCACCGGCCGTCGTACAAGCCGTCATGCGCCGCTTCGTCGAGCTGCGCACGATGATTCAGCAGCGCGAAAGCGGCGAGACCGTGGATTCGCTGCGCGTCGTCGCCGAAGCCACCGCGCTCGAGCTGCGCGAGGCCGAACAGGCCATGGAGGACTGGCAGAGCGAAACCCGCCTCGTCCAGCCGGACGTGCAGGGCGAAGCATTCGTCGAACGCTACAGCGAGCTGGCATTCCAGGTCGAGGAAGCGAGTTACGAGCTGGAAGCCATCATCCAGATCGCCGACCGGATGGATGCCGCGTCCGATTCCGTGCTCGACTGGGTCCTTTTGCTCACACACCCGAGGTTCCTCGAGAACGAGACCATCGGTGCACTGCTCGCCCAGGTCGCGACTCTCGAGGCCAGACGCACGGAGCTGCTCGCGCGCCGCGCTCCGACCAGCACCGAAGTGACACTCGTCGATGCTCAGATGCGCGAGACCGATGCGAAGCTGCGCTCGCTCGTGCACGGCTACCGTGACGCGCTCGCACGCCGCCTCGACATCCTGCAGGAACAGACGACACGGATGGATGCCACGCTCGCTGCAACACCGGCTCAGGCCATCGAGCTGGGTCGCCGCCAGCGCGCCATCCGGCTGCTCACCGAGATCATTCTGCTGACCGAACAGCGCCTGCGGCAGGAGGAGCTGCGTCAGGCTTTGACCTTCTCGAACGTTCAGGTGATCGACCCACCGGCATTGCGGTGGAAGCCCATCTGGCCGCGCAGAACCGTCGGGCTCGCCGTGGGTCTGCTGATCAGCGGCGCCTTCAGCCTGCTGGCACTCGTCGTCGCCGATCGCGCGGACCGTACCGTGCGCCGGGCCGTGCAGATCGAGGATGCCACCGGGGCGCCCATCCTCGCGGTCACAGTCCACGGAATCGGGCGTGCACCCGCGCTCTCCGAGCGTGAGGTGTCCGCCCTCCTGCGTCGTGGAACCCACAACGGTGACGCGGCTCGCGTCAGCATCGCCGCCATCGGGCGCGATGACCGCGCCGAGGCCGTCGCTCGGGCGCTCGCCGATGGCAACGGTCGCGTCGCCAGCGGCAGGGATGATGATGCGCAATTCCACCACCACGTCGTCGCCATCCCGCCCGTCGACGATTTCGCCGCCGCCGCAGCCGCCGACAGCGGTCCCGTCGCGCTCGTCATCCGCTACGGCCGCACGCGCCGCGATGAACTCGAACGGTCCGTTCGTCTCCTGCGCGCCGCCGGCGCGACCATCGTCGGCGCCATCGTCGTCTGCGATCGCGAGCGCCAGCGCCGAAGCATCTGGACCTGACGCCGTGGCCGGCCATGCTTCGTAGAATCACGGACATCCTGGGCGCAGCCCTGCTGCTGATCCTGCTCGCGCCCGTACTCGCCGTCGCCGCGCTGGTCGTGCTGCTCGGGTCAGGGCGGCCGCTGTTTTTCGGTCACGAACGCATTGGCCGCGGTGGCCGCCGCTTCCTCTGCTGGAAGCTGCGCACGATGCACGTCGATGCGGAGGGCCACCTCGAGCGGGACACGGGACTGCGCAGCCGCTGGATCGCGAACGGGTACAAGCTGCCGAACGGCAATGACCCGCGCGTCACGCGGGTTGGCCGGTGGCTGCGGCGCACGTACATCGACGAGATCCCGCAGCTGATCAACGTGATGGGTGGCTCGATGTCGCTGGTCGGTCCGCGGCCGGTGGTTGCGGTCGAGCTGGAGGAGTTCGGCGAGCGGGCACCCGAGCTGTTGCGCGCGAAGCCGGGGCTGATCGGCGCGTGGACGAGCCGGGGCCGGCAGCGGCCGGACTATCCGGAACGGGCCGCAATCGAGCTGGAATACGTTCAGAACCGCTCGGCGAGTCGTGACCTCGGCATCTTCCTGCGCTCGATTCCGGTCGTGCTGAAGGGGCAGGACGACGGGTGAGTGACGTGCTGGTCGCGCGCGCGGGCCAGGCCGGCGCCGATCACGCGAGCGGCCTGCGCCGTATTCTCGCCAATGCGACATCGCTCTTCCTTGCCTGGCTCCTGCCGAAGCTGCTCACCATCGGATCCGTCGTCGTCGCTGCGCGCGTGCTGGGCGCCACACACTTCGGTGCGTACGGCACGGCGGCCGCGTGGGCCGTCATTCTCAGCATTGTCGCGACACTCGGCATGCAGCCGCTGCTGATCCGCGAGATGGCGCGTTCGCCCGATCGCGCGCCATCCTGGCTGCGTGCGGCGCATCTCGTGAAGACGGTGAGCAACGCGCTGATGCTCGTGCTGCTCGCATGGCTGGGCCGCAGCGTGTTCGAGTACCCGCCGGAGGTTCTGAACGCGGCCATCCTGCTCGGCATCGGCTACGCCATCGCGGCGTATGCGGACAACCTGTCCGCCTATTTCCAGAGCGCGGAGCGCATGGAAGTCTGGATGCAGGCCAGCGCCTGCTACGGACTGGTCACCGGTGCGCTCGGTGTGGTGCTCGTGCTGACGACGAGGAGCGTCACCGGGTTCTGCGCTGCGCCTGTCGCCGGCCACCTTGCGGCGCTCGCGTGGCTGGTGGCGCGCACACCGCGCGGGCATCGCCTGGGTGATCGGGCCGGGCTGGCTCCGGTGGTCACACTTCTGCGTGCGCTGATCCCCTTCGCGGCCGGGTTCATTGCGCTGACCGCGCACTCGAAGATCGACGTGCTCGTGCTGGACCGCCTCTGGCCGCCGCTCGAAGTCGGTGTCTACACGGCTGCTCACAAGTTCATTGACGTGATCCAGGCACTGGCGGTCGTGGGTGCTGCGGCCGTCTATCCGCGGCTCGCGCGCAGTGCGTCGGCCGGTCATGCGGCCACGCGGCTGATCGAGCTGACCGTCATGGCCGGACTGCTGGCCGGCGGTGGACTGTGGATCGCCAGTGCGGGTGCCGTCAACCTGCTGTTCGGCAGCGACTACGGCGCCGCAGTGCCCGTCACGGTCTGGCTGGCCATTGCGATACCCGCACTCGCGACCAACATCGTGGGCGGCTACGTGCTCGCAGCTCGCGGCGCCATGACGACCGTCGCTGCACTGTATGCAGCGGCTCTCGCCCTCAAGATCGTGCTCAACCTGATGCTCGTACCGGAGCGCGGTGCCAGCGGCACGGCGATCGCCATGCTGCTGACCGAGGTCCTGCTCGCCGCCGGCATGCTCGTCGCCGTGAACGTGCGTGCCGGTGTGCGGCTGTCCCGCCGTATCATCGCCGCACTCGCGTCAGGCGCCGCGCTCGCGGCCGGACTCGCCGCAGCGGCTGGCGCAGTCGCGGCGCGCGATCCGAGCGGCGGCTTTCTGCCGGCCGCACTGTTCGCGTTCGGCGTGATCGTGATCGGCACGGCAACCGGCTGCATTTCCCGTGACGACCGCGCACTCTTCGTCGCCGCATTGCGCGGCAGCCGGCCATGAACGTGCTCTTCGTTTCCAAGGCAATGACGGTGAGCGCGTACCGTGACCGGTTGCGCGAGCTCGCGGCGCTCGTGCGGCTGCGCGCCGTCGCGCCTTCGCACTGGGACCGGCCCGCCGATCCGCCAGGTCCGGATGAGCCGTGGCTCTCGCTCGAGCCTGCCGCATTCACCGGCCGCAACCATTTTCACGTCTACCGCAATGCGGCGCGCATCATCAGTGGCGGACCGCGTCCGGACATCGTACACATCGATGAAGAGCCGTACAGCGCGGTGACCGCCCAGATTGCACGGCAGTGTGTGCGACGTCGCCTGCCCTTCCTCTTCTTCGCGTGGCAGAACATCGCCAAGCGTATTCCACCACCGTTCGATCGCATCCGTTCGCGCGTCTTCCGTCACGCCGCCGGCGGTATTGCAGGTACGGAGGCGGCCGGCGCCGTGCTGCGCACGTGGGGATTCAACGGTCCGCTGGCCATCGTACCGCAGATGGGTGTCGATCCAGAACGGTTCCGACCGGATCCCGCGGCGCGCGCGACGGCACGCGCGCGGATCGGCGCCGACGATGATGACTTCGTGATCGGATTCGCCGGCCGCCTGGTCGAAGCGAAGGGCATACACGATCTGCTGACAGCCGCGTTCGCGGGCGGACCCGACGACCATGCCCGCCTCGTCTTTCTCGGCGACGGCCGGGAGCGCCTGCGGCTCGAGCGCACGGCGGTCGAGCGGGGTGTGGCCGCCCGCGTCCGCATCGAGGGTGGTGTGCCGTCACGCGACGTCGCAGACTGGCTGCCCGGTTTCGATGCCGTCGTCCTGCCTTCACTCACCACACGATCATGGAAGGAACAGTTCGGACGCATCCTGGTCGAGGCGATGGCCTGCGCAGTGCCGGTGATCGGCTCGTCGTCCGGTGAGATTCCGAACGTGATCGGCGCTGCCGGCATGGTCGTGCCCGAAGGTGACGTTCCTGCGCTCGCGCGTGCGATCGCAACGCTGGCCCGGTCAAAGGCGCTGCGGGTGACGCTCGGCCGCATGGGCAGAGAACGGGTGCTGGCGCGCTGGACGAACCGGCAGATCGCGGCCGCCACCACCGCTTTCTACGAACGCATCCTCGAGCCGGCCCGCGCTCCGGCACAGGCGCCATGAGTCACGCACGCACGGGCTCGCTCGAGCCGTGGATTGCGACAATGCTCGTCGCCACAGCCGGCATCGGCGCCATTGTCGCGCTGAGCGGCTGGGGCATGGACGCGCAGGCCGTGGCGCTGGCCGGCGGTGCCATCATCATCATCGCACTCGCCGCACTCGCTGCCACGGGCTGGGTCGATGGCACGACGCTCGTCGCCATCTCACTGCCGCTGCCGGCACTGTACAGCACGGAATCGATCCGCATTGCGACTGCGGCACCGGTGACGGCCGCGGTGATCGGTGCGTGGCTGCTCACGCTCGGTGCGGCCGGCCGTCGCGTCCGGACGGGCCGCTCGCCGCGCAGCGCACTGGCTCTGCTGTTCGCGACGTTCGCCGTGGCAACGGTCACCGCGCAGCACGGGCTGGCGTCCGTCCGCGAGACTGTCAACTTCGCACTGCTGCTCGGCTTCCTGTTCGTGGCGATCGATGCCTTCGCGGATCGCCGCGCACTGCCACGTCTGGTCTCCGTGCTCGTCAGCGTCGCCGCGCTCTGCGGCATCCTCGCCGTGCTCGAGGCCGCACGCATCCTGCCCGGCGAGTTCCCGCGCTGGGACACCAGCTACAATCGCGCGGCACTCGGCTTCGGCCAGCCCAACGGACTCGGCCTGTTTTTCGCCATCATGGTGCCCTTCGCAGTGCACCGTTTCCGTATCGAACGCGACCGCGTGGTGCGCGCGTTGTATGCATGCGCCATTGCGTGCGTGTCTGCCGGCCTGGTCGCCACCTTCTCGCGCGGCAGCTGGCTCTCCATTCTCGCCGGGACCGCGGCGCTGTTCTTCACCGGAGACCGCAGACTGGTCGGCCGCATCTGGATCGGCGTCCTGGTCACCGCGATCGTCGTCGATGTCGGCACGGGCGGCGCCATCCGCGACACCATCACAGGCACGATCGGTGACTGGGTGATCGAACAGCGCGCCGCTCTCATGCTCGCCGGTATCCTGATGTTCGCGGCATACCCGATCACCGGTGTCGGACCGGGCGGGTACGCCGAGAGTCTGGACCGATTCGGACCGTTGCTGCCACAGCTCTGGGATTATCTGCCGACACCGCACAACGCGTACGTCCAGATGGCCGCCGAGGCCGGACTGCTCGGATTGTGCGCCTACATTACGGTACTCGTCCTGACTCTCGTGCTGCAGATCCGGCGGACACGTCGCGAAGACCAGGATGGCGCCGTCACACCCGAGGAACGCAATCTGAATCGCGCACTGCTCTGGTCGTTTGCCACTGCGTGCGCCGCCGGTATGGTCGTGTGGCCGTTCGCGCACGGCACCGGCCAGGCCGTCATGCTCGTGCTCGCCGGCATCTACGCCACACCGCAGCGGCCGCTGCTGCGCACTGCCTCACCGGACGACGGAGACTGAGCCGTGCGACTCGGCATTAACGGCCGCTTCTATCGCGCACCCATCACGGGCGTGCAACGCTTCGCACGCGAAGTCACGGATCGGCTGTCCGCACTCGCCCACGTGACGCTGCTGCTGCCGCGCGGAGTCGAAGCGCCGCACGGGCAGAGCGCACGTGTTGTCAGGGGTCGCCTGACAGGACATGCATGGGAACAGCTCGAGCTGACTGCTCGCGCGCGAGCGGCCCGCTGCGACGTGACATTGCACCTTTCGGGAACCGCGCCCGTGCACGGCGGTCCGCACGTCCTCGTGATCCACGACGTGCTGCCGCTCACGCACCCGCACTGGTTCTCGCGCCGCTTCGCTCGCTGGTACGCGACCGTGCTCCCGCGCGCCGTGCGTAATGCGGCCGGCGTCCTCACGGTGTCGGCATGGAGCCGCAGCGAGATCGTGCGCGTGCTCGGCCGTCCCCGTGGTCTGGCCATTGTGACACAGGGCATCGCGCCGTTCGACGGACCTGCCGGTGACGATGATGTGCAGGCCGTGC
>Ga0302046_10004790_pt1 | contig 11988 bp, 12 predicted proteins | sample RVTome_11_FD_200261 | JGI IMG/M metagenome (GOLD analysis project Ga0302046, IMG submission 200261) | Soil microbial communities from uranium-contaminated site in the Upper Colorado River Basin, Wyoming, United States - RVT147D111 (version 2) ... | reverse complement strand
AGAATCTCCCCCGGCTGGAGCACCGGATCGTCGAGCGTCCAGGTCTCGATGGGCGCCCCGGGGGCCGTCATCACTGCGGCTCTGTTCGGCAACACGTTCCTCCAGCGCGGGTGATCGGGCGCCAGCGTAGCCGGTCGCCTCACCGGGAGTCCGGGGCTCGTACCCTCGAGCCGCGTCGGCGCCTATGTTATCCGTTCACGTCGACGTTCGAACGGGGGGGAAATGGGCAGAGCAATTCCGATCGCCCTGAGCTGGGTCATCGCCGCAGCGTGCGGAGGACCGTCCGGGTCGCCGCCGGAGGCCGTTTCCACGGCGGCCGCCCTCGAGCTCGCCGCGATCGAGTTCGAGCGTCCGGCGCGGAGCGGTGAGCCCAACCTCCATGCCGCACCCGATGGGACCGCCCTCCTCACTTGGCTCGAGCCGGCCGAGGGCGACGATTGGGCCCTCAGGCTGTCCCGGCGGTCGGATACCGGCTGGTCGGACCCCGTGACCATTCGACGGACGGACAGGTTCTTCGTCAACTGGGCGGACTTCCCATCCTCCGTCCAGATGGAGGGTGGCACGATCGCGGTCCACTGGCTCGAGAAGGTCGCCGCATCGACGTACGCGTACCACGTGATGCTGGCCACGTCTTCGGATGGCGGGGCCTCGTGGTCCGCGCCGTTCCGGGCGCACCGGGACGAGTCGCCGACCGAGCACGGCTTCGTGTCGATGGTCCCGTGGGAGGGCGGGGCCGCGATCGCGTGGCTCGACGGACAGGACCTGTACGATCCCGACGCGGAATCCCCATCCGACGACGGGGGCCACGGCGGCGGATCCGGAGGTGCCATGTCCGTGCGGTTCACGACGCTCGCTCCCGATGGCCGGCTCGGCGCGGAGGTACTGCTCGACCCGCGAAGCTGTGAGTGCTGCCAGACGGCGCTCGCCACGACCGGCCACGCGCTGATCGCGGCGTACCGCGACCGGAGCCCCGAAGAGGTACGGGACATCGCCGTCGTGCGCGGGATCGGTGAGACGTGGAGCGAGCCCTCGCACGTGTCGGCCGACGCGTGGACGATCCCGGGGTGTCCGGTCAACGGCCCGCAGCTCGTCGCGGCCGGCGAGGAGGTCGCGGCGGCCTGGTACACGGGAGCGGGCGGCGATCCACAGGTCTACGCGGCGTTCTCCCGCGACGGGGGTCAGACGTTCGGGACGCGCATCCGGATCGACGAGGGGCTGCCGATGGGGCGGGTGGACATCGAGCGTCTCGATGACGGCTCGGTGCTCGTCACCTGGCTCGAGGCCTCGGATGATCGGGCCCGCGTGCTCGTGCGGCGCGTGTCGCCGCGCGGCGGGGTCGGCGAGGCCGTCGTGATCACCGAGACGGACGGCGCGCGGGCGAGCGGGTTCCCCCGGATGGTCCGACTCGGGAGCGAGCTCCTGTTCGCGTGGACGTTGCCCGGTGACGGCGGCGGAATCCGGGTCAGGAGCGCGCGAATCACGGACTAGTGGACCATGGCGGCGGCCTCGAACGGACCCACGCTCGCCCCGGCATCCAACAGCCGGCGGACGAGGGCCGTCCGCCTCCTCGGCTCCTGCGAATCAGTCGTGGCAGCCCCGCCGGCCCGTCCGGCGACGACGGCGGGGCGCCGCCGAACGCCGAACATACGAGCGCACCATCCGTCACCAATAGCCCGCCGGCTGTCGTTCACACCGTCAGCAGGATCTTCCCGATTCCCGGCCGGGCGGCCCGGTCGAAGGCGCTCGCGGCGTCCTCCAGCGGGTAGGTGCCATCCACCAGGTCGTCCACCCGGACCGCGGCGGCGGCTAGGGCGTCGATCGCGGCGGGGAAGGGACCGCACCGGGATCCCACGATGCGGATCTCGTCGACGACGAGCGCGGCCGCCTCGATCGAGGACGATCCGGCATACGTGCTCTTGAGCACGAGGGTGCCTCCCGCCCGCAGGGCCTCCCGCCCGCGGGCGAACCCCTCCGGGTGACCCGTGCAGTCGACGGCGATGTCGTACTCGCCTGGCGGGATGTCGTCGACGGAGCGAGTCGCGATCCCGCTTGCCGCCGCTCGCTCGAGACCCGCGGGAGATCTTCCCGCGACCTCGAGATCGCGGGTGACCGGGGCGAGCGCCCGGGCCACCAGCAGACCCAGCCGCCCCGGACCGATGATGATCACGCGGTGCTGCGGACCGATGTCGACCTGCTCGAGGACGCGCAGCGCCGCCGCCAGCGGCTCGACGAACACCGCGGCATCGTCGGAGATCAGATCCGGCACCCGGTGCAGGTTCCGCACGGGGAGGGCCACGCGCTCGGCGAACGCACCATCCCGGTCGCGGATGCCCACCACGGTCCGGCTGACGCAGTGCGCGGGTCGCCCGGCCCGACACGAGGCACAGGCTCCGTCCAGGCGGGGCGGGTCACCGTCGGAATAGCTGGCACAGGTCACGTTGATCTCGGACACGACGCGGGCCCCGAGCCAGCCTGGCGGCCCGCATTCGACGACGCCCACGAACTCGTGTCCGGGGATTCCTCGAAACCCGGCGTACCCGCCCAGCAGCTCGAGATCGGTCCCGCAGATGCCCGCGCGGAGGACGCGCACGATGGCATCGCCGGGGGTGGCCTCCGGCCGGCGCAGATCCGCGCGGGCGCTCACGCGCCGGTGTTCGAGCCACACTCCCCGCATGCATGCCTTCCCGATCCGTTGGCGATCCCGCCCGCCGGCCATTCTGGGAGGTCGACGGAGCGTACGCCACGCACGCGCCGAACGCGTCCTCGAGCGCGCGTCCGATAGGCCGTCGACGGAACCTCGACGGAACAGATATTGCCCATCCCGCAAGGCGGCCCGGGGACCTGTCGTCCTGCCCGAGACGCCGGGAGGCGGTGTGCAAGCCGGCGCCGCGGGGTCGTCATCGAGATGGGAGTGTAGCTCGAGGCGGTCGTTCCTACGCAGGGTGAGGTCGTGATGCGCAAACTTTATCTGGCAGGCCTGTTATTCGTGGTCCTGAGCGGCGGAATCGGGCTCAATCGGTCGGCCCCGGATCTCGTCCCGTCACTTCGATATTCGCACCCGACGGTCCGGCAGGTGACGGCGGGGGGTGAGGCCGCAGGATGGTTCCGGGCAGTGAGGCCGTTTTGCAACGCTGTCGAGGTCGAGACGCGCCAGCAGGCGATGCCCCCACCGGCCGGGCCCGAGGGCGCTGCGTATGGGGCCGCCTGCTTCGCGCTCGCGGGCCGGATCGAACGTGCGCGTCAACTCATTCAGCAGCTCGAAGGGGACGAGCGCTGGCGGGCGGCCGGCGTGGTGTTCAACGTCGCCCACCCGGTGGCGGATGAGGGGGATGACCGGTCGGCCGGTCCGATCATGGAGCTCGTGGTCGAGTTCTGGCCGAACCACTATATGGCCTTGTATCACGCGGGCATGGCGCGGTTCGGTCTCGGAGACGCGGTTCAGGCGGGTGCATATCTGACGCGCTTCCTCGAAAACTACGATCCCGATGATGGCTGGACACGCAGCGCAGAGGCTGCTCTCGAGGACCTGCGATCCCGATGACGCGCGCCACCCGTCGGGCCCACGACGTCGCTCTCCTCACCTCCCCCGAGGTCGGGAGCCCGGCATGCGACATCTGCGGTACGGCCGACGCCCTCGGGCTCGGCACGTGCGTCTCCTGCGCGCAGGGTGCGGGGGAGTCGCTGGTTTACATCGAGCGGTCGGGTCGGCGCGCGGATCGCTCGGCCATCGAATCGTGGCTTCTCGACTCTCTGGCCGGGACCGTGAGCCGCGATGCGGCCCACGACGTTGCCGCCGGGGTCCGCCCGGTGGTGAGCCTTCCCAGCGGCGCGGCCGCCCGGGCGACCGGCGCCCTGTCCGCGCGGGGTCTCCAGACCGTCGCGGTGCCGCGCGCCCGAGCCTGGACGCGGCTGCCGACGGGCTTCGTCGGTCTTCTCGGCAGTGTGCTCGCGGCCGGCACGTTCGCCGCCGTGGCGGCCGGCAGCTTCCAGATGATCGGGCTCGCCGCGCTGCTGGCAGCGCTGATGGGGGTCGCCGGGATCCAGGCCGCGCGGTCGCCCGCCTGGATTCCGGCGCCGAGCCGCATGCTGGGGGTCTCCGAACGAGTCGAGCGTGAGGTTCGAGCGACTCTCGCCGGGCTCTCCCGTGGCCGCGCCCGCGGGTACCTGAAGGACCTGGTGACGCTCTCGCTTCCCTTGCTGGCGCCACCCACCGGCGGTCCGGGGCCGGAGACCTCGGGTGCGGTCGATCGCCTGCTGGAGCTCGGTAGCCGTGCCGCGATCGATCTCGACCAGCTCGATCGAAGCCTCGGCGTGCTCGAACAGCCGGACGACGCGGGCGCGATGGACGTGTCCGTGGCCGAGGCGATCGGGCGGGCTTCGGAGACGCGTGCCCGTCTGGTCAAGCGATTCGAGGAGGCTCTGGCGTCGCTCGCGCGTCTCCAGGTCGCTTCGGTCGAGACCCCCGACGAGCTCGTCGAGCTCGCCGAGCGGCTGGCCGAAGACTCGGTCCGCCGCTCGCGAGCGCGGGAAGAAGTGCGCCGCCTGCTGGCCTGAGGTCCATCCGAGGGACGCCCCTCGCGATTGCTGGCAACCACGCTCCATCCCCCGTAGCATGTCTCCCTGATCGTGCCACCGGGCGCGCCCTTCGGGGACCACGACCGGCGGACAAGCGTACGGGAGACTCAGTGGAACCGACCGACGTCCGGGACCCGGACTACTACCACCGCGTGGTGGATTGTCAGTGGGCGTGCCCCGCGCACACCAACGTGCCCGGGTACATCCGTCTGATCGCCCAGGGGCGCTACGACGACGCGTACATGCTCAACTGGGAGTCCAACGTCTTTCCCGGCATCCTCGGTAGAACGTGCGACCGGCCCTGCGAGCCGGCATGCCGCCGGACTCGGGTTGAGGAGAAGCCGGTCGCGATCTGCCGGCTCAAGCGAGTGGCGGCCGATCTCCGCGGCGACATCACGCCTCGTCTCCCGACGATCCCCGACAGGACGAACGGCAGGCGAATCGCGTGCGTGGGCGCCGGGCCCGCCTCGCTGACGGTGGCGCGCGATCTGATGCCGCTCGGCTACGAGATCACGATCTTCGAGAAGCTCGATCGGCCCGGCGGCCTCATGTGGACGAACATACCGCAATTCCGTCTTCCGCCCGCCGTACTGATGGAAGAGGTGAACTACATCCTGGATATGGGGGTCGATCTCCGGGTCGACACCCCCGTCGAGTCCATGGGGTGGCTTCTCGAGCAGGGCTTCGATGCGATCTTCGTCGGCTCGGGAGCCCCCAAGGGGAAGAACCTCGAGCTCCCGGGCCGTTACGACAGCGACAAGATCCATATCGGTATCGACTGGCTGGAGTCCGTGGCGTTCGGACACATCGACGCGATCGAGGAGAACGTTCTCGTCATCGGCGTCGGCAACACCGCCATGGATTGCTGCCGCACATCGAAGCGGATCGGCGGGATCAACGTGAAGGTGATGGCGCGCAAGTCGAAGCCCTACTTCAAGGCCTCTTCGTGGGAGCTCGAAGACGCCGAGGAGGAGCTCGTCGAGATCGTCGAGAACCACGCGCCGACCGAGTTCGTGGTGCAGGGGGGCGTCCTGAAGGGGATGAACTTCGACATCGTGGAATGGCACGAGGAGAACGGACGTCTTCGCGCGACGAAGATCGACGAGGTGTTCTTTCCGGCGGAGGCCGTGATCCTCGCCATCGGCCAGGACACCGCGTTCCCCTGGATCGAGGACGACGTCGGGATCGAGTTCAACGAGTGGCGCGAAGCGGTGGTCGACCGCAAGACATTCATGAGCACGCGGGAGGGGGTGTTCTTCGGTGGAGACGCGGCGTGGGGCCCCGAGAACATCATCTGGGCCGTCGAGCACGGTCACCAGGCCGCCATCTCCATCCACGCCTACTGCCACGGCGAGGCTCTGGAGAAGCGGCCCCCGGATGGGCTGAACCTGGTGAGCGCCAAGATGGGGCTCCACGAATGGACGTATTCCAACGACTACGGGTACGCCCACCGGTCGAAGATGCGGCATGTGCGGCTGGAGAAGCGCCTCCAGAGCCTCGGGACGGAAGTGGAGGAGGGGTTCGACATCGAGCAGGCGCTGACCGAAGTCGAGCGGTGTCTCAACTGCGATATCCAGACACACTTCACCGGCAGCCTGTGCATCGAATGCGACGCGTGCATCGATGTGTGTCCGCTCAACTGCCTGACCATCGCGAGCAACGGCGACGAAGCCGAGCTCCGAGCCCGACTGATCGCGCCCGCGGAGAACCTGGATCAGGCGTTGTATGTGTCCGAAGGGCTCCCCCAGACGGGGCGCGTGATGGTGAAGGACGAGGACCTGTGCATCCACTGTGGCCTGTGTGCCGAGCGTTGCCCGACGGCCGCGTGGGACATGCGCACCTTCGACCTGTTGAAGTCCTACGCCGGCCGCGCCGAGGATCACCCCTACTCGGGTCTCGGAATCGCGGAGATGGCGCCAGGCAAGCTGGCCGTCCACGGCCGGTAGATTCGGCCCGGCCCCCATGGTGACCTTCTGCGCCGCTGCGCACTCGAGACGAACCCGGAGCGTCGCGTGACCGTCGAGCTGGACCGGGTGAACGACTTCGCGTTCAAGATCGGCACCGTCAACGGAACGGGGTCGGCGAGCGCGAACGGGCTCCTAATGCAGTCGATCTTCCGTATGGGTGTCCCCGTGTCGGGAAAGAACGTATTTCCGTCGAATATCCAGGGGCTCCCGACGTGGTACGAGATCCGGGTCAACCGCCGGGGCCACGTCGCCCGCATTCCCCGGTTCGACCTGATCGTCGCGATGAACCCGGCGACGTACAAACGCGACATCGAGGAGCTCGCCCCCGGCGGGTGGCTGCTGCACGACTCGAGCTGGCCGATGGCCGACACCCTCCGTCGCGACGGCGTGACGTTCATCGGGGTTCCCCTCGCCGAGATATGCGTGTCAGAGTTCGAGGCGGCGCGTGAGCGGATCCTCATGAAAAACATCGCGTATACCGGCGCGCTGGCCGCGTTGCTCGACATCGACATGGAGGTGATCCGGACGTTGCTCGAGGAGACGTTCGGCGGTCGCAAGAAGCACCTGCTCGACTCGAACTTCACGGCCATCAAGCTGGGGTACGACTACGTCCGGACCCACTACGACTGCCCTCTGCCCATCAGGGTCGCGCCGATGAGCGCGAACGACGACTCCATCCTGATCGACGGCAACACCGCAGCCGGTCTCGGGTGCGTCTTCGCGGGGGCGACCGTGGCTGCCTGGTATCCGATCACTCCATCCACGTCGCTCGTGGATGGATTCACGGCGTTCGCGAAGCGCTTCCGGGTCGACGAGGAGACCGGTCTGAGCCGCGTCGCCATCATCCAGGCGGAGGACGAGCTCGCCGCGGCGGGGATCACGATCGGCGCCGGTTGGGCGGGGGCGCGCGCGTTCACGTCGACGAGCGGCGCCGGCATCTCGCTCATGGGCGAGTTCCTCGGTCTCGCGTACTACGCGGAGGTCCCGAGCGTCTTCTTCGACATAGAGCGGGTCGGGCCCTCCACCGGGATGCCGACGCGCACGCAGCAGGGCGATCTGCTGCTGTGCGCATACGCGTCGCATGGAGATACGAAGCACATCTGTCTGTATCCGCGCGACCCCGCTGAGTGCTTCGAGTTCGCGGTGACGGCGTTCGACCTCGCCGAGCGTTACCAGACGCCCGTGTTCGTCCTCTCGGATCTCGACATCGGAATGAACGACTGGGTCGTCCCGAAGCTGCGGTGGGATGACCGATACCGGCCAGACCGGGGCAAGGTCCTCGACGCCGATGACCTCGAGAAGATCGAGAAGTTCTATCGATACCTCGATGTCGACGGCGACGGCATTCCGTATCGAACCGTGCCCGGTGAGTCACCGAAGGGAGCGTACTTCACGCGGGGGTCCGGACACACGAAGTACGGTACCTACACCGAGGACTCCGACGAGTACCTCGAGGTGGTGGACAGGCTGTTGCGCAAGATCAATGGAGCGGCCGACGCGGTCCCGGCCCCCGAGATACGGTCCCGACCCGAGGCCCGGTTCGGCCTCGTCTCGATCGGGGGCTGCGACGGGGCCGTGCGGGAGGCGCTCGACGAGCTGGAGGAGGAGGGGGAGCGCTACGACTACATGCGCGTCCGGGGGTTCCCGTTCTCGCAGGACGTGACCCGGTTCCTCGAGGCGCACGAGATGAACTTCGTCGTGGAGCAGAACCGCGACGCGCAGCTGAAGTCGCTGCTCCTCCTCGAGACGACGGTCGGGAAGGAGCGGCTCGCCTCGGTGCTCTCCTACGGGGGTCTCCCCATGAGCGCGCACCACGTGGTCTCCGGTGTACGCGAGCGGCTCGGCGTCGGTGTGCAGCAAGAGGGGGCGAGCGCATGACCCACATCGCCAAGCCACGGGTCATCCACCCGAGGCTCGAGAAGAACGAGCTCGGGCTGACCCGCCGCGACTACGAGGGGACCATGTCGACGCTGTGCGCCGGGTGCGGGCACGACTCGATCACCGCGGCCCTCGTCGAGGCCGTGTGGGACCTCGCGGTCCCGCCGCACCGGGCCGCCAAGCTCAGCGGGATCGGGTGCTCGTCGAAGACGTCCGCGTACTTCATGTCGCAATCGCATGGGTTCAATTCCGTGCACGGGCGGATGCCATCGATCGCCGCCGGAGCCAACGCCGCGAATCGTGATCTCGTCTACATCGGGATCTCCGGCGATGGGGACTCGCTCTCGATCGGGCTCGGGCAGCTGTGTCACGCGATTCGGCGGAACCTGAACCTGATCTATCTGCTCGAGAACAACGGCGTGTACGGGCTCACGAAGGGGCAGTTCTCGGCATCGGCCGACGTCGGATCGAAGTCCAGGCGGGGCGTGCCGAATGAGCAGCCTCCGATCGACCCCGTGCTCCTGTCGCTCACGCTCGGAGCCACGTTCGTGGCGCGGAGCTTCTCAGGGGACAAGGATCAGCTCGTGCCCATCCTCAAGGCGGGAATCCGGCACTCGGGCTTCGCGATGGTCGACGTGATCTCGCCCTGCGTGACGTTCAACGATCACGTCGGGTCGACCAAGAGCTACGCACACACACGCGAGCACTACCTCGAGGTGGCGGAGACGGCGTTTTTCGAGCCGGACGAGGTCGTGCCCGCCGACTACGTCCCTCAGGCGTCGGAGATCACGACGGAGATCGCTCCCGGGGAGACCCGCGACGTGCGGATGCACGATGGCAGCGTCGTGCGGTTCCGCCACGTCGCGGAGGACTACGATCCGACGAATCGGGATGCCGCGTATCAGTACATCCGGCGGCACCAGGCGCGGGGAGAGGTCGTCACGGGGCTCCTGTTTGTCGACCCCGAGTCGCGGGACCACCACGCGGTGCTCGGTACCGTCCGCGAGCCACTATGGGACCTGCCGTTCGATGAGCTCTGTCCAGGGTCCGAGGCCCTGGATGCGCTGATGGCGAACTACAGGTGATGGAGCGAGCGCCGTGCTGGACGTGATCTTGAGGCGTCTCCGGCCGGGGCACCGCCCCCGGCCGGGCGTCTCAACGTCTTGCTGGCCCGCGACATGCACGCAATCGCGGCGTCGGGCGCGGCGGGGTCTCAACACAGGGACGGCAGGTAGTCACCGGCGGTTCGCATGGACTCCGGATTCATGCGTCTTCAAGGGCATTCGGACACCGTGGGCGGGGGCGAGGCGAGATCATGAGCGAGCGGAGACCGGTAGGCATCATTCTGCATGACAAGGCAGATCGCATGTACGTGATCTGCAGCGACGGGACGGCATACTCGGCGAAGGTCGGGCACCCGGGGATCGTCATGGGTTGGCACGAGATCGACCCCATCCCGGGGACCGCCGCGTGGGAAGCCGCGACCGGCACCGGCGCCCGCGACAAGGGCTGAGCGGGGCTCCACTAGTCTCTAAAACGACTCCGACAGGGATCTGGACAGGAGGGCGCCGAGGATGGCGCCGACCACCGGTCCCCAGATGTAGGGGAGCGAGAACGAGCCGATCCCGAGCGCCACGGCCGGATTGAGCACCCCGTTCGACGCGTGGGCGGCCATCGACTCGCCGAGCAGCAACGAGCCGCCGATCACGCCGCCGCTGAGCGCCGTGGGGACGCGGCCCAAGACCACGGCCGAGATCCCGAACAGGAAGAAGACCGCGCCCACCATCTCGCCGATACCGGGCGAGATGGCTCCGCTGGCCGTCACCGGGGCCAGCGTGTCGAAGAGCGCGTTCCCCGCGAGCAGGGCGATGCCCGCTCCGGCGAACTGCGCCACGATGTACGTGGCCGCCTCGAGCGGCTCGATCTTGCCGATCGAGAACAGGCCGACCGTGACCGCCGGATTGATGTGGCACCCGGAGACCGAGCCGATCGTGTAGACGAACAGTCCGAGCGTGAGACCGGCGATTACCGGGGTCGGGACCGGGAAGCCCTGCGTATTGATGGAGATCAGGACGGCGAGCGTGAGCCCGAACGTGCCGAAGAGCTCCGCCGTCAACGCCTTGGGATTCATCGGACCTCCGATTGAAATGATGTCGAGGGCCTCCGGCGCACGACCTTACGGGATGAATCGCGAAAAGGCGAGGGGCCCGCGATCTTTCGAGACGGCCTCGGTTGCGGCTCATCACTCGCGTCACGTGTGCGTGTTCGCGGATGGAGAGGTGGATCGAAGTCCTACGGGGACAGGTGTCAGCGCTCGGCTCGCCCTGCCGCACGCGAGGGGCGAGCTGGAGCCGGGCGACGAGATCTCGATCGAGGGCATGGTCGGGGGTCGGCTCACCGGCCGGATCCTGCGGACGACCCGGGCCTCGGGCGGGTACATGGTCAAGATCGCGGCGCCGCCGCTCGAGTCCACGCACTCGCCCTCGAAGTGTCCGTCCTCGTGCATGAACAACGAGCAACCGACCGACTCCCCCACGTTGAGCATGAACGTCAGCGTGTCCTCGAGGAACGTCGGGGACTCGGCCGGGATCGCACCCATGCCCAGCTCGACGGGAGGGACCAGGTTGATCTCCAGACCGGCCTCGCCATAGCTCACTTCGTATTCGACGGCGACCAGTTCGTCGTCCGGCGGAAAGACGGTGCCGGTCCATACTCCTTCCACGAGCTTTTCCTGACCGCTCGCGGGCAGCGCGCCCACGGCCAGCAGGAGCATCGCCGCGAGTACGCTCAATGATCTCTTCGTCATCTCCGGGGCCTCCAGACGTCGCGTGTCAGGGCGGCCGCCGACAGTCTTGCGGGCCACCACACGAGCTCCCGCGAGATTACGCCGATTCGCCCGGTTCCGTTTCAGGCCTGTCGCGCCGTTTCCGAGGGTGGCACCGTGGCAGGTGTCAAAAGGAACTCCGAGAAGGGAGCCCCTCGATGCCGCATATCGGGACCGTCACCGTGGACGATGCCAGCGGTCTACTGAAGGCGGAGTACGACGCCGCCACCCGACGCGCCGGTCGTGTGTTCAACATCATCAGCCTCCAAAGTCTGAACCCGCCGGTCCTGAGCGCGGGGATCCGCCTGTACCAGGCGCTGATGCTGGGTCCAGGCCCTCTCGACCGCAGCACCCGCGAGATGCTGGCCACCGTCACGGCTCGGGAGCTGGATTGCTTCTATTGAACGGAGGCCCACGGAGAGGATCTCCGTCAGGTATCGGGAGATGCGGGGCTGGCGCGGGCCGTTATCAAGGATTATCGGTCGGCCGGCCTCGATGATCGGACGACGGCTCTGATGGACTACGCCGTCCAGCTCACGCGCGAACCGACGATGGTCACCGGGATGACGATCGAGGGCTTGAGACGCGTGGGGTGGGCCGACGATCAGATCCTCACCGCCACCGAGATCATCGGATTTTTCAACTACTACGCACGCCTCGCCGATGCGCTCGGGATCGAGCCCGAGGACTTCATGGTGCGCGATCCGGAGGTATGGCCCACGGGCTGACTCGCGTGTCCCGACC
>Ga0302046_10004789_pt1 | contig 11988 bp, 9 predicted proteins | sample RVTome_11_FD_200261 | JGI IMG/M metagenome (GOLD analysis project Ga0302046, IMG submission 200261) | Soil microbial communities from uranium-contaminated site in the Upper Colorado River Basin, Wyoming, United States - RVT147D111 (version 2) ... | reverse complement strand
TGTCCCTGGTGGCAATATTCCAGGGGCAGGTCAAGCGCATGCTGGCCTACTCCAGCGTTGCCCAGATCGGCTACATCATCCTCGGCGTTGCCATGGGCACAGCCACCGGACTCACGGCCTCTCTGCTGCATCTGTTCAACCATGCGCTGATGAAGGGCACGCTGTTCCTGGCCTTGGGCTGCGTGGCCTATCGCGTGGGCAGCACCCGCCTGGAGGCGATGGCCGGGCTCGCGCGGCAAATGCCATGGACCATGGCAGCGTTTGTCGTCGGTGGCCTCAGCCTGATCGGCGTGCCGCTGACCGCCGGCTTCGTCTCCAAATGGTATCTGCTGCTTGCGGCCATCGAGCGCGGCTGGTGGCCAGTGGCCGTGCTGGTGATCGCCGCCTCGCTGATGGCCTTGGTCTACATCTGGCGGGTAGTCGAGGCTGCGTACCTGCAGTCGCCGTCGGCCGCCACCGCTAGGGTCGTCGAGGCGCCGGCGACGCTGCTGATCCCCACCTGGCTGCTGGCCACTGCGAACCTCTATTTCGGCATAGACGGAACGCGCACCGCCGCCATCGCCGGGGAAGCGGCTGCCAGCCTGCTGGGCGTCGTGCCGTGAGCGGGGGCAGTCTCATCGGCTGGGCGCTGGCGCTGCCCTTGCTGGCAGCCTGCTTGGTGGCCGCCAGCGGGCGCCGACCCAATCTCCGCGAGGGTGTCACCCTCACCCTCTCCCTGCTGTTGCTGGCGGTGGTGCTGTCACTGCTCCGGCTGGTCGCCGCCGGCGAGCGTCCGGCCCTGAGCCTGTTCGAGATGTTGCCCGGGCTTGCCATTGCCTTTCAGGCGGAGCCCCTCGGCTTGCTCTTCGCCACCGTGGCCTCAGTGCTGTGGCCGCTCAACTCGCTTTACTCCGTCGGTTACATGCGCGGCAATCGAGAGCAGCACCAAACTCGCTTCTACGTCTGTTTCGCGCTGGCGATCTGGGCCGTCATGGGCCTGGCGCTGTCGGCCAACTTGCTGACCTTCTTTGTCTTCTATGAAGTGCTGACGCTGTCTACCTATCCTTTGGTGATCCACCGGGGCGACCTGGCCGCCCGCGCCGGCGGGCGCAGCTACCTGGGATATCTGCTCGGCACCTCCTTCGCCCTGCTGCTGCCGGCGATACTCTGGACCTGGAGCGCCACCGGCACGCTCAGCTTCCAGCTGGGCGGTATCGTCGCTGGACACGTGCCGGAGAGCCAGCTCCCCTGGTTGCTCGCCCTCTACATGTTCGGCATCGGCAAAGCGGCCCTGATGCCCTTTCATCGCTGGCTGCCGGCGGCCATGGTGGCACCTACCCCGGTCAGCGCGCTGCTGCACGCCGTTGCCGTGGTCAAAGCCGGCGTCTTCGCGGTCATGAAGGTCTCGCTGTTCGTCTTCGGCATCGATTTGCTGCAGCACACCGGAGCCTCCAGCTGGCTGGCCTGGGCCGCCGCCTTCACCGTGCTGTCGGCCTCGGTGGTGGCCCTGGGCAAGGACAATCTCAAGGCACGCCTGGCCTATTCCACCGTCAGTCAGCTTTCTTACGTGGTGCTCGGGACGGCGCTCGCGACCTCCATGGGCGTGCTCGGCGGCGCGCTGCAGCTGGCCATGCATGCCGTGGCCAAGATCACCCTGTTCTTCTGCGCCGGGGCCATCTACACGGCCCATCATCTCACCGAGGTACGCCAGCTCGACGGTCTGGGCCGGCGGATGCCAGTGACCTTCGCCGCCTTTTTCATCGGCGCCCTCAGCATCATCGGCCTGCCGCCGCTGGGGGGGACCTGGAGCAAGTGGTATCTGCTACTCGGCTCGGCGGAGGCAGAGCAGACCGCGCTCATGGGCGTGCTGATGCTGAGCTCCTTGTTGAGCATCGGCTATCTGCTGCCGATTCCCGCCAGAGGCTTCTTTCTCCCCAGTCGCCCGCAGCCGCCGCCTGCTACGGATGCCGGGCAGTCCCCGGAGCCGGGCGCAGTCTGGCAGGAAGCGCCCCTGTGGTGCCTGCTGCCGCTGGCGCTGACGGCGCTCGGTTGCTTTGCCATGTTCCTCGCTGCCGAGCCCCTGGTGCAGTTTCTGACGCCGCTGACGGCGCCACCGGGTGCCGGCGGATGAGAATGGCAGATCCCGGCCAGCGCCCGCGGACGCCGCCGGTGCCCCCTCGGGCTCTGCAGCGGCGTCGCGCCGGCAACACCGCGATCGTGCTGCTCGGCTTGGCCAGCGTGGGCGTGCTAGGTGCGGAGCTTTTCATCCGGCGGGAACTGCACTTCTCATTCGAAGGCTGGCTCGGCTTCTACGCCTGGTTTGGCTTCGCCGTCGGCCTGGCTCTGGTGCTGCCCGCGCGCTGGCTGGGCCGCCTCTTGGGGCGCGCCGAGGACCACTATGACTGAGGGCCTCAACCCGGCGCTGATCCTGATCTTCGGGGCGCTGCTGGTGCCGCTGCTGCGGGGACGGCTGCGAGCCGCTTACCTGCTTCTGCTACCGGTCCTCGGACTGGCGCAGCTGGTGAGTCTTCCCACTGGGGAGCAGGGGGCGCTGCAAGTCTTCGATCTGGCCCTGGTCACCCTGCGCTTGGACCCACTCAGCTTCGTGTTCGCGCTGATCTTCTTCGTGGCGGCCGGCTTGGCGACTCTGTTCGCCCTACAGGTGCGCGATACCCTGCAGCACGTGGCGGCCCTCGTCTATGCGGGTGCTGCGATCGGGGCCGTGCTCGCCGGGGATCTAGTCACGCTCTTCGTCTGCTGGGAGCTCACCGCCGTCGCCTCGGTGCTCCTGATCTGGGCACGCCGCAGCGAGCGCGCCCTCGCTGCCGGCATGCGCTACCTGGTGGCGCAGATCGGCTCAGGGGTGCTGCTGCTCGGCGGGGTGGTGCTGCACTATCACGCCACCGGCTCATTGGCCTTCGGGCCCATCGGCCTCGAGTCTCCGGGCGGCACCTGGATATTCTTAGCCTTCGGAATCAAGTGCGCTTTCCCCTTGTTGCACAACTGGCTGGTGGACGCCTACCCGGAGGCGACCGGCACCGGCAGCGTGGTGCTCTCGATCTTCACCACCAAGCTCGCCGTCTACACCCTGGCACGCGCCTTCGCCGGCACCGAGCTGCTGGTGCCCATCGGCGCCACCATGGTGGCCTTTCCGATCTTCTTTGCGCTGATCGAGAGCGACCTGCGGCGGGTGCTGGCCTACAGCCTGGTGAGCCAGCTCGGCTTCATGGTCGTGGCAATCGGTGTCGGAAGCGAGTTGGCGCTGAATGGTGCGCTCGCCCATGCGGTCTGCCACATTCTCTATAAATCCCTGTTGTTCATGAGCATGGGTGCCGTGCTGGCGCGTGTCGGCTCGGTCCGGATCGCGGACCTGGGTGGGCTCCATCGCTCGATGCCGTGGACGACCGCTTGCTGTATCGTCGGCGCCGCCTCCATCGCTGCCGTACCGCTGTTCTGCGGCTTCGTCTCCAAGACCCTGATCCTGAGCGCCGTGGCCGAGCAGCACCGCTGGCTAACCTGGCTGGTGCTGCTGTTCGCCTCCGCCGCCGTGCTCCACTACGTGGCGGTCCGGGTGCCTTGGCTCGCCTTCTTCGGCGAGGATTCCGGCAAGCGCTGCCAGGAGGCGCCGGCGACCATGCTCTGGGCCATGGGCCTGACCTCGGCGCTGTGCATCCTCATCGGCGTCTGGCCCGGCCTGCTGTATGGCCTGCTGCCCTTTCCCATCGACGGCTCCGCTTACACACCCAGCCACGTTTTGGCACAGCTTCAGCTGCTTCTGTTCTCGGCACTGGCATTGGCACTGCTCATGCGGAGCGGCCTCTACCCGGCGGCCGCTGCTGGGCTCAGCCTGGACAGCGACTGGCTATACAGGCGCGGGCTGGTCTGGGTGCTTCTGGACTTGCGCCGACGCTACCGCAGCCTCGCCGGTCGCGCGGCCGGCGACGCCGATGCCCGCGGAGGCCGCGTGCTCGCCGCCCTCTATCGACATCACGGTCCACGGGGGGCGCTGGCGAAGACTTGGCCCACCGGCAGCATGGTGCTGTGGGTGAGCGTACTGCTCGCCGGTTTCCTCGTTTTCTACTACTTGCAGAGCTGATCCCTCGCCGCAAAGCCTGTGGCACATGGCTTGCTCGAACTGCAGCATTGCCCTGGAACCGCCGATGCTGCGGCACATGGATCGACGATCCTAGTCAGCTGATCGCAGTCGCTGCATCAGGGCGCTTGAGGTGCGGCATGTCGCTACGACGTCGGCTCGCTGAGCACGTCAACGGCTATCTGACCCGCGAGCTGCCAGTCGCTCGGGCGCCGCTTTGCGACTTTGAAAAGCTGCGCTTCGAGATCCGCCAGGCCGACGTGCTGCTGCTCGAGGGGCGCACCCGGGTCAGCGAGGTCATCAAGCTCATCACCCAGAGCCCGTGGACGCATTCCGCCCTGTACGTGGGTCGACTCGCGGATATGGACGACCCGGCACTGCGGGAGCGGGTGCGGGCTCACCACCAGGGGGCGGCCGAAGACCAACTCATCATCGAGGCACTGATAGGCCGCGGCACCGTGGTGACGCCGCTGGAGCGTTACCGCGGCGAGCACCTGCGCATCTGCCGGCCGCGGGGTCTGTCGCGAACCGACTCGCAAACGGTGATCGCGCGGGTCGCTGCATGCCTGGGCGTGGCCTACGATCTGCGCCAGCTGCTGGATCTGGGGCGCTTCCTGTTTCCCTGGACCGTCCTGCCGCGACGCTGGCGCTCCAGCCTGTTCGAGCACAATATCGGTGAGCCCACTCGCACCGTCTGCTCGACGCTGTTGGTCGACGCCTTCAGCGCCGTGAACTTTCCGGTCTTGCCGGTGGTGCGCTCCGGCGCCGACGGCAGGGTGCGCCTGTACCCACGCAACTCACGACTGTTCACGCCCAGCGATTTCGACTACTCGCCCTATTTCGACATCATCAAGTACCCCTACGTCGCCTTCGACGAAGGGGCGCTCTACCGGCGTCTGCCCTGGGAGCACGGCACCGTCTGCAACGACGACGACGAGCCCGTCGCACTGCCTGCCCCGGTCGCCCCACCCCGCAACGGCTAAGGCAGCGCAGGCTCGGTCACGCGACCTCCCCGTCCGGCTCCCGCCTGCGCTGTGCGCTGAGTGAAAGGGAGGTCGGCGCGCGAGGGCGAGTGGGTCGAGGGCGCGAGCCGTCCTCAGAGCGCCTTGCCGGCCAGGAACAGCCAGGTCTCCACCACCGTGTCCGGGTTCAGGGACACGCTGTCGATGCCCTGATCCATCAGCCACTTGGCGAGATCGGGATGGTCCGATGGGCCCTGCCCACAGATGCCGATGTACTTGCCCTGGCGGCGGCAGGCCGCTATGGCCATGGCCAGCAGCGCCTTCACGGCTGGATTGCGCTCATCGAACAGGTGGGCGATGAGACCCGAGTCTCGGTCCAGGCCCAGGGTGAGCTGGGTGAGGTCATTGGAGCCGATGGAGAAGCCGTCGAAGTGCTCCAGGAAGTCCTCCGCCTGTAGGGCGTTGGAGGGCAGCTCGCACATCATGATGAGCTTCAGATCGTTGCGCCCACGCTCGATGCCGTTGGCCGCCAGCAGCTGCTCGACCTGGGCCGCCTCCTCCACGGTGCGCACGAAAGGGATCATCACCTGCACGTTGGTGAGCCCCATGTCGTCGCGTACTCGGCGCATCGCCCGGCATTCCAGCTCGAAGCAGTCTCGAAATCCCTCGGATATGAAGCGTGACGCGCCCCGGTAGCCCAGCATGGGATTCTCCTCGTGGGGCTCGTACAGGTCGCCGCCGACGAGGTTTGCATATTCGTTGGACTTGAAATCGGACAATCTGACGATCACCGGCTTGGGGTAGAAGGCCGCGGCAATGGTCGCGATGCCCTCCTTCAGCTTCTCCACGTAGAACTCCACCGGATCGCCATAGCCGGCGATCCGGTGGCTGATCCGCTGTTTCAGATCCTCGGCCAGGGTATCGAAGTTCAGCAAGGCCTTCGGGTGGATGCCGATCATCCGGTTGATGATGAATTCCAGCCGGGCCAAGCCGACGCCGGCGTTGGGCAGGCTCGCGAAGTCGAAAGCCCGGTCCGGGTTGCCCACGTTCATCATGATCTTGAAGGGCAGCTCGGGGATGGAGTCCAGGCCCACCTCCTTGACCTCGTAGGGGAGCTCGCCCCGATAGATGTAGCCGGTGTCGCCTTCGGCGCAGGATACGGTCAGCGCTTGGCCATCCTGCAAGACCTCCGTGGCATTGCCGCAGCCTACGACGGCGGGAATACCGAGCTCGCGAGCGATGATTGCGGCGTGGCAGGTGCGTCCCCCGCGGTTGGTGACGATGGCGGCGGCGCGCTTCATGATCGGCTCCCAATCGGGATCGGTCATGTCGGTGACCAGCACATCGCCGGCTCGTACCCGATGCATGTCCTCGATGGAGGAGACGATCCGCGCGGTGCCGGCCCCGATCCGCTGCCCGATGCTGCGGCCGCTGGCCAGCACCTGGGATTTGCCGCTCAGGTGGTAACGCTGCAATACCTGGGCGTTGGCGCGGCTCTGCACCGTCTCCGGCCGGGCTTGCAGGATGTAGAGCTCGCCGTCCTGGCCGTCCTTGCCCCACTCGATGTCCATCGGCCGAGCGTAGTGGGCTTCGATGATCAGCGCCTGACGCGCCAGCGCCTCGACTTCGGCATCGTTGAGGCAGAAGCGCTGCCGCTCGGACTCTGGTACCTGGACGGTCCTGATCCGAGAGCTGGCCCCCGGCTCCTCGTTGTAGACCATCTTGATGGCCTTGCCCCCGAGGGTACGCCGCAGCACTGCGGGCCGGCCCTTGCCCAGGGTCGCCTTGTGCACATAGAACTCGTCCGGGTTGACCGCGCCCTGAACCACGGTCTCGCCCAGGCCGAAAGACGCGGTGATGAATACCGCGTCGCGGAAGCCGGACTCGGTGTCCATGGTGAACATGACGCCGCTCGCGCCCAGATCGCTGCGCACCATGCGCTGCACGCCCGCCGAGAGCGCGACCTGGGCGTGGTCGAAGCCATGGTGCACCCGGTAGGCGATGGCGCGGTCGTTGTACAGGGAAGCGAATACCTCTCTCAGTTTCTCCAGCACCTCGTCTATGCCGCGCACGTTCAGGAAAGTCTCCTGCTGGCCGGCAAAGGAGGCGTCGGGAAGGTCCTCTGCGGTGGCCGAGGAGCGCACCGCCACGCTGAGGTTTGGCCCCCCGGTACTGGCAAGCCGCTGGTATGCCTCACGGATGGCGCGCTCCAGCTCGGGCGGCAGCGGTGCCTCCCGGACCCAGCGGCGAACCTGGGCGCCGGTGCTTGCGAGTGCTTGCACGTCGTCGATGTCCAGGTGGCGGAGGGCGCCCTCGATGCGCTCGGGGAGACCGCTGGCCGCTAGAAAGTCCCAGTAAGCCCGGGCGGTGGTGGCGAAGCCCCCCGGCACTTTGACCCCGGTGCCCGAGAGGTTGCTGATCATCTCCCCCAGCGACGCGTTCTTGCCGCCGACCGATTCCACATCACCCATGCCCACGGCATCGAGTGAGACCACGTATTTTCCCACTCTGTACTTCCCCTTGCTGGAAGGCCCGAGCTCACTGATACCCACGGCCGCGCGAGCTGTGACGGCCGAGCGCCATTGCCACGACCCGATGGCGGGCAGGCTTCGAGCCACCGACCCTGCTTGTGTGGCTTTTGGGGGCGCTGCTACGCTTCAGAAGGCCGCGGGGCACGAGTCGCGTGCGCAATGGTATCGGGCATGTTGCTGAGTTGCAAAGCGTCGTCCTCCTCCCTCGGGCTGGCCCCCGGGACCTTCACTGCGCTCATGGATCTCTATGAGCGCAATTACATTCTTATGCGCCGCCTGGCTCCGGAGCTGCCCCCAGGTGGCCAGGGCCGGGTCTCCCGGGTGGTGGACGGCCTGGACCTGCATCTGCGGGTGCTGGAGCGCCATCGCTACACGTCGGACTTGGTGCTGACCTACCACTTCCAGCGGCTGCAGGGCCCGGGGCGGGAGCCGAACCTCAGCATCCGCATCTACCATGACGCCCGGGTCGCCGAAGTCCTGGCCGCACAGCTTCGCCATTGGCCCGAGTTTCCCGACCCGCCGAGCGACGATCTCGGCGCCGCGCGTCAATCCATGAGCCGTCTGTACACCCGTTGGCGAGTGAACCGGTTTCTCTACAAATGGCTGGGCTACTGCCTCTACCAGGGCCATCGCTTCGATGGCCGCTGCGCTCAATCTTGACTGTACCGGTAGGACACTCTACTTTCCCCGGCCGAAGGTAGGGGATTGTCCTGTCACCCTGAAGGTGCTGAAGATGAGGCTTTCAACGAAGGGGCGTTATGCGGTGACCGCCATGATCGACCTGGCGCTGCATGATCGGGACGGCCCCGTGACCTTGGCAGAGATTTCGAAGTGTCAGGATATCTCGCTCTCCTACCTGGAGCAGTTGTTCGCCAAGCTGCGCCGTAGCGGCCTCGTCGAAGGCGTGCGGGGTCCCGGTGGTGGCTACCGGCTGGCACGGCCTTCCAACTCCATCACCGTCGCCGATATCGTCTGCGCCGTGGACGAGAACGTGGACGCTACCCGCTGCCAGGGGCGGGAGGACTGCCAGGGCGGGCGGCGCTGTCTCACCCACGAGCTGTGGAGCGACCTGAGCGGCCAGATCCACGCGTTTCTCCAGAGCATCACTCTGGCGCAGTTCCTGGAGCGCGATACCGTGCGGGCGGTGGCCAGGCGCCAGGACGAGCTGCACGGTCGCAGCGGCGCTTACCAGGAGCGCCAGATCTCCCTGGAGCGCCGTCGCCAGCGCACCGTCTGATCGCCTCACTGACGCCGGCTCAGCTTCCGCCGCCGCACTGCGGTGGCCGCGGCCGAAACTGCGCTACCAGCCGCAGCAGCTCCTCCAAGGCCCTCGGCGAGACGCTCCGTGGCGGAGCGAAGGTCAGCCGTTCGTAGAGCGAGGTGATGCGCAGGGCGCGCTGGGCCAGATCCGGACGGGCCTTCGCCACCCGCCGGCCAAAATCCCGGGGGCCCTCGCTAGGCCTGCGCGCCAGGCCAACACGCGCCAGCCGAGCGCAATAGCGGGCGAACGCGGTCTCGGCCGCGGGTCGGGCCGGCCGCCGGCCTTGCCACCAGAGCAGGGCCGCGGCCAGCACCAGCCCGGCAGCAGCGACCGGGAGCAACCATCCGGCAGCCGATCGCAGCTCCAGCCAAAGGCGGTGCTGGGCGGCCCTGTCGTAGCCCAGCACCCAACGGTTCCAGCGCTCCTCGAGGGCATCCCAGCCCATGGCCAAGCGGTACAGCCAGGCACCTGGGAGGCGTCCAGCGAGCGGGTCGACGATGCGGCCCGGCTCCAGTCCCATCCGCAAGCCACCTTGCACCCGGCCCGGGGCCACCGCTGCCGTGGGGTCGACCCGCACCCAGCCGCGTCCCGCCAGCCAGACCTCGCTCCAGGCATGAGCATCGGCCTGGTACACCAGCCAGTGACGGGAGAGCGGGTTCGGGTGAGCGCCCAGATAGCCGGTGGCGACGCGCGCCGGAATGCCTGCCGCTCGCATGAGCACCGTAAAGGCGCTAGCGTAGTGCTCGCAGAAGCCGGCCCGGGTGTCGAAGAAGAAGCTATCGACTGGATCGCCTTGCAGCGCTGGTGGCTCCAGGGTGTAGCGAAAGGGCTGTTGGCGAATCAGGTCCAGGGCCTGGCGGACGATGCCCGAGTCATCGAGGCCCTCGGCGCGCCAGGCCGCAGCTAGAGCCCGCAACCGCGGCGCCTCGGCAGCTGCGAGCTGCAGCCCCGCCTGCCTGATGCGGGGCGGCAGGACGGCCTGGAGCTGGTAGCGAGTCTGCGAGCTCGCTTGGTAGCTCCGGCGTTCGTCGACCCGCCGCAGGGCCAGCAGCTCCCCGGCAGCGCCCCGGTGAGCGCCGGCGGTCTTGCCCGGTAGCGGCATGTCCAGCGCCGGTAGCCAGCGGGTGCCATGGGGCTCCAGGAGCACCGAGTAGTCGATGGCAGTACCGCCGGCGGCGACCAAAACGGGTGGCGGCAATTCCTGCGTCGGCCCCTGACGCCAGACGCCGAGCTGGTACTCCCACAGCACCGGCCCCCGCCAGTACATGGCATCCAGCGGGGGAACCGCGCCTTGAAAACGGGTGCGGAATGCCAGGTCGTCGGAGAGCACGAGCTGGCTGATGCTGCCAGGCGCCATCTCCTCGGACAGACCGGTAATGCCCACCCCCTGCTCACTGTGCCCCCACAACGGGCCAGGAAGGCGGGGCACGAGCAGGAACAGCGCCACCATCAGCGGCAGCGCCTGCAGCATCAGCGTCGCCGCCGGTCGCAGCACTTCGCGGGCAGATCGCACCGTGCCGGCGCTGCGGTTCAAGGCCACCAGCGTGCTCAACAGAGCCAGCACGGTCGCCACCAGGTACAACAGCACCCAGGGCTCCTGGCGCACGAAGAAGTAGGTCGCTACTAGCAGGAAGCCCAGATAGGTGCTGAGCACCGCGTCGCGCTTGCGACGGGTTTCCAGCAGCTTGAGGCCGGTCATCACCGCCAGCAGGGCAGTGCCCGTGGTAGGTCCGAGGAGCGCCCCGGAGCTTGCCACCACGGCCCCTGCGGTCAGCACCGTAAGTAGTGCCAGTAGGCCCCGCCCGGGCAAGGGTACTCTGCGCGCCTGTGCCAGCGCTCGCCAAGAGAGCGTGACCACCACCGTCAGCGTGATCCACGGTGGCAGCCGGAAGAGATGGGGAAGGACGGCAAGCGAGAGAGCCGCGATCAGCCACCACTGGGCGTAGCCGTCCGGGGCTTCGTTGGCCCAATCCTGACCGCGTCCGCCGACCATCGCGCTCAGCCGCTGCGGTAGCATGCCAGCGCTTCCAGGCAGCGTTGGCGGTGGGCGTTGCCGCGAGCCGGGGGTATTAGCACGCCCTTCAGGCGCAGACCGTACTCGCGATCGGAGCGAGATGCTTCGAGCACCCAGAGACAGAGCTGTGACAGGCCGCGCTCGACCTCGCCCACGCCCGTGGGCCAGGTCAGCCACAGCCGGGTGCCGGCGGCACTGCCGAATACTTTGGTCTGCAGGCCATTGCCTCGGCTGCTCGCCTTCCAGGCAATGCGCCGTGGGGCGTCGCCGCTCCGATACGGACGGAGAGTCTCGAAGTCCTCCTCCCGGTTGCCGCGTAGCACGCCGCAAGCCGTCGGCGAGTCGGCAAGCGCGGGTAGCGCGACCTTCCCGGCTGGCTTGGGGTACACCGAGGTGTGCACGGGTGTGCTGACCCAGGACCAGGCCCGAAACAGGCCCAGTGGATAGCGCGAGGCGATCAGCAACCGTCCCGGCTCTAGTCGCCCTCGCCGCGCTGCCGGCACGCCGAGCTCAACCTCCACCTCGGCCTGGCTCGGCACGTCCGCCCCAACCGAGGCGGCCCCGGCGAAGGACAACAGGAGGCTGTAGCGCGGCTGCCCGCCGCTGTTGCCGAGCGCCACTGCAAAGTGCGCCTCGCCACCGACGAAGGCGGGCTGTGGTGCGCCCACGGCCAGCCGCAGACCAGCGAGGTTGCGCTGGGTGTGCCACATACTGAGGATCCCGACCCCGGTCAAGAGGAAGGTGAACGCGAAGGCCAGGCTGTTGGCGTAGTTCAAGGAGCCCACGAACAGCACCAGCAGCAGGCTCACGAATAGCCAGCCCTGACGGGTCGGCAGAATGTAGACCCGAGAGCCGCGCAGGGTCACCGGCCCGGCCGCCGGCGGATGGCGGCGAGCGATCCAGCGCTCGGCGAGTTGGCCGGTCAAGGACCGCCAAGCTCCGGTTCCGGTATTCGCTGACGGCGCCCACCGTGGGCATCCATTCCTGGCGGGGGTGGCCATCGTCGGCGGTACCGAGCCCCCTGCCGGGTCAGGGGAGGGGCACCTCGTCGAGGAGCTGTAGCGCCAGAGCGTCACCGCGGTCTAGGGCAGGGTCAATCGGAGACAGGCGATGGCCCGCGATCGCGGGGAAGACGGTCTGCAAGTCCT
>Ga0302046_10004787_pt1 | contig 11995 bp, 9 predicted proteins | sample RVTome_11_FD_200261 | JGI IMG/M metagenome (GOLD analysis project Ga0302046, IMG submission 200261) | Soil microbial communities from uranium-contaminated site in the Upper Colorado River Basin, Wyoming, United States - RVT147D111 (version 2) ... | reverse complement strand
AGAGAGTAATTTCAATTATACGAAATAAATCGGCAATTGGATTTTAATAGACCGCAGTATCTTTCCGAATACGAAAGAGAGCCGCTAAATAATTGATCGAGCTCATTTTCGGATACATACGTCGTTTCTTCGACCATCTGTGTCCAAAGCGGCAGTTTTACTTTCCATTTTTCAATAAAATATTTTCGCCACGAGTCAGGGTAATACCACCAGAAGGGCATCCCGCAATGCGCCTCGATCGGAAACGACTTGGCGGGGGTCTGTATCCAATAGGCATTTGCCAGGCGCCGGGCCTCCGCGGCGAAGGCCATTCGCTTCTCGCGGTCGCCGACATGTTCGATCACGCTGTTGCTGAACACGATGTCGAACGACTTGTCGGCAAATTTCTCGAGGTTGCAGGCGTCGCCGATCTCGAACGTGAAGGTATGCAGGTCATGGCGCCGGGGGATTCCGTCGGCATGCTGCAAATTGACAAAGGTTATGTTCAAGGGGGTGTCCAAATGAGCCCAGATCCATGGAGTGCCGCCCAGATCCAGAACGCGCAGATCGGGTTTGATATTCATCCGGGTTGCGAAGACGCGCATGCGTCGTGTCCGGCGCTTTTTCGAAAAGGACCTTAGGAAAACGTAGAAAAGCTTTTGCCTTGCGTGCGTGGGAAGGCGCATGGGAAGCCTTCGCTGGCGTGAGGAACCGAGGGGCGACGTTGCGTCGCTTAGTTACGCTCAATGTCCAGGCGCGTGTGCGTGTAGTCAATGCAAAGCATCCAGAGCGGCCCGCTAAATCTGCAGCGTACCTATTTCAACGGCCTTCATCGTTCGCGCGGCGACCGCGCGGCAAACGGTATGCACCGTCATCGGATTTTCGCGGGCAACTTTCCGCGGAGTCGCGGAAACACAACGGACATGCGCGTCCCCAGCACTAGGAGCGCGATGCTCGCATACATCGCAATGAACGGGTTGCTGGGAAAATGAAAGCGGTCCTGGGTCGCGATGGTCACGGCGTGAATCGCCGTGAAATAGAGCCAGATCATAGTCGTCGGATGCAGCAGGAGGCGCCATCCGCTGCGCCGGAGCCCGATCAGGACGCCCGCCACGGCGAATAGCAACACGGCGATCCAGAACAAATGGGCGGTCCACTTCACGGCGTGGCTTGTACGTTCCGAGACGACCGTTTCGAGGCCGAGGCGCGACCAATGCCAGGCAATTGTCTCACGGTCGTGCAGCCTGATGGCCTTGACCGCTGAGTTCCAGAGGAACAGGCCCGGATTCCGGGCGATGTAGTCGATCGCCTCGCGCCGAAGGTGGGCGTCCGCGTCCGGCGCGTTGAGGACGGGAAGCACCGGCGGCGGCATGTAGCCGCCGTCGCTGTCGGGATTGTTTCCCATCCACAGGTTCGTGCCGGATGACGTGACGATGAACGTCGGCTGTCCGTAGAATTTCGTGTTCCGCCAGGCCCAGGGTGCGATAAGGATCAGCAGCGCAAGCATCGCCAGGGACGCAAACGCAATACGCCTGCGCCATTGCTGGGTGGGCGGCATGCTGAGTGCGAAAAGAATGGGCAGAAGAAGGCCCTCGACGCGCACATAGGTCGCCGCGGCGGCGAGCGCGCCGACGACGACCGCGCACAAGACCGTCCGCGCGGAAATCGTCATGCGCGCCAGCAGCGCCAGCAGCATCAGAGCAATGAACGGCAGCTCGCTCGCCAGCACGGTCGTGTAAAGGATGAGGCTCGGCCAGACGGCGAGCAGGACGGCCGTGACCCTGGCCGCCGCAATGCCGAACCAGCTCAGCGCAAGGGCCGCCGCCGCGAAGACGATGAGCACGCCCAGACCCACATTGAGCGCCTCGACCGGCCAGTAGACGTGACCGAAGCCGCGGTACAGCAGCGAATAGAGGAACGAGGTTCCCGGCGGCCAATGCGAAGACGGGGCGCTTACGTGCGGCCCGTAAACGTTTTCGTTTGCCAGCGTCAGCGCCATTATGTCATAGGCAAGGCCATCCGAGCTGGGGACGACCGGCACCCAGATCGCCCATAAAAGGCGCAGCACGGCTGCAAGAACCAAGGCACAGCGAATCCCCGGATCGCTGAACGAGCGAACGAGCCACCCCTGACGACGTGCATCATTGTCCATTGTGATCAGCTGTTCATCGAATGAGGGCTAGCGAGGCTATCGGCACTTGTCTGCGCGTATCGCGGGCCGTTCGGGCGCGGCGCGGCGATATGGGAGATGCAGCGAGACTATACGCGACAATTGCGGTGGAGTCGGCTTGAGATGCGTCATCCGGGACAGGATCGCGAGACGCAAGCGACCGTGTCGGGCCGGCTGTCCGTGCGGACGGAGCTGATCCTCAGCCTGGCGCTACTGGCGGCGGGCCTCGGCTACCTCGCGTTCCATCTGATCGCCCGCTACGGCAGCACGGCGGTCGACCTTCAGTATATCTGGGTCTCGGGCAGCTTGTGGCGAGAAGGCAGCAACGCGTACGGCGCGCCCTTCGCAGAACGAGCGCATGCGCTCTTCGACAACGGGCATGTCCCGGAGTTTTTCACCTACCCCTTGAACTGGTCTGCGCCGGCGATGCTCCTGGCCGCCCTGAAGCTCGAGACGGCCACGCTGGTGTGGCGACTTCTCTGCGCCGGCGGGCTGCTGGTTAGCGCGCTCGTCATTGCGAAGGCCTTTCGAGCGGCGCGGCAGCCCGTTCCGATACAGGCGACATTCCTCTGCATGGCGTTTCTGTGCCTGATGCAGGCGATGCCGATTGTCCTGGCGCTCGGTCAAACGTCCGTCCTGATCCTTCTGGGCGTCAGCCTGGTCCTCTACGGCGCGGCCGCTCGCGATGCGGTCTGGCTGACCGTCGGGATGATCCTCGTCATGCTGAAGCCGCAGATCGGCCTGCCGATTGTGGTGGCCCTTGTGCCGTTTCCCCGGCTGTGGCCGAGCATTGCGGCCGCCGCCGTGGCGTCGATTCTTCTCGCGGTGCCGGCGCTCGTCGCCGGCGGCCTGATCGACACGATCGCGGACTACGCCGCGAATGTCGGCCGGCACAACGCGCTGCTCCCCAACAATACGGCGAGCACGACCGGCCTGCGCAACCTCATCGACTTGCTTTTCGGCATCAAGATCAGCGTGATCGCGGTCCTGGCCGCGGCGGTGGCCGCCGCGGCCGCCCTGACGCTTGTCCTGAAGCGCGTGCGTCCCGGGGACCCGCTGAACCCGGCGCGCGCCGTCCTTGCGGCGCTGGCCATGACGCTGGCGGTCGTGCCCCTGCATACCTACGACTTCGTTCTCGCCGCGCCGCTCCTGATGCTTGCCTTGGTGTGCCACCACCCTGCCCGGTGGATCCTCGCGCTCGGGCTGGTCATCGTTTTCCGGTCCGACAATCTGGGGAAGTGGACGGGGCTCTATGGCGCGGAAACGGTTTATTTTCCCGGCAGTCTGCTCACCACGCTTGCCGCCCTGCCGGTGCTGGCGGCGACTATTTGGCTAGCCGTGCGTGGCCCGATTCATGGCGACACGCCGAGCGCCAGATAGGCTGGATGACGACCGGGCGCTCAGGGCAACGCACTTGTTGAAGGTTGTAAAAGATGATACGGACACCACTTCAGAAGCCTTTGTTCCTTGCGCCCTGGCTTGCCAGGGCGTTTCTTTGCGAGCGCATCGTTATAAGGAATCGCCTGATCGCTCGGGCCGCTAACGCGATGGTGCGTTGATCGCAGGGAACGAGGGCCGCAATAATCGATCCGGCACAGATTTCAATCGGCAGGGAGAGGAGGGCGGGGCGCAATGCCCAGTCTGCGCGACGGAGGGATGGCGGCTGCGGCGGCGGTGCTTTTCGCCGGCGGCTTCGCTTTCGCCGGCAGCCCGCCCGCGGCCGGAACCCGCCCCGCCCCGCAAGAAATCGAAGCGCCCAACGTATTTCAGAAATTCGCGGCGGCCTCAACCGAGCGGGTGTTCATCGTTCCCGTCATCCAGATGTTTCGGGAGCAGCGCTATGCGGACGCCGAAACGCTCCTGCGCCGGCTGGCGGAGAAATTTCCGCAATCCGCGCTCTACCACTACAACCTTGCCGCGGCGCTGTCCCGCCAGGCCAAGGCGGATGCGGCGCTCGACAGCCTGGCGAACGCCGTCCGGTTCGGGTTCACGGACAAGTCGATCGCCGAGCGGGACGCGGATCTCGACGCGTTGCGCGGCCATGCGCGGTACAAGAGCCTGATCGCGGCGATGGACGCCGCCCGCGCCGGCCGGCCGGCCGCCGTTCGGATCGCTCCGGCCAAGATCACCCAAGGCCGCGCCGTCGTCGATGAATCGAATGTGAGCTGGGAGCCGCGCAACAACCTTCTCTTCAGCCTGTTCGCGTTCGAGCCCCGGCTGCCGAACGGCACCGCGCGCGGCGGCGAAGGCGCGGTCGCGGAACGGCTGAACGAATGGTTTGCGAAAGGGGAGGCGGCCGGAAACCACGGCGACCTGTACGACAACCGCGACCGCGGCCACTCCCGGCTGTCCGCGTCGCTGCTGCCGCAGGTCGCGCACATCGAGTATGGCCGGGCGGCGCGCGATGCCGGCGTCGACTACGGCGTCAACCCGGGCATCCTGTTCAACGCGGTCACGTTCGGCAATTCGTCGACGGCGCTGACCAGCAGCTTTGCCTGGCGCAGCCAGGCGCGGCTCGTGCTGACCGATGCCAATCTCGTCGCGAGAGCCTATCTGCACTATGCCAACAACCACCTGTATGTGTATCCGGAGCACCGCGATCACGACCGCGGCCAGGGCGACCTGATCCCGGCCAACACGCCCTACATGGTCATATCCCAGGGGTCCTCTGGCTCCGACAAGCCGTTCCTCAACGCCGTCGGCGCAATCCTCGCGGCGTTCCGGCCCGAGGTGAAGTCGTTTCTCCGCGACCGGAAGCTGGTCATGCCGACCGTCCAGATGATCCTGCGGAAAGGTCAGAAGAGCGTCCGGACCGATGCGGATTACCGAAGCGGGAAGGCGCACCCGACGGCTTTCTCGGCGGAAGAGATCGATCTGTCCCGGATGATCGCGCTTGCCAACGGCCTGCGGGCGGACGGGATTCCGCCGGTGGTGACGCTGGCCGTCGCGGAGGAGGACAAGGCCAGCCCCGGCATCGATTATTTTGCGCCCGCGACGGTGGGCGAAGGCCTGTTCGATACGCCGAGCGCCATCGCGCGCGTCGTGCGGTCGACGCGCTACGAACAGCGGATCGTCGTGACGGCGGGCGCGACCAAGGACCCCAACGGGCATCCGCTCACGTTCCACTGGGCGGCTTTGCGCGGCGACGGCATCGAGATCAAGCCGCTCGACGAAAAGAGGCAGAAAGTCGAGATACGGATTCCCTGGCACGAGCGCCGCGCCGTTCCGTCTTCGCCGGAGGTCACGACCGACCGGGTCGACATCGGCGTGTTTGCCGACAATGGCAGGACGCATTCGGCCCCGGCGTTCGTCACCTACTTCTATCCCGGCGACCAGAAGCGCAGCTACGAGCCGGATGGGCGCGTGCGCTGCGTCGACTACGACGATCCGGCGTACCGCAAGCGCTATGTCGACCCGCTGCTGTTCCCGGCGCGGAATTGGCGCGACTGTTACGAGTATGACGATTCGGGCGCGCTGCTCGGCTGGAACCGCGTCGGCGAGGGCTCGCTGCAACGCTTCACGCGCGATGGCCATAAGGTCGTCGAAACCGATGCGTACGGACGCCCGGCCGTGGCGGAAGGCGTGCGCTACGAGATCGAGCCGGTGAAGTCCGGAAGACCGCGGATCGTCCAGGTCTCGACCGGAGAGCTGTTCGCCTATCGCTACCGGAATGCCAAAGACCGTCTCGGCACGCCGAGCCGCCAGGAGCGAAAGTAGGGACGCCCGGTTCGTCACCGCTCGTTCGTCAGCCAGCTGTCTTCTTCCTTCGGCAGGTCGCTGCTGCGCCAGGAGAAGAACAGCAGCACGCGGTACTCGCGCTTGTGCGAATAGCCGAAGGTGGCGTCGGACGAATCGATCAGCCGGCCGTCCGCGACGCGGTAGCTGGTGGCCGCGATCTTGGCGACGCCCTTGCGCTCGGTCTTCTTGTAGAGCGCGAGCTCGCCGGTCCGGATGTCATCTGCCGTCCCGCTTCGCCGCCTGCACCATCGCTTCCAGCGCGTCGAGGAAGCGCGAGCGGTCCTGCTTCGCGAAGGGCGGCGGGCCGCCGGTGATCTCGCCGGTATCGCGGAGGTGGCTCATCAGGTCGCGCGTGGCGAGCGCCGCGCCGATCGACTGTTCGTCGAAGGGCCGGCCGTTGAAGCGCAGCACGCGGGCGCCCTTGGCGATGCAGCGCGCCGCCAGCGGCGTGTCGGCGGTGATCGCGATGTCGCCTGTGCCGATATGCTCGGCGATCCAGTCATCGGCCGCGTCCATGCCGGGGGCGACGACGACGAGCTCGACCAGCGGGCTGCGCGGCGGCCGCACGCCGCCGTCGCTCACCATGTAGGTCTTGAGCCCGTGGCGCTCGGCGACGCGCAGCACCTCGGCCTTGACCGGGCAGGCGTCGGCATCGACGTAGATCTCAGGCACGCAGGCTCTTCCCTTCCATTCCCGACGCGGTCAGGTGCTCGATCAGCCGCTGCGCATGCACCGGCAGGTCGTCGAAGCGGCGGCAGCAGACGATGAGCCGGCGCAGCGCCCAGCGGTCCGTCAGCCGGCGGACGGCGAGATCCATCGACGTCCGGCAGCGCAGCGCCGCCGATTCCGGAATGATGCCGACGCCGACGCCCTGTTCGACCATGCGGCCGAGCGCCTCGAAGCTGTTGACGCGCACGCGCAGCTTGGGGCGGCGTCCGAGCTTGGCGGCCTGGTGGCCGAGATACTGCTGCAGCGCGCTGCTGTAGGACATCCCGACCAGCGGCTCGTCCAGCACCTCGTGAAAGCCGAACCGGCGCCGCGCCGCCAGGGGATGGCCGCGCGGCAGGATCAGCACGAGCCGGTCGGTGCCGAAGGGAAAGGTCTCCAGGTCGCCGGAGTCAACGGCATCCGAGCAGATGCCGGCGTCGGCGAGCCCTTGCGAGATCGCGTCGACCATCTCGTAGCTCGGCTGCTCCTCGATATCGATATCGATGTTGGGATAGGCGGTGAGGAAGTCCGCGAGCGTTTCCGGCAGGAACTCCGACAGCGCGCTGGTGTTGGTGAGCAGGCGCACGTGACCCTTGAGACCCTGCGCGTAGTCGCCGAGCTCGCCCCGCATCCGCTCCGCCTGCTGCAGGATGACGCGTGCATGGTGCAGCAGCGCGCGCCCGGCCGGGGTAAGCCGGACGCCACGCCGGCCGCGTTCCAGCAGCGGCACGCCGAGCGTGTCCTCCATGCCGCGGACGCGCGCGCTGGCCGAGGCGAGCGCCATGTTCGCCCGGCCGGCGCCATGGGTGATGCTGGCGCAGTCGGCGACATGGACGAACAGCCGCAGGTCGGTCAGGTCGAAGCGCATGGGAAGCCTGCTCTTGGTGTGGCCGTACAGCCTTCGTCTTAGACGAAGGCTGTCTCCATATCTTCCAAATTGTCGGCGAAACCGGCCGCTGTCAACGTCCAGCCATGGTCGAAGAACACGTTATCGCCGTCACGGCGGCCTTTCTAATAGCCGGATTTGTAAAGGGAACGACGGGGCTGGGCCTGCCGGCGACGGCGATCGGCCTGCTCGGCCTCGTGATCGCGCCGGCGCAGGCCATCGCGCTCACGATCGTGCCTTCGTTTGCGACGAATGTCTGGCAGGCGTTCGCCGGCCGGCATCTGCGGGAAATGCTCGGCCGCTTCTGGACCATGGTGGCCGGCGTCTGCTTCGGCATCTGGCTCGGCGCCGGCCTGCTGGCCAGGGACGGCAGCGGCCGCGCCGCGATCGTGCTCGGCGTCGTCCTCGCGATCTATGCCGCGCTGAGCCTCGGCCGGGTCCGGTTCTCGGTGCCCGCCGCGGCGGAGCGCTGGCTGTCGCCGGCAGCCGGCGCCGCGACCGGGCTGCTGGCGTCGGTGACCGGGCTCAACCTCGTGCCGGCCATGCCCTACCTTCAGGCGACCGGGCTCGAGCGCGACCGCCTGGTGCAGTCGATCGGCCTGTTCCTCACCGCATCGACCCTGGCGATGGGCGTCAACCTGGCGCATGCCGGGATTTTCGGGCCGCTTGCCTGGATGTCGGCTGCGTCGCTGCTGCCCGCCGCGGCGGGAATGATACTTGGCCAATTTCTGCGCCGCCGCGTCCCGGAGGAGGGCTTCCGGCGGCTTTTCCTGGTTGGGCTGCTGATCCTGGGGGCCTATCTGGCGCTTCGCACCGCCTTCTGAACCATGGCAATTTGCCGCTCCGGCCGGGCAGGCTTAGCGGTTGCCGGCAGTGCCGGCCCGTCGTACGGTACCGTGCTTGAAGGCGAGGGCGAACCCGGCCTCGCCCTTTGGCGCATAGGCGAGGGGGCCCATCAATGCCAGATACCGGCGCAGAGCCAGCGCGAATTCCTGCCGGCGCGCGAAACCGTGACCTGCGGAAGACTGCGCTCGACCCGAACTTCTGGTACCCGGTCGCCCGGTCGAAGGCGCTGAAGCGCGGCAAGGCCATCGGCGTGACCTTCGCGGGCGAGCCGATCGTGCTCGTCCGTCCCATGGAAGGCGCGGTCTATGCGCTCGAGGACCGCTGCGCCCATCGGCAAGTCCCGCTGCGCGCCGGCGTGGTGTGCCCGCAGGGCCTGCAATGCGGCTACCACGGCTGGACCTACGATGCGACGGGCCGCTGCGTCAGCGTGCCCTATCTCGGCAAGGATAAGACGAAGCCGAACGGCGTGCGCTGCTATCCCTGCCGCGAAGCCTACGACCTGATCTTCGTCTTTCCCGGCGATATCGCGTTGGCGGACACGGTGCCGTTTCCCGACGTGCCGACCTTCGCCGATCCGCGCTACAAGACGCGATTCCTCGACCGCCGCGTCGCCTGCCACTACTCCTTCATGCACGAGAACCTGATCGACATGAACCATCAGTTCCTGCACCGCCGGCTGATGGGCAGCATCAAGACGCGGTTCCTCGCGCTGCGCCCCGAGCCCGATCGCGTCGAGGTGGACTACACCTTCAGCCGGGTCGGCGGCGGCCAGAGCTTCGGCGAGAAGTTCATGCTGGGCAAGCGCCCGAAGCCGACCGAGGAGCGCAGCCAGGACCTGATGACGATCGCGACGGAGTATCCGTACCAGACCCTCAAGTTCTGGACCGCGGGCAGCAAAGACCCGGCGCTCGACTTGTGGAACTGCTACATCCCGATCGACAGCGCGCAGCGCGTCAACCACACCTACGGGCTGATGATGATCCGCCGGCCGCCGGTGCCGGGGCTGATCAACCTGCTCTGGCCGTTCATCGCCTGGTTCACCGACGGCATTTTCCGGGAAGACCGCTGGATCGTCGAGCACGAGCAGAAGGCGTTCGACCGGCAGGGCGAAGACATGAATCAGGAGATCTTCCCGGTGGTGAATGCCTTGCGCGCGCTGCTGATCGACCGCGGCGTGCCGATCCCCGAAGACGTCATCCGCGCGGCCATCAACGGCCGGCCGTACTGACCCTCGCTGGCCTTCGACGGCCGTTTGCGCGAGACTGTCCCGTCGGCAACGCTCGTGCGGGAGGACGGTCATGGCGCTCGATCTCTTGATCCGGAACGGTTCCGTGGTGGACGGGACGGGCGGGCCGCGCTTTGCGGCCGACGTCGGCGTGCGTGACGGCCGCATCGTCGAGATCGGCCGCATCGGCGGGACGGCGCGCCGCACCATAGACGCCGACGGGCAGATCGTCGCTCCGGGCTTCATCGACGGCCACACCCACATGGACGCGCAGGTCGCCTGGGACGCGCTCGGAAGCTGTTCCTGCTGGCACGGCGTCACCAGCGTCGTGATGGGCAACTGCGGCTTCGCGCTGGCGCCGTGCAAGCCGGACGCGCGCGAGTGGTACGCCCGCTGCCTGGAAGCGGTGGAGGACATCCCGACCGAGGCGATGCTGGCCGGCATCGACTGGACCTGGGAAACCTTCCCGGAGTACCTGGCGACCGTGGAGCGGCTGCCCAAGGGCATCAACTACGGCGCCTATCTCGGCCATTCGGCGCTGCGCATGTATGTCATGGGCGAGCGGGCGCTGTCCGAAGCCGCGACCGAGGACGACATCCGGGCGATGGAGGCGGCGGTCAGGGAGGCGCTGAAGGCCGGCGCCATGGGCTTCTCCACCTCGCGCGCCTCGACGCACACGACGCCGGACGGCAGCCCGGTGGCGAGCCGCATCGCCGAGTGGCAGGAGATCGACCGGCTGGTCGGAGCGATGGGCGCGCTGGGCGCCGGTATCTTCCAGGTCGGCCCCGACGTCTCCGGCGGCGCGGCGCAGCGCGCCTTCCTCGACCGCCTGCGTCAGGTGGCGCTCGAGAGCGGCCGCCCGGTGATGTTCGGCCTCATCTCGACCCGCCAGGGCGACAAGCCCAACCCGTGGCAGTACCAGACCGAATTTCTCGATCGGAGCTGCGCGATGGGCGCGGTGATGTGGGGGCAGGCGACGACCAAGTCGATCAACGCCGTCTTCTCGCTGAAATCCTACCTCCCCTTCGACGTGCTGCCGGCGTGGCGCGAAGTGCGCAGCCTGCCGCTCGAGGAGCAGCGGCGCCGGCTCGCCGACCCGGCGGTGCGCGCCCGGCTGATCGCCGACGAAGGCACCATGAAGCCGCGCGACAACGTCTTCCAGGGCGGCGCCGGGGCCACGACCGACCCGCGCAAGCCGGACTACGGCAATCTTTTTGCGATGAAGGGTGTCGGCTGGGATGACGATCCGACCGTCGAGACGCTGTCGCGCGAGCGCCGCAAGCACCCGGTCGAGGTCATGCTCGACCTCAGCGTCGAGAATCCCGATCAGCTCTACGTGCAGCCGCTGGTCAACGAATCGCCGGATGCGGTGCAGGGCATCCTGAGCCATCCGCGCACGCTCGCGACCTTCTCCGATTCCGGCGCGCATGTCTGCCAGGAGATGGGCTCGTCGCTGCAGACGCACATGCTGAGCTACTGGGTGCGCAAGCGCCGGGCCTTCACGCTCGAACAGGCGGTGAAGATGCTGACAGCCGACAATGCCGACGCGTGGGGTATGGCCGATCGCGGCCGGCTCAAGGAAGGCATGGCCGCCGACATCGTGGTCTTCGACGAGGACCGGGTCGCTCCGTGCATGCCGACCGTTGAGGCGGACCTGCCCGGCGGTGCGCGCCGCCTGGTGCAGAAGGCCGAGGGTATCGCTGCTACCGTCGTCAATGGCGTGCCGACCTTCGAGAACGGCAGGGCCACGGGCGAACGGCCCGGCAAAGTGATCAAGGGACCGCTCGCGAAGGGCGCCTGACGGGAACCGGCGGAGGAGGGAGAGCGGCCGCATGCTGGATTTCACGGGAAAGACGGCGCTGATCACCGGCGCCGCCGGCAATCTCGGGCGCGCGGTCGCCGGCGCCTTCGCGGCGCGCGGCGCCCGGCTCGTGCTGCTCGACGTCGACGGCAAGCGGCTCGACGCCGCCTATCCGGGGGAGCGGGACGACCGGATGAAATGCGCCGTCGACCTGCTGCGGCCGGAAGCCGTCGCCAAGGCGATCGCCCAGGCGCACAAGCGCTTCGGGACGCTCGACGTGCTGGCGGCGATCGCCGGCGGCTTTCACATGGGCGACCCGGTGCACAAGCTGCCGCCGGCGGCCTGGGACCGCATGTTCGACCTCAATGCACGCACGCTGCTCAACACCGTATCCGCGGTGGTGCCGGTCATGCTGGAGCAAGGCAGGGGCAGGATCGTCACCGTCGGCGCCAACGCAGCGCGCCAGGGCATGGCGGAGATGAGCGCCTACATCGCGGCCAAGAGCGCAGTCATCCGGCTCACCGAAAGCCTGTCGGCGGAGCTGCGCGGCCGCGGCATCAACGTCAACTGCGTGATGCCCAGCATCATCGACACGCCCGAGAACCGCAGCGCGATGCCCGGCGTCGATCCTGGCAACTGGGT
>Ga0302046_10004786_pt1 | contig 11995 bp, 12 predicted proteins | sample RVTome_11_FD_200261 | JGI IMG/M metagenome (GOLD analysis project Ga0302046, IMG submission 200261) | Soil microbial communities from uranium-contaminated site in the Upper Colorado River Basin, Wyoming, United States - RVT147D111 (version 2) ... | reverse complement strand
TGAGCAGCGTCCGATACGGCGGGTGGTATCGTTCGCCCGCCGGCTTTCTCGCCCGCACCCTGCAGGCCGCCGACGAAAACAACATCCCGTTCCTCGCCAGCGCCCTGACCTTCGATGCGCTGCTCGCCGCGGTTCCGTTCATCCTGCTGGTGCTGATCGGCCTGACCCATCTGGTCCAGGCCGTCACCCACGGACCCGCCGTTGACACCGTGGTGCTGTTCCACCGGTTCCTGCCGCCTCACACCCTGCAGCCCGATGGCGATCCGTTCGAGGTCATCGAGAAGCTGCTGACGGGAATCACCCAGAAACGGGGGCAGCTGTCGCTATACGCCGCCCCGGCGTTTCTCTGGTTCAGCACCAGGCTCTTCGCCGGCATCAGAACGTCGCTCAACGACATCTACGATGTCTCGCTCCGCCCGCCTCGCCACCGCTGGTTCATTGCATTGTACCTCCAGGCCAAGCTGCGCGACGCGATCATGGTCATCGGCACCGTGATCCTGTTTTTGACCAACACTCTGCTCACGACCGGCCTGGCGGTGCTCCAGGCCCGTGGGACCGCAACCGTTCCACAGCTCGCCTTCTTCGTGTCTACAGTAGGCCGAATTCTCACCGAGCTACTGGCCTTCGCCTTCTCGGTGTCGCTCTTTTACGTAACCTACCGGTATGCCTCGGTGCGTCGGCTGCCGTGGAGCACGGCGCTGCTCGCAGCAATTTTCACCGCATCGCTGTTCGAGCTCGCCAAGCGGCTCTACGCGCTGTATTTGGCCAATTTCGCCTCGTTCGAGGCCCTGGGTGGCGATGCGAACCTCGGTGCCATTGCCTTGTTTATCCTCTGGGTCTACTACACCGCCATCGTGTTCCTGCTCGGAGCGGTGGTGGCTGAGACCTGGGAGCTCCGGAAAATGCAGGAGCGACAGCGTGCAATCCTTTGCTGATTGCCGGCCGATTCCCTCCCAGGGACGACCGGGTTATATTTGAAATGCCTCAGGTCCGAAGGGCGCCGGCGCGTGAACCGCGTCAGGACCTCGCCGGTAGCAGCGCTAAGCGATGCCCGGTGTCGCTTCGGGGTGCCTGAGGCACTTTTCTTTTCTGCCCCCCGCCGTAACGCCTCCCAGCTATGGGCTATGAGCTAGGGGCTACTCCGCTGGCGAGCGAACCTCCTCGTCCGGGTCGACCAACAGCTTATAGCCCATAGCCCACAGCCCATAGCCTTCATGTCGATCGCCCTCGCCCGCCGATATCGTCCCAAACGTTTCACCGATCTCCTGGTTCAGGACCATGTCGCCGCCGTGCTCCGCGGGGCTGTGGCTCGCGGCCGGGTCGGGCACGGCTATCTGCTCACCGGCCCCCGCGGCGTCGGCAAGACCACGGCGGCTCGCATCCTCGCCATGGCGCTCAACTGCCAGCAGCGCGATTCGTCCGGCGATCCATGCGGGGAGTGCGAGAACTGCCTGCGGATCTGGAACGGATCGGCCAACCTGGACGTCGTCGAGATCGATGCCGCCAGCAATCGCGGGGTAGACGACGCCCGGGATCTGCGCGAGCGCGCCATGTATGCCGCCTCGCAGCAGGGGCATCACAAGGTCTACATCATAGACGAAGCCCACATGCTGACGCGGGAGGCCTGGAACGCGCTACTCAAGATTCTGGAGGAGCCGCCACCGGCCGTGGTCTTCGTATTCGCCACCACCGAGCCCCAGAAGATCGCTGCCGCGGCAGCGCCGGTCATGTCGCGCTTGCAGCGGTTCGACTTCCGCAGGATTGGCCCGACGGCCATTCGAGACCGGCTCCGCCAGGTTCTCGAGGCCGAGCAGATCGCGGCCGACGACGACGCACTCACCCTCATCGCCCGCCATGCCGATGGCGGCATGCGGGATGCGCTCTCGGTACTCGACCAGTGCCTCAGCTTTGGCGAGGGGGCGATCACTGCGGGCCGGGTGCGGGAGGTGCTTGGGCTGGTGGACGACGAGTTGTACACCGAGGTGCTTCGGCTGGTGGTCGAGCGGCGGCCTGAGGCAGTCTTTCCGTTGGTTGATCGTCTGATGGATGCCGGGGTGGATCTGGCGGAGTTCATGGGTGGGGCGGCAGAGGTGCTTAGGGGATTGCTGATGCTCCAGGTCGGCGCCCGGCCCGAAGGGGTTACCGAAGCGCTGCGTGCCACGCTGGGGAGTTACCAGGGACAGCTGGAATCCGGTGACGTGCTTCGCATGCTCCGGCTTCTGGCCGAGAACGAAACCGGGATCCGACGCAGCATCAACCCGCGTCTCATGGTCGAGACTCTGCTGCTGCGTTGGGCCATGCTGGATCGCATTGTGGATCTGGAGCAGGTGCTTGGTCAGCGGGGCGGCGGGGCGGCGGGGCAGGGGACGGTAAGCCGTGACATCGGCGGGAGCACACCCGGACCAAGTCTCCCTTCAGAACAAACTGCCTCACTACCCCGCGGCCCCGCGGCCCCACCGTCGCACGGCCCCGCGGCCCCGCCGTCCCTCGAGTCCGTTCGTGCCGCCTGGCCGGCGGTAGTCGCCGCGATGAGAGCCCAGAGCCGTTTTCTGGGCGAGGCATTGGCGGCGGGTGAGCCGGCTGCATTCGATCTCCCCTGGCTGACCGTCTCCCTGGCGGACCCTAATCCGCTCTTCGCCGACCGGCTGCAGGAAGAGGCCGCCAAGGTCGAGGAGGTCCTGGGCCGGAGTCTCGGCCAACCGGTGCGCTTGCGGGTAACCTCCGCCGTGCCGGGCGAAACGGCTTCTGCCACCAAGACTCGGAGGATCTCGGAATCCAGCCTCAAAGCCGAGCGCCTGCGAGAGTTCCGCGCCAAAGACCCGGCCCTCGACACAGCGGCGGATGCGTTAGATTTAGAGATAGTAGACTAAAGTCGGGAGTCAGGAGTCGGGGGTCAGGGAGTTCATGGTTAACCAGACCTCCCGACTCCAAGCTCCCGACTCCCGACTCTGTACCCCGTTGCGGCGCTCTCACACTCTTCCTAGCTTCCCGACCATGGCAGGACTACGCGATAGCATGGCAGATCTCCAGCAGCTCTTTCAGCTCGGCCAGCAGGTTCAAGGCCGGCTGCAGCAATTGCAGACGGAGCTGGCCACCCGGACCATCGAGACCTCTGCCGGCGGCGGCATGGTGAAGGTGACCGCCGATGGCCGCGGTACGGTGCGTGCAGTCTCGATCGATCCGGCTGTATTCCAGGACCACGATGCCGAGTTTCTGAGCGACCTGGTGCTCACGGCAGTGGCCGAGGCTCAGCGGCGCGCCGCCGAAATGCTCCAAACGGAGATGCGGAAAGTGCCGCCGCTGCCGTTTACTTCGCCTTTCTGACACCGGTGAGTGCGATCGAGGAGCTGATCACCGAACTCGCCAAGCTCCCGGGAATTGGCCGGAAGACGGCCCAGCGGCTCACTTTCCATCTGCTCCAGCAACCTCCCGAACAGATCGAACGGCTCGCCTCCGTTCTGGCCTCGGTCAGCGAGCGCGTCCGACCCTGTGGGGAGTGCGGCAACCTCACCGAGGAGCAGCCCTGTAGCATCTGCCGTGACCCCCGGCGTGACCCGGGCCTGGTCTGCGTCGTGGAGGAGCCGTCCACGGTCGGAGTGGTCGACCGCTCCACCGATTTCCGGGGTCGGTACCACGTGCTAGGCGGCCGGCTCTCGCCACTGGACGGCGTGGGTCCCGAGGCCCTCCGGCTCGACCGCCTGGTTCAGCGGGTCAAGGATGGGGGTGTCCGGGAGGTCATCCTGGCCACCAACCCCTCGATGGAGGGTGAGGTTACGGCCACCTACATTCAGCAGCTTCTCGTCGGCATGGACGTCCGAGTCACCCGGTTGGCGCGGGGCCTCCCTATGGGTGGAGACCTCGAGTACGTGGACGGGGTCACGCTGGCGCATGCCCTCGTGGCTCGGCAGGACGTGAGCTGATGCGCTCCCGCGCGTGGATCTTTGCCGGTGGTATCATGACGGGCGCGGCCGCCGGCTGGCTCCTGGCCCAGCGCCGGCTCACTTACCACCGTCGCGACCTGTTCAGCCCCCGACCCCTTCGGCGACTCGCCGCGCTCGGCTTCCTGGCCGGCCAGGATGGGGTGGACACGGTGCGGCTCCTGCGAGACTATCTCGCCTGGGAGCGGCAGCCCATGCTCAGGCGGCGCGCTGAGGCGATCGTGCGTCGAATGGAAGCCACCCTCGTATGAGGCAGGCCCGATGAGCGGTGCCTCGAGCTGGTCATTCCGGGAGGACGATTCCCGGCGTATCCAGACAATCCTGAGCGGCTTTCTGGGAGAGTCCAATTCCCGGACGGCCCTCATCGTGGATCGCACCGGACAGCTCGTGACGACGGTGGGTGAGTCGCCCGCGTTCGATCCCACGGCGTTCGCTTCCCTCACCGCGGCGGATTTCAGCGCGAACGACCAGCTCGCCCGCATGCTGGGCGAATCCGAGTTCGGCGCCCTCTTTCATCAAGGCGAACGGGAGTCGATGTACCTCGCCGATATCGCGCGGCGGGTCATCCTGGTGGTGTTGTTCGACAACCGGACCACATTGGGGCTGGTAAAGCTGCGGGTAAAGACGGCGGTTACGCAGTTGACGCAGGTGTTTACGGAGATGTTCAACCGCGACGGGACCAGTGCGCCGGGGGTCCAGTCCGAGTTTCTGGGCGAGGCAGAAGACGAGATCGACAAACTTTTCGGGGCCTGAGGAACGCCACCATGTCGATGATCAACTACGCCTCGCGAGAGATCAACTGCAAGCTGGTCTACTACGGCCCCGGACTGGGCGGGAAGACCACCAATCTCGAGCACGTCTACAACAAGGTTGCGCCGGGCTCACGCGGGAAGATGATCTCGCTGGCCACCGAGACTGAACGCACGCTCTTCTTCGACTTCCTTCCGGTGGACCTCGGCACTATCCGCGGCTTCAAGGTCAAGTTCCACCTTTACACCGTGCCTGGGCAGGTCTATTACAACGCCTCACGGAAGCTGATCCTCAAGGGGGTCGATGGCGTCGTTTTCGTGGCCGACAGCCAGATCGAGCGGATGGACGCCAACCTCGAGGCCATGCAGAATCTCTACGAGAACATGACCCAGCACGGGTATGATGTCACCAAGATTCCGTTCGCCATCCAGTACAACAAGCGAGACCTACCCAACGCCTCGCCGATCCCGGAGCTCCAGGCTGCGCTGAACCCCGGCTGGCCGGTGACCGATCCGACCAAGCACCGGGCCACCCCCGATCCCTACCACGAATCCCAGTTCCTGGTCAATCAGGAGGACGGGCAGTGGGTCGAGCGGGCCCCCTACTTCGAGGCGGTGGCTCTTACCGGCGAGGGCGTCTTCGATACTCTGAAGGCCATCAGCAAGAACGTGGTCAAGACGCTGGGTTAGCCGGCCGCCATGTGGACCCTCCCGAACGTTATCACCCTGGTTCGAATCTGCTTCACGCCGGTCATCGCGCTCCTGCCGTTCATCGAGGGCTACTGGCCCAAGCTGATTGCGTTCGTCATCTTCACCGCGGCCGCGGTGAGCGATATTTACGATGGCCATCTGGCCCGCAGCCGTAACGAGGTCACTGATCTCGGCAAGATGCTCGATCCAATCGCCGACAAGCTGCTCCTCTTCGCAACCCTCATCCCCATCTACTGGATCTCCCGGCAGCGCCACGATCTGTACGACATTCCGATCTGGGGAAGCATCCCCCTGTGGGTTTGCCTGCTGCTCATCGGCCGGGAGCTGGCCATGACCGGATTTCGCTGGTGGGCCATCCGCCGCGGTGTGGTCATTCCCGCCGCGGGCGCGGGGAAACTCAAGACGACGATCCAGAACATCTTTGTCGGCGCGGTGATCCTGTGGTTCGCCTTCCGTGACGCTCGCAAGCCGATGGGCTGGGAACACAACCGCTACGCGCAGTACTGGAACGAATTCCATGGTGGGTTCGTAGCGGTTACGCTCGCCTGCGCGGCCCTGCTCACCGTCTACTCATTCGTTCTCTACATCTATCGGAATCGCGCCCTCTTCTCCGATCGGGCACAGTAGAAAGGGACTATTGGCTATGGGCTATGGGCTATGGGCCATTGGCTGTTCCGTCCCCTCCATTGATCCCGTCCTGACAGCTAAAAGTCCACCGGCCATTAGCGAATAGCCCACAGCTCATAGCCTATAGCCCATAGCCCCCTGCATGGACATCGAGCTCATAACAATCGGCACCGAATTGCTTCTTGGTCTCACCCTCGACACCAACGGAGCCGAGATCGCGCGGACCCTTGCGGCGCACGGCGTTCGCGTGACACGCCGGACCTCGGTCGCCGATCGCGGGGAGGAGATCCGCCAAGCAGTGTCGGACGCCCTAACCCGCACCGGCGTTGTGCTCACCACCGGTGGCCTCGGTCCAACTCGAGACGATGTCACGAAGAAGGTCGTTGCTGACCTGTTCGAGGTGCCACTCGAGTTCGACGAAGGTGTATGGGCCAGCCTGATCGAGCGATTTGCCCGCCTGGAGAGAAAACCGGCCGCGAGCAACCGCAGCCAAGCCGAGGTGCCCCGCGGGGCCACGGTGTTGTGCAATCGGTGGGGCACCGCTCCCGGCCTGTGGCTGGAGGGAGCACCGGGCCTGGCCATCCTGTTGCCGGGAGTACCTCTGGAGATGCGAAGGCTGCTGGAGCATGAGGTGTTGCCCAGGCTTGGGGCCAGAGGAGCCCCCGGAGTGATCCGGTCGCTCCTGGTGCGCACCTGGGGCATCCCCGAGTCGTCGCTGGCCGAGCGGATCGGCGAGATCGAGCGCGAGATCGCGCCGCTCACGCTGGCCTACCTTCCAGGGCTCGACGGAGTCGACCTTCGGCTGAGCGCCTGGGATCTGGCAGCCGAGGAGGCCGACCGGCAACTGCGGGCAGCGGCTGACCTGCTGCGCGGGCGGGCCGGGAGCAATGTCTACGGTGAAGGCGACTGCGACCTGGCCGCGCTCGTGCTTCAGAAAGCGCGTACGCGCGGAATCAGGCTGGCTGTAGCGGAGTCGTGCACCGGCGGGATGCTGGGTGCTCGCCTCACCGAGATTCCGGGAAGCTCCGACGTCTTCGTGGGCGGCGTCATCGCCTACGACAACGCCCTCAAAGTGCAGGCACTGGGGGTACCAGAGCCCCTCCTTTCGGAGCACGGTGCCGTCAGCGAGCCGGTGGCCCGTGCCATGGCAGAAGGAGCTGCCCGGCGGTTCGGTGTCGCCGCCGCGCTATCGGTTACGGGCGTGGCCGGTCCCGGAGGCGGCAGTCCCGAGAAGCCCGTGGGAAGCGTCTGGATCGGGTGCGCGCTGGGTGGCGCCGTCGAGGTCCGGCGCACCATGTTTGCTGGAACCCGGCACGAGATCCGTGCCCGGGCGACGCAGGCGGCGTTGTTCCTGCTCTATCGCCGACTCTCGGCCACAGCGGACGTCTCTCCGCAGTAAACCCCTCGCGGTCACCTGGTTTGCTTGTGGTTGTCAGCTGCCGATTATCTTTCTGTGGTCCTGGAGAGTGAGTTTCAAGTGACCGAGAAAACCGACTCTAGAAGCGATCTCGAGACCGAGTCTCCTCCCGACGACAGTGCTGACGCCCGGGAGGCCGAGGCGGACGACATCGCCTCCACCGATATGAGCGCCGAGCCGTCGTCCCGAACCGAGGGCACCCAGCCGACGTTCCGGGGTGGCCCTGGTGCCCAGCTGGAGAACGAAGTGGCGGAGCTGAGGGACCGGCACCTCCGTCTCGCAGCCGAATTCGACAATTACCGCAAACGCATCGCCAGGGAGCGGGCCGATCTCACCGACCGGGCTCAAGCCAGCTTCGTGGCCAAGCTCCTCGACGTGCTCGACGACATGGATCGCCTTGTGGCAAGCGACCCGGCAACTCCGCTGCCTGTCCTGCGCGAGGGCCTCAGTGCGGTGGACCGAAAGCTCTGGAAGGATCTGGAAGAGGCGGGAGTGGAGCGGATCGACCCGGTTGGGTCTGCATTCGATCCCAGCCAGCATGAAGCAGTGTCGACGGTGCCGGCTCCTGACCCGTCCCGGCACCACACCGTGAGCGCCACATTCCAGCCGGGCTACCGCTTCAAGGGAGTACTGGTGCGTCCGGCCCGGGTGCAGGTCTACTCCGACCAAGGCCAACGGTAAGGTGGCTGCCAAGGACTTCTACCAAGTCCTCGGCGTTCCGGACTCGGCCAGCCAGGACGAGATCAAGAAGGCATACCGGAAGTTGGCAAAGCAGTATCACCCGGACGCCAACCCGAACAACGCCAGTGCCGCCGAGCGCTTCAAGGAGGTATCCGAGGCGCACAGCACCCTCTCCGACCCCGAAAAGCGGAAGCAGTACGATCAGATGCGCCGCTACGGCGCCTTCGACGGCGCATCCCGTCGACCCGCCGGAGCCGGGGCCGGCCGGGGTGGTGTGGGCGCCGAGGATTTCGGGGCCCAGGGATACGACTTCGGGGATCTCGGCGGGCTGGGGGACATTTTCTCGTCGATCTTCGGGCGCGGCCGGCGGGAGGAGCCCGAGGGCGGGGAAACGCTCGAGGCAGTCGTGGAAGTGCCGTTTCGGGTCGCCATGCTGGGCGGAAAGATTCCGGTTACGCTGCCGGTGACCGACAGCTGTCCGGCTTGCAAGGGCAGCGGTGCCGCTCCGGGAGCGACGCTGTCGACCTGCCCCGAGTGCAATGGCCGGGGTACCATCTCATTCGGCCAGGGAAGTTTTGCCGTGAATCGTCCGTGTCCCCAGTGCCGTGGCCGGGGCAAGATTCCATCGGAGAAGTGCCCCACCTGTCGCGGCGCCGGTGAGATCCGGACCGAACGCCGGGTGGTGATCACGGTGCCGCCTGGCGCGGAGACCGGCTCCAGGATACTGCTGCGGGGACAGGGCCAACCCAGCCGGCCCGGGGGCCCAACTGGGGATCTGATCATCAACTTTCAGGTTCAGCCCGATCGCTTCTTCAGGCGCGAGGGGCTCGACATCGTCGCTGATGTCCCGATCAATCTCGCCCAGGCCGTGCTGGGCAGCCGCATTCGGGTGCGCACGCTGGACGGAAAGAAGGTCCTGTTGCGGATCCCGCCGGGCACTCAGCCCGGGCGCAGGTTCCGAATCAGAGGGCAGGGAATCGAGAAAAACGGACGGCGGGGCGACCAGCTGGTCGGGGTACAGGTGACGGTTCCGGAGAAGCTGACGCCGGAACAGGAGGAGCTGTTGAAGAAGTTCGCGGAATCGGCGGGACTACCGCATTGAACCTCGCTGCTGGTCCGAGGTTCGAAACGGCCGAGTCGCTTTGGCGGGAAGCAGCATAGAGAGGATCATACTTACCAGGCCCACCGCCAGGCCGCCCCAGAACGCCGCCCAGAATCCCTCCACAGTGAAGCCCAGGCCCCAACTCTCGGAAAGCCACCCGGTCACGAGCAGCATCAACGCGTTGATTACGAGCGTGAAGAGCCCGAGCGTCACCACGATCAGTGGGCAGGTAAGGATGGTGAGCAACGGCCGCAGCGTGCTGTTGACGAACCCGAAGACCGCCGCGACCAGCAGCAGGCGACCCACTCCGCCGTGGAACTCCAGGCCCGGGACGATGGCCGCGGCAGCCCAGAGAGCCACCGCGTTCAAGGCCCAATGAAGCAGCAGGGCGGCCACGCGCTCAGCCAATCACGCCACCGCCGAGCACGCGGCCACCCTGTCCGTACAGGACCCCCGACTGGCCCGGCGTTATGGCGCGCACCGGGGTCTCGAGCGCCAATCTGAGCCGATCCTCACAGCGCTCCAGCACGGTGGCAGGGACGGCTCGAGCCCGGTACCTGATCTGTACCTCGCAGCGGTCGTCCGGCTCGAGCGGCTCAGCCAGCCAGTTCAGCTCATCCAGGCAGAGGTTGTGACCGGCGAGCTCGTCGGGCCCGCCTAGCACCACCTCGCGGCGCTCCGGGTGGATGGCCACCACGTATCGGGCTGCCTCGAACCCACCGGGCAAGCCCTTTCGCTGCCCGATGGTGTATCGCGCGTAGCCGCGGTGCTCGCCAATCACCTCGCCGCTGGTGGTGACCAGCGGTCCGGGAAGCAATGCGGGGGCGTCGTCTGGAAGATGGCGCTCGAGTACCGAGACGTAGTCGTCGTTGGGTACAAAGCAGATCTCGACCGACTCCTCCTTCTCCGCGGTTGTGAGACCCAGGTGCCTCGCATAAGCCCTCGTCTCGGACTTGGACATGTCTCCCACCGGCGTCAGCATGCGTGCCACGACGCCGCGGTCAATGCCCCAGAGGAAATAGCTCTGATCCTTCCGTGGATCTCGGCCCCGGTAGAGCGCCCCGTCACGGGCGATCGCGTAATGCCCGGTCGCGATGTAGTCGCACTCGAGCGCATCGGCGTGAGCCAGCAGGTCTCGGAACTTGGTGAAGGAGTTGCAGCGCACGCACGGGATAGGAGTACGCCCGCGGCTGTACTCGCTGACGAAGTTCTGGATCACCTGCAGGTTGAAGCGATCCTCGAGATTCAGCACGTAGTGGGGAATGCCGATGGCGTCCGCCACATCGCGGGCGTCGTTGATCGAGTCCAGCGAGCAACAAGGACGGTCGGGCACCTCGTCACCGTAGCAGAAGAGCTTCATGGTGGCGCCCACGACCTCGTAGCCCTGCTCGACCAGGCGCGCCGCGGCCACGGAGCTGTCCACTCCGCCCGACATGGCGACGAGAACGCGTGGGCTCATCAGCTACCTCCAGTGGAACTAAGGAACGATGGAACGGTGGAAGACGACGACGTTCCTTCTTTCCCTCCTTCCCTCGTTCCGCCCGACCGTCCAAGCACTCCCGCGAGCTTCCGCACCTTTGCCACTACCGGCGGGACCACCTCCACCGCGCGGTCCACGTCTTCAGAGGTGCTCTCTCGTCCGAGGCTGAAGCGGATGGCGCCGAGGGCCAGCTCACGCGGTATCCCCATCGCCAGGAGTACGTGGGAGGGCTCCACTGCCCCGCTGGAGCAGGCGGACCCGCTCGAGGCGGCAACGCCCGCCAGATCCAGATGCATCAGCAGCGCCTCGCTGTCGGCGCCGTGAATCGCGACACTGAGAAGATGGGGGGCGCGGATCCCGTGCTCGGCGTTGACCACGAGATCGGTCACTGCCGTCTTGAGTCGAGCAGCCAGCTCGTTGCGCAGTGAGCACAGGCGCTCTGCCAGCTCGGCCTGTTCCTTCGCCGCCAGCTGTGCGGCGCGACCCAGCGCAACCGCGCCCGCGACATTCTCGGTGCCCGGCCGGATGCCGAACTGCTGCCCGCCGCCATGGATGATGGCCTCGACGGCCTTGCGGTCGCGCACAATCAACGCGCCGATTCCCTTGGGTGCTCCGATCTTGTGGCCGGAGATGGTGAGGAGCGTGCAGGACAACTCGGCCACTGAAACCGGCACCTTCCCCAGCGCCTGCACCGCATCGGTATGGAAGGTCACGCCGGCGTCCCGGCAGCGGCCGGCGATCTCGGAGACCGGCTGGATTACACCCACCTCGTTGTTGACCCACATCACCGAGACGACTGCCGGACCCTCCACGAGGGCGGCGTCGAGGGCGTCGAGATCGAGCCGTCCGTCGGCATCCACGGGGAGCAACACCTCGCGTCCGCCGAGATGGCAGACGGCATGCGCGGCGGCGAGAACTGCCTTGTGCTCGATCGCGGAGACGGCTGCGCACATCGGCGCCCCGCGCTCCCGGGCGGCAAGCGCGGCGCCGACAATACCGAGGTTATCCGCTTCGGTCCCGCCGGAAGTGAAGACCACCTGATTGGGCTCCGCTCCAACCGCTTCAGCAACCTGCCTGCGCGCCTGCTCTATACCCGCCCGGGCAGCCCGCCCGAACCGGTGGGCACTGGAGGGGTTTCCGAACGACTGGGCAGTGAGGTAGGGGAGCATGGCCTCCAGCACCTCCGGTCGAACCGGGGTGGTGGCAGCATGATCGAGGTAGACGGGCGGACGCATAGGTGGGAAGATAGCGGCGAACTGACACCGAAAGAACGGTTTGGCGCGCTCAGAC
>Ga0302046_10004784_pt1 | contig 11996 bp, 8 predicted proteins | sample RVTome_11_FD_200261 | JGI IMG/M metagenome (GOLD analysis project Ga0302046, IMG submission 200261) | Soil microbial communities from uranium-contaminated site in the Upper Colorado River Basin, Wyoming, United States - RVT147D111 (version 2) ... | reverse complement strand
ACGCCCCTGAAATCAAACAGGCCAAGCGCGACAACACCTGGGCGCAGCTGCTGGAGTGGCTCGAAGCCCAAGCTAACCAGAAAAGCTTTACATAAACGTACAGAGGCGATTGCTTCGACCGGCAAATAACGCCGGTCTCGCAATGACACTGGCAAGGTTTTCCAACTTTAAGAACCCTGACCCCCGCATTTCTCGTGGAACAGCCAAATGGTAACAGCCAAATGGCAAACAGCCAAATGGTAATTGACAATATTGGACATACCTGATATATTGATGCAAACGTTTGCACAATGTGGTTGATTGGGTTCCAGAAAAGGGTTGCGTTGTGGTTTCCATTAAAGACATCGCCAGAAGGGCCAATGTCTCCCCATCCACGGTATCGCGGGCCCTCCATGATCACCCGCGGATCAGCGTTGAAACAAAACAATATATCCAGGACTTAGCGCGAAGCATGGGCTACGTGCCGAGCGAAGCGGCGCGCAGCCTGGTCAATAAGCGATCGGCGACTATTGGGGTAGCAATCGCCGATTTCCGAGATCCATTTTATACAAATTTTATCCCGGGTGTCGAAGAGGTTACCATCAGCAGCTACCACGATCTTTTCGTCGCCAGCTTCGCCAAAGACCACCAGCGTGAGCGTAAGCTTTTTGAAGCCTTCTTCGAGAAACGGGTAGCCGGCATCATCGTTGCCGGTTCGTTGGTGAAAGACGCTTATCTTTCCCTCGAAAATCACTCCATCCCGGCGGTATTGGTAAATTGTCCCTCATACCCATATTCCGTTTCGGTGGATCAGTTTTGGGGAGCGCAGAAGGCGATTAATTACCTGATTTCCCTGGGTCATCGCCAGATTGCCTATGTTCACCAGGGACTTCACTCTGACACTGCGATCGACCGGCTCAAAGGTTACAGAGCGGCCCTGCATGACCATGGATTCCCCATAGAGGAGAACCTGATTTTGCAGGGGGAGGGAGTCATGGGAAGCGAGGAGAAAGCCGTCTCCCAGTTGCTAACGCTGTCCGAGCGCCCGACTGCGATATTCTGTTTCAACGACATGACGGCGATAGGTATCATGAATACCCTGCAGCAGCGAGGTTTTTCCATTCCCCAGGATTTCTCCGTTGTAGGTTTTGATGATCTAGATATCGCCGCTTATTGCCACCCTCGCTTAACCACCATACAGCAGCCGGTATACCAGCTTGGCTATCGCGCTACGAAAATGTTGTTCCAGAGGATTCAGGGAAATAACGATCTCCAACTGGAGGTTATCGAACCGGAGCTTATCGTGCGAGACTCCACTGCGCCCGTCGGCGTGCCTGTAGGCGGTGTCCTGAATTTATCGAAGGGATGATGGCGATGGTCGAATCAGTATTTCGACGGTGCTCAACACAAGTGTGCACAATAGGCTTTTGAAAAGGAGGTGATGTTCCCAGATCAGGATCAACGCAGCCGCTTATTGTAACTCTAAAAATGTGCTTACGCTTTTCTCAACGATCACCGATTAGGAGGATGAATTCATGCAAAAGAGAAAACTGCTCCCCTTTATTGGGACTCTGCTTGGAGTCGTGCTTCTCGTGACGGCCTGCCAACAGCAGCCGCTCGTTCAGACCGTCGAAGTCGAAAGGGTGGTCACCCTGGAGGTGGAGAGGGTGGTCACCCAGGAAGTGCTAGTTACCCAAGAGGTTGAGGCTCAGGCGCCTGCTGGCAGCAACTTGATCAGCCTGACTGCCCGCTGCAAGGCCGCCCCGCCCTATGAAAATGGCCGCTGCAACAACCTGCTGGCCGCGGTAGGGGCGACCAATGCCGAGCTGGCAGCCAGCGGCGACAACCGCCGCATCGAGCTCGTGACCATCCAGGACGACGCGGACTGGGGCGATTACAAGACCGAGTTCGAACTCGCCGCCGAGGCGAGGGAAGCCCCGGACATCATCGTCTCCGGACACGAGCACATTGGCGACTGGGCCACTGCCGATTATATCGTTGACATTACCGATGAGGTCGACAAATACCCCGAATTCGCCGATGTGATCGACAGCCTTTGGGAGTCTGCCACGTTGAAAGATCGCATCTGGGGTGTGCCCCAAGATGCCGAAGCTCGACCGCTGTTCTTCAGCAAGCTATTGCTCAGGGAACTTGGTTGGACTGAGGAGGAGATCGAGAGCCTGCCGGATCGCGTGGCAGCCTGCGAGTACTCCTGGCAAGACATGCTTGACACCGCCGAGCAGGCTGTCGAAGCCGGGTTGGTCGAACCCGGCAATGGCTGGTGGCATCGCCCCGCCAATGGACCGGATTTCCTGTATTTCTACTACGCTGCCGGCGGCGAGGTGACTGAGGAGGGGGAGGATGCGCTGGTCTTCGACACGGAAGCCGCTCTCAAGGTTTACGAGCTGCTCTACGATGCCGCCCAGGTGCGCAACATCCTGCGCCCTGACCGTCTGGACGGCGACTGGGACAGCTTCAGGCAAGAGACCAGCACATTCGACAAAGTGCTGTTCGTATTCGAAGGCACCTGGCGCTGGGCGGGCTGGCACACCAACTACCTGCAGGACCTGGGCGGTGAGGACTACCTGTGGGAGAACGTTGGCTTCGCCCCGATCCCCTGCCGTGAGGATGGCCCGCAACGGGCCTGGACACTCACGCATCCCCTGGTGTACATGGTCAGCACACAGGCCGAACATCCTGACCTGGCGCTGCTGCTGATCTCCAAAGCGACCGTCAAGGAGCTCAACACGGACTACGCCGTCGCCAGCGGCCACCTGGGTATCCTGGAATCTCAATCCGATTACCCGTCCTACGTCACTGCCAAGTTCCTGAGCGAGACGCTGCCGTTGCTCGAGTACACCACATTCCTGCCCAACAGCCCCTACTGGAGCGCTTACTCCGAAGCCTACTATCTCGGCATCCAGGCTGTGGAGTCCGGCGATCTGACCCCAGAGGAGGCGGTGGATGTGGTTATCGATCAGCTCCAGAACGAGCTGGGAGACAACGTGATCATCCGCTAACCCCTGCTCGCAATCAGGAGAGGAGGGGAGTTGCCCCTCCTCTCCTGATCCTGAGTGAGTGTCTGAAAACCCACGATGCAAGCATCGTGTAGCATAGCCCCTTGTGGGCGCTTGTGGCGCCCACAAGGCCTGCGCACGGAGTTCGTGCGATGGCTGCAATCCTTTCAGACAGCCTCTGAGAAGGAACTGAAGCATCCTCAATTGGTATACGCAATCAGGAGGCAGATATGTCGTCAACAGGCGCGGCGACCGTGGCACTTCCTGCTTCAAAGTCGAAGATATGGGGCCAGATCATTGCCATCTCCGGCGCAGTGCTTGTCCTTATCACTTTCTTTATGCCCTGGATCGCGCTGAAAGATCATGTCAAGGTCCTGGCATCGCTCTCGGGATGGCAGATAGCGAATGGCACCGTGCTTGCATCCAGCGAGGGAAGGATACTTTTCCGCGGTTCACCGGTTTATTATATTGTCCCGCTGATTTGCGCCGTTGTCCTGGTAATGGTCCTCTTTGCCTTCCGCCGTGGGTATGTGCGGAAGTGGGATGCACTTGGAATCATGGCGCTCGGGGTGGTTTCGATACTCCTTCTCTGGGGAATATTCCAGGGAGCCGGCCGGACTGCCAGCCAGGGGGGCGTCATCTTGGGCTTCCAGTTTGGGATGATCGGGGTCTGGCTGGGGCTGGTTGGGTTGGTCATTGCGGGGGTGCTGGACGTACGCGCAGTCATCGAGCGAGATCCGACGTTCAGGGGAACCCTGGGCGCCTGGGGCTTCATGAGCCCGGCGATGTTTCTCGTGACGATATTCTTCTTTATCCCCGCTATTCTGCTCCTCATCCTCAGCATGACAGACCTGTCCAGCTCCAACTTCAGCAGGCCATGGAACTTCGTCGAGCTGGCGAACTACCGGAGAATGTTCAGCGACCAGTTCTTCCCCAAAATCCTGGCCAACACGTTCCGCTACGTGATCTTCACGCTGGCTTTCTTCAACGTGGGGTTGGCGCTGCTCCTGGCCCTGATTACTTCGCACATCAACCGCCAGGCGGGTTTTTTCTTTCGCATGTTGTGGTTACTGCCCCGCATTACGCCCTCGGTGGTGTACATTGTGATGTGGCGACGCATTATTCAACAACCGCCATTCGGAATCTTCAACCAGTTTCTGGGGTTAATAGGCGTGGAACGCCAGCCATATTGGCTCGTAGAAGCGCCCTGGGTTTTCGTCATCCTGGTAAACGGCTTCGTGGGAGCTTCTTTCGGAATGATCATCTTTAGCTCGGCCATCGAGGTGATCCCCAGGGATCTCATCACAGCCGCCAAAGTGGACGGCGCTTCGACGCTGCAGGTCATCCGCGACATTACGCTGCCACTTCTCAAGTGGCCGTTGCTATTCGTGACCAGTTACCAGACCCTTTCGCTGCTTGTTTCTTTTGAATACATCTTGCTGTTGACGGAAGGAGGGCCGGGGCTGTTCACCACGGAAGTGTGGGCGCTCACGGCTTACAAACGCGCCCTGTTTACCTATTTTGGCAGCAATCAATGGGGCTACGGTGCGGCCTGGGGATTTGTCCTGGTGGTGATTGCCATTGCTGCTTCTGTAGTCTACCTGCGCGTCTTTCGCTTCAACGATCTGGTGCAGGAACCCAAGATCGACGTATTGTAGGAAGGAGGCAGCATGACAACCACAACCCTTCAGCGGCAGCAGGAAACCACCTTCGAAACCGAGCGCGCCTATGGTGCGCGGCGAGTGTTGGGGGGAATCATCCCCTATATCTTGCTCACCATCAGCATCATCCCCATTGTAGTGGGCTATCTCTGGGTGATCATCGCCACCTTCTCCATTCGCACCCGAGGTCTGCTGCCGGTTGACGCGACTGGCAACATCGGCGGATTCACGCTGCAAAACTGGAGCTTCCTGGGAGATGCAGAGATCTGGCGGGCAACCCTAAACACATTTTTGGTTGCCATAGGGATGGTCATTGGGGTCGGGTTTGTCTCCACGTTGACCGGTTACGCACTTTCACGCATGAATTTCCCAGGACGAAAGGCTTTCCTGGGCATGACGCTGATTTTGCACGCCTTCCGCCCCGAATTGTTGCTCATCGCCATCTTTCACGTATTGTTGTTCATTGCGGGCGTACCGCTGATCGGCAGGGGTTTTGGGTTCAACACCGTCGGTGGAGTGGCTGTCGTGATGATCAGTCTGGAATTACCGCTTGGCATATGGCTGATGAAGGGCTTTTTCGACAACATTCCCTGGGACATCGAGCGCGCGGCGCTCATTGACGGAGCTTCGCGCTTCCGGGTCTGGTGGGAGATCATCATCCCCCAGATTAGGCCCGGCATTGCCGCCCTGGCTATCTTTAGCTTCATCACAGGCTGGAACGCATATCTGATCCCGTTCACCTTTACCCTGGGCTCGAAGGTGGCAACCCTGCCGGTCTTCCTGAACCGGTTCTCCGGCGACACTTCCCTGCATGGTTGGAATCAGGTTGCCGCCATCGGGCTGTTTCAACTCATTCCGGTGTTGATCTTTTTCATCTTCACCCAGGAGGCTTTGCTCAATATCTACAGCGGCGGGACAAAAGGGGGAACATAGACTCGTATCTCGTATAAGGAGTAAACCATGAAAGTAGAGCTTATAGACCTCACCAAGCAATGGGGTACGGTTGTAGGGGCGGACTCCATCAATCTGGATATCGAGGACGGCGAATTCGTTGCTTTTCTGGGCCCCTCAGGGTGTGGCAAAACCACCACCCTGTTAATGACAGCCGGGATTTATAAGCCAACCCGGGGCGAAATCCGCTTCGACGGGCGGATTGTCAACCACGTGCCACCCAAGGACCGCAATATCGGCATGGTCTTCCAGAGCTATGCTCTGTACCCCCACATGTCGGTCTTCCAGAACATCAGCTATCCTCTCAAACTCAAAAGAACGCCGATGGAGGCCATGCGCAAGCAGACGCAACGGGTAGCCAATCTAATGGGCATCGACCAACTGATGGACCGTAAACCGGCCCAACTTTCCGGCGGCCAGCAACAGCGGGTGGCACTCGGCCGGGCGCTGGTGAAAGAACCCCAACTGCTGCTCTTCGACGAGCCGCTCTCCAATCTAGATGCCCGCCTGCGACTTTCGATGCGGAGCGAAATCAAGCGCCTCCAATTCGAGCTGGAGATCACCTCTATTTACGTTACCCATGACCAGGTAGAAGCCATGACGATGGCAGACCGCATCGCGGTGATGAAGGATGGTAAGTTACAGGCCTACGCGCCTCCCGATGATCTATACAACAAGCCGCGCACGCTGTTTGTGGCCGGTTTTGTAGGAAACCCACCCATGAACTTCCTGAACGTAGAGATTGTCCGCGAGAACGGCATGTACCAGGCGCACGGGAAGGGAATTAATCTGGTTGTACCTGCTGAACGGGGTGAAAAAGCTGTCGGGAAGGGGCAGATTCTCATGGGCATTCGTCCGGAAGATGTCACAATTGCCGGCGATGGGGTATCCGGTGAAATCTATGTCGTCGAACCCCTTGGCCGGGATGATCTGATTGATGTGAAGATTGCGGATGTTGAAATCCATATGCTGGTAGATCCCACGTTGGGAGTCAAAATGGGCGATAATGTTCGCCTAAAATTCAACACGAACAAGGTTCAGTTCTTTGACCCGGAAACAGAACAGTCCCTTTTGTGGGATTGAGCGCCGGTTCATAAGTAGTGAGCTTAAAGGTTGAAGAGGGCAGAGTCGCGCAGGACACAGCTCAATCCTTCCGTCTGCCACGCGTTTGGAAGATTGTGAGCCGATTCGACGTCGTTGCGTTCATTGCCGCGATGCTCCGCATCGCTTATAAGAGAACCCGAAAGGTTCTCGGCCTTGCCATAAGTCTTGGCATCACGGCGGCCTGCGGTCTCCTCCCTGGAGATAGTCGAATCACTGAGATCGTCCTGACCGTCGAGGTTGTTCTTACCGATCTGGATAACCCCCGCGGGGTTGCCGTGGGTCCGGCGGGTGAATTACTTGTGGCCGAAGCGGGGACAGGCTACGCTGCGGTCGACCCTGTCCAGATGACGGGCAAATTGACACAATACACCGACCGCAACGGAGATGGTGATTTTGACGACGAGGGGGAAGACGATCGCTGGTTTCGCCATTTTCCCACTTATAACGCTGAACATTTCACCGGTTCCGTTCGAGACGAAGTCGGCGGTCCCAGCGATCTGCTGTTGCATCCTGATGGGCGCTTATTCCTTTCCGTGGACGGGGGCTTCGATCAGCGCGCTTTATACGAGATAAGCCCGGATAGACGTATCCGGCGCAATCTGGCTGATCGCAGCAACATGAACGGCATTGCCTTTGATCTTGACCAGGAGCGTATCTACGCCGTTGAAAGTTTTTTCAACCGGTTGATTGAGATCACGATTGACAATGGCGCGCTTCGTGATGTTGTGGTCTTCCCCAGCTTGAACAGCGATCAGGAAGCGGTTCCGGCCGGCCTGGCCGTTGATCCTCGGAATGGCGAGGTGCTCGTCGCTCTATTTTCGGGAGCAGTATGGGACGACAAAACGGGCGAGGTCACGCTCTTCATTCCGGGGGACGCCAAAGTGGCGCGCGTGGACCCCGAGACCGGCCGTTTTACTGATGAAATTACGGGTCTGACCACTGCCGTTGATGTAGCAGTGGATGGGATAGGCAATGTATTTGTTGTTGAGATGACGTCCGCTTTTGTTGAGCCGTTCCCGGAAGGGTTTGACTTCACGGATCCGAACGCGCCCCCCCTGCACGGCGGCTATCTGCGCTTCAGCGGCCGCGTCACCCTGTATCCGGCCGATGGAGGCTCGCCGCGAGCGCTGGCTGAAGGACTCGATATGCCCACGAATATCACGATTGGCCCGGATGGCGCGCTATACATTTCCACCGGACAGGGTACGCCTGGTCGTCCCATTCCCGGTCCGGATGGGCCTACCACTATTGTAGGTGAGCTCGTCAAGATCACCGGCTGGCGGTAGGAAACCTGGTGCGGCCTTGTACGGTTGTGGAGGAGAAAGCATGAACCAGCAAATGGGAAAAATTCGGCAGGATCGGGTGATGACGGCCATCGTGGGCAGCTACCCCAAGCCCAGGTACGTTTTTCGCGGCAGCGGCCGGAAGTTGCTGGACACGGTCGGGATGAATTTTTACGAGCAGGAAAGGGAAACGGAACCCGCGGACTGGAAACGACGCCTGGACAGAGCCGCTTTGAACGCCATTGGGGATCAAAATGCGGCAGGCATCGACTTTATTACCGATGGGGAGGAGCGGCGAGGGAATTACGTGCTGGACATCTTGAGAAAGCTTCACGGCGTTGATTTCCAGAATTTGAAGGCTAAAACCATCCGCAATGGCAAATACGTTCGCGATCTCCCTGTGGTTGTGGGGAAAATCGCCTATGACCGGCCTATTCTGGTTGACGATTACAAATTTACCAGGCTATACGCCAGGGGAATCGCCAAGATCGGTTTGCCCGGACCGGCGACGGTTGTGGACACCGTGGTGGATGAGTACTACCAGGGGAACCTGGATCAGATCGCCATGGATTATGCCCGGGCTATTCGTCACGAAGTCAGCCATCTCCTTGAGGTTGGCTGTCAGGTCATTCAGTTTGACGATCCGGCGCTGCTGCGATACCCCAATCAGGCCCGGCAGTGGGGGTTGCAGGCGTTACAGGCCTGTCTTGAGGGCTATGAGGATCGGGCAACGTTCATCGTACATATCTGCCGTGGTTATCCAGATAAGCCATTGGAACGGAAGGGAATCGCCTATAAGGCGAATTCGAACTATTACTGGGACATTTTGGATTGGCTTCGGGAATCCACGATTGATGTCGTTTCCATCGAAGGGGAGCAGAGCAAACTGGATTTATCGGTGCTGACCGCCATCGGCGAGAAAACGGTCATGCTGGGCGTACTGGACGTAGGATCGAACCTGGTCGAAAGCGTTGAGTATCTGGTTGCGCGAGGGCTCGAAGCGTTGCGGTATCTGCCCAGGGAAAGGTTAATTCTGGCCCCGGATTGTGGGATGTTGCAGCTCTCACGCAAAGCAGCCAGGCAGAAGCTGAAAAACCTTGCAGAGGCAACGAGGAGGTTAAATGAATCATACGAAAGGATTTGAATAACATGGCAGAAACGAATCACAGCCAGCCAAATGTCATCGTCTTTCTCACAGATCAGCAGCGATGGGACACCTCCGGCCTGCACGGGAATCCATTGGACCTGATGCCCAACTTCGACCGCATGGCGCAATTTGGAACGCACGTCTCGCTTTCATTTGCCAATTATCCGCTTTGTGGGCCAGCGCGCGTTTGCCTGCAAACCGGAAGGTATGCCTCGAAAACAGGCTGTTATCGGAACCGCATTCCCCTCCCGGCAGATGCAAAAACACTGGCGCATTATTTTCGTGAAGGGGGATACACGACCGGCTATATCGGTAAATGGCATCTGGCGGATGAGGAACCGGTGCCGGAAGATCAACGCGGCGGCTATGAGTATTGGCTTGCCTCCAACGCGCTCGAATTTACCTCGGATGCTTACGATACGGTAGTTTATAACAATGAAAATGAACCTGTCAAACTGCCGGGATACCGGGTGGATGCAATCACCGATGCCGCCATTCGCTACATTGAGCACCACCAGGCACAGCAGTTTTATCTCTTTCTCTCGTACCTGGAACCCCATCACCAAAACCATGTGGATGATTTCCCGCCACCGGATGGGTATCGCGAGCGATTCGCCGGAAGGTGGATCCCCCCCGACCTGGCGGCCCTGGGAGGCTCCACGCACCAACACATCGCCGGATATTACGGGATGGTGAAGCGCCTGGATGAAGCTTTGGGCCGCCTGTTGGATGCGCTCAAGAGCCTCCACTTGTTGGAAAACACCGTTCTCCTTTTCACATCCGACCACGGCTGTCACTTTAAAACGCGCAACGACGAGTACAAACGCTCCTGCCATGAGAGCTCGATCCGTGTCCCTACTGCCTTCCGGGGACCGGGATTTGACGGCGGCGGCCGGCTCACCGAACTGGTCAGCCTGATTGACCTGCCCCCGACGCTGTTGAATGCAGCCGGGCTTCCGATTCCATCGGAGATGCAGGGGCGATCGCTCTTGCCCTTAATTCGCGGGGAGACCGCCGGCTGGCCGGAAGAGGTGTTCATCCAGATCAGTGAATCGCAAGTGGGACGGGCCATCCGCACCCACCGTTGGAAGTACAGTGTCTGCGCGCCTGGGAAGGACGGTTGGAACGATTCCGCCTCCGAGGTATACGTAGAGGAGTATCTCTATGATTTGGAGGTGGATCCTTATGAGTTGACGAACCTGATTGGATACGAATCCCACCGGAGGGTTGCTGACCAATTGCGGGAACGGCTCATCGAGCGTATGGTTGCTGCCGGGGAATCAGCGCCATCCATCACGCCGGCCCCTGCGAGGTCCAGTGGAGAACGCGGCGAGACCCCATGGGAGGCCCCCCGAAAACTGGGCTACTTGAGAGATAACGGTGAAGGTTCTTAATAGATAAGCAATCCCAGAAGGAACAGACAATGTCGGCAAACTGGATGAAAGCTCTCTCACATCAGTATGAACATGCCTGCGCGCAATACCCTGGTGAGCGCTTGATGCTCCTGTCTGACATTGACGGGACCATTCTGGACATGCGCTACATGATTTTGGCGGTGCTGCAGGCATATGACCGCGCCCGGACGACGGCATATTTTGAAAGATTGCGGATCGAAGAGATTATGGTGCATGAGAACGAGGTGAAGAAGCTGCTCGAAACACTACATATCCCAGCCGAGGCGCGAGAAGATATCCTGGCCTGGTATCTGGAGCAGCGCTGGACTTCCGAAGCCATCCGTGCAATGCACCGTCCCTTCCGTGGTGTGCTGGACGTCATTCGTTGGTTCCAGCTTCAGCCCAACACGTTTGTGGGGTTGGCGACAGGTCGTCCAGAAACCCTGCGTGAGGATACCTTGCGATCATTAAACGATCTGGGCAAGCCCTACCGGGTTAGATTTTCCAGCGAACTGCTCCATATGAATCCCGGCGATTGGGAGGAAGAAGTTCCCGAGGTCAAGTTAGCCGGTCTCCGCTATTTCCGAGAGGCTGGCTATCACGTGTTCGCTATGATTGATAATGAGCCTAAGAACCTAAAAGCCGTGGCAACCACTGATACGGACGAGGAGGTGCTTCTCTTACACGCCAACACGATTTTCGAATCAAAAAGAGCGCGCCTTCCTAGGCGAACGGTGCGCGGCAAGGACTATCGCCTGACGCAACTTATCCCCGATGAGAAAAGTTTGCCTGCGCATGTCCAACTGGCCTGGCATGGTGTCAACGACGAAGCCAACCTGCGCCAGTTTCTGGCCTCCAATGTGCGCTGGGTGGAGGTTGACGCCAGACTGGAGCCCGCCTGCCATGAGGTCATCTTGCGCCATGACTCGTTTGCGGAAATGCCGCTGGTGCCCGACGAGAAATGGCTAACGCTGGCCAGGGTGTTGGATAAGGTAAAAGCTTCGGGTCGGGCAATCAAGATTGATCTGAAGGCCGGGGGAATGTTGCTGGATCGCGTGTTGGCATTACTGGATGAGAAAGGAATTGTGGACTCAGATCTGTGGTTCAACGCTGACATCGAGCGGTTGATGGAGCGGGGCTTCCGGCGCCTGGCTGCCGCGCACCCTGAATCGATTGTCCAATGCCCGATCGATTTTCTAGCGCCGTTGATCATCGCGGCACCCAATCAGGCCCGGCAAACCCTACAGATGCTGACAGATTGGGGCATTAACCGCTTTTCGATCAGTTGGCAGCGCGAGAATCTACGGGAACTATTCAATCAGATGGATCGCTGGGGCTATTCGGTAAACATTTACAACGTCCCCGATCTGGAATCCTTTCTTCAGGCAGTGCTCTTGCTTCCCCGCTCGGTGACTTCGGACTTCAACTTCCCCCAGTGGCGCTATTATGGACATGGCTCC
>Ga0302046_10004783_pt1 | contig 11997 bp, 10 predicted proteins | sample RVTome_11_FD_200261 | JGI IMG/M metagenome (GOLD analysis project Ga0302046, IMG submission 200261) | Soil microbial communities from uranium-contaminated site in the Upper Colorado River Basin, Wyoming, United States - RVT147D111 (version 2) ... | reverse complement strand
CGTGGCCAAGCTGCTCTGGGTGGTCGCGAGGGATAAACCGCCGCGGAGCCTGACTCGAGTTGGCTACGCGGAAGTCTTCTATTCCTTGCTCTTCACATTCATCAGCGTCGCGGCATTCTGGTAGTCGTCACTGCTCCTCGACCGGCTGGCTTCTCTTTACGGCGAGTGTCGTTGCCCCCAACAAGCTTCCCGGAACGACCTGGGTGAGCGTTCCGAAGACGAGCTGCGCGGAAAGAGCGCTTCCCCAGCCGCCGTACACGTCGTAGTGCGTGCCGAGCCCGTAGGTCTTGGTGATCCACCACAGGGCGATGACCGGGATCCGCGAAAGAAGGGCAAAGACCAACAAGCTCAGAAAGAGAAGCCGGTACGGGCTCTCCTCGCCAGCGAGCTTGAACCCCCAGAAGACGGCGACCACCAGCGTCAGCCAGAAGATTCCGACGACGAACGTGACTGGGCTGGGTAGCTCCGCCCGCTCGCCGAAGAAGCGGGCCAGGGTGACTAGGAGTGAGATGAGAGCGGGCAGGGCTGCGAGATTCAGGGGGCGTCTAAGCACCGGTAACTCTCGAAGCTAGCGGCGGACGACGCCCCCCTGTGAGTCAACCAGCTTGCTCTGAAGATCTCGAACCGCGTCGCTTTGGCGAACCGGATAGAGATTCACTTCGCGCAGGGTCTTGAGCGACTCGGGAAGCCTCGCGAGATTCTCCGCGGCGCGTTCCCGGATTTGTTCCAGCGTCGGAGACAGACCGATCCTTTTGCCGCGCTCCATGACCGGAACGAGAAGCGGCTCCATGCCATCGAGCTTTTCTTCTCTCAGAGCGATCGTGTCTTCGACCATCTCTCCGGAGCTCGCGTAGCGGCGAAAGACTTGCTTGGCTCCAGCGAGAGTCTGCTTTTCCTGCGAGAGCTTCAGCACCGGGCGGTGGCCGTATTCCACGAGCTTGTAGACGATATCTAGAACGGGTGCATCGTAAGACACGCCGAGGTGGCTTCCGACGCCGAAACCATCGATGGGCGCGCCGGCCGCAAGCGCCTCTTCGATACGATACTCGTTGAGCGAGCCACTTGCGTAGATTTTCGCGTCGGGCAGGCCACCCTCGTCCAGAATGCGTCTCACTTCCTTCGAGAGGGGAGCCATGTCACCGCTATCGAGCCGCACCCCACGCAGCTTAGCGCCTCGCCGCGCCATCTCCTGGCCGACCGTGACCGCGCGCCGCGCGCCTTCGATCGTGTCGTAGGTATCGATCAGTAGCACGGTGTTGGTAGGAAAAACACGGGCGAAAGCGCGAAACGCCTCGATTTCTTCTTCGAAGGCCTGGACGAAGCTGTGCGCCAAGGTTCCCTCGATGGGAATTCCGAACTCCTTGCCCGCGAGAACGTTGCTCGTCGCATTGCAGCCGCCAATATAAGAGGAACGCGCGACCTTCAGGGCTGCGTCCCTTCCCTGCGCCCGGCGGGAGGCGAAGTCCATGATCGTCCTGTCGCGGGAGGCGAAGCGGATGCGGGCCGCCTTGCTCGCAATCAACGTGCCGAGCTGGATTGCGTTCATCAAGTACGTCTCGGCGAGCTGTGCCTCCATGATGGGTGCGGTGACCTCGAGAAGCGGCTCGTTGGGGAAAACGATGCTTCCTTCCGGCATCGCCATCACCTCTCCGCTGAACCTGAGATCGGCGAGATGTTCCAGGAAATCGGCCTCGAAACGGCCGGTGTCGCGCAGGTAACCGATGGCCTCGGGTCCGAAGCGAAGATTCTCGAGATAGCTCAGCACCTCCTCGAGGCCGGCCGATAGGAGGAACGATCGGTTAGGGGGGAGGTTGCGAACGAAAAGGCTGAACGTGGCGGGCTGGCTCATGCGCTGCTCGAAATAGCAGGCGGCCATCGTGATCTCGTAGAGATCGGTGAGCAAGCCCGTGTTGTCTGATCGGAACCAGTCGTCGCCGCTCACAACCGTAGAGGTTACCACAAAATAGCGGCACGGGGAGGGGGAGGGGCAAACGGCTATTCGCCAAATCCGGGGCGAGTATGATACAAATATCTAAGAAGCTGCTTTAGGGGGGGGTTGGATGAAGGCCGGTTCCAGGGTGAGGTATTGTGCGCTCGCCTTTCCGCTCATTGCTTCGATTCTTAGCGGGTCGGCGGGTGCTAACGACGAAGAATATCTGAGCAAGCGCCTTGATCAGGTGCGGCGGCGATTCCAGTTGAACCGCGCCATCGGGGTCGAGGTGGTAAGCCTGGTAACGGGCGAGACCATCTACTCGCACAACTCCTCGAAGAAGTTCATTCCCGCGTCGGGCATGAAGCTCGTCACCATCGCGGCCGCGCTTCACTACTTGGGCCCCAACTATCGATTCGAAACACGCTTGCTGGTCGACGGTCCGGTCGTCGATGGCGTCGCGAAGGGGAGTCTCTACATTCAGGGCTCGGGCGATCCCGCATTGACCAACGGGGATCTGCAAGAGATTACCGCCGCGCTTTCAAGATCGGGGATACGCGCGATCGACGGCGACCTCATCTTGGACGACAGCTTCTTCGACGATCAGCTGCGCGGACCGGCGTCGTACGACAACATCCTCAAGAAAGGACTGCCGATCCAGAGCGCTCTCTCCTATAACTTCAACATCGTCGAGGTGACGGCAAGCCCCTCCGAGATCGCGGGCACGCGCGCCAATCTGTTCGATGGTGGCTACGGATATTTCGAAGTCTTGAACCAGGTCACGACCGCGGGCCGGGGGCGGCCATGGCTCACGGTGCGGAAGTCGGGAGGTCGAGACCGGGTGATCGTGAGTGGGCGCGTGATCGCCGGCGACGAGGAGCTCAAGGGGGGCTTCGTGGCACCCGATCCCCCTCGCTATCTAGCCTCCGCTTTCGTGGGGAAGCTGCAGGAACACGGTGTCTCGTTCCACGGAGACGTGAGAAAAGGCGTGGCGGGAGCGGGCCTCAATCTTCTATACGTCCATCGTTCGGCTCCACTCATCCAGATCGTCGAGCATCTCGGAAAGAACAGCAACAATTTCGTGGCCGAGCAGGTCCTCAAGGCGCTCGGCGCTCACCGTTGGGGAGCTCCGGGTAGCTTCGAATCGGGGTCGAAGGCACTGAGCGAGTACCTGATGGGGCTCGGTCACCCGAAAGACTCCTTCCGCATCGACGATGGCTCGGGTCTCTCCTACGAGAACCATTTGAGCGCTTCGATTCTGGTGGACGTGCTCGAGGAGCTCTACCGGATGCCGGAGTTACGGACGGATTTCCTGTGCGCTCTGGCGGTGGGTGGTGTGGACGGGACCCTTGCCCGGCGCTTCAGGAACGAAGAGTATTTGGGCAGAGTCATCGCCAAGACCGGCAGCCTGGCGGGGATCAGCTCTCTTTCCGGATTCGCGTTTTCCGAGGCGCGCGGCCCGGTCGTCTTTTCCGTCGTCTTGAACGGCGTCAGTAGCCAGTGGCGGGCCGATCAAGTCGAGGATGAGATCGCAAAAACCCTCCTCATCCAGTAGGCCTACGCCTCTCGACGGTTGGTAAGCGACCGTCACACCCCTGCCCGTAGATTCTGAGGTCCTTCTCATGTATGATGAAGTGAGAGATGGGCGATGGGCGATACGAAGAGTGTGACTTCGATCACCACGGTCGAGATGGAGCGCGCCGCAGCGCTCGAGACTGAAGAGCTGCTGGTTCCGCGGCGGTGCACGCTCGACGGGTTTGCGGAAGAGGCCTCCCGCCGAGGGGGCATGGACCTGGCCGAGCTGCCGGCTCTCACCCGCTTGGAAGTCCAGACCCAGAATACGGCGTACGAAGTCACTCTCCTCAGCCCGCTCGAGTCCAAGGTGCTCATTCGAGGCGGCCGGTTCTTCGCCGAGCCCGCGGAGTCGTACTTGTGCGGCTCGAGCTATGGTGGAAATCTTCTCAAGGTGTCCTGGGTCGGTCTCGGCATGCGCCTCGAAGTAATGAGGGAAGGTCGTCGCATCGTCACCTCCCCGGTGCAGTCGGTGAACGTCCTGGACGACACCAGCCTCCCTGGCCCCTTCTAGACGTATTTCGGGCCCCGCGCCATTCCCCCGGTAGCTAGTCCTTACCAAACTCCCTTTTGAGGCTGCCGGTCGGTCCGTAGTAGGATCCACGGCATCGCAAGGGAAGCGTTCGCATGAAGGAGACCAGTCCCAGAGCGGCATCGCAAGCCGCGGCGGCAGTTTCATTCCGGCTCGCCCAGCCGCGGGATCGCCATTTCGTGCGCGAGCTCGGCGAGCGGGTTTTCTCCATCTATGGGAGCTACGATCGTTACCTCGTCGAGTGGTTCGAGACTCGGGGGGTCGTGTCCTTGATGGCGGAGATCGACCAAACGCCGGTCGGCCTGGCGATGCTCATGGCCTATCCGAACCCCGCGAAACGCACGGAGGCTCTGGCGGATCTCCTCGCGATTGCGGTTACGCCGGAGTATCAGTCCCAGGGAATCGGGACGCTCCTTCTCGAGAAGTCGATCGAGCAGGCGCCGCTCCTCGACGCGACGATCCCAATCCGGGAGATCCATCTCTCGGTGGCGGAGAACAACGCTCGGGGACAGAGACTGTTCTCTCGTTACGGATTCCGTTACTCGCGCGACGAGGGGCTCTATCCCGCCGGCCAGCGAGCCCTCCATATGGTGCGGCCACTATAAGAGCACGACCATGCAAATCAGATTCTCTCTGTTTCTAGGCGTTGCCGTTTTGGTCGGCCTCGCGCCCGCGGGAGCGAATCAGACGCCGCTTTCGAAGGAACTGCGTCCGGCCGGAACGTTCTCCATCGTGGCTCGCGACCCGTCGACCGGCGAGCTGGGCGTCGGCGTGCAGTCTCACTGGTTTTCCGTCGGCAGTAACGTGTCGTGGGCGGAGGCGGGAGTCGGCGCAGTTGCCACGCAGTCTTTCATCGATCCGGGATACGGGCCCCGCGGCCTAGCCCTCATGAAGTCCGGAAAGCCGGCACCTGAAGCGCTGCAAGAGCTCCTCGCGGTCGATGCGTCCCGTGACGTGCGCCAGGTTGCCTTCATCGACGCGCAGGGGCGGGTCGCGGTGCACACTGGCGCGAAGTGTATTCCGTTTGCGGGAGATCGAACTGGAGTCGACTATTCCACGCAAGGCAACCTTCTTGCGTCATCGGAAGTGTGGGAAGCGATGGGACGCGCCTTCGAAGGGACCGAAGGCGATCTCGGAGACCGAATCCTGGCCGCGCTGCAGGCGGGCCAGGACGCGGGGGGAGATGCCCGAGGAAGGCAGTCGGCGGCGCTCCTCGTGGTACGCCGTGTTTCAGAAGCCGAGCCCTGGAAGAATCGTGTAGTGGATCTACGCGTCGAAGACGATGTCGAACCGATCGCCGAGCTCGCCCGGCTCTACAAACTCCGGAAGGCCTACGATCTCGCGACCGAGGGGGACGATTATTTTGCTGCGCAGAATTTCGAGAAGGCATTCGAAGCCTACAATGCCGCGCTCGTCATCGTTCCCGACAACGACGAGCTCATCTTCTGGCGGGGTGCGATGCTGATGAACGCCGGCCGCGAGGCGGAAGCGGTCGCCGACATCAAGCGGGCCATCGAGATGAACCCGCGATGGCTGGCGCTGCTGGGGCGCATTCAAGAAGAGCATTTCCCGGGAGCTCGTAAGGTTCTCGAGCAGGTTCGATAGGTCGTGAAGCGGTATCCCGCCTTCGACCCCCCGGAGTACGTCGACTGGTCTCCCGCTCCGGAAGTGATGGAAGACTTCCGAAAGAGGATTGGGGTCGACCCAGCAAGAAGAGAGATCCTCGGCGCGCTCACCCCCGAGCAACATCTTCGACTCTACAAGGGGCTCGTCCGCAACCGATTGCATGACGTGGCGCTCAAGAGGTGGGTGCGTCAGGGTGTCGTTTCCAAGGCATGGCTCGGAACCGGAGAAGAGGCCTCGACCATCGGGGTCGTGCACGCTCTCCAGCCCGGCGACGTCGTCGGCCCGATGATTCGAAACGCGGGTGCCTGTCACGAGATGGGGATGACGTTGGCAGACATGCTGCGAGGCTACTTGGGGACGGCGGACTCGCCGAGCGGGGGCCGAGACGTTCATATCGGGGACCTAGAAAAAGGCGTCCTGGCGCCCATCAGCATGTTGACGTCCTCGGTTCCGGTCTGCGCGGGCGTGGCGCTGGCTTTCAAGCTGCGGCATGAGTCACACCTCGCGTTGACGTGGGTGGGAGACGGCTCCACCCGCACCACCGGGTTTCACGAAGGCATGATGTGCGCACGCTCGTTCCGGGTGCCTTTCATCGCGGCGGTTCAGGACAACCGCATCGCGCTCGGCACGCTGGTGTCGACGCATTCCAGACGCCCGATGGAAGAACTGGCAAAGACCTACGACACGCCGCTCGTCATTTGCGATGGGAACCACGTGCTCGACGTCTACGCGGGCACGGTTCTCGCCGCGGAGATGTGCCGCGCGGGGCAGGGGCCGGTGGTGATGGTGCTGAACACGTTTCGCATGGGCGGCCATGCCACGCACGACGAAGGGGAAAGCCGAGCCATCCTCCCGGAGGAGCTTTTCCGGGAGTGGGGCAAGCGGGACCCGATCGGCATGTATGAAACCTACCTCGCCGAAGCGGATTTTTCGCTCGCCCCGCCCGGCTCGAACCGAGAAGCCCTCGAACGGGCCGAGTCGGAAGTCCTGGCCGAGATCGATGCCGCCGAGAAAGAAGCTCTTGCCAGCCGCGAGTCCAACATGCCTCGCCCCGAAACACAGGGACTCGGCGTCCTGGCCAGCTAGCCCGAGTAGAGCCCCCTCAGTTGCTGACGAACGCCACCCTCTGAATATCCTGATCGGTCAGCACGTAGAGTAGACCGTCCGGTGAAACGGCGAGATCGATGATTCGGCCGAATCCCGAGAGGAAACGGTCGTCCGCAGCCAGCACCGTGCTTCCATCCTCGGACAGCACGAGGCGGTGCAGCGTACCGGTATTGAAGTCGCCGAAGAAGATGTTCCCGCGGAAGGGCTCGGGATAGGCCGTTCCCTCGTAGACGACGATCCCGGTGGGCGCGATCACCGACGGATAGCACTGCAAGGGTCCGGTATTGGAGGGGGTTGGTTGTGGGCAGGGTGTGCTGGTCGACCTATCGCACTGGAAGAAAGGCCAGCCGTAGTTCCTGCCGGGGAGAATGCGGTTGATCTCGTCGTTCGCGGTGGGACCGTTCTCGGTGGAGAAGATCTCACCCGTTCGCGGGTGGAACGTGAAGTCGAAGCTGTTGCGAAGACCGGTAGCGAAGAAAGCCGATTGCGGAAAGGGCAGGTGGGAAAACGGGTTGTCCGGTGCAGGTTGTCCCTGACGCGTATATCGCAGAATCTTTCCCGCGAGCGTCCCCGCCCTCTGGCTGTTGCAGGCGTCGCATCCGTTATCTCCCACGCTGACGTACAACATGCCGTCCGGACCGAAGGCGATGCTACCCCCCTGATGGTTCCCGCAAACGTCGGAAGGGAGATCATCTATGACCATCTCCGCGTCCGTCTCACCCTCCTGATCCAAGTCGCTGTCGACGAAGCGCGTGACCACGTTGGTCCGATCAGCGCGCGTGTAATACACGTAGACCAGGCGGTTGTCTTGATAGTTGGGATCCAGCGTGATGCCGAGGAGTCCCCGTTCACCTCCGGTCTGCACGTTCCTGAAGGTAATGAGGCGTCGATCCAGCAGGCGATCTCCTTGCACCACGCGCACCGACGCGTTGCCGATCCCGCCGAACCCTCCTTTCTGCGTCAGCAGAATGCGGTCCGGTGACGTGAAGACCATCGACACGTGGAAATTGGGAAGGGAGACGACGGTCTCGGCGACGAAGCGGCCATCTACCGGAGGGCTCGGCTGGGAAGGATCCGGAGGATCCGTCGGGCTGGTCGGCGTACCGCTGCCGCCACATCGGCTCAAGACGAGACCGGTGACGAGGAGCAGGATGAGAGCCGCCCGGGTGTATTTCATGAGGACGGGTCAGGAACCGTTGGTGCGATCTTGCCCGCTAGTCCTGTCGGCTCGGTTTCGCCGGGAAGTGATTGAGCTGGAGCTTCTGAGCCGCGTTATCGGTCAAATCGACGATCGAGGCGGCGTTGATCCCGACGGCGATGACGATCGCTTCGCTGATCTCTTCCTTCGTGGCGCCGTGTTTGAGAGCTTTCTGAATGTGCCCCTCGATGCAACCCTGGCAGCGCGCCACCAGGGACGCGGCGAGCGCGATGAGCTCCTGCGTCTTCGAGTCGAGGACCCTGTTCTCGCTGAAGTAGGTTTCCTTGTAGAACTGTGCGTAGATGTTGCGCATGCGAGGCTGGATCATGGAGTACGAGGCTGGGGCTTCTCTCTTGCCTTGTCCTGGATCGTGGTCGATGCCGGGGATGTGCACGCCGTTGTTGTCGGTGGAAGGCCGCTCTTGCTTCGTCTCCGCCTTCTTTGCCGACGCGTCTTTTGCCATGTGAGCCTGACCTCCTCGCTTCTGCTCCCTCGGTCCAAAGTAGGATAGCACAGTCGGTTACCGAATGTTGCGCCGACCACCATCACCGCCAATGCGTGGATCTGGCGACGGTCCCGGGTCCGCGACCATAACCGCCACGAAAGTCTACGTTCGCGTTTGGGCGGGCTGGTGCGGGCGAGCGGAGCGCGTGCCCGCCTTGGCGCGCTCGCCGAATCGCCTTCCGATCCACAGGCGCGCCAAAGGGTAAAGCGCCGCCTTGGTCCTGCCAAGTCGGCCATGGGCGCAAGAGCATTCTCTCCGGCCCCGTCGCGGTTGCCGTCTCCATCACCACCTGTACAATAGATTGAGGTGGTTCTCAGCCTCACCCTCTACGCCACAATCGGTCTCACGGTGGTGGGAGTCGGACTTTACTTGGCCGGCGCCTACAACCAGATGGTGACGTCTACCCGAGAGGCCGACCGCGCATTCGCCAACGTGGAAGTCTCCCTCAAGCAACGTCACGACGAGCTACCACCCCTGGTCGAGGTCTGTCGGGGATACATGACTCACGAGAGGCAGACGCTCGAGCGGCTCGTCCAAATACGGAGCCGGTTCGCGGCGGCGGGGAGCGTCGACGAGAAGGTCGTGGCGGAGAACGAGTTGGGACGCGATCTCTCCCGCCTGGTGGCGCGCGCGGAGGCCTATCCCGAGCTCAAGGCGAACCAGCTCTTTCTGCAGATCGGGAATCGCCTTACTGAGCTCGAAGGGGAGATTGCCGACCGGCGTGAGCTCTTCAACGCCGCGGTCACCGCTTTCAACACCTATGTCGAGTCGTTTCCCGCCCTCCTGTTCGGGTCGGTCTTCGGCCATCACGCCCGGCCGCTGCTGGATCTCGACGTGAGCGACAAGAGTGACTCCATTACCTTCTCCCGATGAAGCGCTTCGCCGCCGCGGTTGGGATCGTCGTCGGGTTGGCGGCCGCGGTGTTTCTCATCTTCTTCACAGCAAGTAGGCATCGGGTGGAAGGCCAATCGTATTTCCAGTCTCTATCCGACTTCGCTTTCATGGTGGGAACCTACAATGCGCAAGCGCTGGGTCTTACGCCTCCGCCCTTGACCGATCGCTCCTACCGGCGCGTCATGTCGCATACCCGTTCGACTTCCCACAACGAGGTCGACCGGCGAGTCGTGTGGTCGCTCGTCCGCTGGGGAGAAGCCGTGGCGCCGCGCTTGATCGAGGAGATCGTGAGCTCCACGTCGTCCGCGCGAACCGCTGCCGCGGCGCGAGCTTTGGCCGAGCTCCATCATGAGCCAGCGCTCCCCGCCCTCGAAGACGCGCTCGTTCGCGCCCGGTCGGATCGTCGTCGGGAAGTGGATCTGATCGAGGCCCTGGGGCGTTTCGGTCCCGAAGCCGCTCCGATGCTGATCGATGCCTATCAATGGCACGCACGCAGTGAGCTCGGGGCCCCGTACAATCTGCTCGACGCCATCGGAAGAACACAGGGAGGCACGGATTTCCTGCTCGCCGAGATGGAGTCCGCCGAAAGGGAAGGGAGCACGGAAAGGATATTGTCTCTCGAGTGGCCGCTCGCGTTCTCCCGAGATCCGCGGGCGGCCCGTAAGCTCGTGAGCCTGTTGCACCATTCCACGCTGCGAGTCCGCCGCCGAGCCCGCGATTCGATGTCCCAATCCATGGGGTCCGTGGCGGTCGAGCCCGCCGTCGATTTATTGGAGAAGGAGACCGACGACTACGTCCGGATGTGGATCATCGAGACCATTCTGGCGAGCGAAAACGCCGCGGACTCGACACGTGCCGTCGAGCTGCTGGGCAGGCTGCTCGAGGATCCCATCCTTGGGGGACGAGCCAACTATGCCCTCGCCCGGATCGGAAACGAAAGAGCCATCGAGCTGCTGCGCGAGCAATCGAAAGACCAAGAGGCGTCGTGGGTCATCGAGAACCTGGAATACTCCGGAGCGGCCGCACTTCGGGTCCTGGAGCCGTATCTCGACGACCACGATCCCTACGTACGGCGGCGCGCGGTCTGGAAGATCGAGGAGCTGGGTAGTACGGAGGTCATTCCGCTGCTGGAGAGAAAGCGCAACGATCCGGATCCCTGGATGCGTGCCGACGTGGACGCGGCCCTGCGGCGCATGGACTTGCTGCTGCTGGAGGACAGCTTCTTGGATTGGATGGCGGAGAAGACGGGCGAGCGGATGGGCCGGATTCAGCGTCGGGGGACCGACGCCGTGTTCTCGGCGCTCGAGTGGGTCCATTGGCTGGGGCTCGGAATCAGCGTGCTGGTGGGCCTCTTGCTCCTCGGTGGTTGGCTTCGTGCTTTCGAGCCCTTCAAGTTCGCGCTGGTCATTCAATTTCTGATCGTCGAGGGCGTGGTAGGTGATCTCTTCCTCATGAACACGTCGACCGAGCTCTATCGATGGGCCACCGCGGGGAGGTTGATACTTCTTCTGGGGCTCTTGTTCCTTCGCGACGATCCGCTGCCGGGTGAAACACGTGGTCGCGTAGAGCGTATCGTGGTGCGGAGCCTATGGGTGCTGGTGCCCTTGATACTCTTTCTGGGGGCACCGGTTTTCGCAACGGCCCTCCGTCTTTCTCTTCGCGGGTTCGACTTCATGAAGTGGGCCTTGCTGCTGCTGGCCGGGATCAGCATTTTCATTTTGGAGCAAGCCTTCGTTCCATGGAACCTCTTTGCGCGAGGAGGCCGCGCCGAACGTGCTCTCACGTTCCTGTTGTCCAGCGCTGTGACGGGTCTTTTCGCCGTCGCTCTCTGGCGTTGGGCGATCGCTGCGGCCGACGACAACCGCGTGACTCTCAGCGGGCTACTCCTTGCGCCGCTGGTCGCCGCCCTGGTCTTTCACCTCAAAAAAAGCCGTTTCCTTGCGCCGCGGGGCTCGCCGCTTCGGCGGTCAACGCCCCCCCCGGGTCGCATTCGCATCGTCGCTGACGGCGAGAGTCTTCTGATTCGGTTGAGAGAGAGAACCAGATTACGGGGTCTTCCGCTGCTCTTTTTCGGGCTGGCCTTCGTCGGCATCGCCTGGTGGATGCACACCTCCTTGAAGGTTGCTCAGGGAGCAGGGCCGGCGATGTTTCTCATGATGGTACTCGCCGTGCTCGGTACGGCCATGTGCTCGCTCGTCTTTTCGGGGTTCTCGGGCCTGACGGTCCAGGTTAGGGACGGGGCGGTGCGATCGGCGAGCACGTTCTTGGGCGGCGCCTTCGGTACCACGGTGTGGCATCGAACCCTCCGCGTACCGGCGTTCATCGGCCGGATCGACCTCACCCCCGCCGAAAAGCGATGGCTGGCGGGAATTCTCGGGGGGCGGACGAAGGGCACGTTGCCAAAGCTCGAGCTGACTCTCGAGGTCCCTGGGGAGCGGCCGGAAAATGGTCTCCCCATCCCGATGGAGCTTCGGGTCCGCAACGCGGGCGTGGCACCGGTGCGGTTGGTTGACGTGGAATCGGCCTACGACTCGCCTTGGACCGCCCAGGTCAACGGCAGGAGAGGCGACGTCTATTTTTCGCGCGAGGAACGAGAGGCGGTCGTCGAGCCGGGTACGACGCGCACCTTCAAA
>Ga0302046_10004782_pt1 | contig 11998 bp, 21 predicted proteins | sample RVTome_11_FD_200261 | JGI IMG/M metagenome (GOLD analysis project Ga0302046, IMG submission 200261) | Soil microbial communities from uranium-contaminated site in the Upper Colorado River Basin, Wyoming, United States - RVT147D111 (version 2) ... | reverse complement strand
GTAGAGTCCTACCTGCAGCGCGTCGAGCTGCCACCACGTGTCGTGAGAGGCCACGAGGCCAACGCCCCACTCCTCTAGCGGCCTATCCTCACGGCATGGCACGATCCCGCAACCCCGGGCAGCCGCCCCCCAATAACCTCCGGCGCCCAGGACAGCCATGCCGCGACCTCCACGACATCTGCGCCTACGACAAGCAAGGCAAGCCGATCAGGGTCATCGACCGTGCCGTCGAAACCGTCCGCCTCGGCCTCGGACTCAAGGACGTGGCCCGCCGCTGCGGCATCGCGGTCGAGGTCGTCGGGGAATGGGAACGCCGCGGGACCGTCGTCAGCACCGACATCTACGCCGGTCGCCGCCGCTCCGCCGACCTCTCCAAGCACGAACGGAAGTGCTTCGAGTTCGTGCAGCTCACCGCCCAAGCCGACGCCGAACGAGCCACCTACTGGGCCGGCCTCGCAGAGAAGCTCGCCGCCGGCGGATTCGTGATCGAAACCGTCACCGAGAAGGTCGACGCTGACGGCAAGGTGTTGGAGCGGTCCACGAAGCGTTCCGCGGCGGCACCGGACGGCCAGATGATCCGCTGGGGCCTAGAGCGTGCGCGCCGCGAGGAGTTCGGGCAGCACACCGCTGTGGAGCTGACGGGGCCCGGGGGTGGCCCGGTGCAGATCGAAGCGGCCGCGGTGATCGATCTGCTGTTGGGTGAGGTGGATCGGATCGCGGTGAACACCGAAGTCACTGACGTGCTCCTCGCTGCGCACGAACCGGCGGCGCTGACCAACGGCAAGGGGTGATATTTCTCACGTGGGTGCACCAAGAGGGGGTAGACGCCGCGAGCACATCCATGTCGGATGGGCCACATGACCGCACAGAACAGCACACAGGACGTACGAGACTTGGCCGAGGCCTGGTGGCTTGCACTGACCGGCGAAGGCGCCGCCCGCCGCAAGCGGGCGCGGCTGTCGGTGCGCCAGGTCGCGGAGGCGATCGGGGTCGGAGGGCCGACCCTGGCGCGCTGGGAGATGGGCGATCGGCGGCCGACCGGGGATCCGGCGCTTGCGTGGGTCCGGTTGCTTCGGCAGCTCGGCGAGGACGCTCAGGCGTTCCGGATGGCCATGCCTGCCCCGTGCGCCACGGACGACACATGGGGGACGATCGATCGACGCGAGTGGGTCGGATGATCACGGCGACTGCTCTGGACGTAGCCGACGAGGTGATCCGTGTCCTGGAGGGCTACTGCCTAGTGCCGTCAACACGGGGCCAAGCAGCGAGGATCTGCGGGCTACCGCGGGTCGACCCCCGATGGCCGCTCTGTGCCCGGCACGCACGCTCCTATGAGGCCGAGTATCAGTGACCGCTCTAACACACGCTGCGGAGTCGCCGGCGCAGCAGTTCGCCCGGCTACCCAAGGAGGAGCGTGAGGCCAAGCTGCGGGCCCTCAGTGAGGCGGAGCAGTGGGCGCTGTGGCGCTCATGGAAGTGGTGGGCACGGCCATCGCAGCTGGCGCCAGCGGGCCCGTGGCGGTGGTGGGTGAACCGAGGCGGAAGAGGGTCTGGGAAGTCGAGGAGCGGCAGCGAGTTCATCTGCGACCGTGCCGAAGCGTTCGCCGCCGCAGGCGCCGAACACCTCATCGGCCTCGGGAACAACACGTACTCGCAGGTGCGGGCCATCCAGACCGGCGGCGTCTCCGGACTGCGCGCCGTCTGTGAGCGGCGCGGGCACCGCCTCGACATCGGCTCGACCGCGCTCGAAGGCTCGCTGGGGGTGCGACGACCGGACCACACCGCTGACCAGCCCGAGAGCTCGCGCGGCCGCAACTTCGCGACCGTCTGGCTGGACGAGGTGTCCCGCTGGAAACAGAAGGTCGACGCCGAGGGCGGCACCGCGTTCTCCAACATCGACCTCGGCCTCCGCGCGCTGTGCCCCCCAGGCCTGCAGCCCCAGGGTGTCGTGACGATGACCCCGAAGGCCATCCCGCTGGTGCGCGCCCTGCTCAGCGGCGAGCACGGGGACACCGTCGTCACCGGCGAATCGATGTTCGCCAACCGCGCCAACCTCGCCCCAAGCTTCATCGCGCTGGTGCTCCGCCGCTACCTCGGCACCCGGCTCGGAGCCCAGGAGATCGAAGGCGTCCTGCTCGACACCGTCGAGGGCGCGCTGTGGCAGGGCGAGAGCCTCGAGCGCAGCCGGCTGCGGATCCCGGGCAGCACCGCGACGGAGGTCCTCGCCTCGCTCGAGGCCGCCGGGATCCACCTCGTGTCGATCGTCGTCGGCGTCGACCCCCCCGGCGGACGCACCGAGTGCGGGATCGTGGTTGCCGGCTGGGCGTGGGCCCCCGACCCCTCGCCCGTGGCCATCGCCACCGGTGGGCCAGCTGTGCCGCACCTGTACACCCTCGACGACCTGTCGCTCGCCGGCGCCCCCGACGAGTGGGCCCCCGCGGCGATCGGGGCTCTGCAGACCTGGGGCGCTGACCGCATCGTCGCCGAGATCAACTACGGCGGCGACATGGTGTCCGACGTCATCACCGTGAGGGCCCCGCTCATCACCGTCGAGACCGTCCACGCCAGCCGCGGCAAAGCGATCCGGGCGGAGCCGATCGCGGCGATGTGGGACCAGGGACGCGGTCACATGGTCGGCATGTTCGGTGAGCTCGAGGGGGAGCTCACGACCTGGGTGCCCGGGGATCCGCTGTCCCCGAACCGGCTCGACGCGATGGTGTGGTGCGGGCACAGCCTGCTCCCCGACCTCGCATCGATCGACTCGACGCAGGCGTACGGGCAGACCATCGCCGAGACCCGCCTCTAGCAGACCGGTCAGCACACCGCAACGCGCCCCGACCTACACTCCGGGGTGTGCTCGTTCGTGGCCTGGTCCTCGCTGCGACCGACACGGGTGGCGTCGTCGAAGGGCTGATCGGCTCGGCTGGCGTCGCCGGCATCTGGCTCGTCACGATCCTGTTCGGACAGATGCACCCCAACTCGTCCATGCAGCGTGAGATCGAGCGTGCGAACAGAGCCGAGGCCAAGGTGGATGCACTCACCGACGTGTACGTCAAGGAGGTGCTGCCTGCCATGAACGCCGCAGCTACCGCCATCTCCACTGTCACGGACCGCGGCCATGGGCAAGCGTAAGGTGGCCGTCGTCGTCGAGGATCGGGACGCCCTGGTGGACCGCATCGTGAACGACGCTCGCGAGCAGGTGGCAGCGCTGCTGGAGCTGACCAGGCAACTCACCGACGAAGTGGAGCAGGACGGCGAATGAGCGGGCAGGACGAGATCGACCGGAGCGAGCAGCGGGCCGTCGATGCCGAAGCCCGCGAGGCCGACACCATCGAACGGGCCGACGCTCGCGAAGCCGAAGCCCTCGGCCGCGAGGGCGACGCCGTCGCCCGCGAGTCGGCCATGGCGTCCGTGCTGCCCGGCATCCAGCAGGCACTGACCGGGCTCGATGAGACGATGCGCACGCTGATCGATCGGCTCGACGCGGTGACCGAGACAAGCGAGGAGATCGGCGAGTGGCGCCGCAAGGCCACCTGGGCAATGCGCGGCCTAGTCGTGTCGCTGACCTTTGTGGCCGTCATGGGAGCGGTCGTCGCGGCGATGATCTGGCGCGACGGGGTGCAGCGAACCAACGAATCGAGCGACGCGCGCCAAGCCAACTGCAGGGCCACGGAGGACGCCTTCGATCGGTACACCAACCTGCTGATCGATGCGGTCAACGGCACCTCGGAGCGCACGCCCGAGGAGCAGGAGAAGCTGGACGCTCGCGCCGACGCCTTCCGCGCGGCTGTTCGGGCAGAGCTCGGCGAGTGCGCGTAGGGTCCTATCCATGGACGACATGCGCTACCCGATCGACTACCTCCGCGGCGACCACCTGCGCGTCGGGCCCGTGCTCATCTCGCACTACCGCCCCCCGACCGCGGCGCCCCTCGTCGACTACGCCGCGGTGATCACCGAGCGACGCGAACGCCAGCCGGGCTCGACCTTCGGGACCGAGCGCGTAGTCGCCACCGGCCGCTGGAACGGGTGGGCGATCCGCCCGCTGCGCCTCACGGTCGCGCTGCGTGGGCCGCGTCTCGGGCGGCTCGCCGGCTCCTGGCACGCCCGGAAGGCCCGGCGTCGGGTGCGAGCGGTGGGCCAGCGCGTCATGGGTGGCGAGCAGGGCAGCGAGCTCTAACCGGTGCGCCTCGCTGGCGCTACGCCGTAGCCTGTAGCAGCTGACCGGGCGCGGCGCCGTGCGACCGCCGACCCCCATGTGCGAACTGTCGCTCTCGTGATGAAGCGAGCGGCGCCCCCGGCCAGCGTCCTCGACACGCGATCGCAACGTCGGTAGCGTGCCCCCGGCATGCTGCGCCTCAGGGCAGCGATGGCCGCTCTGGTGGTCCTCGCAGCCTGCGGGGGATCCCACCCCGCCGAGCTCCACACTGCCGCCGAGCCCCCGGCCGTAGTCCAGGTGGACGAGCGGCGCCCATGGCCGGACATCTTCACGCCACCCACCACGACGACGACGACGACACCAGCTCGCCCCTCGCCCCGTCCCCCCGTTGTAAGCGCGGCCGCTGCAACCTCCCCCGAGAAATATGCGCCCGGGCCCTGCGGCGGCTGGGACGCCACGATCGCAGCGCACTTCCCCGCCGAGCAGACCGACAAGGCGTGCTCGGTCATGATGTGCGAGTCACGAGGCAACCCGACAGCGGAGAACCCGCGCAGCTCGGCGTCGGGGCTCTGGCAGTTCCTCTCGAGCACGTGGGAGTCGACGACGGGCACGCCAGCGCCGGCGAGCTCGTACTCGGCGGACGTGCAGACCGCTGCGGCCGCGTCGCTGTGGCGGTCGAGCGGATGGCGCCCGTGGTCGTGCGCCTAGGCTCGCCCTCGTGGCCCGCCTCGTCCTCGCCTTCGTGATCGTCGTCGCCACCTGCTGGGCTGCGGCCCTCGCCGCCTGCATCGGGGTGGTCGCCTGGGCCAACCAGCGGGCCCGCCGCTCGCGGTAGCATCCCTCCTGCCTCGCCAAGCGGCGACGGCCCGGCCCGTGATGGGTCGGTGAATCCACAAGGAGGGCGTGATGCCCAAGGAGATCATCTCTGGCTCTGCCGTCGGCACCGGCGGCTACCACGTGAAGGTGGGCTGGACGAACGACCGGGAAGTGCAGGTCGGCGTCGAAGCCGACGAGGGCCGCTCGCTGTTCTGGATGCTGCTCGGCGTCGCCGACCCGCTCACCCCGCCAGTCCTGCTGCAGTCAGATGACCGGGAGCAGCGAGACCGCGAGCGACAGGACCGGCGCCTCGCCGAGGTCGGCGCGTACATCCGAGCGACCGTGGCCACCGCGACCGGCGTCGAGCTGGCGGTCGAGCGCGACGACGACCCGGGGAACCTGCGCATGGACGCTGCCCTGGCTCGGGGCGTGCTCAACAACCTCGACTCGCTGACGCACGGCATGTGCTCGTCGGTGTGGTCCGACCTGGACCGGGCCGGCTGCAACCGGCTGATCCAGATCGTGCGTCGAGCGAGGGACAGCGCGTACGGGCGCGACGAGTAGCGTCATCGGTGCCACCTGACCTGCGACGGGTGGGTGGAGTCGCCGTCATCCAGCGAGCTCGGCCAGCGAGCTGGGGCGACACCACCGAAGGGGCTCCGGCCTGACGACTCGCGAGCCTCCGGGCCGGGCCCCTCGCAGGAACCCATAGGGGCCTTTACTCCGGCCCACTCCGAAGGTACGTTGGGGCCATGAGCACCTACCCCACCACCCTCACCGCCACAGCCCTCTACCGTCGCATGCGCCGCGAGGGCTACAGCCGCACCTACTCGCGACACATCACCCACGGCACCACGATCCACGACTGCCCCTCAGCTCGCTGCCGGACCCTCCACCCCCACATGCACAGCGCATGATGGCCGGCACCGCCACCCTCGAGCGCGAGGCCGCCCGGCAGGCAGTCGGGCGCATCAGCGTCGCTGACGCCGTGGCCATCGCCACCGCAGCCAGCGAGCTCGGCACCAGCGACGCCCGTGAGGGCGCCAACGTCGCCCCCAACCGGGTCCTGGCCAGGGCCCTACGCAACCCCCAGGGCATCGGCTGGAGCCTCACACCGGCCGACCTACGCCCCGTAGAGCTCGCCGCCATGCGAGGCCTGGTCACCCGGGCCTACGCCTACGGGCTCGCCGCCCGGTGAGGTCCGATAGGCCCCTTGACTCCGGTCCACTTCGAAGCGATGTTGTGGGCATGGCAACCACCCCGAACCCCACGATCAGCCTCGCTGGCATCGACCTCCACGCCCCCGCCTGGGAGATCAGCGACGAGGTCCTCCGCCGAGTCCAGGTCGCCCGCACCGACCTCGACTGGAACGCCCAGCTCGAGCTCGCTGACGAGATCGTGGCCGGGATCGACCTCGCCTGATGGCGAGCCGCCCCCTACTGGTCGATCTCTACTGCGGCGGGGGGGGGTGCTCCGTTGGATACCACCGGGCGGGCTTCGACGTCGTCGGCATCGACGTGGTGCGCCAGCCCGACTACCCGTTCCCGTTCCGGCAGGGCGACGCCCTCGCTGCACTCGCACGTCTGGCAGCAGACGGGCTCACCTGGGAGGGCCGACCGATCGCCGCCGTCGCCGCATCGCCACCGTGCAAGCGCCGCACTGTCGCCACCTCCGGCGGAGCATCGATGCGCATGCCGCACCTGTTCGATCCACACCCAGACCTCGTGGCGCCGACCCTCGCCGCCCTCGCTGAGCTCGCCGTGCCGTGGATCGTCGAGAACGTGCCGAGCCCAGAACCGTTGCCAGCCCCTCACGTGGTGACACTCTGCGGATCGATGTTCGACCTGCGTGTGCGACGCCATCGGCTCTTCGCATCGCTCTTCCCGCTCACCGCACCCGGGCCATGCCGTCACCGAGAGCAGGGCCCGGTCGTCGGCGTCTACGGGGCGGGTGGGGCTGATGCCAACCGGGCAGCCCGCGGCGGAGGTGGGGGCGTCAAGGTGGTCAGAGCCGAAGCGGCTGAGGCCCTCGGCATCGACTGGACGATCGATCAGGCGCGCCTGTCGCAGGCCATCCCGCCCGCGTACACCGAGCACCTCGGCCGCCAGCTCATCGAGCTCGCGTGACGAAGCCGCTCATGCCCTGGTGTCGCTGGCCCGACTCGAGCCGCGCCGTCGAGGACTGGCGCGGCGAGCTCGGCGACCGGGCAGCGACGGCGCTGATCGTCGCCCCGTTCGCCGGCTGGTACGGCGGCATCGGCCAGGGCCCCGGCGGGCGCGGCATCGACTCGCGCCTCCTCGCGCTCTGCGAGCGACCGCCGGGCCAGCTCGTCCTCGAGCTCTAGAACCCGTTCCGGAGAAGCGCGCCTCGTATCCTCGCCCCCATGCTTCCGGTCTGGGTACAGGTCATCATCGGTGCCGCAGCGCTCGTCGCCGCGCTCGGAGTGCTCTGGTCGAAGGTGGTACACCCCGCGTTCCGGCTGGCCCAGACCGCTGATGACCTCGTGCCGCTCCTACGGGACCTCACCGTGGCGTTCGGGAACACCCCGCCTGGCGTGTTCATGGTGCTCGAGGAGATCGCCTCAGAGTTCCGGACCGACTCCGGGTCGACGCTGCGCGACGCGGTGAACAAGCTCAACGACACCGTCGATGCTCTACAGCTCGGCGCGCACGCGCTCGAGCGGCTCGCCTCGCTTGACCGTCAGGAGGTCGCTCGCCTAGCGGTCATGCTCGGCCAGATCCTCCAGGGCGTCGAGGCATCCAGCGAAGCCGACGCCGGGGTCGCTGCCGACCTGGCCGAAGCCAAGCGCGGGGTGGAGCACGTCGCTAGCGATCTGGCCGAGTCCCACCGCCGAGCCGATGAGGTCACCGGCAAGCCGGGCGAGGCCGCGGATGCCGCGGCTCAGCGAACCGAAGCCGAGATAGAGGCCGAGGAGTCGTGATGGCCACCGCGGACGAACAGATGACCGTCCGCACGATCATGGACCTCGAGTCCTACGACCACACCGCCGGCACCGCCCTGTTCAAGCAGCGCCTCAGCCCCGACCATGAGGGCACGTTCCACAGCTTCGCCATGGCGTTCACCGACTGGGATGCACTCGGCCGGCCCATCTCGATCTCCATGACCTTCGCCACAGAGGAGTCCATCCCATGAGCCCGCTCGTCATCATCCTGGTCGTCGTGTTGATCCTCGTGCTCGCCGGCGTCCTGCGCTAGCGCCGGCGGAGCCGCCGGATCGCCTCGGGGTCCTGCGACACCGGCGCGGGTGGCGGGCTCTTCGGTGGCCGAGCGAGCGGTGGCAGCGACGCGGTGTCGAGGCCGTGCCGCGCCCGGGCCGGCATGCACTCGAGGTGCCAGCGGCGCCCGTCGACGAGCACTGTGGGGCGGACACCGGCGGGGTCGGCGAGGTCGGGGCAGCCACCGCAGCGCGTGAGCTCATCCATGCTCCGTGACGGTAGCGGCCTATCGGCTAGCGTGCCCCACATGCCCCGCCAAGGACTGACCTGGGTGTTCGACAGCAAGTACGGCGACGCCACGATCAACGGCACCGTCGAACAGCACCGGCGCATCATGGTCAACAGCGCCGGCGGGGCCCGCCTGTACACGAAGGGCTCGACGTCGCCGGCACGCAAGCTCCGTGACGCCTCCTACGGCGCGGAGGGCGGCCGCTGGGTGATCGAGGGCGTGAACGAGGAGACCGGCGAGGCCGAGGTGTGGTCGATGGCCGTCGCCGCGCAGCCGGCACGGTGCGGGAGCTGTGGCGGATGACCGCGACCCCGGATCTGACCTACGACGAGCTGGGCGAGCTCGGCGTCGTGCAGGAGATCAACCGCCAGCTGCTGCACCCGATCGGCCTCGCGCTCGCCCGGCTCAAGGACGGCACGCTCGTCGTTCGCACCGACCCGGACCCCGAGGGCTGGCACTTCGAGGGCTTCGACCTCAGCGAGAAGGCCGAAGCGTTCGCAGCGCTCCAAGCCGAGTGGCACCCGCGCCGCCGCGCCGCGCTCGGCTACGTCGTACAGCCGGTGGACTCGCCATGACCGCGATGCTCGGCTGCGACGGGTGCGGCACCATCGCCAGCGACCGCGGCGACGACCCGACCCGCGAGTGGTTCGCCCTCTCGGTCGGCCCCGCGGTCGGTGGCGTCGTGGGCCCCCTGCCCACCATCGACTTCGCCGCGGTGACCATGGACCTCGGAGCGATCGGCGAGGACGACGACAGCGTCCTCGAGCTCGACCCCGTCGAACCGGACCGGCACTTCTGCTCGGTCGGGTGCATCGCCGTGTGGGCAGCTCGTGCGGTCGACGCGACATGATCGACCGCCTCGTCGACGCCCCGATCGTCCTGCACCTACTGCTCGTCGCCGCCCTCGTGGCCCGCCTCGACATCCTCCTCGTCGTCGACAAGGCCGGCCGGCCGTTCCGCTGGCTCCTCGGCCACCTCGGCTCGTGGGGCCGCTACCTGTCGACGTGCCCCTGGTGCGTTGGTGTGTGGCTCGCCGGCATTGTCACGACCGCCTGGGTGCACGCCCCGGGCCCGACGCTGATCGTCGGTGCGGGCGCGACGTACTCGCTCGCAGCTGGCGTGTGGGGCGCCTGGCTCAAGAACGCGCTACCCCCGGAGCCCGAATGACCAAGCCCGACAAGCCAGCCACGCCCGACCATGCGGCGACCCCAGCCACGCCCGCGACTCCCGAGCATCACGAGCCTCGTCCGGATCCCGACAAGCGCGAGCCCCTCGCCATCGTCGACTTCGATCTGATCATCGTGCGGACCGGTCCGCTGCCCACGAAGCGCACCGCTCAGAAGCGCAGCGACGCCCTCGCGCACCTCACCTGCACCGCGTGCGGCGACACCGCGGACAGCCGAGACCGGGCGATGGTGATGCGCGCCGCGCACATCCACGCTCGCACCGCGCACGACGGCGCCCGGGCCCGAGTCCGATCCGCCGACAACCCCACCACGTAGAGTCGCGCCCATGGCCCGCCGAGGACGTAGCGACGACGCCCCGATCGTGGTCGCCTCAGCCGCCGCGGTCCGCCTCTTCGAAGAGAACCCCGAGGAGCTGTCGGACCGGGCCAAGCGCATCGGCTACGCCCTCGCATGGCAGCACGAAGCGTGGAAGTGGTACGGCCGCCTCGGCGAGGTCTGGTACTCCCACGCCTGGAAGGGCAACGCCATCGGCGGGCTGCACTGGCTGATCGGCACACCCGACTCCAAGACCGGGGACCTCATCCCGGCCCGCGGTGTCGACGGGACCCTCGCCGCCGGCGTCGACGAGCAACTCTTCCAGCTCGCCCAGGACGCCCTCGACCGCCTCGTCGGCCCCAATGGCAGCCACAGCGAATGGGCCCGCCCGCTCGGCACATCGATCAGCTGCGTCGCTGAGGGCTGGCTCCTCGGCTACCACGTCGACGACGAAGGCAACCCCGTCGACGGCACGATCGGCGAAGGCGACTTCGCGGCCGACAACCCCGAGGCCGTCATGATCGTCTGGGACGCCTGCTCCCCCACCGAGCTCGACAAGGTCAACGGCGAGGACGGCAAGCCACGCCTCCGGGTGCAACGCACCGCCGAGGGCGACCCGACGACGCTGCCCCGCGACGCGCTCGCGGTGCGGATCTGGCGGCGCCACCCACGCTGGAGCGAGGACGCCGACGGGCCGATGGAGCCCCTCATCGACGTGTGCGAGGACCTCTACCTGCTCCGCATGAGCGTGCGCGGCTCCGCCCTGTCCCGCACGCACGCCGGGCTCCTCCTCATCCCCACCGAGGGCCTCGGCCAGCCGCTGAGCGCGTACGCGAACCAGCAGTCCGGTGGGGCCGCAAGCTCCGGGCAGGGCCCGCCCCCGAACCCGGTCATCACCGAGATCATCGCCGGGCTCGCCACCCCTCACCGCGACCCAGCGTCCGCTGCAGCCGTGGTCCCCACAGCGATCACCACGAAGGGCGACCACATCGAGAAGTGGAAGCACCTGCCCCTGACCCGTGACATCGACCCGATGCAGAAGGAGCAGCGCGAGGAGCTCATCCGCGCCTACGCGACCGGCATCGACCTCCCCCCCGAACGGCTCCTCGGGATGGCGTCACTCAACCATTGGTGTCACGACGAGACGACGGAGGTCTACGGCGAACACGGCTGGGTCGGGATCGACAACTTCGAGGTTGGCATGCGCCTCCTCACGCTTGATCACGCCACGGGTTCTGCACGCTGGGCCGCCACCAGCGACGTCTATCGAGCCGATGTCGTTGACGAGCCGATGGTGTCGATCGAGGGCCGCTATCACTCGTCGCTGACGACCAAGGATCACTCGTGGCCCGTCGTCGTGCCTCGCAAGAGCGACGGCGTGATCAGCTATGCGCGGGAGTGGCAGCACTCCTCGGACTTCCTCACCGAGACACGGAGTGCGCCGAGTCGCCCGCGGATGCTCCTCGCTGCCCCTGTCGCTGATCACCCTGAGGCCAAGCTCACGGACGCCTTGGTGGAGCTCCTAGCGTGGGCATCGACCGATGCAGACCTGACGCCGGGAGCTCGCCGTCGCGTGCGGATCCGGCAACGCAAGACGGCCGACGTCGCGGCGATCCGCGTGTGCCTGGCCGGCGTGGAGCACTCGGAGCATCCCGATCCATCGGCCGGGGTAGTCTCGTTCCGCTTGTCCGCCGATGCATCCGAGGTGGTCCTCGGCCTAGGCACGGTGGCCGGCAACCGGTTCGTCGTGGCCCCGTCGACGGTCGACATGTTCACCGCTTCGCAGCGGGAGCTCTTCCTAGCGACATGCGAGCGAGCCAACGGCGGCGACACCGATCACCGGACCGTGTTCGCGGTCGACCCGGAGCGGCTCGCTGCGGTCGAGCGAGCCGCCATCCTGGCCGGGTATCGCACAACCATGCGGCAGAGGAACCAGCAGCATGGGTTCGGCACGGAGCCGGTGTGGCGCTGCACCTGGGGCACCCGCACAGTGTTCGCCCCAGGGCCCGAGCATGTGGCCGAGTTCGACTACACCGGCCGCATCTGGTGCCCGACCGTCCC
>Ga0302046_10004781_pt1 | contig 11998 bp, 9 predicted proteins | sample RVTome_11_FD_200261 | JGI IMG/M metagenome (GOLD analysis project Ga0302046, IMG submission 200261) | Soil microbial communities from uranium-contaminated site in the Upper Colorado River Basin, Wyoming, United States - RVT147D111 (version 2) ... | reverse complement strand
TAGTGTCAGACGTTGTCATGCCATTATTACCTCGATAAAATTCTTTACTAACTTAACTCATTATAATAGCAGTCGACCCAATGAATGACAAATAAATGAATCGCTCCAGGCGACTATTAGATATTATACCGGCAATTCGATGCTTGTTAAGGGCCGATATCACTCGCTGGCCGACCATGCGCGTCATATTCATATGTTATTAATGTCAAACCGGTATATTCCAAGCGTGTGCGGGCCGGATCATTTCAGGGGAGATCATTAAATTGATAACAGTTCAATCAAACCTTAGTTACGGTTTATGCCAGGTGTGCTCAACTGTATTTCGAATGGTATGCGCCGGTAGCGTACTGATGAGTCTGGTCTGGCTGACGGCCTGCCAATCGCCGGTCGGTGGTGGCTCACAACCTCCTTTGCCAACGATTGTCCCGGCCTCGTCGACCGAGACGTCTGCGCCCACCGCTGTCTCATCTCCAACCGCGACGGTATCCGAACCGGAACCGACGGTGACCCCCGCCCCAACTGAGGCAGAGAATATCGCCAATGACACTCTTGAGGCAGAACCAACAGCGGAGTCAACGGCCTCTCCCCCTACCGATACGCCGGAGCCGGCCCCTTCCCCTACTAACAGCCCGACACCGCCGCCGACCGACACGCCAATCCCGGCAGCGGTCGCTCTGGAAGCCATCAAGATCAACTTGGTTCCGATTGCCGGTGGCTTTACCAAGCCTGTCTATTTGACCCATGCCGGCGACGGTAATGGACGGCTATTTGTGGTCGAACAACCGGGTCGCATCTTTGTCTTGAAAGATGAGGTTGTGCTGCCCACACCTTTCCTCGACATTGTTTCCATCGTCGGCTCCGATTCGTCCGAGCAGGGTCTGCTGAGTGCTGCCTTTCATCCCGACTATCCCAATAATGGCTTTTTCTTCGTCAATTATACCGATCGGCAGGGCGATACCGTGATCGCTCGCTATCAGGTCTCGGAGAATCCGGATGTGGCCAACCCTGACAGCGCCAGAGTATTAATGACGATTGGGCAGCCTTACCCCAATCACAACGGTGGTCAAGTGGTCTTTGGCCCGGACGGCTATCTCTATGTGGGGATGGGCGATGGCGGCGCGGCCAACGATCCCCAGAACAACGGCCAGACGTTGAGTACCCTCCTGGGTGCTATTTTGCGCCTCGATGTCGATAATGCTGAGCCATATGGTGTACCTGATAATAATCCATTTGTCAATGTTGAAGGCGCCCGCCCCGAGATCTGGTCTTATGGCTGGCGCAATCCCTGGCGCATCGCGTTTGATCCGGCCACCAATGATATGGTTATTGGCGATGTTGGCCAAAATGAGTATGAGGAAATTAACGTGGAGCTGGCTGGTACGCCCGGCGGCCAGAATTATGGCTGGCGGCTGCTGGAAGGGCGGCACTGCTTTAATCCGCGCGAGTGCGATCCGGCCAGCTTAGGCGTCGTGCTGCCTATCGCCGAATACGATCACGGCCAGGGTTGTTCGGTAACCGGGGGGTACGTTTATCGGGGCGCACGTTTTCCGGGGTTGACGGGCATCTATTTTTACGGCGATTTCTGTTCCGGGACTATCTGGGGTCTGCGCCACGAACCGGATGGGCGTTGGTCTGAGTTGGAACTGCTACGAACCGACGTTTCGATTAGTTCCTTTGGGCAGGATGAAACCGGTGAAGTTTACCTGGTCAATCATCAGGGCAATATCTTTCAGATTAGCGGAGAATAAAGACCAATCGAGGCTTATAATTCTCTCCAATTAGGTAATATATCCCCGTTGACAGCCTATCTACCCGGTGTTATACTTTAGGATGTTAAAACAGCACATTTACAGGCTTAGGTTGATTCTGATTTACTGGTTACCGGTCTGTTGAACTCGCTGTGGATGGATGATCATAGCGTGGAGGCAAATCGATCATTCGTTAATCCGGCTTTCTGGCTCAGAACGGTTCAAACCGAAACCAGGATCTTCCAACATCAGGGGATAGCACGTGGCGATGTATAAATATAGTTGCCGCAAATGCCCCATTAGAAACCGCTGTATCGAACAAAGCGATTATACCGTCAGTATTAGAAGTATGATCCGGCATGCTTTTAGAAATCGCACCGATACGTTGGCGACTTGGGGGCTGTTGCAGGTCAACTGCTTGCTGATTAAGGCGGAAGAAGAACAGGCCAAACGCGCTCAACAGAGTAGTGATACGCTTACTCGTCGGCTACGCGAGGCCCGTAAGGCTCGAGAGGTAGATTCCAGCACCGATACAGGTGAGCTTCGTAAGGATAAGAAATCCGTAATTCGGCGGCTCCCACAAGCCCGCAAGGCTCGAGAACAGGCGGCCCAGGCTGAAGAACACGCCCGTCAGGCGGATGAAGAGAGTTTAAATATTTCATCGGCTCAAACTCCTGATTATTTACAACCCGTTTCGCCGCAGGCACGGTCAAGGACGTCGGCTCTATCTGATGAAAGACGCCCTCCAACCGGCGGCCTGACTGATCCTGAACAAGCCAAGTCCCCATCACCGTTCACCCACTCTGCCTCACCTTCCCAGAAACCATTTTGGCTTAGTATTAAAGGCAGCCGGCGGCATGTCGCTCTACCGCTCGATGGCGAGTTGATTCTGGGTCGTTTTGATGCGTCGTTTGGGATTCCGCCTGATATTGATCTGGCCTTTGAAGACAGGGGGAATCATACCGTTTCCAGGCGGCATGCGAAGATTGTTGGTTGGAACGGGCGTCATACCATCGAAGACACCGGGAGTAGTCAAGGCGTCATCGTCAACGGGGAAAATATACCGCCGGGCTTTGCCCGTCAGCTTAAAGCCGGTGATCGTATTTCTGTTGGCAGTGTACAGATGAGCTATGAGCCAATGCCGGCTCGACTGGTGGATCTTGACGGAATGTCACAACTAAAGCGCCAGCTTGTTGTGACTCCAACAGGGCGTACGGTGCCCATTGCGCCCCCTGGCGATATCATCATTGGGCGGTCCGACCGCTATGTCGAGACGGCGCCTGATATTGATCTCAGCGAGGACGGCGAGGCCGCTGCCCGCGTCTCTCGTCGCCATGCCAGTATTCATTGGCATAAAGATGGCCCCCATCTTGAAGATCTGGGCAGCGGCTTTGGTACCCGTATTAACGGCAAAATGGTCTTGCTCGGGCAATCGGTACTCCTAAAACCCGGCGATCACATCTGGTTAGGGGGGTGTGTTTTAGCTTACGAGGTAGAGATATAATTGCTTCAGACTATAATTTCGAAAAATCAATTTCGAGCTCAAATTCGAATCCTCAAACCGGCCTAGGAGGTATGAAACTATGACGAATGAACCTGAGACGTTTTCAGATGAAACTAGCACCTCGACCATAGTGTGGCCTAATGACGATAAGGAAATGACTTTTATCCCGGGGGGAACCTTTATCCTGGGAGGTAACGATGATGGCCGGAACTACCAACCGGAACATCGGATGTATGTCGCCGATTTTTTCATTGATCGCTGGTTGGTGACAAACGGCGAGTATAAGAAGTTCGCCGATGCGACCGGCCATCCGGTCCCTAATTATGAGGTTGGCTGGTGCGATACCCATGGTTACAACTGGGACCCCGAAGCACGGATGTACCCGGAGGGCAAACGGGATCATCCGGTTGTGTTGGTCACCTGGGAAGATGCTATGGCTTACGCCGCCTGGGCCGGGAAGCGCTTGCTGACCGAAGCGGAGTGGGAACGGGCCGGGCGTGGCTTGCATGGATATCGCTATCCCTGGGGACGGGAGTTCGTTGCGGGACACTGCAACTGTAAAGAATCCGGTCTGGACCAAACCAGTCCGGTTGGCGCTTTTTCCCCGCATGGCGATACGCCGGAGGGTGTGGTTGATATGGTCGGCAACGTCTGGGAGTGGACGAATACACTTTATCGTCCTTACCCATATGATCCAAACGATGGCCGTGAAAGCCGCGAGGCGACCGGATTCCGGGTGCTGCGCGGCGGGTCATTTGTCAATGATGCCAATGTGGTTCACTGCCTATCGCGGCTCGATGGCGACTTTCAGTTTTATAACAACGTTGGTTTCCGTTGTGGCGTTTCACCCGAATAATGGGAATAAATCCGTTCTATCTGAATCCCTTGAACAAAAAAGGTCCGGTGCAAAACCCGGACCTTTTTTCGTTGAATAGTTAGTTACTGAAACCTATAGACCTTAAAGTTATCGAATTTGATGAGCGCTGCATCATTTTGATTGATATCGTCATCATCCGTAAAAACGTACACACCTGTTGCGGTGCCGGTCAGATGTAAGGCTTGAGTATCGAAGGTAGAACCTAGCTGGACGCCATTAGCGTAAACACTTAGCATCAAACTGGCATCGTGGTGAATCTTGAGCTTATTGGTACTACCGCTGCCTTTGCCTCGCTTAATGGCCGGATTGCACGCGCCTTGCAACAAGGTTTGTTCGTTACCGCCACGTCTGCGGATCAATTGCCAATCACCCCCCTGGCCGCAATCATCATTGGGCCAGATTCTAAAGTAATAATAATTGTCCCCTCCCGCGCCGTTGATGAAGAGACCAAAGGCGGTTTCGCGGCTCGGCCCTTCACTCTGATAAGCCTCGACTTCAAACTCGCCATATGTTCTGAAGGGTGTCTCCGGCTTGTGATCATTGGCGTCTGCCGGGGGGAGGCATCTGTCACCCTGGTCTCTGATCCACACCCAGTATTGACTGCTTCTATTTTCTGCTTGGCAGTCGTCGTTGTCATCGCCAAATTCCACCCAGGGTTCGCCGCTGTTAAAGTCCTCTGAATAGACCAGGACGATCGGTGGTGGCGGAGGCGATTTGAACATGACGGGCAGAAAAATACGCCCGTCAGACGCACCGGGATTGCTGCCGTTGATACTAACGTTGACGGCTGAGGAGTTGTTACCTTTAGAATCTTGTTGGGATGTCACAAAAGGCGTAATGATTGCCGTGTTTTTTACGGTAACATTCGGGGCCGAGCTGAGTTTACCCGTGACCGTAACGTTCACGGTCCCATTGTTAGGAATATTCGAAACCGCAAATGTCGGTTTAGTCAGGCCGTTGGAAATAACGGCTGTGCTAAATATATAGTCCACATCGTCCATTTGAGCGGGGTAATCATCGTAAAAGAATACCAACGGAGCCGTATTAGGACCGTTATTCTTGATCGTAATCGAAAACGTGACCACCCCCCCAGAGTCTACCGTCGAGACATTGGCCGTCTTGACGACTTGCATATCATACGACAGCGCAGCCGCCTGAATCGAATCGGGCGATAGACCAAATGCCGCCAGCGATTCTTTGCTGAGCGGCAGACCAGCGCTCTCCTTTTCCGGTGGTTCTTGCGCAGAACTGGTTAACAGGTAGGGATCGGTACCAATGACGATCAATAGCGCTGCCAGCGTGAGGCTGATGACAACCATTCCAACGATGGTTTTGAGCTTAAACTTTCCCATGGTTCCCCCTTGAGTTCCACAGCGAATGAGCCAAGACTGAGCCTATTATCTAAAAAATATCTCATCTCAATTGCTACAAATCGCGTGGAGTAGGATGTGAGGAGAAGTCCGGCGTCTCCTTACTCTTAATGACAGGTCGCAACTGGAGTTAATTTGAGTCGTAGCCTTTTGCAAGATGGCCTATATATATTATAGTAAAAATGGATTTTTTTCCAAAAAACCATGCCGCTCACCGAAGTGGATAATCTATATATTGTGGGGCGCCGGGCTGCAAATGGCATATTTTGTGGAGTTGTTTGTGTTCTGGCCCACCTTGCTCACAACTGAAATCGTCAGTTAGATGTAGGATGAGCGACGGTTTCGATGTATCGGTCAATTCTGAAATCTTGTTATCGTCTCAGTTTTGGATAATCGTGGCGGCAATTCCTAAATGATCCGAAGCATTACTCGCCGGAATATCCACATCCATCACAGTTTGATTGGATGAAATCAAGAGATAGTCGAGACGTTTGGTTGGCTCAACCGAGTCAAACGTATAGCCAGGCGTCATCTGCGCATCGATCACGGCATCACGAAATCCATAGTCATAGTGAAAGTCAATATTTCAACTTAACCGACGTTTTGTGCTATAATCCTTGTGCGTTTCGGCTGCTACGTTGACCGATAAAGGGTTACAAAAAGTGATGCATAGCCCACGGTGGGCTTATCGCTATTCGCCGCCTATTCGCAACATTGGTAGCGCCAGGTAATCGACAATTTTGTCGAGGCTGCCTCTATCTAAGGTGTAAGGAGGGAATTGTGCCTTTGTTGATAATCTTGTTGTTGTTCTTACTCGTGATCTTGGCGGTATTTATTACATCCGTTGTCGTGATACGCAAGATAGGCAGAAAGCTGTTTCGTAGTCTCCCGATGTCTAACGTGCCGCGTTCGGTCATGGCCTCGCTAAAGGAATCGCGCCGCTATGGGCAGCTTATCGTTCGAACGGCCCAGCAATACCCGCCCGGCCCGCTGCGAGATCGCCTCGACCGGCTGAGCAAGCCGGTCGATCAATGGCTGGCGAACCTGAACCGCCTCGAGCAGGGCCTCAGGCAACTATACGGGCAGCGCAACCTGGCTCGCGAACGGCGTCAGACCAAATTCGAGATCGATGAGCTTCGCCGCCGGCTGTTGACGGTCGATGGCAACGAGGCTGTATTTTTGCGCGAGTTAATGCAGAGCAAGCAAAACCATCTGGCCGTTTTGAAGGAATTACAAGGTTTTCAAACCCAGGCTGAGCTAAAAATTCGCAAGATTGCCAGTGATCTCGGCGCGACCCATGCCGAGATGCTGCTCCTCGTCGCCAAAGGCGATTTCAACGAGAACCGCTTCCGCCGCCTGGACGAAAATCTCCAGGAGCACGTCAGCAGCATGCGCGATGTCCTCGGCGCGATGGAAGAGTTAGGCTATACCAGCGCCTCTGGTTAGAAGCGATATGGAGATTAGAGATTGGAGATTCTCAAACGCCCAATCTCTAATCTCTAGCCCTCGAGCCCGAATCCCCTGTCACGCCTGATTCAGAACTTGATCAAATATTGCCTCGGCCACGTCAACCTTGCTCATTAGGGGTAGTTCCGATATGGTACCATCGGCGGCCAGCATCGTGACCCGGTTCGTATCGACCGCAAAACCGGCATCGGCCGCGCTGACATCATTGGCCACGATCAGGTCTAACCTTTTGCCCTCCAGTTTTCTTTTGGCATTGGCCAGCAGATCTTGCGTTTCGGCGGCGAAGCCCACCGTAATTTCCGGGCCGTACCCGGCCGATTTTTGTTGAGCTACCTCGGCCAGAATATCCGGATTTCGGACTAACTCCAGCTTGAGCGTCTCGGTTCCAGCCTGTTTCTTGATTTTTTGCCCGGCTACCGTTTGAGCCCGGAAATCGGCCACGGCAGCCGCCATGATCAGTATCTCGGCTGTGCGTGTTTCGTCCAGGACCGCCTCGAGCATTTGAGCCGCCGAGTCGATGCGAATGACCTCCACCCCAACCGGCTCGGGTCGATCCACCGTGGTAATCAGGGTCACCTGCGCCCCCCGGTCGCGGGCGACCTCGGCCACGGCATAACCCATTTTACCACTGGAATGGTTGCTCACAAAGCGAACTGGATCGATGGCTTCCCGCGTACCACCCGCCGTGACGACCACGTGCTTGCCCGTCAAATCACCGTCGCGGCCCAGGATCAGTCGAGCCAGCCCCACAATCTCATCCGGCTCGACCATGCGCCCCTGGCCCAGCGCGCCGGAAGCCAACCGTCCCTCGGCCGGACCGACCAACATGACGCCCCAGGCTCGCAGCTTCGCCACATTGGCTTGCGTCGCCGGATGAGCCCACATATTCGTCTCCATGGCCGGCGCAAGCAGGATCGGAGCCGGCGTCGCCAGCACGATAGCCGTCAGCAGGTTATCGGCCAGGCCGTTGGCGAGCTTGGCTATGGTATTGGCCGTAGTCGGCGCGATCAACACCAAATCGGCCCCATCGGCCAGCGCGATATGAGGGATATTCTCACCGGGCGGAATGTCAAACATATCGTCATAAATCGGGCGATGCGTCAGCGCCTGAAAGGTAAGCGGCGCCATAAATTTCTGAGCCGCCTCCGTCATCACCACCTCGACCACGGCCCCCGCCTGTACCAGCCGGCTGCAAACCGTGGCCGCCTTATAAGCCGCAATCCCGCCCGTTACGCCCAGGACAATGCGTTTATTCTTTAACACTTTGATGACGTTCATTGGACTCTTGGCTCCCACTCACCGATTCATCTCCCAAATAAATCGCAGTCCTTCCAGCGTCAGCCAGGGATTGACGATTTCGAGCGCATCAGTCGCCCTGGCGATGGTCTCGGCCAGCCCACCCGTGCCGATGACCCGCATATTGTCACCCAACTCCCCTCTGAAGCGGGCGACCATGCCCTCGACCAGGCAGACATAGCCGATCAGGAGTCCGCTTTGCAACGCATGCACCGTGTTCGTCCCAATTGCACTGGGCGGATGGACCAGGTCGACCCGGGGTAACTTCGAGGCGCGGTTGAAGAGCGCATCGGCCGCGATGCCAATCCCGGGGGCGATGGCCCCACCCAGATAATCGCCGGTGGCAGAAATCGCATCGAATACGGTGGCCGTCCCGAAATCGACCACACAGGCCGGGCCGCCATATAATTTATAGGCCGCGGCCGCATCCACAATCCGGTCCGCGCCCACGTCACGCGGGCTATCATACCGAATCTGGACCCCGGTTTTGACCCCGGCCTCCACGACCAGCGGCGTCCGTTTGATGAACCGTTCCACCATTTCGACGAACACCTGGGTCAGCGGCGGCACCACGCTGGCCATGGCCACGCCCCGAATCTGATCGAAATTCAGTCCTTCGTGACGCATCAGGCCCAGCATCATAATCCCATACTCATCCGCCAGCCGCTCCCGGTCCGTCTTGATGCGCCAGTGGTACTCCAGAGCTTCACTATCGTTGAACACGCCAAAAGTAATATTGGTATTGCCGATGTCGATGGTGAGTAACATAAGATTGCCTCCTGTTGTAAACCTGATTTTTCTCCAACCGGCGAGGCAAATAAAAAAGCCCCGCAGCGGAAGCCGCGAGGCTCATCGAGTTAGGAAATCGACCGCTATCGCAGACGCGGCCCTGCCTCCCATTACTTTGAGCGCCGTCTCGGCCCGGATCGGGTCCAAGCGACTTCACACGTTGACTGGAGATATATAAAGTTAAGGTCTTGTTCACCGCTGGTCCCGGCCAGTCAATGACCCTGACATTATATCAGCTTCGAGCCTGTTTTGCCAGCCGTTTGCCCGATCCTAAGCCTCTTCCACCACCTTCTGCTGAATCGTCGATGCCTGATCCTGACGCGCGGCCATGAGTTTGTTGAGGGCGCTCATATAGGCCCGGGCGCTGGCCACGATGATGTCGGTGCTGGCTCCGTGACCGCTGAAGGTGCGAGCGACGTGGGCCCCGGTTTGGGGGTTGGTCGTGTAAGCCTCGCCGTTTTCGGGCTGGATGCGGATGGTCACTTCGCCAATCGCGTCGATGCCTTCGGTCACGGCATTCACCACAAATTCGGTCAACTGATTCGAGACGCCTACGATGCGGTTGATGGCTTTATAGACCGCGTCGACCGGACCCGTGCCGATGGCCGCATCGGTAAACTCGGCCCCGTTAGGATCGGTCAAGGTGACGGTCGCCGTGGCCTTGACCCGGTCGCCGCAGGTCACGTGGAGGTCGTTGAGCTTCCAGATCTCTTCGGGCTGATAGAACTCATCGCTGATGATCGCTTCGATATCGGCATCGGTCACGATCTTCTTTTTGTCGGCCAGGCGCTTGAAGCGGTCGAAGGCTTTGTTGAGTTCCTCTTTGGACAGGTCGCCATAACCCAGCTCTTCCAGCCGCTTACGAAACGCGTGCCGCCCGGAGTGCTTGCCCAGCACCAGCGAACTGGCGTGCAGGCCCACGGTTTCCGGCTGCATGATTTCGTAGGTGGTGTGATGCTTCAACATCCCGTCCTGGTGAATGCCCGCCTCATGCGCGAACGCATTGGCCCCGACAATGGCCTTGTTGGGCTGGATCGGCATGCCGGTATAGGCGCTGACCATGCGGCTCGATTTCGTAATTTGGGTCGTGTCGATATCCGTTTCGACATCGAAGTTTTGAGGTCGGGTGTGGACGGTCATGACTACTTCTTCCAGGCTGGTATTGCCGGCCCGCTCGCCGATGCCGTTGATCGTGACCTCGACCTGGCGCGCGCCGTTCTGGAGGCCGGCCAACGTGTTGGCGGTAGCCTGTCCCAAATCGTTGTGGCAGTGGGTCGACCAGATGACGCTGTCCCCACCGGGTGTATTTTCGATCAAATACTTGATGAGCCAGCCGAACTCCTCCGGCGTGGTATAGCCGACCGTATCGGGAATATTGAGCGTCGTCGCGCCGGCTTTGATGGCTTCGCCCAGAACCACGGTCAAGAACTCCGGATCGCTGCGGCCGGCATCTTCCGGCGAGAACTCAACGTCATCGCACAGGCTTTTGGCGTGGCTGACCGACCGGATGACCTGCTCGATACATTCTTCGCGGTCGATTTTCAATTTGTGTTTGAGGTGAATATCGCTGGTGGCTAAAAAGGTGTGGATGCGGTGGCGCGGGGCCTCTTTGACGGCCTCGTAAGCCCGGTCGATGTCCTGCTCGTTGGCCCGCGCCAGCCCGGCGATGACCATCGGCTGGCCGCTCTTGCGGCCTTCGGTCAGGGGACCGACTTCTCGGGCAATGCGCCGCACGGCTTCGAAATCGCCGGGCGAGGCAATCGGGAAACCGGCCTCACAAATATCAACGCCCAGCCGGGAGAGTTGGCGGGCGATTTCCAACTTTTCGTGGATGTTCAACGTCGCGCCGGGCGACTGCTCGCCGTCACGCAGCGTCGTATCGAATACAATCAGTTTACCCTTTACGGGACCGTCGCTTTCAGTGCTCACTGTCATCACCCTCCGTGAGTGTTACGAGGGTGACCGGTCGCTTGCAATCAACAACCAACAATTAGACCCAATCGTTGACTGTTAGCTGCCAGCCACCCTCAGTTTCATAACCTTTATTTTGTTAAATAGATTATAGGTCCTTTGATCTAAATTCTCAAGATCAGCCAGGTCATTAAGGTCAATAAGAGAATCGCCCGACATGGGCTATCACCTCCTTTTTTTGACGAATTATTTTCTTAGCAGCTAACCCAGACCTGACAGGTTTTCAAAACCTGTCAGGTCTTCAAGAGGACAGAAACAGGGTGTTTCTTGGGGTTCCTTAAACCTCTTTTGATTTCAACCAGGGCATCATTTTGCGCAGTTTGCGCCCCACCTGCTCGATGGTGGTATCGTGCTTGGCCTTGCGCTGGGCGTCGAACCATGTGCGCCCGGTTTCGTTCTCTTCGATCCATGCTTCGGCATAGGCCCCGCTCTGGATGTCGGCCAGCATTTTTTTCATAATGGCCCGTGTTTCGTCCGTGACGATTTTTGGACCGCCGGTATAATCGCCGTGTTCGGCCGTATCGCTGACGCTGTAGCGCATGTAGCTGAGGCCGCCCTGGTACATCAGGTCGACGATCAACTTCATTTCGTGTAGGCACTCAAAATAGGCAATTTCCGGCTGGTAGCCGGCCTCGACCAGGGTGTTGAAACCGGCCTCGATGAGGGCGCTGACACCGCCGCAGAGCACGGCCTGCTCGCCAAAGAGGTCGGTTTCGGTTTCTTCGGCAAAAGTCGTTTCGATGACGCCGGCGCGAGTGCAGCCGATGCCCCTGGCATAAGCCAGCGCCAGCGCCTTGGCCTGGCCGGTGGCATCCTGCTCGACCGCCAGCAGCCCGGGTGTGCCGGCGCCCTCGATATAGACTTCGCGGACGCGATGGCCGGGCGCTTTGGGCGCGATCATGCTGACATCAATATTTTGGGGAGGCGTGATCTGGCCAAAGCGGATGTTGAAGCCGTGGGCAAACATCAACATATT
>Ga0302046_10004780_pt1 | contig 12000 bp, 10 predicted proteins | sample RVTome_11_FD_200261 | JGI IMG/M metagenome (GOLD analysis project Ga0302046, IMG submission 200261) | Soil microbial communities from uranium-contaminated site in the Upper Colorado River Basin, Wyoming, United States - RVT147D111 (version 2) ... | reverse complement strand
ACATTGGTGCCCAGGCTGGCAAAATTCTCATTGATTTGCTGCCGGAAGCCATTGCCAATCGAGATCAAGGAAATCACGGCGCCGACGCCGATAATGATCCCCAGCATCGTCAGGATCGTGCGCAATTTATTGACTGTGAGACCGCGCAGGGCAATCATCACGCTTTCCCAGATTTGCATCGCCTACCCTCTAACCTCCTGAAGCGAAGCGGCCCAATCGCCAATTGCTTGCTGCGGCTCGGCTACCGGACTATCGGCCACAATCCGGCCATCGGCCAGACGCACAATACGCCGGGTGCAGTTGGCGATGTCAGGCTCGTGGGTGACAAAAATGATGGTGATCCCCTGCTCTTGATTGAGCCGCTGAAAGATGGTCATGATTTCGGCGCTTGATTTGGAATCGAGGTTGCCGGTTGGTTCATCGGCCATAATGATAGCCGGTTGGCTAATCAAGGCCCGGGCGATAGCCACCCGCTGCTGCTGGCCGCCCGACAGCTCGTTGGGTTTGTGGTGGAGCCGGTCACCCAGACCAACCCGGTCCAGGGCCTCAGCCGCATGTTTATAGCGCTGGCGGCGGCTCACCCCGCTGTAGATCAGCGGCAGTTCCACGTTGCTCAAGGCACTGGTGCGCGGCAGCAGATTGAAACTTTGGAACACAAAGCCGATCTTCTGGCCGCGAATCCGGGCCAACTCGTTGTCATCGAGCCGGGCGACCTCCACCCCGTCCAGATGATAGGTCCCGGACGTCGGTTGATCGAGGCAGCCCAGGATGTTCATCAAGGTTGATTTGCCGGACCCCGACGGCCCCATAATCGAGATGAGTTCGCCTCGCTGAATCTCCAGAGACACATCGCGCAGCGCCCGGACCTGGACCTCGCCCATCTGATAGGTTTTTATCAAATTTTTAGCCTGAATGACAGGTGTTTCGTTCATTATAATTGTTAATTGTTAAAGATTGGGTGTTGGGCCAAAACCCGGTTGATCTCTGATGATGACCTCGTCGCCTTCGTTGAGACCGGCCACGACTTCGGTGACCTGGCCGTTGCGCGAACCCAGTTCGATTTCGACCCGGGCTGGGCTGCCCTGCCCATCCATTTTTTCGACATAGACCGTGGGTTGGTCAGCCTCCCGGTCGATCTGGATGGCCCGATTGGGTACGACCAGGACCTGTTCGAGCCGCTCTGTTTCGACGGCGGCCGTGGCCGTCATACCGGTCAAGAGGCCGGGGTTTTCGCCGGCGGTATCGAGCCTGATGGTGACTTCATAGGTCACGATGGCGTTCCCTTCACTATCGGCCGGGCGGGGCGCGATATCGGTGACCTCGCCTTTGAACTCGGTCTCGGCAAAGGCATCGAGTTGGATGGTCGCCGGCTGGCCCGGCTTGATCCGGCCAATATCGATCTCATCGACCTCCATTTTGAGCAAATAGGTCGAGGTGTTGGCGATGACCAGGGCCGCATCACCGGCCTCGTCGAGCACACGCTCCCCCGGTTCGATATTCAACTCCAGCACCACGCCGTCCGTCGGAGCCACCAACACGGCCTGTTCCAGATCTCGATTCTTCTCTTCCAGAGTCAGCCTGGCCTTATCAATCCCGGCCTGGGTGGACGCGATCTCGGCGGCGCTCGGTTCCTGAAGCAGCTCGGCCAGACTGGCTTCGGCGCTGGCCAGGCTGGAGCGGGCCTCGGCGATTTCGGCGGCGGCCGGTTCGCGGATGGCGATGTTGTAATCGGCCACCGCCGTCTCGTAATTCAGGGTGGCTTCCTGGAGGGCGTCAGCCTGCGACATCGCGCCAACATCGCCCCGGTAAGCCACCTGATCGTAATCCCACTGGGCTTTCTTGAGCGCAATCTCAGTACGCTTCAAATCGGCCTCGGCCTTGGTGATCTCGTCCGCATCAGGGCCGTCCCGGAGTTCGGCCAGTTTGAGCCGGGCGCTGTCGACCTGGGCCTGGGCCGACGTGATTTGTTCGGCCATGACCGGCTCGAACAGTTTTTCCAATTCGGCTTCTTGCTGCACCAGGTCGATCCGGGCCCGTTTGATTTCGATTTCCAGGTCGGCATTGTCCAGGCGGGCCAAAATGGCGCCGGCCGAAACCCCCTGCCCCTGGGCGACCAGCACTTCGGCGATCACCCCGCCCGTGCGGAACTTCATTTCCACTTCGGATTGGGGCTCGATGCGGCCGGTCGCATCGACCGTTTCGATGATCGTTTCCCGCTCGATCCGCACGATTTCAACGGTCGGGTCTTCGGCCAGGCTGACGGGTTCAGCCGGCGGAGCGGTATATTGATAGCCGGCGATGCTGACGCCAACGACGACAATCAGGATCAATAGAATTGTAAAAACACGCTTCATAGGGTGGTACTCCTTGGAGAGGGGAAGCTGTTTCGGTCTCGAACGTTAGCCACCAAACGCGCCTCCAAAAATAAGGGAAGGCAGCACGGTAAGGCCCAACGTCAAGGCCGCGTAGAGCAAGGTCAACAGCAGCGATTTCCCCCGGCCCATCCGGGCAGCAACCGACAGGCCCACAACGACCAGCAGCAAATGCCACAACCAAACGATATCCAGCCGGCCCAATATCAAGTAAAGCGGGTTGCGCGCATCCTGCAATAGGTCACCCGTGGCCACCAAAAAGGATAAGCCGGGCTGGTCGATCATGCGCTGCATCATGAAAATATAGCCCGCCTGGGTTAAAAAGCCAATGGCGGCCGGGAGGCGGGTCCAGGTGCTCATAATGAAGAGCGGGCCAAACTCCAAATCATCACCCCCGGCGACGAGGGCCGTAAAATAGAGAAAGGCGGTTTGGGCGATCAAGCCAATGATCAAAGCAAGCGAGCCAAAGCCAATGCCGGTAGCCAGCATAACCGGCAGCGACATGGTGACCTCCATCCCGGCTCGAGCCGCCTCGGCCTGTTCGGCCGGCAGCGAAGCCAATTGGCGTTCGGCCTGCTCGCGGGCCAGTTCCAAACTATAGGGGGTTTGCACCGCCGTAAAGATGGCAAAAGCAATGATGATGAAAAGCAGCGGCGCCAACCAGCCGGTCCACTGTGGCCGGGCCAGAATGGATTTAAACGTGGCATTGGGCCGGTCGATGATGCCAAACAGAAGCTGCCAAAGCGGGCGTTGGTCATCATTTTGAACGGTTTCCATGGATGCTGTCATATATGTTTCCTCAGGAAAACCTGACAGGTTTCAAAAAACCTGTCAGGTTTGGTTCATTCCCCAAGTATAAGTGATACCGGCCAGGCTAACATCGGGCTTGAGGCGGATCAACCATGGGTCCACAGGTGGATTGCGCAGGCGTATTTTAACAATCCAAGATTAAGAGGTTATTATAGCGGGGTTAAGAAGTCGTAACAACCGTCATCGGCCTGGAGACCGACGCGCTACCCATCTTCAGGCTGATGAAAACGTCTGCGGTCGATGGTATACTGATATATGGGCGATACTCTGTATCCAGACTAGGCGGGAGCATTTCAGTTTTGGGGCGAAAAATCGAAAGGTAGCATCCTGAGTAGGCCAAACGGTGTAGACTCCATTTGGTCGCTGACCATGATCGATGTGCCCATGAGATCATTGAGACAACGAAGGCCGTATCGAAGGGTGCGGGCTTGCTTCGAATCGGGGCCTGAGCCGCACCCTTCGATACGCGCTCCACTCAACCCTGTGACAAGCTCAAAAGGCAACACCGCGCTACTCAGGATGCTACTTTAAGAACCTGCCCCAAAACTGAAATACACGCGATCAGGCTCTCGGTGTTGGGTAAACGGGAAAATTTGATATAATTACCCAAGGTTTCAATCAAGCGCCCTTCCTATTTCATTACTCCGGATTTGAGTTGATGAGAACGTCATGATCAAGGTCAGAAAAACATTGCCCCCCCTGGATCGGTTGCCACGCCCCTTGCGCGGGGTGGCGCTCTTTTTTGGCAAGCTTCAGTGGAAGTTGACCCTGGCCTATACCCTGTTTACGGTCATCACCATTCTCATCTTGGGGGCCATCGCTCTGGCCTTTGTCTGGTATACCACCTTTTTGTCAAATACGATGCCCAATCGGATTGCCGATGGTCTGCTCAGGGTCGGTCCGGCCTTGACGCCTTATCTGGAGCAGACCCCGCCCGATCAGGCCGGCTTACAAGCCTGGCTTCAAAAAGTGACCCTCGATAACGATCTCGTGATTTCCATTCCCAAAGACGATGCAGTTGATGAAACGGATACCGTGGCGGCTCAGTTTGGTCGATTTGCCACCGTCGCCATTGTGGATGCCCAGGGACAGATCCTGGCCGCTGTGTCCGGCGATGAAGCCGCTCCCGATGGACCGTTTCAAACCCAACTTTCACCAGAAGCGGCGGCCGGGTTTCAGGCCGCGCTTCAAGGCGAAACCGACCCGGCGCTACTGTCCGCTCGTGATGCCGACAACTACCTGGTCGCCACGGCCCCCATTTTGGGGCCTGAGGAGCAGGTCCTGGGAGCAATTTTTGTAAAAACAGCCCTGCCGTTCGAGCAAGGTGAATTCCTGCGAATCGTCTTACAGGGCACCATCTTGCCCGTGGCCGTGGTCATGCTTATCGCGGGTGTGATTGCCGGGGTTCTGTTTGGCTTCATGATCGCGCGCGGTCTGACCCGGCGCTTGCAAACCCTGGCCGAGGCGGCCGACGCCTGGAGTGAGGGCAATTTTGAAGTGCTGGCCAGGGATAGTTCCGGCGATGAATTGGGCACCCTGGCTCGCCAACTCAACCATATGGCCGTCCAGCTTCAAACCCTGTTCCAGACCAACCAGGAATTGGCCGCCCTGGAAGAGCGCAACCGGCTGGCCCGCGATCTGCACGACTCAGTCAAGCAGCAGGTGTTCGCCACGGTCATGCAGGTTGGCGCGGCCCAGGCGTCCCTCGATCACGATCCCGGAGCCGCCCGGACTCATCTGGCCGAAACCGAACGCCTGGTGCGGCAGGCCCAACAGGAATTGACAGTGCTGATTCAGGAACTCCGGCCCGCCGCGTTGGAGGGCAAGGGTTTGGCCACGGCCTTACGCGATTATGCTGTCGATTGGTCCCGGCAGAATAACATCGAGACCGGCGTCCGGGTCAGTGGGGAACGCGTCCTGCCGCTTCATTTGGAACAGGCTCTCTTCCGGGTGGCCCAGGAGGCGCTGGCTAACGTGGCTCGTCACAGTCGAGCCACCACCGCCGAGATCTATCTGAGTTGGGAAGGTGACGACGTTGTCTTGACCATTACCAACAACGGTCAAGGCTTTGACGTGGCGGCCATGGTCGGCAAAGGCGTGGGGCTGCGCAGCATGCGTGAACGGATGGAAGCGTTGGGCGGCCACCTGGCCGTTGACAGCCAACCCTCAGCCGGGACGCGGGTGACCGCACGCTTAGGCAGGGCCGCATGATAAAAATGCTACCAACAGGCATAAAGCAACATTTTATGGGACACGGATGAACACGGGTTGGTTATAAATTTAGATAAAAATCCGTGTTCATCCGTGTTCTATTCCAAGATGTTCAGAGTGTAACATTGTTACTCTCCTAAGCATATTTCGAAAAGACCAGGCAAATATGACCGAACCAATTACCGTTCTCATCGTCGATGATCATAAAGTGGTTCGCGAGGGAGTGCGGGCCTTTCTGGAAACACAGCCGGATATTACCGTGGTGGGTGAGGCTGAGTCGGGTGAAGCCGCAGTCGATTTGGTGGCCGAGCACGCGCCGGATGTGGTGTTGATGGACCTGGTGATGCCCGGCCTCGATGGGGTCGATGCCACCCGCCTGGTCAAGCAAGCCAGTCCCCGCACCCGGGTCATTGTGTTGACCTCATACCACCAGGATGAGCACATCTTTCCGGCCATCCGGGCCGGGGCGCTGTCATATCTGCTCAAGGATGTCGGCCCCGATGAGCTGGCCGATGCCGTCCGCAAGGCCGCCGCCGGTGATGCGGTGCTTCATCCGCGGGTGGCGGCGCGCGTAGTGCAGGAATTGCACGGCGCGCGGCCCGATGAGCCAAACCCCTTCACCGAACTCAGCGAGCGCGAATTGGACGTCTTGCGCGTCATCGCCGATGGGCTGAGCAACGCCGAAATCGCCGAACGCCTGGTCATCAGCGAAAAAACGGTCAAAAGCCACGTCAGCAACATCCTCAGCAAACTCCACCTGGCCGACCGGACCCAGGCTGCCGTTTATGCCTGGCGCGAAGGCGTCGTCCGGCGGAATGATGGTTGACATGATGGATCATTTCAAACGAATCTATACCCAACGAGCCGGTGATTATCACCGGATGATTACGCCGGAAGATGTCGAGGGCAACTTGCTGCCGGCCCTGGAAAGCATTGTGCCGCTGCGAGAGAAGCGCGTCCTCGACCTGGGTACGGGCACGGGCCGGCTCCCTTTGCTTTTGAATGACCGGGCTGGCCAATTGGTAGGGCTCGATCTGCACGGAGCCATGCTGCGGGAAAATAAAGCCCAACGGCATCAGGCCGGCGGTGGCTGGGGGCTGGCGCAGGGCGATATGCGGATGTTACCCTTTCCATCAGGCTGGGCCGAGGTCGTCACCGTCGGTTGGGCTATCGGGCATTTACGAAACTGGTTCGCGACTGAGTGGCAGCAGCAGATTGGTCGGGTGCTGCGCGAGATGCACCGGGTTGTGGCGGTGCCCGGCGCGTTGATCATCATCGAAACGTTGACGACCGGCAGCCTCAGCCCGGCTCCCCCCACCGAGGGCCTGGCCGAGTACTACGCCTGGCTGGAAGGCGAGTGGAGCTTTGTCCGGCAGGCGGTCCAAACGGATTATCAGTTTGCCAGCATCGATGAGGCCATCGCCCATACCGAGTTCTTCTTCGGCCCGGACATGGCGGCCAAAATCCGGGCGAACGGCTGGACTCGCGTACCGGAGTGGACGGGGGTGTGGGGGAAGGTAGTTTGAAGCAGACGGTAGCTGAAGTCGTTGAATAAATGCTGGACACTGGCGTTTTTTGAAAAAGTCAAAATTTTTGGGAATTGGACCCGGATTTCACGGATAAACACGGATTCTTTTGAAAAAATTTATTAAAATTCGTGTCCATCCGTGAGAATCCGGGTCCAATTCAAAATTTGCCAGACTCCAGCAAATAGTTAGCCCGCTTTAGTTCCTCAAGCAGCTTCCCTGCTTCAATCAAGTCAAGGGTGTCAACCCCCTCAGTGAACCAATTGTAGATTGCAGACAACATCTGAAAGGCTTCGGCGCTCTTTCCCTCTCTTTGCCACAACCGGCTCAGACTGACCGTGGCCCTTAACTCCAGTGATTTGGCCTGCTGCCCGCGGGCAACGTCAATGGCTTGCCGATAACAGACCTCGGCTGCGGCTTTATTGTCCTGCCGCAACAGCAGTTCCCCTTTGAGGCGAACCAGTTCTGCTTCCCAAAAGTGCTCAGCCGTTTCTGCCACCATCGCCATCGCTTCAGCCAATACGTCCAGACCTTCCTGTGGCTGCCCGGCTTTGGCGTACACCTCGGCCAGCAGGCCCATAAAATAGGATGATTCCCACCGGCCCTGGGTGCTCTGGAGTCGGGCCAGCCCCTGCTGAATTTGCTCCACGCCTTCCTGGACCTGTCCCTGTCCAACCAGGGCCCAGCCGTGATGACATTGTGCCTTGGCCAGCGGGTATTGAAAGTTCTGCGTCTCACACAGAGTACAGTTTTCCTGGGCCAAATCTTGGACGCTTGGCAATTCCCGACGAAATTGATGCAGGGTGGCGATCCAGACAAGGCCATAGGCCAGGCTGTAAAGGTGTGTTTCACCCGCAGTTCTGGCCAACCTGAGCGCGGCTTCGCTACTTGCCAGGGCTTGATCGGGATAGCCCAGTAACCACAAAACCCAGCCCTTAATGCAGAGGGCAGCCATGCCCGGCTCTTGTCCATACTGAAACGCTAAGGCGGGATGCTGCTGCGGGTCATAGCAGGCCAGAGCTTGCTCGAGATGAGCCAGGCTGGATTCCAACTCGCCTATAGCCAGCGTAGACAACCCTACGATGCGGTGACCCATCATACGCGGCCCACTGTCTGGCTGCTGCAAAGCCAGTGACAAAAATTGGTGCGCGGTTGCATTGGCCGCCTGGTGGTCGGCCCAGATAAAATGAGCAATCATTTTGCTATACAGCAGCGGAAAAACTCTACTGGCGTCGCCGATCTGTTCGGCCAGGGCCGCGGCCCGGTTGACGGCCTGGACCGTTTCCAGCGCGCCGTAGCCCTTTACGGCTAACAAGGGACCGCTCAAGGCCATTTGAAGTTCAAATTCTTGTTGGGCCCGGGCCGGGGTGTCCGGCAAGCTTTCGAGCAAGGCCAGGCCCCGCTCGAAGTGATGGATGGCTTCTTCATTGGCCGATTGCCACATGGCCAGTTGACCGGATTGCAGTAGATATTTGACCGCTTTTTCGGTAAACCCGGCCTCTTCAAAATGACGAGCCAACTGCACGGCAATTCGATTCGTCTCGTCTCCGTACAGGGCTTCCAGCGCCGCCCCCACTTCTTCGTGTAAGTAGGCTCGTTCTGTCTCATCCAGGCTGTGGTAAAGATAGTGTTGAAATAGTTGGTGCCGGAAACGGTACAGCGATAACCGCTGCCGGCCGAGCCGTTCCAGCGCCACGGCCGTGACCAGCCGGTGCTGCTTGTCCAGTTCATGGCTCAGTCGCTGCACCAAGCGCCGCTCACTGAAATTCTGCGCCCGGGCGATGACCTCGGCGGTGAAGAACTCCCCTTCCACGCTGGCAATGGTCAACACGGTCTGTAGCTCATTTTCCAGGCGGCTGATACGCTGCTCGATGACGCCCTCGACTTTGGCCGGTGTCGTTTGCCAATCGATCCGGGTGCCTTCAATCCAGTGGCCCTCATTATCCTGCTCTAAATCACCACGTTCCTGCATGTCGCGCAATAACTCAACCGTAAAAAGCGGGTGCCCACCGGTATGAGCGAAGAGCCCGTGTCGGAACGACTCCGGCAGCCGGTTGGGTTGGATATCCAGAAAGGCGTCCACAAAGTCGCGCCCATCGGTCACTCCGGCCAGATCGAGCCAGATGTCGCCGCGCTGCCGCTTCAACTCGCCCACGACATCCGCCAGCGGGTGTCGCTCCGAACCCCGATTTAGGGCCATCTCGTCCGGGCGATACGTACCAATGATGAGGATAGGGCTGTTGTCCATATGGCGGCTGAGGTGAAACAGGAGACTACTAGAGGAAGGGTCCACCCAGTGCAGGTCTTCGATAATTAGCAGCAAGGGCTGCCGGGCGGCAATGGTTTTCAGAACAGCGGTGTATTGGGTAAAAATGTGTTCTTGCTTTAATTCGGCGTGGCCGTTGGAGGTGACCCTGCTTAATCGGCTGTACCAGGTCGCCTCAGGCGGGGCGAAGGTGGCGGCCCGTGTTTGCAGCGCTTGACCCGGTACAAAGGTATCAAGCAGGTCAGGGGCTTGTTCAACCAGCGCCGGGATGGTGACAGACATCGCCTGCCATAGCCGGCCGGCCTGCTGCCGGGAGATGAGGCCGCCGGCCCAGCGGGCTTGGACATCGCCGGTAAGCAGGGTCAGGACTTCACGGAAAGGAAGGTAAGGGTCGCCAACGCCGGTATGGGCATTGCAGTAACCACTCGCCACCAGCAGGTCAGGGTTATCGGCTTGAGCGCGCCGGGCAAACTCCTGCACCAACATCGTTTTGCCCCGTCCGGCCCCACCAATGACAAAGATGATCTGGCCCGTTCCGGCCCGGACTAGCTCCAACATAGCCCCTAATCCCGCCAACACCTCCTCGCGGGCCACAAAGGGGCTATCTGCCGCGCTTGAGGAAATCTCTTGCGACTGCAAAAAGGGAGGTAAGGCCACGACCCCAAGCGGGGACGGCATGGCGGGGACAAATTTGCCACGGGCCAGCTGCAAAAAGCGCTCTCGGTCGGCTTCGCCGATGAGTAGATGATCGGCCAACAGTTCGGCCATTTGGAGCGAAGGCCGCCGGCCATCCTGCTCAATTTTCTTGATGGTAGCCGGAGAGCAGCCTATTTGCTGCGCGAGTTTGGCCTGGGTCAGGTCAAGTGCCTTGCGCCGTCGCTGCACCCAATACCCAAAGGAAACAAAATTTTCCCACTCTTCGCTCATAATTTGTATCCCTTAAGTGCCTCTTTGTCTCCCTTATTGTATCACAAAGGGAGACCAGCGGAAAGCGATAGTGTGGTTTAATAAAGTCATCAATTCTCTATTAAACAGCGGGATGCGGTCTGATGACCGCTCTAGCCCACGGCCTATATCGAAAGGAGATAAATCATGTTAGTCAATTCACCTATTATCAAGCGATGGTTCAAACGATTCTTGGTCGCTACAACGATCTTGGCGGTCGGATCGATCCTGGGCGTTCTTGCCATCACCCCTCCGCCGGTAGCAACCCAATCAGCCGTTGTTGTTACCGGAAATGGGGACAGCCTACAACGTGGAATTGAGGCCAATGCTGCCCGGTATACAGCCCTGGCCGAATATTATTCCGCCGAAGCCGACAATCTACAACGTACTTTTGATGCCGACACCGCCCGGTATACGGCCCTGGCCAAGTATTATGTCACCGAAGACGACGACCGCCAACGTGGCATTGATGCCAGCGCTGCCCGCTATACAGCCCTGGCCAAATATTACAGCGTTGCCAAAGCATATAGGAAAACCCGATAAATATCGGACAAATGTCATAGCAAGTAAATAGATCCAGTAATGTAGACGCTCTACATTGCTGGATATGAAAATCAAGATTAATTAAAAATTCACCCTTTATCAAATTGGAAACAAGGAGAAACAAATCATGGCTAAATTCATCAATGCTTTTACCTGGAAGCAACCCCTCAACGAAGAATTCGCTTCCCTTCGCCCCGCCCAGGCGGCAAAGGCTCGCGAATTGATGGGGCAAGGCATTATTCAGTACCTCTTCCTGGCAGCTGACAATTCAGGCGGCTGGGCAATCTACAACGGGGAATCGCGCGATGAGGTTCTGGACGTGATAAAGAAACTCCCGCTGTACAACTACATGATCAATAATGTGAATGAGCTTCAAAACGCTTTTTCAGGCGTAGATGCCGCAGGCCAGGCTACCAGAAGTTCATGAATGTGATCGCCCCCTGTCAAGTGACAGTGTAAGCGTAGACTCATATCGAACCACGGATTTCACAGGTTGTCCGGTTTTGTATCTTTTTGTGTAGTGGTCAAAGACATGTTGAACAAACCTCGTGCCAATGCTCTAGCGTTGGCACGCCGCCTGGGGACGCTCAACGTCTGCGAGCGGCTACAACGCAGAGCATTGTAGCCAGGTGCGGTGTTCAATATCTTGTTGACTACTACATTTTGTATCTTTTTGTTTGTGGAATCCGTGGTTGATTCAACACCTATCAACACTCAAGTAGGGGATTACAAAGGCACAAGCCGACTATCTAGACCCAAATTAGCTAACAACAACGGAGGACAAAAATGTTTCCTAAATTTACAGAATTCGTCGCTAACGAGCAGCCCAAATCCCGCTTAGAAGAAGCCGAACGAAATCGGCTGGCCAAGGCGTTTCAACCGCAAAAGATCGCGCTGAACATCAAGTCATCTCTGGTCATAAAAGTCATCAATTTCCTACTGAATCTTATTTAGGATATCCGGCCAACTCAACATCAGCCCACTAACTATTTTAGGAGAACGATATACCATCCACAGTTCAGGCCAACTACCCTCATATTAGCCAGCATTATGCGGGCACCCAACTAGTAGTTCGACAACGTTTTTTTGTCGGATAAATTCCCGTAAAATACCGGGGTTTGATCCGACAAACTTTTTCTGTCGAACTACTAGTGCCCCTCAGCCAAATTCGGGGCAGTGGCAGGTATGGTCGTTTATTGGATTTTGATGCAGATTTTCGCCCGCTCAACTCCCATTCCAGGTCGCGCTGGCTGAGCATAGCCACGGCCCGGCAGCAAACTCAATTACATGGGCTTCTGCTCCACCTCATACCTCACGTACTCATTCA
>Ga0302046_10004779_pt1 | contig 12000 bp, 12 predicted proteins | sample RVTome_11_FD_200261 | JGI IMG/M metagenome (GOLD analysis project Ga0302046, IMG submission 200261) | Soil microbial communities from uranium-contaminated site in the Upper Colorado River Basin, Wyoming, United States - RVT147D111 (version 2) ... | reverse complement strand
CCTCAAGTCGCCATCACCCCGTCCCTGCCTCCACCCGCTGACCCCTTCGTGGAGGAGTCGAAAAAAATCCGTTTTCTCGGGTTCGCCGAGGCGGACGGCAGGACGACGGCATTTGTCTCGTATGACGGCGAGGTGCTCGTCGTCTCACAGGCGGAGGTCTTCGGTGGCCTGTTTCGCATGCACGGGGTTGATGAGGACGCCCTGATCCTCAATTCTACGGATGGAACAAAAGAGGTCCGGCTGGAGATGCAATCATCCCCGGATAGCATTCCTTCACGTCGAAGACAGAGAGGGAAATAATTATGAGGCAACGACGGTCAGCGATGTTCGTCCTGATGGTGGGGACGGTCTTCCTCCTTGCCGCCTGTGCCGCAAGCACTCCCCCGCTTTCCAGGGGAGAGGAGTTGATGCAGGCGGGCAGCTACGACGAGGCGGTCAGGTTCTATATGGAGAGATTGAGCGCGACCCCCCAATCGATCGAAGCCCGGTTACGGCTCATCCAGGCCCTGCGCGCGGCGGCCAGGCAGCACGCCGAGCGGGGCATCGCACTCGAAAAGGAAGGCCGGCTCGATGCCGCCATCGTGGAGTACCGCCGCTCGTTGGACTATAACACCGAGGAGTCCTTGGCGAAGCAAGGGGTGGATCGGGTGACGGCCAAGAGGCGTGCTCAGGAACTCTTGCGCAGGGGAAAGAACCTTCTGGACAAGGGAGAGGTCAAAGAGGCGGTCCATTTGCTTTCTGACGCTACGAGGCTCGATCCTGAGAATTCCGAGGTTCGAGCGGCGTACGATGAGGCGGTCGAACAGTTAAAGCTGGCCGCCGAAGAGGCAACCCGTGCCAGCGAGTCGGCCGCATCCACAGAGGCCTTGAGCCTTCTTTCCAACAGGCCGGTCACCCTCCGCTTCAAGGAAACCGACATCAGCGAAGTGCTCGAGATCATCTCGAAGCTGGGCCAGATCAACCTCCTGGTGGATGACGGGGTCCGGGCAAAGAAAGTGACGAGCTACGTCAAGGACCTTCCTCTGAGGCAGGCCTTTGACCTCATCCTGAACACGAACAGCCTCTTTGCCAAGCAGGTCAACCACAACTCCCTCATTGTGATCCCGGACACCCCGGCCAAGCGCCGGCAGTATGACGAGCTTCAGGTCCGGAGCTTTTACCTCAGCAACACGGACGCCAAGCAGGCCGTCAACCTGCTCCGGACCATCTTGAATACCCGACAGGTGTACGTGGATGAGGGAATCAACGCGGTCGTCGTCCGGGACACCCCGGATAAGATCGCCTTGGCCGAAAGGCTGATTCGCCTCAATGACCGGGGGGGCGGCGAGGTGGAACTCGATCTGGAAATCGTCGAGGTGGACCGGATCAAGCTCAGGGACTTCGGGATCACCTTTACCGATCAGTACCAGGCAGCCTTCTTTACCGCGCCGATGGGCGCACCCCCTTCCGCCGGCTTTGTGACGGCGGCGGCGCTGGGTGGAGCGAGTCTCAGTGGAGACCTACTGTTTACCAACCCCGTGATCTTTCTGAACCTGATCAAGAGCGACGCCGAAGCGAAAATATTGGCCAACCCCACCCTGCGGGTGCTCGACCGGCAGAAGGCCACCATCGTGATCGCAGAGCGGCGGCCCTTTGCCGTCTCGACCATCTCGACAACCCCCGGAGGGGTCACCGACGGAGGATCGGTAGGCGCGCTCACGACCACGGAGACCCGGGTGGAGTTTCGGGACGTCGGCCTCACGCTGAACTTCACCCCCATCATTCACCTGAACGGCGAGGTCACCATCGAGGTCAGTTTCGAGATCTCGACCCTCGGCGAGCCGGTGGATGGCGACGCGCTGCTCTCCAGCGTCAACACGCGCAACCTGAACACCTTTGTCACGCTCAAGGACGGCGAGAGCCGGCTGCTGGGGGGCCTGATCCAGGACGAGCAGCGCAAGACCGTTCGGTACTCTCCGCTTCTCGGCGAGCTTCCCCTCATCGGCCCTCTCTTCCAGGGGACGCGGACGGAAAGGACGCAGCGGGATGTCGTCATTTCGATGGTTCTCCGCGTGGTGAAGCGGTTCGAGCCGCCGCACCCGGAGGTATCGACCTTTTGGGCGGGAACCGGCCTGAGCTTTGAGGGGGGGCCGCTGTCGGAAGCTCCTGTCTCCGCCCCGTTGCCTGCGCCGAGGCCGGCGCCTGCCCCGGTACGGCCCTCGCCACAGCGGTAACGTCATGACCGGCGCCACGTGAGTGAGCGTGCACTATGAGAATGTGGACACGCCAGAAGAGAAACGACACGCGAGGCTTCACCCTCGTGGAGCTTCTGATTACCGTGACAGTGCTGGGCGTGCTGGCCTCGGCAGCGATGCCGCTGGTCGAGGTGACGGTCAGGCGGACGAAGGAGCTGGAGCTGCGGCGAGCGCTCCGCGAAGTTCGCGAAGGGATCGATCGGTTCAAGCTGGAGTACGATAAAGCCAGGCAGAACGCCAAAGACGCGCAGGAGAGGTTCAAGACGCGTGTCAGCATCGATCGTTCCGGCTATCCCTTGACGCTCAAGGAGATGGTCGAGACCAAGGCCCTGCGTCGCATTCCGAAAGACCCCGTGAGCGAAGACGGCCGGTGGGTCACCCGCTCGTATTCGGACAGCCTCACGTCTACCCTGACCGACGGACGGGATGTGTACGACATACGCTCGGCAAGCACGGCGACCGCCCTGGACAGGAGCACGTATGATACCTGGTAGTATCAGAGTTCACGGTTCACAGTTCACGGTTCACCGACCAGGACTCAGGGCTCAGGGTTCAGAGTCTAGGGTTCAGGGTTCACGGTTCACGGTTCACGGTTCAGAGATCGGACCCCTTGAAAAGGATCGACACCTGAGATCTAAGCCAATATCTGTGAACTGTGAACTGTTAACTGTGAACCAAGGGGGGTTTACCTTTGTCGAGCTGATGATCGTGCTGATGGTCATCGGGATCCTCGTCACGCTGGCCCAGCCGAATTTCAGCACCTCGGTCTGGCGGGCCAGGGAAGCCACGTTGAAAGAGAATCTCTTCATTTTTCGAGACGTCATCAACCAGTATTATGCCGACAATGGCCAGTATCCGCCGACCCTCGAAGCCCTTGTGGAAATGCGATACCTGCGCAGGATTCCCAAGGATCCGATCACCGGGGTCGATGACACCTGGTTGATCGTCCCTGCCGTCGATGAGCTCGGGCAGGACCAGGGGATCTTCGATGTCAGGAGCGGCAGCGACATGCTGGCTCTGGATGGCACCTCGTACCAGGAGTGGTGAGACAGTTGAGGGTCGAGGGCTGAGGGTGGGGAGAATTTCGGATTTCGAATTGCGAATTTCGAATTTGTCCAATGCTGAGAGCTAAGGGTCGAGTGTTAAGAACTCTATGCCCTGAGCGCTTAGCCCTTGGCCCGAAATCGGACCTCGGACTGTGAACTGTGAGCCGTGAACTGTACTCTGTGACTGTCTGTGAACCGTGAACCATGAACCGTGAACTATCTCTTAATCAGAAGGGCGTAACCTACACCGGTCTTATGCTCGCCATCGTCTTGATCGGGATCGCCACGGCGGCGCTCACACCCATGTGGAGCACCATGGCCCAGCGTGAGAAGGAGGAGGAACTCCTTTTCCGGCTCCGGGAATTTCGGCAGGCGATTGCTGGGTACCGCCAGGACCACGGCCGCTACCCGGCCAGGCTCGAGGACCTCTTAGAGGACAAGACCCAGTTGCAGGCCCGCCGCTACCTCCGGCGAATCTACCCGGACCCGATGACGGGCAAGGCCGACTGGAAGCTGGAATTACTGGTGGACAAAACCGGCACGGTCTCAGGAATACAGGACCTGCACAGCCGCAGTGAGGCCGAGGGATTCCGCAACATCCTCCAAAAGGGCAGGCGCTACAGCGACTGGTGATCAAGTGCAACTCGTCTTGCTCTCACCAGGTACCCGTTCGAGTCTTTAGCGCAAAACAAGTGGACATTTCGACGCTGTTGCTGCGAGCCGCCGCCGACCGGGTGCAGAACGGTGTGAACTTTGAGCTTCCCCCGGCACAAATGAGGCACGTTCATTGCATGAAGTGTGTTGATTGTATGAGCCATCCTCATTCTATGCTTTGCAACATCTCAAGGGGATGTTTTAAAAGAATTCTCCTTATGAGTACCGGATGAGACGAATGCCTCGCACACTTCGGTCGGCGGCGCTTACCGTGGCGTTGTTCCTTTGCCTTGGCCTTGCGTCGGCGGCGCAAGCGCAGGTCTCCTTCACGGCGGCTCCCCTCGTCGCCACCGGGGATACACCTGTCTCTGTTGCCCTCGGCGATTTGAACGGGGGCGGGAACCTCGATCTCGTCGTCGTCAACAATGCCGCCGACACCGTCTCCATCCTCCTCGGCAATGGGGATGGGACGTTCACGGCGGCCGTCCCCGCTACCGTCGCCACCGGTTTTACCCCCGTCTTCATCGCCCTCGGGGACCTGGACGGGGATGGGAATCTCGACCTCGTCGTCGCGAACAGGTTGTCCGCCGGCCCCCCCACTGTCTCGGTACTCCTCGGGAATGGGAATGGCACCTTCGAGCCAAAAACCGATTTCACCACCGGGAATATCCCTGTTTCCGTCGCTCTCGGCGATCTGGATGGAGACGGAGATCTCGATATCGCCGTCGCCAATGAGGCCGATAACACCGTCTCGATCCTTCTCAACACGCCTGCTGCGGCCCCGCCGGCACCCGGCGGCGGTGGTGGCGGTGGCTGCTTCATCGCCACGGCGGCGTTCGGGTCGGCCTTGGCCCCCCAGGTGCAGCTACTCCGGGACTTTCGGGACCGGTTCTTGCTGCCGCATACAGCAGGAAGCATGTTCGTCGAACTTTACTATGCGCTGAGCCCCCCGCTAGCTGAAGTCATTGCTGGCTCCGAAACCTTGCGCGCCATTGTACGGGTGGGGCTGCTTCCAATCATCGGGTGGGCCGCCATCCTCCTGTGGTCCCCGACTCTCGGTTTGGGAATCCTAGTTATGGCTCTCGGTTTCGGGGGCTGGTTGGCCCTCTGGATGGCTCAACAGAGCCGGTGGGCGGGTGCCCGGCGTAGAGTCCCGCGTGCCGGCAAAGTCACGCGATCATATCGGACGACGCTAGGGCGACGGCCTGCCCTTTGGGGCTGCGTCATATTCGTCTTGTCAGCAGCGACCATCGTGGAGGCGAGCCCAGGAAGGGAGATAGGCGCCCCAGTAAAGTTGGTGGCCGATGTACGCCTTCCCGCTGTGAGTCGATTTGCGCTTATCCAAGATCATAAGAGCGGCCACGTGGCTCTCTACACAGCTCAAGAATCCATCCATATAGGGGAAAATCCCCTGCCCATCGGCAAGATTGCGGCAATGGATCATGAAGTCCTCGTCCTGGCCTTTCCGGGCGGGCAGACGATAGAAATCCCCCAGGGCGGGAGGCTGCCAGGACCGGGACGGTTGGTCTTCATCCGCAGTGCCCTGATCGATACCCTCCGCTATCAGATTCGCTTCGGAGCAGCGGCCACCCCGAGTAGCCGATTTTCCGTGGTCGACGTCCTGGGCCGGCGTGCCATCCTCCAGCGAGACGCAATCCCGGGTGAGGGGAAGGCAACTACCAGTCATCCACCACATTCTAGACCACAACGTCCATTGGCAGCCTCCATGAAGTCTTCTTCCGTGTCCGAGAGGGGTGCCCTGGCCCAACTCGTGGACCGCATCCCTTTCGATGAGGTCGCTCCAGATACGTGGGAGATTCCCGGGACGGACGTCAAGCAGCTCGGCAATCATTTGGGACCGCTTTTCACCGACGCTTTCCGCTCGGCGGCGTTCATCGTTGACACAGGGTGGGGCGTCGGTCTCAGGGTAAACACGGCCCTGGGAATGGGTACCCTTGATCGGCGGGGATTTCTGATCGAGTATGCGAAACTGGCCAACCGGACCGGTCTCGAGGTCGGGGACCGGATCCTTTCCGTAAACAACCAGCCGGTGAACTCGGCAGGAGGGCTGGTCAGCTTGTACCGGAAGCTTCAGTCCGACCCCAACCTCTCCGAAGTCAAGGTGGTCATCACACGCAACAACCAACCCCGCACCCTGACGTACCGCATTCGGTAATTCCGCTCCCAGAGCCCCACGGACCACGGAAGGACAGAAATCACTCACGCACCGGACTCCCGTACCATCCCCGGCACGTCTCGTCACTGCCGTGTAACCATTCGGCTATCCTTGTTTTGACAGGGAAAGAAAGATAGACTACCGAGTCTATGTGGGGAATCAATGGACGAAACTCATTGGCGGGGGATAGCCGGATGATACGGACCATCGAGATCATGGTGGCCACAAAAGGCCACTGCGACGTTCACGACCTGACCGATTCCGTCCATGATGCGATCCGAAAAAGCGGTCTCCGTGAAGGGCAGGTGCTGGTTTTCATCCCGGGCTCAACCGCGGGCGTGACGACGGTCGAGTTCGAACCGGGAGTCATTCGGGATCTTCGCGAGTTTTTCGATGCAATTATCCCGGAGCGCCGGGATTATCATCATCATGCCACGTGGGGCGATGACAACGGCGCCAGCCACCTCCGGGCCGCTCTTCTCAAGCCCGCCCTACCGATCCCTTTCAAGGAGAGCAAACCACTGCTCGGCACGTGGCAGCAACTCGTCCTCGTCGATTTCGACACACGGCCTCGGCGCCGGAGGGTGATCTTTCAACTGAACGGCGATGCGTAAACATATCCCCCGCAAGCCCCGAGGATGTCAAGGGTCACGGAGGATCATTTCGAATAGAAAAAGGTCAGGAGGGACTCGCGAAGAACTTTCGCCGCCAGCGTGGACGTAATCCCGGCGGGATCGAACGGGGGACAGACCTCGACCAAGTCCATGCCCACCACACCGAGGCCGCCCATCCGGCGCAGCACCTCAAAGAGATCGCCGCTGCTCCACCCGCCGGGTTCCGGCGTGCTGACCCCCGGCGCAAAAGCCGGGTCTACGACATCGATGTCGATCGTCAGATATACCGGCTTTCCCGCGAGGATTTCCAGGGCCCGGTCCACCTCTGCAGGCGGGCCCGGGAAAAGGACGGTCCGATCTCGGGCAAATGCCATTTCGTCCGCGGTGGCAGAACGAATCCCCATCTGCACAACATGTCCCGGTTCCAAAAGTTCCGCCACACGCCGCATGACGGTCGCATGGGTGAGCGGCTCCCCTCCGTAGGTATCCGCCAGGTCCGCATGGGCATCCAATTGTAGGACTACCAGATCTGGATACTTCACGAGAGCGGCCTTCACGAGGGGCAAAGTGATCAGGTGTTCCCCCCCCAATGCCACAAAGGGCATCCGCTTTTCAAAGGCCGCCGCTCCCTCTTTTTCGATTCTCGCCAGACTCGCATCACGATTTCCCGGAGGCAACTCGACGTCTCCCTGATCAATTACCTTGACCCGGCGAACATCCCTCTCCAGGGCCATGCTGTAATCTTCGAGCACCTCCCCAGCCAGCCGGATCTGCGGGGGGGCAAATCGCATGCCGCTGCGAAACGAAGAAGTCAGGTCCAGAGGAGCACCGAAGATGACGACCCCAGGGCTTCCTGCGCGCATCATGCCGTCGCGGTGAGGTATTCCCGGATGTCACGGGGAAGAACAAAGGCAGCCCGGTGGATCTCGGGGGAGTAATAGCGGGTTTCCAGCTTTTCCGCCCGGCCCTCGTCGAACTTGAGCGGCTCGTTCCCCTTCGAGCCGAGCACGAAACTCCAGAGCCCGCTGGGATAGGTCGGGACGGCCGCGGTGTATGGGAGCGCCGCAGGGAAGAGGGAACGGGCGATATCGAGCACCTCGCGAATCAGATCCCGATCGAGGTAGGGGGACTTGGATTGGGCGACGAACACGCCGTCGGCGGTCAAGGCGTTGTACACCGCCCGGTAAAATTCCGGCTGGAACAGCTTCACCGCCGGACCGACCGGATCGGTCGAATCGACGATGATCACATCATAGGCCCCAGGCCTCGCCCGGACATGCTCTGCGCCGTCCGCAATCATCACCTCGACCCGCGGATCGTCCAGGGCCCGGCTCAGACCGGGAAAGAACCGGCGGGCGGCAGCCACCACCCGTTCGTCAATCTCAGCCAGGAGCACGTGTTTGACGTCAGGGTGTTTCAGAATCTCCCGAACCGCCCCCCCATCGCCACCCCCGATCACGAGAACCTCGCGGGGTTGACGATGAACGGTCAGTGGCACATGGGTGATCATCTCGTGATAGATGAACTCATCAATTTCGGTGGTCTGGACCGTTCCATCGAGGACCAACATCCGCCCGTACTGATAGGTGTCCAGAACGGCCAGATGCTGGAAGGCTGTCTGTTCCACAAAGAGACTCTCTCGCACCCGAAGGGTAATTCCGAGGTGCGCGGTTTGCCGCTCGGTGAACCAGAATTCCATAACACAGTCCTCAGTCCGAGGTCCAACGTCCGATTTCGCCAAGGGCGAAGAAGTCGATTTCCTTCAAGGTCAGCGCTACGAGGCTTGCGTCGGCCGGGATCCCGCCGCCGAGGCCAACGGGTGGCGCCGGGCCGGGCGCCCAGCCGACCGCAGGAGAATTTCGCCACCTCCTGTTCCATTCCGAATCATGAGCGTTAATTCTCCGAGGACGGCTGGGCTGCCAGGCGACAGGACCCGTTGGCCATACCATAGCGGCGGCGGCCCGCACAATCGACCCTCAACTCTCCACTCTCAACCACGAACTATGAACCCTGAACCGAGATTTAATACCAGAGCACAGCGGCCGCCACAACCGACCCGAGCCTTTTCACCTGAAAATCCACTCCCCGGATCCTGATCTCGTGCAGCTTCATCTGACGCCGCTGAAACCCCGTCTCCAGCATCCTGGAGACCTCAGATTCGGCATGCTCGCGCGTGCCCGTGCCTGCAAATTCCATGATGACGCCAAAACTATCCTGTGAAAGGCCGACACCGACCGCCGCCGCAATGTGCTCGCCCGGAACTTCGGACGTCCAGGTGCAATAGGCTGTGGGCACCAGCGAGCCTGGAAGAATATCGAGGGCCTCTACAAACTTCACACCAGGAGGTAAGATGCTACTCACCTTCAGAAGGTTCACGTTGCCGATTCCTGCCGCCAGCAATGCATTATCAAAGGCGTTCATCGGCGTGGGGCCTTCAGCCGCCCCGACGGCCAACGTGTAGGTCACCGGCGTGATCAGCATCGTTGTTTCCCCCCGTCTCCATCGCAAGCCGCACGATAACCGGGCGATGTATAACAGAAATGACCATTTCCCGCAAGCGGAATTTGCGGCGCGCTTGCATCCAGATGTCCCGGGAAAGTAGAATGGGCCGGATATGAATATTATGAATATGAAGTGATCGGAGGGACCGTGACCTTACATAATGCCGTGTGGGTTTGGGGCGGCACTGTTATGCTCGCCGTTTTCGGCCTCGCCTTCCTCTTCTTGATCCACGGCCAGGCAAGGGTCGCCCTTTGGCTCTTCTTCGCAGGGAATGTCCTCGGTGTCCTCGTCTGGTTCCTTGCCTCGAGTTTCCGCCGGGCCTACCCTCCCGAGGAGGAGGAAGAGGACCGTGGTCCCTCTCTTTCGGAACGGTTAAACGAAGAAGAGTGATGCTCGTCAGGAACCTGTTCATGATTTCTCGCGACTCGATTCGTCCATCTCTCGAAGGAGCCGATGGATCTCCTCTTCCGGCACTCGCAGAAACGACTCCACCCGGACCGCGCCGACCTCGCCCGCGCGCAGGAGATCCAGGAAGTCACCCATGGGAATCCCGATTTCTGCCGCCAGGTCCTCCGGCCGGTGGAACTCCTGATCGAGCGTGCGCGGCAGACCGGGACGTGTTGCGCTCCGCCGGAGAAGGGTCAATATCTCGGCCTGCCGGGCGTGGCGCTCCCCATCCGGCATTATCACCAGACGAAACAGGGCGCTTTCCCGATGGAGCTGATGCAAATATTCGACATCGAGCTGCAAACGCGCCGCCAGGTCCTCGAGGGCGATGAACTGCGGCTCTTCCCCCACGGTTGTGTTCGCCTGCAGTTTTTTCTGAAGCCACTGTCGCAAGCGATCCCGCTCGGCGTTCATCGTTTGTCCTCACGCCATTGGCTTTCGTTCATTCCGCCGACGTATTATACTCAAAAGATCCGGCCGGAGAAACCATCCATCCGGGAAATCGTTCAGACGACGACGGAAGTCTCGCGTGCCACCTGACCCGAAGGGGCTTCCGAACCGGGGGAGCCCCTCGAACACATCTCAATGAGGTCCTGTACCCGTCATGACGGTGTATGCGTGCGGAGGAAGCCGGAGGCAGATAGCGGGAGCGCAGGCAGAAGTCTACTTTTTAGAGCGCGGCGCTGTGGGCCCTTCTTCGAGCTTGGCGGACATCTTCCGGACCAACTCCTTGTAAGAGCTCTCGCTGATCACCTTGTTGAACTCGGCCCGGTATATGTGGGAAAGTCTCACCCCGTCGATACTCAGGTCGCATATTTTCCAGGACCCGTTATCCGGAAGCAGAAAATAATCGACTGGAACATCACCATCGTCGACTTTAACGAGGGCACGAACAACGACCTGGTCGCCTTCCATCCGCTCACCGATGTAGCGTTGCTCCGATCCTGCATGGGAGGAGAGCTTCCACAAATGGGACCGTTCCAGGAGACTGCGGAACAGGGAGACGAATTCTGTCCGTTCCCGGTTCGAGAGGCCCCTCCAGTGCTGATCGAGCGCAAGTCGTGCCATCTCATGAAAACTAAAGCGTTTTCCGAAAATTCGGGAGACTTCATTCATCTGCCGGTGCGTCAGGTCAGCCCCGGAATTTCGCGTAGCCAGAGTACGTGTCACCTCGACGACGGTGCCCTGAACCCAGTCACTGGCCGAGCCGGCCACGGCGACGCCGGGCAGAACAACGGAAGAAACGAGGATGGCCAGGATGAATGCTAACCTGTTGAGTTTCAAGGATGTTGCTTTCATTGCCCCTAAGAACACATGCAATGAGTCGGAGAAGAACGAGGTGACGGACAATACGATTTTGCAACCCGCATGCCAGCCCAAAGAGACCGCAACAGACACCTATCCCCCGCAGGCCGATGGCATCGTTCCGGGCAAATGGGAGAGCGGGGTTCCGGAAAGAAGGACCCGTCTGAATCCACCCCGGGGAGGATGCATCCGGTGGAGCCCAACGGGGGGTCTCGGATCAGGATGTCATACCGAGCACGGGCCCTTGTGACACAACGAACAATGCACCGGTTCCTGGAACAGGGGGTTTCCGGGTGGTGCAGGGCACATTCCTCCAAATCGGCCCCTCGATCCCTCGATCTTCGTTCGACTGAGGCTCACGACCGAAGTGCTCGGGACGGACTTCGGGGAGCTCGGTCGAGCCGTGAGGCTCTCGAACCGTCTTCCTCGGGGTGGACTTTGGCGAGCCCTCGGCCTGAGCGGTTCGGCTGAGATCACCGTCGAAGCCTTGTCGATGAGTCGAACCACGTATCACGTTGGAACGGCACTAGCACGGGAGGGACTTGCCATCCCTGCGGCAGCTAATGCCGTGTTCGGCCAGGGCCTGATTGAGCGAGGTGTCGAGCTCGGCAAAGATTTCGGCCATGGACTGCGGTGCGGGGCCCGCCGTGGGCGCTTTCCGGTTCACCAGGGTCCACTGGGCCTCGCGCAGGGTCGCCCGGGCCTGGTCGGGAGTGAGCACGCCCGCGTCCACCCATCCGGCGAGCCGGCGCTTCACCGCCAGCAGCCATTCATGGTTGAGGGAAACCGGGGTGCCCATCACCGCCTCCCACGTATGGCGGAAATCCTCCTCGGCGCGGGCCATCCGGTCCTCGGCGGACATGCCGCAGGGGAAACGCCCCGGGACATACTCCTCCAACATGCCCCCGCCCTTTTGCACATAATCCTCAGGGAGGCGCACTCCACGCCTGAGACATATATCGGCGGTCTCCCGGCGCCGGGCCACCTGGCGCTCAGCAAGGGAGCGCCGGAACTCGGCCCGC
>Ga0302046_10004778_pt1 | contig 12005 bp, 9 predicted proteins | sample RVTome_11_FD_200261 | JGI IMG/M metagenome (GOLD analysis project Ga0302046, IMG submission 200261) | Soil microbial communities from uranium-contaminated site in the Upper Colorado River Basin, Wyoming, United States - RVT147D111 (version 2) ... | reverse complement strand
TGCCAGCTACGGGGCGGAGGGGGTGAGCCGGGCGACGACCGAAGCCGTGGTGCTCTCTTCGGTGTTGATCCTGATATGGGATTATTTTATCGGCTCGGTCCTCTTATAGGAGCCTATCGGGTAAGGGCGCATGGTTACGATCCACAATTTACACAAGTCCTTCGACGGGCAACACGTGCTTCGCGGGGTGAACCTCGAGGTGGCCCGGGGGGAGATTGTCGTCGTCATCGGCCGCAGTGGCGAGGGCAAGAGTGTCCTCCTGAAGCACCTGATGGGCCTTCTCAAGCCGGATGAAGGGGGGGTGCTGATCGACGGCCAGGATATTACACGACTCCATGGGGAGGCCCTCGATCGCGTCAGGGAGCGTGCGGGTGTGGTCTTTCAGGGAGGGGCACTCTTTGACTCGTTGACCGTGTTTGAGAACGTCGCCTTCCCGTTGCGGGAGAAAACCCGGCTTTCAGAGGAGGCCATCCGGGAGAAGAGCCTGTCCCTCTTGAAGCAGGTGGGCCTGGTGGACATGGGTCACAAGTATCCCGCCGAGGTGAGCGGGGGGATGAAAAAGCGGGTTGCCCTTGCGCGGGCCCTGACGATGGATCCGGAGATCGTGCTCTTCGATGAACCGACGACCGGTCTCGATCCGATCATGGTCAATGCGATTCACCGGCTGATCCTCGACCTGCATCGCCGCATCGGCTTTACGGCCATCATGATCAGTCACGAGATCCCGGAGATCTTCGGGATCGCCGACCGGGTGGCCATGTTGCATAAGGGGGTGGTGGTCGAGGAAGGGCCCCCGGAGATGATACAATCCTCTGCCAATCCGGTCGTCCGCCAGTTTATCAGCGGCGATCCTGAGGGTCCGATCAGGCCGGACTGATGGGAGTGTAGGATGAGACGAGTAGATCACGAGGTGGTCGTTGGCGTTTTCCTGCTGATTGGCATCCTGGCGCTGGGATACATCTCGATTCGGCTGGGCAGAATGGAGGTCTTCGGCTTGGGGGGCTACGTGGTGGAGGCGTATTTCCCGAGCGTCGGCGGCTTAAAGCAGGGGGCCAGTGTCGAGATCGCCGGGGTGGCGGTCGGTCGGGTCCAGCAGATTGAATTGGACAAGGCCACGTACCGGGCGCGAGTCACGATGCTGATCAACAAGGGTGTTGAGCTGCAGGAGGACACCATCGCGTCGGTCAAGACGAAAGGGCTCATCGGTGAAAAGTATGTCCGGCTCAGTCCGGGGGCCGCAGATGAAATCATTCCCGCCGGGGGCAGAATTCGCGAGGTGGAGCCCCCCGTTGACCTTGAAGAACTGATCGGCTCGGTTATCTTTGGAAAGTTCTAGGAATCAATAAACTGTTGTGCCACAAAGGAGGGGTACCATGACGACGTATATTATCATGTCTGGTGTCTGCCTTTTCCTGCTCCTACTGGCACCCGTCCCGGCAGCTGCGCAGGGCAAGCCCCCCGGTGAGGGACACGGGAGGCTGGTCGTCAGCCTCGACGAGGCGATCAGTCGCACGCTGTCCGTGAGTAATAGGCTTAAAGAGTCTCGCGCCGGCGTGGACTTGAGCCTCAGCAAGAGGGGACAGGCCGATGCGGCCCGGTGGGCGCAGGTCGATGCCACGCTTGTGGGGGGCCCGTCTCCCAAGAACGAGCTGATCAGCAACACGGGCATCATCGAGTCCAAGACGACGACGAGTGATATCAAGGTCAACGGAGTCTTTGGCCGGGCGATGATCGCGGTCGTCCAACCCCTGTACACATTTAACAAGATCGGCTCCTTCCGGGAGGCGGCCACCCGGGGCGTGCGGGTGAGCCAGGCGGCCGTGGGCCAGCAGGCATCCGAGATTGTCTTACAGGTCAAGGAGGCGTATTATGGAGCGTTACTGGCCCGTGACATACGCGAGTTCGTCAAGGGCCTCCTGGACGAAGTCGAGCGGGCCCTGCGAACGACGGAGCGGCGGGTCGAAGAAGGGTCACCCGCAGCAACCCTGGGGGATGTATACCAGTTGCGCTCTTTCGTGGCGCGGCTCCGGAAGGGGATTGCCGACGCCGACGAGGGGTACAGGATCGCCATGGACGGGCTGCGCACGTTGATGCAGGTCGGGCCGGAGGTGCAGTTTGAGCTGGCGGATACGCGACTGACCCCCGCCGACGTCACCCTCAGACGCGTCGAGGACTACGAGCAAACCGCGGATGAGATCCGCCCCGAGTTCGTGCAGCTCCGGGAGGGGATCAAGGCCCGGGAAGCCCTGGTGGATGCCGCGGTTGCCGATCGGTATCCGGTCATTTTCGCCGCGGCCCTGGCGGATGTGGCCGGGGCGACCAACCGTGATCGGAGTCGCGTCCCGATCATTACCGATCCGTTGATGCACACCCAGGGCGGGGTGTTCCTCGGCCTGAATTGGCACTTTGATTTCGGTATCACGGAAGGAAAGATTGACGAGGCGAGGGCGGAATACATGCAACTGATCCACAAAAAGGATTTTGCCACCCTGGGGATCCCCTTCCAGGTGCGGAAAGCATACGAGGAGGCCCGAACGGCCACTGAGAACATCGATCACACCACGGTTGCCTACCGGGATGCCCGAAGGTGGCTGGTGACCGCCGTGGCGAATCTCGACCTCGGAATCGGCGAAGTGGTCCAGCTCACACAGGCGTTCATTATGTATGTCGAGTTCCGGGTCGAAAACTTCAGGGCGATCCACGCTCAGCGCATGGCCCTGGCCCAATTGGATTTTGCCACCGGTGAGGCGGTGAAGAACTTCATGGTGCAATAGGCCTTGCGGGCGGGGTGATCAGGCGCGCGTCAGCTCATCGGGAGAAGAGTGAAGATGGGGAAGGTGCTCGGGAAGGCTTTGATCCTCTATGGGATGAGCGTCCTGGTCTTTATTTCGGTCTCCTTCGCCCAAGACGGGCCGACCGCACAGGTGAAGGCCACGGTTGACCGGGTCCTCGACATCTTGAAGGACCCGGCCCTCAAGGGTCCGAAGAACGAGGCGGCCCGCGCGAAACTACTGCAAGAGGCCATATTTGCCCGGTTCGACTTTCCGGAGATGGCGAAGCGCTCCCTCGGCCCGCACTGGCGCCAGCGGTCTGCCCGGGAGCGACAAGAGTTCGTGGACATCTTTGCCGATCTCCTGGAGCGATCGTACCGCCAGACAATCGAACGGTATACGGATCAAGAAATCATCTACACCCAGGAAGAGATCAACGACAAGTACGGGGTCGTGGGCACCGCAATCGCCGACAAGCGGGAGAAGCTGGAAATTCCCATTGAATACAGGGTGATTCGCCACACCGACCAGTGGAAGGTGTACGATGTGGTCATCGACGGCATCAGCCTCATCGGCAACTATCGAAGCCAGTTTAACAGCATCATCCAAAAGGGCTCGTATGAGGAGCTCGTGCAGAAGATGCGCATCAAGCAGGAAACGAACCTCGCGGAGGAGAGCACCGCGTCCACGCGACAACAGTAGCCGGAGTCCTGCGGAGGAACATTACCGGTTATGTCCAGGCGTTGGTCTCGTGTCATTCTCAGATCGCCCCGTCTCGTCCTGCTCCTGACGAGCCTGATCGCGCTCGTGTCTCTGCTGGTCGCGGCAGCCCGGATGGAGATTCGTCCAAGCCGGGCGGAGCTGGTCTTCACCGGTGAGCGGCTCGCCCAGCTGAAACACGCCTTCAAGCAGGAGTTTCCGGACCGGGATGGCGTCGTGGTGGTCGTGGAGGCCACGAATCTGCCCCGGGCAAAGCAGTTCGTCTCTGCACTTGCCGCGCGACTCCACGCGGACCACGAGCACATCGCGGAGGTGTTTTATCGGGTCGATGCGGCTCCCTTTGAGACCCACTCCCTCCAATACCTGAGTCTGGACGAATTGGAGGAGCTGCGCGAGAAGATCGAGAGCCACCGGGAGCTGATCCAAGACATCACCGCCGCTCCCGGGCTCAACACCCTGTTTGCCGGCGTCAACCGGCAAATGGGTGAGGCCCTCGTCGGGCATTTCTTTACCGGCTTTCTGGACGAGGAAGAGCCGGGTGAAGTGGACCTGGGATTCCTCAACACGGTGCTCCGGCAGATGCGTGACTGGTTGGATGGCGCCCGATCCTTCGCATCGCCGTGGGGCGAATGGTTGGGAACCGGCAAGGAACCGGTGGCTGATGGGTACCTGCTCACCGAAGGCAAGGGGTATCTGGTCCTCCTCGTCACGACACGGCAGACCGGCGGGCCGAGCCTCGTTCCAAGACAGGGGTCGATCGAGCGGGTTCGAGCAGCCGTTACCCAGCTGCGAGAAGAATACCCGGGCATCGAGGCCGGTGTGACCGGGTCCGACGCGCTGGCATCCGACGAGATGGTGACCGCGAGACGGGATGCCACTGAGGCGACGATCATCGCCATCGTGGGGGTGACCGCGCTGTTTATTCTCTTCTGGAAGAATGTCTTGACCCCCCTGTGGGCCCTGCTCAGCCTGGCCGTGGGGGTCTGCTGGACCTTGGGTTTCATTGCGCTCACCGTCGGCTCCCTCAATATCCTGAGCGCCATGTTCGTCCCGATCCTCATCGGCCTGGGCATCGACTATAACGTGCATCTCCTGGAACGCTTCACCGAAGAGCGGGCGGCGGGTCACGATCCTGGCGAGGCGTTGGAAATCACCTTTCGGAAGGCAGGGGTGACCACCGCCACGGGGGCCATGACGACGGTGGTTGCCTTCTACAGCTTGCTCCTCACCGATTTCAAAGGCTTGGTGGAGTTGGGCTTTGTCACCGGCAGTGGACTGCTCCTCTGTCTCGGGGCGGCCTTCACGGTCCTCCCCGCGCTCCTGGTCGTGCAGGAGAGGCAGGCGGAGGCGTGGACCGTGACGCGCTCGACAAACTTTTTGAGCGTGTTCGAACGGGCGAGTCATCATCCGCGCGCGGTGCTAGCCGGGGCCGCCCTGCTGGTGGCGATCTCGCTTCCGGCCCTCGCCAGGATTCAGCTCGAATTCAACCTCTTGGAGCTTCAGGCGCATGGAACGGAATCGGTGGATTGGGAGATGCGACTCCTGGATGAAGGTGGCACGTCCACGTGGTTTGGGATCGTCCTCGCCCGGTCCCCGGAGGAGGTGAAGGCCAAGACGGCCAGGCTCGAGGCCCTTCCGTCGGTCGATCAGGTCCAGTCCATCTTCTCGTTCCTTCCGAAGAAGCCAGCGGAGAAACTGGCTGCCATTCAGGCGCTCCGGGCTCCACTGGGGAAACTGCCAACCACTTTCGGCCGGTTGAAACAAGTGAACATCGAAGCACTCCGGACGACCTTGGAGCGGGTGCGATTCAAGCTCGGGGATACAGGACGCTTTTCGTCGACGACAAACGAGGAGCTGGAAGAAGCCCGGGCACTCGTGGACGCGGTGAAGACTCGGCTGGCGGCCCATCACCCTGCTGAAACAGGAGATCTTCTGGCGTACCAGGCGGCGCTCTTTGGTGACTTCGAGCGCAAGATGAGCGTGCTTCGCGCAAATCTCCAGTCGAGACCGATGACGCTGGCACAGATACCGCGGGAGCTCGCGGGTCGATTCATCGGGAAAGAGGGGACCTATCTGCTCAAGGTGTATCCCCGGGGAAATATCTGGGGACGGGAAGGCGTCCAAGAGTTCGTGAGCGAGGTCCGGTCTGTGGACCCGGACGCCATCGGCGATCCGATCACCGCGTGGGAACACGGCACGAGCATGGAGCGCGGGTACCTGCGCGGGGGGCTGTACGCCGCGATCGCGATGGCGGTGGTCATTTTCTGGTCCTTCGGGAGCCTGACACAGTTGTTCTTGGCCGTGCTTCCCCTCGCCGTCGGAGGGGCCTGGACTCTCGGGCTCATGGACCTTTTCGACATCAACTTCAATCTGGCGAATCTCATTATCCTCCCTCTTATCGTGGGGTATGGGATCATGAACGGTCTTCACATCGTCAAGCGCTATCAGCAGCAGGGGAAAAAGGGGCCGGTCATCGCCCATAGTACCGGTCGGGCGGTTTTCCTCTCTGCCACGACCACCATGGTGGGCTTCGGGAGCCTGATGGTGGCAAGCCACCGGGGGATCTTCAGCCTCGGGTTCCTGTTATCGGTTGGGGTTGGAAGCATCCTTCTGGCCTCGCTCACGGTGCTGCCGGTCCTGCTCTGGAGCTTCTACGGCATGAAGCCGGCCGAGGCGGTGTGCGAACCCCCTCAGGCGATTCGGTATTCCAAAGAGTCCTGGCAACCACCGAAAAAGGGGGAGTAGTGATGACGGATGCAGCCCGCCGGAGACGGCGCGTGAATTTCCACATCGTCTGGTTCGGGATGTTGTGCCTGAGCTTCATCCTTCCACGCTCGCTTGAAGCGAGCGCGGGCCAGCCCACGGATCGAGTCCGGGATACCTTGGAGACGGCCCTCCGCATTCTCAACGATCCCGCCCTACAGGGGCCGGCGCATGACGAGGCACGAACGCGGCGGGTTCGGGAGTTGATTGCCGACCGCTTTAACTATGCCGAAATGGCGGAGCGCTCCTTGAATTTCCATTGGGACAAACTGACCTCAAAACAGCGCCAGGATTTCGTCGCCCTCTTCGGAGAACTCTTTGAACGCTCGTATACCCGGATGGTCCTGCAATCGCTGCCCGATCAACGGATCATGTATACAGGGGAGTCGGAGAACGGGACCCGGAGCGTGGTCAGCACGGTTCTCGTGGACACGCGGGGCGATCGCCTGCCGGTCGATTATCAACTCGAGTCTCGCCAGGGGCGGTGGGAGATGCTCGACGTGGTCATCGACGGGGTCAGCATCGTCGCCAATTATCAATCACAATTCAACAGAATCATCCAGACCAGCTCCTTCGATTCGCTGGTGACAAAAATGCGCGTCAAGCAGGAGGAGGAGTGATGGCGTATTCTGACCTGACAAACAGGAGGGGGCCGCATGCACCAGCCGTGCAGACCGTTGCTCGTGGCGATAGCCCTGGGCAGTCTGCTTCTTCTCCCGGGCCACGGGCCGGCAGCGGACAAGGACTCGGGGTCATCCATGGAGGAGAGCGCCGCTTCCCCGGCATGGCTGTTCGGATCCGGCCAGCAGGAGGTCGCCATCGCGGTAGGGTATGCCATTCACCTTCCCATCAGAGGGAGGCCCGAGGAGATTGAAGACACCCAGTTTGTCTTTCTGGCCCCACGGTGGGGGATCGGCATCAGCGACTCCCTGGGCGGAGACGCCTGGTACCGGGGCAACGTCGAATTGTTGGGGGAGGGGCAGTTTCTTTTCGAGACCGAACCGAATAAGGGATTCGCGGGAGGATTTGCCTTGTTGTTCCGGTATAATTTTCTTCCCAACGGCAAGATCATTCCCTTTGTGCAAGCTGGGGCCGGCGTGCTCGGCGTGGACTTCGACGTGGAGGGGCAGCGGGATGGGTTCAATTTCTCGGTCCAAGCCGGGATCGGCTTTCATTACTTCGTGGCGAAACGGACGGCCCTGACCGGTGAATGGCGGTGGCACCATGTTTCGAATGCATTTACGCGCAAGCCGAACTCCGGCGTCGATTCAAGCGTGTTCATCATCGGGGCTTCGTTTTTCCTGAAATGACGGAGTCTTTGGCAGGGGAAGGATCAGAGGGGGGAAGATGAGCCTGACACCTTCAACGATCGAAGAGGGGTCCGCCGTCCAAGGAATGGAAAAGGCAATCCGGTGCGCGCAGGAGTATCTCCTGGGCATCCAGCATCCCTTGGGCTATTGGATGGGCGAGCTCGAGGCGGACACCACTCTGACGTCCGAGTACATCATGCTTCGCCGGTTCCTCGGGCGGGTGGATAAGGATCGGGATCGCAAGGCGGCCAATTACCTTCGGGCCAGGCAGCTGCCCGACGGGGGCTGGGACCTCTTCCCGGGAAGCCCCAGCGATATCAGCGCGACCGTCAAGGCCTACTTCGCCTTGAAGCTCGCCGGACACTCCGCCGACGAGCCCTTCATGGTCAAGGCCCGGGAGAATATACGGGCCAAAGGCGGGGTCACCAAGGCCAACGTCTTTACCAAGATCACCCTAGCCCTGTTCGGGCAGTACGAGTGGCGCGGCGTACCGGCCATGCCGATCGAGATCATGCTGCTCCCGCGCCAGGCCTACATCAACCTGTACGAGGTGTCGTATTGGTCCCGGACGGTTATGGTCCCGCTCCTCATCCTCATGGATCTCAAGCCGGTTTGCCGGGTCCCCGAGGTGGCGGGCGTCGATGAGCTCTACGTCCCATCCCGGGCCGAGGCCGACCTGCGATTCCCGCTCAGCGACCAGCTCATCTCGTGGAAGAACTTTTTCATCGGGCTGGATCGGCTGCTCCCGAGTCTGGAGCATTGGACCCCGCGCCCCTTCCGGGCTCGGGCGCGCAAGCGGGCTGTCGCATGGACCCTGGCGCGGATGGGGCCGGGAGGCCTGGGCGGCATCTATCCAGCCATGGCCAACGCGGTGATGGCCTTACACACCCTGGGTTACTCCGAGGACCATCCCAAGATGGCCGAAGGGTGGAAAGAGATTGAACAGCTGGGGATCGAGGAGGTCGACACCTTTCGCGTGCAACCGTGTCTCTCGCCGGTCTGGGACTCGTCCCTGGCGGTGAACGCCCTGGTGGAGTCTGGCCTGTCTCGAAGCCATCCCGCCCTGCTCAAGGCGGCCGCGTGGCTGTTGCAGGTGCAGATCCGCCGGCGCGGAGACTGGCAGGTGAAGCGGCCGCATTTACCGGCGGGAGGATGGCCGTTTCAATTCTCGAACGACTTCTATCCGGACACCGATGATACCGCCATGGTGCTGATGGCGCTCAAGAAGGTCCGGCTGCCGGATCGGGAACACGTGCGCAACGCCCTCGACCTCGGCCTTACCTGGTTCCTCGGGATGCAGGCGGAAAGTGGCGGATGGGGGTCTTTCGATGCCGAAAACAACCGTCTCATCCTCAATAACATCCCCTTTGCCGACCACGGTGCCCTCCTCGATCCGCCCACCGAGGATCTGGCTGGACGGGGACTCGAAACGCTGGGAACCTTCGGCGAAAATGCCGCCCACCCCCAGGCGGCCAGGGCGTTGGAATTCATCCAGCGGACACAGTCTCCGGATGGTTCCTGGTACGGCCGTTGGGGCGTCAACTATATCTATGGGACGTGGTCCGTCCTCCGGGGCCTGCAGGCCATCGGGGAGAACATGAATGCCCCGTACGTCCGGCGAGCCGTGCGATGGCTGGAAGAGCACCAAAACCCGGACGGGGGATGGGGAGAGACCTTGTTGAGTTATGCGGACCCTTCCCTGGCCGGCAAAGGCGAGAGCATGCCGAGCCAGACCGCGTGGGCGCTGCTCGGACTGCTCTCGGCCGGAGAGGCAAGAAGTCTGGCGGTCGCCAGGGGCATTCGGTATCTGATCGACACCCAGCGGCCGGACGGCTCCTGGGACGATTCCATGTGGAACGGGACCGGCTTTCCCCGCATCTTCTTCCTCAAGTACCACCTGTACCCGGTCTATTTCCCGCTCTGGGCCCTCGGCGTGTATCGGTGCGCCCTCCAGGAAGTACCTCGTTAAGGGTAACGACCGGTCTCGCCCATGAAGGGTAAGTATGATATGGGACCTGCGAAATTTTCTGGACACGATAGAAGGGAATTGTTACAAGTCTGGTCGACGACCGTGATGCCGCTGCATTCCTGATCCTGCATCCGTGATGACACCCCTCGGTGTTTGCGCGGGAAGCGTTGATCAGCCATCTGGGCGTGAAATACTATGACTAAGCCATCCATGGTACGGAGGCGTTTTACGGTCCCCTCGCGCGTCGTCATCGCCCATTGCCAAGAGACAGGGTCTAACCAGGGGCAAGCGGCGAGTAAGGCGGTGATTATTGCCGCGGGCCGCGGGAGTCGTCTGCAGGGAAACGGGATGCCGAGCTGTCCCAAGCCGCTCGTGCAGGTAGGTGGACTGAGTCTGCTCGAACGGACCATCCTCACCTTGGCAAGGGCCGGAGTCAGCGAGTTTCTCGTCGTTATCGGCTACCGGGCCGAGGAGATCCGAAGCCGGATTACCGAAAAGGTATTGCCGGTGACGATCGAGTGGATTGAAAATTCCGACTGGGAAAAGCAAAATGGCGTGTCCGTCCTGGCGGCGGACGGTCGCGTGCAGGAACCGTTCCTGCTCGCCATGTCTGACCATCTCTTCTCGGTGGAGACGGCCAGGCGCTTGGCCTATACTCCCGTCGCTGAAGGAGAAGTGATCCTCGTTGTAGACCGGGACGTGCAGGCGGTACCCGATCCCGAGGATGCCACGAAGGTGCGTGTTCGAGGCCACCATGTCGTGGCCATTGGGAAAGACCTCGACGATTACAACGCCATCGATGCGGGGCTCTTCCTGTGTACCCCTGCCCTCTTTGCAGCGCTCCGGCGGTCCCAAATTCACGGCGACTGTTCGCTCTCCGATGGAATCAGAAACCTGGCCGAACGAGAGCGGGTGAGAGTTTTGGACGTTGAGGGGGATTTTTGGCTGGACGTGGATACGAAGGAGACACTGGCGCTTGCCGATACACTCCTCTTTCAACAGCTCACCAAGCCTGAAGATGGCGTTCTCGCCAAGAGGCTGAACCGCCCTATTTCCTTGTGGGTGACACGATTGCTGGCCCAGACGTCTGTCACCCCCAATCAGATCACGCTGGGCCTGCTCGTACTGGGGATGATGGCTGCCGTGCTCTTTGCACAGGGAAAACAGGTATTTATGATCTTGGGTGCTCTTTTATTTCAGGCCCAATCCACCCTGGACGGCTGTGACGGCGAACTTGCGCGCCTCAAGTTCCAAGAATCGCGCCTGGGCGGCATCTTCGACGTTGTCACCGACGGCCTCGTCACAGCAGCAGGCTTTTTCGGGATAGGCCTCGGCGTAAGCCGCTTGAGCGGCGAGTCCCTATACACCGTATTGGGTGCTATCGCCGCAGGCGGAACCCTCGCCTGCACTGGTTTATTGTTCTTGCTCACTCACCGCTCCGGCCGCTTCTCCGGCTCTTTTCGTTCCTTCTCTCCTTTCAAGGGCTCTCTGCCGACAGTCGATGGGTTCCGCGCGCGTTTTTTTGATGGATTGATCCGCGCCTTGGATAACCTTTCCCGCAGAGACTACACGTATCTCGTGCTGTTCTTGGCTCTGGTGGGCTACCTATCGTATTTTCTCTGGATGGCGAGTGTGGGGATTGTTGTCTATCTTCTCGGTCTCTCCATCCTCTACGTAGCATCCTTTGTGTACGATTAAGCTTCCCTGGATTTCCCCGCTGAGCGCTATGACCTCTCCCGCGGCATCCCGGGCTTCTTGAACCCTATCGTGAGCGCGATTCCCCAACTGCAAGCCTCGCGTGCCCTGGCGTTCGTCCCTCTCTGGGCCCTCAGGGTCGACCGGGAAGCCCTGTCAGCCGGGCATGTTTCATTGTTCCGTTTTCCCTTCACGGGAAGATTGTGTATACTCGATTCCTTGTTGAACCATTCACATCTCTTAGTGCCCGTGGGCGCTCCTGGAGAGCCACCTGCAGATTGCGAGCCTCCCGATTGCCGGGCTCGGCAGCATCTGTCCGTGAGAAGGGATGGTCGATAAGGGTCCGGAGTCTCACGGCGAGGGACCCCATCTGCGGAATACGGAGTCTCGACACGTGCGCAAGCGACAGGTGCTGATACAGCTCGGCAGGGCCGGTTTGATCCTGGCCGGCATCGGCCTGATCGTCTGGATCCTCTGGGCGGCGGGATGGTCGGCCATCGAGGCGAACCTGGCAGTCATCGGGCCGTGGTTCGTCGCGCTCGCCGCGTTTTTTGTCTTTGCCGAACTCGCCTTTATGATGGGATGGTGGGTGCTCATTGACCCCGAAACGCGTCAGGGGAGATTTCCGAGCCTGTTTGGCGTGTACCTCGCCGGGTATTCAGTCAACTATCTGGTTCCCTCCGGCAATTTTGCGGGAGAACCGGTGAAAGCCGATCTTTCGCGCGACACCCTCGGCCTGAGGGATGCGCTCGCCTCGATCGCGGTTCACAAGCACGC
>Ga0302046_10004777_pt1 | contig 12007 bp, 10 predicted proteins | sample RVTome_11_FD_200261 | JGI IMG/M metagenome (GOLD analysis project Ga0302046, IMG submission 200261) | Soil microbial communities from uranium-contaminated site in the Upper Colorado River Basin, Wyoming, United States - RVT147D111 (version 2) ... | reverse complement strand
CACAATAAAACGGGGGCCGAAGGCGTCCGCGGCCCGCTGGTGAGGCCGGGCCGCTATGAGGTCCGCTTGAGGGTGGGCGAGCACAGCCTGAGCCAGACTTTTGAGGTGCTCAAAGATGCCCGGGTGGGGAGCGGCCCGGCCGAGTTTGAGGCCCAGTTGAGCCTGCTGCTGGCGATTCGGGCCAAAGTGTCGGCGGCGCACCAGGCGGTCAACACCATCCGGGAGATCAAGCGGCAACTGGCAAGCTGGTTGGAGCGTCTGGACCTGGCCCGGCCGGCCCTGGCCGAAGCCGCGACCGAGCTCAAGCAAAAGCTGGCGGCCATCGAGGAGCGGTTGATTGCGCCGGACGATTATAACCTGGCTACGATGTTCAACCATCCGGCCCGGCTCAACAGCCAATTGGCCGGCCTGGCCAGCGTGGTCGGCAGCGCCGACGCCGCCCCGACCCGCCAGGCTGAGGCCGTGTTTGAGCACCTGGCGGCCCAGGTGGATGAGCAGTTGGGGCTGTTGGAGGGGCTGCTGGGGGAGGAGTTGCCGGCTTTTAACCGGGCTATGCACGCGGCGGAGATTCCGGCGGTGGGCGGCCCGAAGGTAGAGCCTAAAGGTTTTTGAAACCTTTTCAGTTCATCAGTTTTCGGTTTATCAGTTTTTCAGGGTTACTGCTCAGCCTCATGTCATTTCGAAGCCGAAGGCTGAGAAATCCCCCGATCTCTTGGGTAAAAGTAAGGTGGGGGGATTTCTCCCTTCGGTCGAAATGACAGGCCTGAGTTGTAACTTGAAACCTGGTGTTTGCGAATGAGGCCTGACCACGTCCCACGGCCTACGTCCCACGGGCCCGGGGTTGAAGCCCACATACCTGGGCGACCTGTTCCATTTTGGCCCGGAGCAGCTTCAGGTCGGGATCGAGGGCTTTGATGGGGGTATCGACGATGAGATGATGGACGCCCAGGGCCAGGTGGCGGGCCTGGGTTTCGGCGGTGAGGGGATAGGTATCGCCGGGCCGGGCAATGATGGTGAGCGAGTCAAAGTCGCGGCCAGACTCTTCACAATATTGGCGCAATTGGTGCAGGCCAGCCTCTAACTGCTCCAGCGAAATCTGGGTGGGATGCCAGCCGTCGCCGACTCTGGCGACGCGGCGCAGGGCGGCCTGGCTGTGGCCGCCCCAGACCAGGGGGATGGTGGGCTGGAGCGGCCGGGGATGCATGCGGCAGGCGGAGACCCGGTAGAATTCGCCTTGAAAATCGACCGTTTGGCCCGTCCATAAGCGGCGCATCAGCTCGACCATCTCGATGACCCGTTTGCCCCGATTCTGGAAAGACTCGCCGATCAACTTAAACTCTTCTTCCATCCAGCCGGCCCCCGCCCCCAGAATGAGCCGCCCCCCGCTCAGAACATCGAGGCTGGCCAGTTGCTTGGCCAGCAGGACCGGGTTGCGGATCGGCAGGACCAGGACCGAGGTACCCAATTTGAGACTGGGCGCGGCCGCTCCGGCCCAGGTCAGGCTCAAGAGCGGGTCGAACCAGGCCGTGTCGGGCGGATAGTCCCAGCGGCCATGGCTGCGATAGGGGTAGTAGGCGTCGACCTGCTCGGCCAGGACGACGTGGTCGGTTAACCAGAGGGAATGGTAGCCTAACTCTTCGGCCCAGCGGGCCACAGCGATGATGTTTGCGGGGCCGGCGTTGGGGCCGGCGTTGGGAATGATGACTCCGACTTGCATTGATGTCTCCATTGTGTCGTGCGTATTGCGTATTTTGGCAGCGCGCTCAGCGCTATTGTCTATTTTCTATGGTCTGGCCGGAATTGTCAAAATGGGGTCTCCAGCCTGGGCGGGAGCGATTGGGCACGCTTTGCGTCGGGGGGTTCGGGGGCCGTATGGCATGCTCAGGAAATTTTGACAGGTGCAATGAACCGGTTATTATTAGCGGGTCAGGGAGGATTTTTTATGAGCCTTGTGGAGAAAGTCGTTGCCCAATTCGCCCGTCCCACCGGATTTTGGGGGAATATCGCTGGCTTCATCATGGCGCGGAGGCCATCAAATCTTGAACGCAATGCCTGGGCAATTTCCCTGCTGAACCTGCAACCCTCCGACCACGTCTTGGAAATCGGTTTCGGGCCAGGCGTAGCCATCCAAAAGATGAGTGAAATTGTGACCCATGGAGTTATTTGGGGGATGGATCATTCTGAGGTGATGTTCAGGCAAGCTTCGAAAAGAAATCAACGGGCCATTTCGGCTGGAAATGTGCGACTGGTGCTCACTTCGGTATCGCAATTGCCCGCCTTTGACGATCCATTTGACAAGATTCTGGATGTTAATGGCTTTCAGTTCTGGGATAACCAGATCGAGGTGCTGAGACAGCTTAGAGAAGAGTTGCGCCCCGGAGGAATTATCGCCCTCGTTCATCAACCCAGAAACCCTGGCGCTACCGAAGTTGATGCGACTGAAGCCGGAGAAAGGTTCGCCCACTATCTGGAAATGGCTGGATTTAAAGACATCAAAGTGGAACGGAAGATGATGAAGCCTGTCTCGACGGTGTACGTGCAAGGAAGAAATCTTCCATAGGGACGACCGTTGAAACCCCTGCCGCTCTCGGTGGACCACAGTCCACCGATATTGTCGGGTGAACTTTAGTTCGCCGCTCGGCCGGGGACAGGCTAAAGTTTATCCGACCATACCCGTTCCGGGCGGGCCAGGATGTGGGCTATGCTGGCCACGCCCAGCAGAGCCAGGCCGGCCCCGATATAAAAGACGGACCGGATACCCAAGAGATCGGCCGCCAGGCCCAGCAAGAGGGGGGCCAGGCTGTCGCCCAGGCTGGCCGAGGCCATATAGCTGCCCAGGGCGGCGCCCCGGCCTCCGGGCGGGGCGTGCTCGGCAATGGCGACCTGGCCCGAGGTCAGAAATAAGCCATAAGCGATGCCTTCGGCGATCAGGAGCAGCAGCAAGGCGGCCGGGGCGGTAAATTGGGACAGCCAGAAGGCCGCCCCAGTTGAGACCAGCAGGGCGGCCAACATGAGCCGCCGGCCGGGAAAAATGGGGACCAGAATGCCGGCCGGCAGCCGGGCCAGGGTTGAGGCCAGGGTCCGGGTGGCAATCATAGAGCCGATGGCGGCCTGGGTCAGCCCCAGGCCGTGGGCATAAATCGGAAAGAAGGTCAGCACCAGCCCTCCAAAGACGAGGTTGGAGAGGATACTGCCCAGGCAGGCGGCCCGGATGATGGGGTTGGCCAGGAGCGCCCCGATTTGCCGCGCCCAGGAGAGGGTGGGGGGAGCGACCGGGCCGGCCGGCCGCGACTCGCCGGGGAGGGCGCGCCAGGCCGCCAGGAGGCCCAGCCCGGCCAGCCCCAGGGCGGCCAGGTAGGCCGCCGGATAGCCTGAACGGGCCGCGACCAGCCCGCCAGCCAGCGAGCCAAGGGCGAAGCCCAGCCCCATGGCGGTGGTCGCTACCCCAAAAACCAGGCTGCGCTCCCGAACCGAGGCCAGGTCGGCCGCAGAGGCCAGGCCGGTGGTCAGGCAGGCCACAAAGCTCAGCCCAAACAGGGCGTTGATGGGCAGCAGGGCCTCGGGGCTGGCGGCCAGGGCGTACAGCAGACAGGCCAACCCCATGCCGGCCAGGCCCAACAGCAATATGCTTTTCCGCCCCCGGCGGTCAGAAAGCGCCCCGCTGAGGAGGCCGGCAGCGAAGCGGGCCAGGCCCAACATGGCGGCCAGGAGGCCGACCAGGCTCAGCGAGGCCCCCAGGCTCCGGGCGAAGAGGGACAGGGTGGGCGCGACCATCCCGATCACCATATCAACCAGGCCGAGATAGAGACAGATTGACCAAATCTCCCGGCGCAGCAACCCACCCCAGAGCGAGGCCTGACCTTTCTTTTCCGTGACCATGAACGCCTCACCTCCATTTTCTATTGTCTATGTTCTTGGTCGAATTGTCAAACTGCCCGGCTTTATGAACATTCAGAGTCCATCACTTTATTGCAGCCAAATATGGTCGCTCCCCCACCTCGGAGTTTGGCTAATCACTATGATCCGTTGCCTAAATTTTTCAAGAAATCAAGGACGATTTGGTTAAATTCCTCCGGTTTTTCCAGGCTGGGCAGGTGGGCCGTCCCCGGTATGATGACCTGTTGGCTATGCCGAATTTTGTGGGCGATCAGGTTTGAGATGGTTTGAAATTCTGCAACATCCTGATCCCCCCGAACCAGCAAGGTTGGAACCATGATTTGTTCCAGTCGTTCAAGGGCCGGGGGGATGAGTTCTTGCTCTTCCATGTCAGCCACGTCCGGCTGAGAGAATATATGCAGTTGCATGGTCTTGACCTGCTGGCGCACTTGCCGGCTGACTTCTCCATCACCCCGATTCAAGCCATCGACCCACATCTTCAGGTTCAGTTCGGTAGCCCCGACCCGGTCGCCTCGGGCTAAGGCTTCCTCCTCGGCCGCAAAAAATTCCAACATTTCAGCCGACTCGAACTCATATCCTCCCAGGGCGGGCGCTACCAGGATCAAGGCGGCGACCAGGTCAGGATAGGCTAAGGCAAAATCAAGGGCGACATAGCCGCCAAATGAAGCGCCGATGACCGTGACCGGCGCGACATTGAGATAGTTCAATAAGGCGGCGATATCCTGGTAATGGGCAAAGGTACCCGCTGACTTTCCAGATTGACCAAATCCCCGCAAATCACAGCGGATCACAAGGTGTGTTTTCGAAAACTGTTCGAATTGGCCATCCCACATGCGGCTGTCAGCCACGCCGGCGTGAATGAGCAACAGCGGCGTACCCGCTCCTTTCGTTTCGAAATAGAAATCAAGGCCATTGATTGGAGCAAAGCCTATGCGTGTTCCCTGTGATGACACCAAATTGCCCTCCCTAAAAAAATAACTTCTTCGCTCCGGCGTGGTCCGCGACCCGCCGCCGGTCGCGGACCGGCTCGGAGCGTTCGTCTATTTTTATGCCTGGCGCTCAGCTCGTTTCAAGAATGGCGGCCTCATAGTGCTTGAACTCCGGCGGGGCGGCCAGCAAGGGCATGAGTTCAGCGCCGATGCGTTTGACGACGGCTGAGTTCAAATATTTTTCGAAATTCTCCTGTGTGTCGAACTCCCCATAGGTGACATACCGCTGCGGAGAGTCCGGAACGGGATACCACTCGTTCTTCAGGCAGCCGGTCATTTGGCGGACGTCCGCCTGGATCTCCCGAATAATTCGCTCAAATTCGCCGGTTGTATTTTCTTTGGTCTGCACCGAGACATAAATTACGATCATTTTAGTTCTCCTCTACCCGGTATCGGGTAATGAAAGTATGGCAGCAATTCTAAGCTTATGGTAAGGTTGGATCCCAATAATTACCAGTCATGACTAACAAACAGAGTAGGGTTACGGAATCTTCATAATAGTCTTCGTGAGCGGTACGAACTGCATCATAGATTTCATTAAGCCACTGTTGGTGAGCTGGTTCAGTCATGGCCGCAACCCCCAGGGGGGCGGCAAAAAATGTGGTGAAGTCATGGCTGGATGGTAAGGGGTCGCCATTGAGGTGATAGCCTGCTTTAATAGCGGCCGGGTTGCCAGCGGCGGCGGTTTCAGCCCAATGGGTAATGATCTGAACTTGAGCCAGGGAGGTTGGATCATTGTTCAACAAGGCATCGGTCCCAATCCGCCAGGGCACACGCCCGGCGTTATAGTAGTAGTTACCATCGTTCTCATCTTCCAGGAAATCGGGCGGCGCGGGTTGAAAAGTGTGACCTGGGGTGGAGGCAGGGATGATAAAATCAGGTAACAAGCCGGTTTCGGGGCTAAATTCTGATTGGAGGCCGGAGATAACTGCCTGTAAATTTTTGACCACTTCATCCCAGACCGGGTCATGGGTGGCTCGACCAAAAGCGCGAAAGTGGGCGGGCATGAAATCAGAAGTACGGAGGGTATATTGGTTGTAGGTGGGTCCATTGACCTCGACCCAATCCCCGAATAAAGGCAAACGACTGGCCGGACCAAGGGTAGACTCACGGATGGCCTGGATGACCTGTCTGGCTGCGGCGCTGTAATTGATTCGCCCGGCGTTGCCCCATTGCTTATCGGCCAGCAAAAGGGCATAAGCAATATCGGCGTCGCCGTCAAAGGCGCTCTCGTTTCCGGTTGTCCGGTCGGGTACATCCCAATCCATCAAGCGTCCATCGATCTCACTGGGATGCGCTCTGGAGAAGTCCCAGAGGCCATCAAAGATGACCTGAGCCTGGGGGTCGTAGCCGGCCATCAGGGCGACAATCAGCATGCCATACCCCTGACCCTCGGAAACTGTCCGGTCGGGGTCACTGGAGCCAAACGAGACCCGGTAAAGCGGATTGCCCTGGGCTGTGGGGCCGGCCGCAACTAAATATTTTGCTTTCCAATAGTCATAAAAAGCCCGCACGTCGTTATCTAACTCGGTCTGGTTGCGATGGTTGGGGCGGATCGCGCCCGAGGCATATCTCACATGTTGGGGAAAGGGGTAGCGGGGTCCTTCATTCTCCGGCTCGTGGCCGGAATTGATGGTCAGTTGGTCTAGCGCCCGGACGGTGGCAAAGGGGATGTAGCCCTGAGCGCGGGCGCGGGCATACTGCTCGTCAATCTGGGCCGGGTCGGTGGTGTAGGCCGTGAGAAGGACGGTTTTGCCGGCCTCAACAAACCGGTCCAGCTCAGGTTCGACCTCGGCCAGGAAGTCGGGCGGGCTGGGGTCGCCGTCGTCGGGATAGCCATAATAGATTTCTTCCTGCCCAATACCGTCTACGGCGGCCAGATATTGGGGAAAGTGTGCGGCCAGTTCCGCTGCGTTTTGGGGAAAAATAAGAAAACCGGGTCGTTGGGCGCGGGCATAGCCGGCCAGGTCAATGACAAAGTCCACCATCTCCTGGGCCGCCGAGTCTCGGCCCTGTTCCTGGTAGTCGTCGTAAGCGTCAATGAGGTCCAGATAAACGCCATCGAAGCCGGCGGCGATGATTTTGTCCAGGTAGCTGCCGGGGTTGCCGTAGATGATGGCCTGCCAGCCCGGATCCCAGTAATGGACTTTGTAATTGCCGGCCCAGTCGGGATTGACCTCATCGAGCCAGGCAGGCGCGCCGGCGTCCGGTTGGCCGTTATTATCTCTATCCCAGGCAGGCTGCCAGTAGAAACGGTAAGTTTCGGCCTCGCCGATGCTCAGATAGGCCAGTACGATTTTGGGGCCGCCGCTGCTGTTTTTGAGAGCGGCAATCTGCCCGGCGCTGAAGGCAGTCTGGTCGGGACCGGTGGCCGAATAGTCCATCACAATCAGGTCGTAGCCGGTCTGGCCGATAGCCTCCAGGTCAAGGTCCTGGAGCTGGTAAAGGAACGTGGCGACGGATGGGGTTACGCTTTCAAGCTCAAGGGCCGGAGCAGCAATAAGCCACAAGGCGGCCGGTGTTTCTTCAGCCTGGTATACATATGATTCAAAGGCAATCCACTGCCCATCCGGCGACCAGGAAGCCGCCCCATCTCCGTGGGTTTCATCGTAGGTGATGCGGATGGGTTCACCCCCATCGGCCGAAATGACAAAAATGTTTGGCGCGGTTAGCCCGCCATAGTCCGAAGAATATACAATCCAGCGTCCGTCGGGCGACCAACTGGCGTCGGTGTCGTCGGAGGGAGTGGTGGTTATTTGCCGGATATCACTGCCGTTGGGGGCCATGGTGTAGAGGTTCCAGTCGTCATGGCCGGGCAGGCGGCGTTGGAAGAGGATACGGTCGCCGGCGGGGGACCAGTTGGGCTGGCGGTCGTCGGTCCCGTCGCCGGGGCCGTCGGTCAGTTGGGTCAGGCCGCTGCCGCCGGCGCGCACTTTCCAGATGCTACCCTGTTGTTGCGCTTCAGGCGCGCCGGTACTGGCCTCGAAGACAATCCACTGCCCATCCGGCGAAAAGCTGGGTTCAATAAAATAGCCGGGTTGGGTATGGTGGGTGACGCGGAAGGGGTCGCTGCCGTCGGCGGCCATGGTCCAGATCTCGTCGGCATCTTCACGGTCGGAAGCAAAGGCGATGCGGCCGGCGGCGGCGTTCCAACTGCTGCCGGGCAGGTTGACGCTATCGCTATCGGGGACGGTAGTGAGCAGGCTGATATTGCCGGCGGCGCGATTGAACAAGTAAATGGCCGATGGTCCTTGATTGTAGCCGTTCTCAAACCGGGTGAAGAGCAGGTGCGTTCCGTCCGGGGAAAAAGCCGGGTTTTGGTCGCTGGCGTCGGGGGGCGGGTCGGTCAGGCGAATGGCTCCGTCCGGGCGGGTTTCAAGGGCAACCTGGGCCGGTTCTGTCGCCAGCAGGTTGCCGGCCAGGAGCAGGCAGATTAAAACTGAGAAAATAAGACTCTTTTTCATGGGTTAGTCTCCTTATCAAGCTGTCTCATAGCCGGCGCTCCGGGCGGCCGCGATAACGACCCAGAGTTTGTAAGCCGGCGTCAGCCAGAAGGGCAAGAGGCCCAGGCCCCAGCAGCCCAGAATAACGGCGACCCCCCAGGGGTCATAGTTGGCCTGGCGTTCAAGGACGGCTCCGAGGGGGCTGGCCGGGGGGTACCAGCAGGGATGAACGCCGCCGGCCTGATAGCGGGCGACAAAGCTGCGGATCTGGGCTTCATCGCCGCTCAGGGTCTGGCTGAGGCGGTAAAAATCGCCCCCCTGAGCGTGTCGTGGGGCGCGGTATATTGGATGGAGACAGTAAAGGAAGGCCCAAATATGGCGTCATGCTGTCTGGCCTGGGCCGAGGACGATGGTACAGCGTCCTTCCCGGTAGGTCGAGGCGGAGGAGGGGACGATTGATACCAAAATACAGAACCACACCACGGCAGGAATGGCCAGGATTACGACCATGAGACGAAGCGCCTCCCCTTTGGTGGCCTGGCGCCGTCCGCCGCCCCATGGCTTGCTCCACACGCGGGCGATCAGGGCTTTCTCCATGGCCTGGAGACGCCGGTTCCGCCCGGTTGCGGTCTCATCGGCCCAGCCGGCCGGGTTGGTGGTAACCAAAGTTACCAGGTCGGCCATAATTTGGCTGATCTCCGCTCGATTCATCGTCTCAGTGCTCTTCGGGCTTCAAAGGCTCCTGGTAAACGACTCGAAAGCGTTCACAAACCAGGGGCGTCTTTAAGGCAGGCTCTCGCCGGATGCGGGCGCACTCTGAGACGATGTAATCCCGGTAGATTCTGCGCCAACTCTCCAGGGTTCTATCTTCTTCACCGCCATCCCAGGCAAAGGTTTCATCCACTTCGTCGAAAGGGATGATGTTGACTTCAGTATCCTGGATGATGCAAACCGGCTCACCTTCGCCGTTGGTGACAATACTGTAATCTCCAGGTTTTGGGATCGGCTTGCCTTCAGCCTCATAGACCCATTGGAGCGACCCCGTGGCGGTTTTTATACCGTCAACGACCAGGGCCGCTATGAGTCTGGCCGACTCCTTCGAAACGCCGAAATAGAATGTTTCATAGTATTGCTGAGGGCGTTCGGAAGTCGGTGGTAATGACTCCAAGAACTGCGCCCAGTATCGGTCTACGTTGGTGATCATAGTGACTCCAGGTTTCATGGGGTACCCCTTTTTGGCGAGACATCACTTTTTTAGCTGCCTAATGATAACATCAGGAGCCGCCGAGGTGCAAACTCTGACTCGATTTTGCTCCAACTGAAATAGTGAAAAATGGCCGGCTTCTTTTAATCCTTTACCCAAGGCCACATAGGGTTGGACATCGCCGCGTGAACCCACTGTGACAATATGGAAACTGTCCGAATGCTGCGGGAGTTTGGTAGTTGTGATCTGTCGGATTTATCTGCTATAATAGGAAACTACCATGCGATGAAGGTAATATTTTGACATCGGGTGGGATTTCGGCCGGAATTAAACTTTAACAAACTGCTCGACAATTGAGCGTTCTTTGTTTCGGCCGGCTTCAGTCCAGCGAAAATCAGCGGGTATCAGCGTTACGGAACTGATCGCCCTACGGGTCTGCGTTCCATAGAGGTCAAAATGAGAGAATTGCAGGTTGCAAGGTGGCAAGTAACAGCAGCTTTCCGTAGGACGATACCCATTGGGCATGCTATCTTTTCCGTGCGGGCTGCCGTCGGAGCCGTTCCGCATCTGGCGCTTGCGGCTCCACTCCTCTGCTTTTACCTGCCACCAAGTCCATGGTCGGTTCATCTCCCTGAAATAAAAATGACGCTTGCGGCTCCACTCCTCTGCTTTTACCTGCCACCTGCTACCTGCTACCTGCTACCTGCTACCTGCTTTATTCAGGTTGGTTCTGCCCACCAAGTTAGGGTATAATCAAAGAGTCTGCGGGAGGGAAGGTTATCATGTTCGACCCAACCAGTTTTGCCTTATTCTTCGTTGCATCCTGGACGCTGATCATTACCCCAGGCCCGGATATGCTCTACGTGATCACCCGGGGCATATCGCAAGGCCGGAAAGCCGGGTTACTCTCCGCTTTGGGTGTAACCCTGGGGATTCTGGTCCATACTCTGTTAGCCGCCTGGGGGTTGGCCGCCTTGTTACAGACATCGGCCCTGGCCTTTCTTGTCATCAAATACATCGGGGCGACCTATTTGATTTATTTGGGCCTCAACGCCTGGCGTGACAAGGGTAGTTTTGAAAGTGGTGAACCCCAAAATCCAAGCGCCGCTCAACCAATTTTCTGGCAGGGATTTATTTCAAATGTCACGAATCCCAAAATCGCCATTTTCTTTCTGGCCTTCCTGCCCCAGTTCGTTCAGCCTGAAGGGGGCAGCTTCTTTTTACAAATGCTGACCCTGGGATTATTGTTTGCCGGGTTCGGCATTGCCTTCTTAAGTGGTGTGGGCTACTTTGCCGGACAGATTGGGAGTTGGTGTTCCAAAAAGCCAGAGTTTGTCAATCGGGTTCGGTGGTTAACCGGTGGAGTTTTAATCGGCTTAGGAGTTCGGCTTGCTTTGGTTGAGCGCCGGTAAAACTACTACGGGCCAATAAATTGGAAGCTCCTCGGAGCATTGGGGGGAGTGGGGAATTGGGTGGGAGTGTTTGGGTGTGGGGGAAGCTTCTACGCACTACGCACCACGCATTACGGGCCAATAGACTGGAAGCTCTTCGGAGCATTGGAGGGAGTGGGGAATTGGGTGGGAGTGTCTGGGTGTGGGGGAAGCTTCTACGTCCCACGTCCCACGGAAAAAACCCGGCCTCTCCCCCGACCGGGTTTTTCTAAATTCTAATTTCTAATTCCTAATTCCTAAATTCTCATTCCTAATTCCTAACTTTTCATTCCTTATTCTCTTTGCCAGATCGCCGGGCTTCCAGCTTCAACAGCCGCTGATGAAGCTGCCGCACCAGCAGCATAAGCTTCCCAATCGCCTGCTCCTGGCTGATCCGGCTCGTTTCCCACTGCTTGATGACCTGCTCGATCCTCTCGACCGCCATGGGCTTCCTCCTTTCCTGAATAGTTGGCATGAAGCCAACAAAAAACGGCCACCCCCAACACCCTCAAGGTTTCAAAAACCTTGAGGGTCGGTCAAAGATGGCCGTTCGCAATTTACAGAATCGTCAAGACCCGGTAAAATATCGACAGCCCTCCAGACTGCTCCGACAGTTCGGGGGGTTAGCCACCTTTGGGATGTTCCCGCATCCTGGAGGTGGCGCGTTTTTTATTGGCAGCCGGCCCGAGGGCCGGCAAGGGCCTAATTGTATGACAGGGGGGGAGTGTTGTCAAGTTAGGTGGGTCATTTGTTCCTGGTCATTGGTTATTTGTCCCTGGTCCTTTGTATTCGCGAATGAGGAATGACCCATGACCACGTCCCACGTCCTACGTCCCACGTCCTACGTGCCTCCCCAGCCTGGAAACTGTACGGATTCTGTTGGAATTTTGTATCTGTTATCGGGTGGATTTATCTGTTATAATAGGGCTGCAACGGTTGCTATTATTATTCAGGAATTGACCGGTCAACTCGATCAATTCTCTGAATTTTCTTGAACAAATCTCTGGGTCGATCCGGTCAAAGTATGGTATCCTATTGAAAAGA
>Ga0302046_10004776_pt1 | contig 12007 bp, 12 predicted proteins | sample RVTome_11_FD_200261 | JGI IMG/M metagenome (GOLD analysis project Ga0302046, IMG submission 200261) | Soil microbial communities from uranium-contaminated site in the Upper Colorado River Basin, Wyoming, United States - RVT147D111 (version 2) ... | reverse complement strand
CCGCCTGCGCACGTCGGCGCCCAACGGCCAGGGGTGGCTGTGCGTGTGGGAGGACTTCCAGGTCAACAACATCCCGCTCGGCTTCGGCGCCCACGCCTATTGCCTCGCCGGCAACGTCGACGTCGGCCTGCAGAAGGTCAACAAGACGACCTTCGCGGCCACCTCCAACGTCCTGACCGTCGCCTGCCCGGCCGGCAAGCGGGTGATCGGCGGCGGCTGCAACGACCTGTTCACCTCGACCTACCTGCGCACCACCGTGCCCGTGCCCAACAACAGCACGACCTGGCGATGCGACTGGGAGCACGCCCAGATCAACGGCATCCCGCTCGGCTTCAGCGCCGACGTCTTCTGCCTCAACGACTACCTCGACTTCGGCCTCCAGATCGTGAAGACCGAGACCTTCGCCGCCACCTCGAACGTCCAGTGGGCGAGCTGCCCCTCGGGCAAGAAGCTCCTCGGCGGCGGCTGCTTCGACTTCTTCACCTCGACCCGCCTGCGCACCGCGGCGCCCTACAACGCCCCCACCCCCGAGACCTGGCTCTGCACCTGGGAAGACTCGCAGGTCAACGGCATCCCGCTCGGCTTCGGGACTTACGCGCTGTGCGGCAACTGAGGGCGCGGCGGAACTGAGGAGCTTGCTCACCCGCCGGCGGCGGCACGGCCGCCGGCGGGTGCGGAGGGGTCGGGGCGACCGTCAGGGCTCGAAGACCTCGGCGAGCGGCAGCAGAAAGCCGGGGACGACGGCGCCGCCGTCCAGGACCTCGTCACCGGAGATCGTCTCGGGCTCGCGCTCCGGGCGGTGCACGGTGACGGTCCGGCGCTTGGGATCGACCACCCACACCACCCGGCCGCCGGCGGCGAGATACTCACCGATCTTGGCGGCGATCTCCCGCCTCGTGTTGCCCGGCGAGAGGACCTCGACCGCCAGGTCCGGGGCGCCCTCGAAGAACGGACCGCGCCGGACAGTGGCGGCCGAGCGTTCGGCCGACACGAAGGCGGCGTCGGGCCCGCGCACCGTGTCCGGATCGCGGCCGACGACAAACCCGGCGTGGTCGTAGACGCGGCCCAGGCCGTGGTCGCGCACGAACTGACCGAGGAGGATGACGATCGTCGCCGCCACCCAGCCGTGCTCTTCCCCGGGCAGCGGCTCGCGGATCAGCTCGCCGGCCACGAGCTCGCAGCGCTCCTCGTGGGGCATCACGTAGGGCAGGTCTTCGGCGGTAAGGCGGGTGATGGTTGCGGATTCGGGCATCCTGATTCCCCCCTTCAAGGCCGTAACCGATAAAATTTACCTCACAAGGCTAGAAGATACCATATCAGGTCGTCCAGCTCCTCGGCGGCCGCCGCCCGCGGAGCATGAAGGAGATGGTCCGCCCCTTCGAGGTCTCCGAGCGCACGATCTACCGCGACTTCGCCGCCCTCGAGCGCCGGCGCATCCCGCTCAGCTGGCGGAGGGGGCGGTGAAGGCCAACGCGCGGCGCGGGCGCCGAGGAACGAACTGAACCGGGCTCGAGCCGGGCGCCGCGGAGGCGTTCGACCGTCAGGTCGCGAAGATCTCGGCGAGCGGCAGGCGAAAACCCGGGAGGACGGCGCCGCCGTCGAGGACGTCGCTCCCGGCCAGCCTCTCCGGCTCACGATCGGGCCGGTGGACGGTGACCGTCCGGCGCTCCGGGTCGACCACCCACACGGCGCGCGAGCCGGCCGCCAGGTAGTCGCGGACCTTGGCGGCGATCTCCCGCCTCGTGTTGCCCGGCGAGAGGACCTCGACCGCGAGGTCGGGCGCGCCCTCGAAGAACGGCCCCCGCCAGACCGTCGCCGCGAAGCGTTCGGCCGACACGTAGGCGGCGTCCGGACCGCGCACGGTGTCCGGGTCTCGGGCGAGCACGAAGCCGGTCTCGGCGGCGAATAGCTGGCCCAGCCGCCGCTCGTGGACGAAGCGAAAGAGGTGCCCGAGGATCGTCGCGGCCACCAGCCCGTGCTCCGCGCCGGGCAACGGCTCCCGGACCAGCTCCCCGGCGACCAGCTCGCAGAGCTGCTCGTCGGGCATGACGTAGGGCAGGTCCTCGGCGGTGAGGGAGACGAAACTTACCGACGCGGACATTTGGTAGCCTCCTGTCGAAGGTCCACCCAGGCCTTCTTTCCCAACGAGCCATAGAATATCACGTTGGGACCGTAGCATCGACGGGAGAGCGAAGACCGCAGCCATGCTCCCGGCGAGCGGGGACGCCGAGACGGGCGGGAGCGGAGCCACGGAAGCGAGGTTCGTTCGGAGAGAGCAGCCGATCAGGTAACGCCATGAGCATCTACGCCACCCTGTGGAACCTCCAGTTCCCGCGCACCGGCCAGTACTACCTCGGCTGCGACTGGATCGAGGTCTGCGGCCAGGGCGTGCCGGGGCACATCGGCACCCCGACCGCAGGCTTCGGCTACGAGTCCGGTGATCCGTACGCCGACTTCTTGCCTCCCGCGATCGCCCTCGAGGACGAGGACGACGATCGGATGCGCGCGGTCGTCATCGTCACCGGCGAGACCAGGAAGGGCACCGAGCGCAACGGACAGGAGTACGTCGATCCGCTGCTCGTCTTCACCGGCGAGGAGTACGCCCGGATGTCGTTCGACGACGTCTACGATCGCGTCTGCGACGCCCTGCTCGGCGACGGACCGCGAGTCAGGTCCCAGCGGGTCCGTCCCGACGGAACCCTGGAGACCACCTTCAGCGACGGATCGACCAAGCGGGCAGCGCGTTCGGACTGGTGATCGGAACGCCGGGCGCGTAGCCAGAGGACCGCGATGAGCCCGAACTGGTTCACCGGTCGCACGAGCTGAACCGGTAAGCCGGACCCGAGCGTGGTGATGTCACAGCGGCAGGCGCACGATCTGGTTCTCGAAGTCCGCTCGAACGCCCGCACGCACGAGGATCTCAAGATCGGCGATCGCCGCTCCGATGGGGGTCTGTGGGACGAGCACGAGGCCCGGGAACGACAGGCCGCTCTTCAACCGCCGGTTCGCGTGACCGGGCATGGTGTTCTTGTCGTGCGAGAGGACGATGCGATCCGCGTCGGCCGCCCAGGCCAAGACCTCGGGATCGATGGCGCCTCCCATCCCGAGGTCCCGAAGCCTCTCAACATCCAGGGCCGGCCAGCGCCGGATGAGACCGACGAGGATCTTCTCGTTGAAGTCCGCGTCGCTCACAAACCGCGGACTCCAACCGGTCAGCGGTTCAGCCTCGCCAGCAGCCGCTCCCGGAGACCGTGTTGTGGAAAGCGCTTCTCCAGCTCCTCGCGAACCTGATCGGCCTCCTTGTCGCGCCGCGCAATGTAGGCCTCGATCTCCTCGCGGTGGCGCAGGTAGTAGGCGATGGCGGCGTAAATGTCCGCCAAGTCCAGAACGGGGAAGCTCTCGGCGATCGCTTCCGCGCTCGCCCCGGCCTTCCACTCGAAGATCACCCGCTCCAGAGGCACACGACTGCCGCCGACTCTGATGGCACCATCGGAGTCCTCGACCAGCGGGGGGGGCTGGGCTGCTAGGTGCAGCGGCTCGGCCGTCATCACCGACGAAGAACGTAGCACGCAAGACTGGTACGAGGTTCGCGTTCCGATGATGCGGGCTAGAAGTTAGTATTATTGTTCGGGTGAGTTTGCCCTCAGCTCCATCACTTGACGCGGACATGTCCTGCAGCCTACACTCCTCACCATGCCCGTGCAAGTCCAGGCCCCTCGCTTCCACCGGCGGGCGCTGGCCCCATTGAAGTGTATTCTGGTTTGGCTGTGGTTGCTCTTGACGAGGACTTCCGGGACCCGCCGCGATCCCGGCCCCACTGATGCGCAATCGCCAAGGCACCGCCGCTTTTTCCGCCGCGAGACACAACATCTGGGCGCCTCTTCGTGTCTAGACGACTGACAGCACCTGTCACCGCACGGCGGCAGACTCCTGACTCCGGACGCGACAACGCCCGAAAAGCGACCCTTGGGGAGGAACCGAACATGCCCGATGCACTGACCCTCGACATTCTGAAGCACGCCGTCGCCGGCACCGCGGCGGCGTTCCGCTGTGTCACCGAACTACAACCCGCTGGCGGGGAGGGCGACAAGGTCTTCCCGCCGACCTACGAGGGAGGAAAGTACGCCGGCGAAAAGCGGCTCGTCCCCGGGCGGGACGAGCCGGTCGAGTGCGTCCTCCTGGACTCGGTGCAGTCCCAGGCCAACCGGATGGAGTTGGCGCTGCTCGACGCTTGGCGGGCGGGGCGCCTGCCGCTGCCCGTCGTGACCGCGGCGTTTCCGGCCGAGGCGCTGGAGAAACCGCTGCGGGTCAGCAGCCTCGAGGCGCCGCACCGGATCGCCGACGCGCTGCTGCGCGACTGCCTCCTCGACGGCAAGCCGTTCCGCAGGTCCGAGGTCGGGCGCCGGATCGGGGAGGTGGAGACCTTCAACGCCACCGCGCTGTTCGAGCACTGCCCGACGGCGCTGGTCTTCGGCCTCTGGGACTCGACCGGTCCCAAGGGCGGTCTCGGGGCGAAGTTCGCGCGCGCCGTGGTCTCCGAGATCGTCGGGATCGACGTCGAGTTCGGCAAGCGCACCAGCAGCCGGATCGATCCAGCTCAGATCCTGCTTCAGGCCGGTCCGCTATACCAGGCCAGCGACGAGGAGGGGATCGGCTGGACCCTCGACGAGGCGAAGGCTCGCAAGGATGGCAAGGGCAAGGCTCTTCCGCTCCGTAAGACTGGGCGTCCGTCGGAGGCCAACCACGGCAATGTGACGCCGTCGATCGCCGACGGCGGGATCACCCTGCGCAAGGCTCTCCAGACCACTGTGATCTCGCTGCCATCGCTCCGCCGCTTGCGCTTCCCGCTGGACGGCGCCTACAGCGACGCGGCCGACGTGGCCGCACGCACCGCCCTCGCCGCGCTCGCCCTCTGCGCCGGTGCCCTGGCCCGCGAGCAGGGATGCGATCTGCGCTCCCGGTGCCTGCTCGTCGCCACGACGCCGGTGGAGTGGGAGCTGCTCGACCGACCGGGCGAGGCCCCCTCTCGCTTCGCGCTCACGGCCGACCACGCGATCGAGATCTACGGCGACGCGGTCGAGGAGGCCCGCGGAGCCGGGCTCCCGTTCCGAGACGCAGAGCTCCTGCTCCAGCCCTCCGACGAACTGGTCGCGCTCGTCCGCAAGAGCCAGCAGCTCGCGACCGAGCAGGGCCCCGAGGTGGCCGAAGCGTGATCGCGATCGGCGTCCGGTACCTCAACGGCTGGGCGATGGCAACCCACCCGGCCGACCGCGAGCGCCCGGAGTGGCCGCCGCATCCGGACCGCGTGTTCATGGCACTGGCTGCGGCCCACTTCGAGACCGGTGCGACCGCGAGCGAAGTCGCCGCCTTGGAGCGGCTCGAGCAGGAGCCACCGCTGCTCCAGGCGGGGCGCCACACGGTGCGGGAGACGGTCACTACCTACGTGCCGGTGAACGACTCGGCGAGTCCGCTCAAGGGATCGGGCAAGACACTACGTCCGCTCGCACCGCTCGGGTCGCTGCCGATCGGGCGCGACCGCCAGGCGCGGCAGTTCCCCGTCGCCCTGCCCGAGGAGCCCGTCGTCCACCTCCGCTGGCCGCGCCTCGACCTCGACACCGCCGAGCGCAGGGTCTTGGCCGCGCTGTGCGCCAAGGTCACCTGCATCGGACACTCGGCCTCGCTCGTCCAGATGTGGCTCGAGGATGCGCCCGCCGGCGCCCCGACCGCCGACACGCGGCCCGAACTGCTGCCCGTCGGGTCGGAGCCCGCGCGCTACCGCCTCCGCGTTCCGGCGCCGGGCCGGCTCGAGCGACTCCGGGCCGACTTCGCAGCCGCCGTGCGGCCACGGGCCTCCGCCTGGTGCGGCTACGAGCCGCGCACCGAGCCTGAACCCGAGACTGCCGAGCGTGCGTCGTGCTTCGATCCGGCGCTGCTCGTCCTGCGGAAGCTCGACGGCCCCGACCTCGCTCTGGAGTCCACGTTGCAGGTGACGAGAGTTCTGCGCGACACGGTGCTCTCGCTGAGCCCCGAGCCCACCGAATGGGTCAGCGGCCACCGGCCGGACGGGTCTCCCAGCGAGCGCGATCACCTCGCCTTCCTTCCCCTCCCCCACGTCGGCCGCGAGCACGCCGACGGTCACCTGCTCGGCCTCGCCCTGGCCGTCCCGCGTAACGTCGACGCCTACGAGCGGCGACGCCGTATGACACCCGTCCTGTTCGACGATCTCGGCCAGCCGCGGGAGATCGAGCTGAGGATGGGTCGCCTCGGCCTCTGGAAGCTCCGCCTCGAGGAGCGCGGTTACCGGCCGGTCGCCCTCCGGGCCGAGACCTGGACCGCGGCGCCTCCGAGCGAGCCGTCGAGGCGCTGGGCCACCGTGACGCCCATCGCTCTCGACCGCCACCCGAAAGGCACGGACCGCTGGGCCCAGGTCGAGGAAGCGATCCGGCGCGGCTGTGAACGGATCGGCCTCCCCGCGCCCGCCGACGTGGTGCTCTCCCCGGTCTCCCTTTTCGCCGGTGCACCGCACGGCCGGCGCTTCCCCACGCTTCGCCGCGGCGCCAGCGGCACCCCGGTGCAGCACACCCACGCGGTGCTGAGCTTCGTCGAGCCGGTCCGCGGGCCGGTGATCATCGGTGCAGGGCGGTACCGCGGCTACGGCTTCTGCCGGCCGCTGCGGCCGCAGGAGGCGGGAACGTGACCGCGTTGCGAGCTGCCGACTTCGACGCGTTCTTCGGCGAGCTTTGGCGCGACGCCGACGGCAAGCCGCTGGAGGCGTTCCCGTGGCAACGCCGGCTCGTGCGGCGGATCCTCGGCGAGGACCCCGCGCGTCCCGGTTGGCCCTCCGTCCTGGCGCTGCCGACCGCGAGCGGCAAGACCGCTGCGATCGACGTCGCGGTCTTCACGCTCGCCTGCCAGGCGGACGCCCAGCCGACGGCCCGAACGGCGCCGCGACGGATCTATTTCATCGTCGACCGGCGAGTGATAGTCGACGAGGCGTTCGAGCGGGCACGCGCGCTCGCTGGAAAGCTCGTGGCGGCCGAAGAAGGAATCCTCCGACAAGTGGCAGATCGCCTCCGCTACCTCACCGGCGCCGGACAGAACGCCCGGCCGCTCGAGGTCTTCGAGCTGCGTGGCGGCCTCTACCGCGACGACGCCTGGGCGCGGACGCCGCTCCAGCCGACCGTGGTCACTTCGACCGTCGATCAGGTCGGCTCCCGGCTCCTCCACCGCGGCTACGGCGTCTCCTGGCGGAGCTGGCCGATCCACGCGGGCCTCGCCGCCCACGATGCGCTGATGATCCTCGACGAGGCGCACTGCTCCCGCCCGTTCAGCGAGACCCTCGCCGCGGTGGCCCGCTACCGCGAGTGGGCGGACCGGCCACTGCCGGCGCCGTTCGCCTGCGTCTCGATGACCGCGACGCCGCGGCCCGGGACGGGTGACGAGGAGATTCTCCACCTCGACGAGGAGGACCGCGGCAATTCCACCCTCGGCCGCCGGCTGCGCGCGAGCAAACCCGCTCGCCTGCTGCCGCCGGTGCCGGGCAAGGGCGGCTCGAACCGCCTGACCCAGCTCCTCCGGCAGCAGGCCGAGGAGGCCGCAGCCGCCGGAGCCCGCCGGATCGCGATCCTGGTCAATCGCGTCGCGACTGCACGCCGGGTCTTCGATCAGCTCGACGGCCGCGGCGGCGACAAGGTCCTGATGATCGGCCGCATGCGGCCGTGGGACCGCGACCGGCTGATCGAGCGGTGGCAACCCGATCTCGCGGCGCGTCCCGGGCGAGCCGCCCGCGAGCGCCCGATCTTCGTCGTCGCCACTCAGTGCCTCGAAGTCGGGGCCAACCTCGACTTCGACGCCATGATCACCGAGTGCGCCAGCCTCGACGCCCTGCGCCAGCGCTTCGGTCGTCTGAACCGCTTGGGGCTGGACGATGACGCCCGCGCGGCGATCGCCGCCGCCGCGGACGACCTCAAGAGCGGTACCACGGACTTCGTTTACGGCGAGGCGCTCCAGAAGACGTGGGAGTGGCTCACCGCGGAGGCCGGTTCACCCGAGGACGAGGAGCCGGTGCTCGATTTCGGCATCGACGCGTTCGGCACCCGTTGGCACGCGGCGCTCGAGGGCGACCTCGATCTTCTCGAGCGGCTCACGCCGCCGGCTCCCGCGGCGCCCATCATGCTCCCGGCCCACGTCGACCTGTGGTCACAGACGGCGCCGGCGCCGGCGGTCCACCCCGACGTCTCGCTCTTCCTCCACGGCCCGGGAGGCGGCGCTCCGGAGGTGCAGGTCTGCTGGCGGCTCGACCTCGGGTTGCCGGCCGAAGAGCGCCCGGACTGGAACGACCTCCTCGCCGCCTGGAGAAACACGGTCGCCCAGCTCCCGCCGACCTCGGTCGAGTGCATGCCGGTGCCGCTCCACGTCGTGCGCCGCTGGCTGCGGGGAGAGGCGGATGCCGGCGAGCACCTCACCGACATCGAGGGCGCCGTCGGGGTCGCCGACGAGGAGCCGGGCGATCTCGGTCCCGAGACGCCACGCCGGGTCGTCCTGCGCTGGCGAGGGCCGGAAGAGAGCGAACTGGTCGACACCGACCACCCGCCCCGCCCGGGCGACACCCTGGTGATCCCGGGGGCACTCGGCGGTTGGGAGGTCTTCGGCCACCTGCCGGCGGAGGACGACGGGCGGCTTCCGATCGATGTCGGAGAGGCTGCGCATTTCGTCCGCCGGCGGCGGGCGGTGCTGCGCCTCCATCCCGAGCTGCTGACGACCTGGCCGGAGAGCGAGGGCCGGCAACGGCTCATGGAGCTGGCGTCCTGGAGCGAAGCGGTCGCAGAGGAGGAGGGCCTCGCCACCGCAGCCGGCGAGGCCCTGCAGGAGCTGCTGGATGAGAGCGTTCCGCGGGAGCTGCGCGACGTGGTCCGTGAGTTGCGCTCCGACTCCGAAGAGGCGGCCACCGCCGGTGGCCGGCTGTTCGACGCGATCCCCCACCCGTCAGGCCGCGGCTGGGTCCTGCGCGGCAGACGCCGGGTTCTCAGTGAGAGCGACGCCGAGCGTGCGCTCGCCGAATCCGAGACCTTCACCACCGACGACGACAGCGCCTCGGCGACGACCGAAGTGTCGCTCTCCGAGCACTGCGCGCACGTGGCCGAGCTGGCCGCGCGCTTCGCCGACCGCTGCGGCGTTCCCCCCGCCGTCGCCGCCGACCTCCGTCTCGCCGGCAGTCTCCACGACCTGGGCAAGTCCGATCCTCGGTTCCAGGCATGGCTCCACGGCGGCAACGCCCTCGCCGCCCAGCTCGCGCCCGCGCTCCTGGCAAAGTCGCAGAATCTGCCTGAGGATCGCAGGCAACGCGAGCAGGCGCGCCGCCGGGCGCAGTACCCCCGAGGTTGCCGGCACGAGTTGCTCTCCGTTCGCCTCGTCGAGAGCGGGCCGAGCCTTCTCGATGCCGCCTCAGACCCCGACCTCGTCCTGCATCTGATCGCAAGCCACCACGGGCACTGCCGGCCGTTCGCCCCGGTCATCGTCGACGAGAAACCGGTCGAGGTCCACATGGAGCATCACGAACAGCGGCTCGCGACCTCCAGTGCCACCGGTCTCGAAGCCCTCGACAGCGGCGTGGCCGAGCGGTTCTGGAACCTGGTCCGGCGCTACGGCTGGTGGGGTTTGGCGCTGATCGAGGCGATCCTGCGCCTTGCCGACCACCGCGCCAGCGAGGCCGAGGAACGCCGCGCGCAACAACGCGGAACACTCGCCGCCGGGAGGAAGACGGCATGAGCGACGACAGCATGAACGCGCTCGACGTTCGTGGCCTCGACGGCTCGAACCCACTCGGCTTTCTTGCGGCGCTCGGCACGCTCCGTCTGATCGACGAACCACAGCACCCTGCTCGATTGTCATGGCATCGCGCTCATGGCGCGTGGACGGCGCGCCTCTGGACTGAACACCCGTCGCCGCCCGAGTCGGATCTCGCAGAGCGGCTGGCCGCCAACCTCCGCTCGTCGGCCCGTCACCCGGCACTGGAACGCTGGGACGACCTCTCGGTCCATCCGGACGAGTTCCGGCGTTTCGTGGAAGACGCCCTGGAAGCGGCCGATCGCGACCGCGAGTGGGCGGACTTCGCGGCCGCGTTCGGCTCCGAAACAACCGTTGAGGCTACCGGCGGTGAACCCACGATCCAGGACACGGCGTTCCGCACGATGCGTGGTGCTGGCCACCAGCACTTCTTGAAGACGATGCGTCACGTCCTCAGCGAAGTAACCGCCGATCACGTGCGCAGAACGCTTTTCGAGCCGTGGGGCTACGACGATCCACTCGAGAAGTCCTCCCTCCGTTGGGATCCGAACGACGACGTGCGCTACGCCCTGCGCTGGCGCAACCCGAGCGGCGACCCGGAGCGCAAGAAGCGGGGCTCGATGCTCGGCGCCAACGCCCTGGCGATCCACGCCCTCCCCCTCCACCCGACCGCGCCCACCGGTCGCCGCCTCGCGACGACGGGGTTTTCGCGCTTCGGCCGTGACACAGCCTGGACTTGGCCGATCTGGGAGCCGCCGGTGCCGCTGTCGGTCATCCGGTCGCTCCTCGCGATCCCCGATCTGCAACGCCGGTCTCTGGAGCCTGAGCTCCGTACCAGTCTCGGTAGCCGCGGTGTCGCCGAGATCTACCGCAGCCGCCGGATCACCGTCGGCAAGGTGCGTAACTTCACACCGGCCGAGCCGGCGTGAGACCCCAAGCCGTCCACGTCGCGGTCACCGACGACACCCTGACCGTCGACCTCGACGACGGGCGGACGATCTCCGTGCCGATCGTCTGGTATCCCCGCCTCGCCTACGGCACCGCCGCCGAGCGCGCCAACTTCCAGATCGCGGGGGCCGGATACGGGATCCACTGGCCCGACTTGGACGAGGACATCGGCGTCGAGGGCCTGGTGCTCGGCAAGCGATCGATGGAGGGCCCGGAATCGTTCGAGCGCTGGCTCCGGCGCCGGCGACAGCCGGGGGGAGCGGCTGCCGCCGGGCCTACCCGGTAACCACCCCCATCACCGCCAGAAGTCTTCGCTCGACGGTCGCCATCTCCTCCGCCGTCAAGGTGGTCAGCGGCCCGGTGCCGAACCGCTGGCGGTCGAGGGTCCGCGGTTGGTCGACCATCACCTGGCAGGTCCGGCGCAGGCGGTCGCGGGCGGGGATCGTGACCCGCAGCGGGCGTAGCACCTCGCGTACCTGGGTTGTGGTCGGCAGCACGATGACGGTGTTGATACCAAGGCTCGAGACCCGATCACTCTGGAGCACCACTACCGGCCGGATCTTCCCGACTTCGGCGCCGCGGTTGGGATTGAGGTTCCCGACCCACACCTCGCCGCGGCGCATCATTCCCACCACGGCTCTTCCTCCTCGGCCCCGGGCGGGCGGCCCTCTGCGATCTCCATCGCTTCGTTGTCGATCGGGAGCCATTCCTCGACCAATCGCAGCGTTTCGGGATCGTCCTTGAGGTGGCGAGCCGCCTCCAGCAGCTCCGCCATGAACCGCTCCTGCTCCTGGCGGCGCAGGAAGTCCGCGAGCGCCTCACGGGCGACCTCCGAGCGGTTGGTCTCCCGCAGCCGCGCTTCCTGCTCCAACTTCTCCTCGAGATCGTCGCTGAGGCGGATGCTGAGGGTCGCCACCGGGTGCCTCCAGTCTCGCGTCCGGTTGGACGGTATGCACGACGAATCGTAGGACACCCTGGCCGACGAGTCAAGGTTCGATCGGAGGGATGGCCCGCCACCAAGGCGTTGCCGAGGTCGAGCCTCGGCTGTGCGCGGCGGGTGCGAGACGGCGATCCGGATAGCCGCTGCCGAAGCGCTCCAGCGGAGGCCTCGGTGCCGCCGCGTGCGGCCCGGCTCAGTCGGAGCCGGGCAGCGGGTTTCGGTAAACGTCTGCCAAGGACAGCTCGCAGCCGAGAGATGCGACCGAGGCGGTTTCTTCTCCGCGGCTCACGTGGAGCGTCCAGTGGTCGCTTTCGCGGCGCCAGAGCTCGAGGC
>Ga0302046_10004772_pt1 | contig 12014 bp, 8 predicted proteins | sample RVTome_11_FD_200261 | JGI IMG/M metagenome (GOLD analysis project Ga0302046, IMG submission 200261) | Soil microbial communities from uranium-contaminated site in the Upper Colorado River Basin, Wyoming, United States - RVT147D111 (version 2) ... | reverse complement strand
CCCGCGGTGGCGGTCGCGGCCAGGGTCCGGTCCGAGCGCCGCCGGTACCTGACCCTGCACGGCTGCTCGAGCTGCACCACCATCTTTGAATGATCGTTCCGGTAGGTGTCCTCCGGCTGGGCCAGCTCGAACTCGTACCGGGACAACAAGGTCGCGAGGATGGCCTTGAGCTGCATCATCGCGAACGCCGCGCCCACGCACCGGTGCCTACCGGCCCCGAACGGGATCCACTCGAACAGCTGCCGGTCTTCTCGTCGGTCCCCGGTGTACCGGTCCGGGTCAAAGCTGTCCGGGTTGGGAAACGTCGCTGGGTTGCGGTTGGAGATGGCCGGGCTCGCGCCCACCAGCTTGCCGGGCTCCACGACGTACTCGCCGTACACGAGGGCCTCGTCGACCACCCGCATCAACAGGATCAATGGCGGATGCAGCCGCAGGGCCTCCTTGATCGCCCCCTCCAGCTTCGGCATCGTCCGCATCGCGTGGTAGCTGACCGACTCACCGTCAGCGAAGAGCCCATCGAGTTCCTGGACCGTTGACGCCAGGAAATCCCGGTGCTTGAGCAGCTCGATCAGCGTCCACGACGCCGTGCCCGACGTCGTGTGATGCCCGGCGAACATCATCGAGATGAACATGCCGGTGATCTCGCTGGCCTCGAACCGCTTGCTGCCGTCCTCGTTCTCGATTCGCATCATCACGTCCAGGAGATCACCACGATCGAGCCCGTCGGCTTCGCGGGCGTTCATGATCTCCTGCACCAGCGCCACCAGTGCCTGCCTCGCCTCGTCGCGCCGGCGGAACGTCGGCAGGTCCATGTAGGGATCGACGTACGCCAGGGGGTCGGTGCCCTTTTCCAGGTCGTGGTAGTGGTGTGCGAACTCGTTGGTGATCTGCTCGCGAAACGGTTTGCCGATGAGGCACGCGCTCGACGTGTAGATCGTGAGCTCCGCGAAGAAATCGAGCAGGTCGAACTCGCCCTCATCGCCCCACGCCTCGGTCATGTTGTCGACCTCGGCCGTGATCGTGTCCGCGTGGCCGCGCATGTGGGAGTCGCGCAGCGCGTGGTTGTGGAGCATCTCGGCGCGCCGCTCGGGCGGTGCGTCGAACACCACGCCTTCGCCGAAGATGGGCGTCATGAACGGGTAGGCGCTGGCCTGGTCCAGCTGCTCCTCGGGTGCGCGGAAAAACGCCTCCTGTGCGTCGGCGCCCGTCATGAGCACCACGCGCTTGGGACCGATACGGAACTCGCCCAGCTCGCCGCATTCCTGCTTCACCCTGTTCATCAAGGCGATGGGATCATCCTGGAGCTCCCGCAGGTGGCCGAGCTCGGGGTCGGCGCCGCTGGCCAGCGGCGGTTCGCGACTGCTCGCGGAGGCTTCCGTCGTGCTGCTGGTCATGTGTCTTCCAGGATCGGAACGAGGCTTGGCTCAATCCGGCCGGCGGTCGCCAGCCAGAAGGCGGCGTCACGGAAGGTGTCCAGCGTCGGCCGCCAGGAGATCCCCAACAGCTCCAGGGTTTCGGCGTCATCCAGCGGCCGGCCCTGGGCGATCGTCAGCGCCGCCTCCTCCGACAACGGCAGGGCAATGTCCTCTCCGGATGCGCGTTGCGCATCGAGCTGCCGCCCCATCTCGAGCATCTGCTCGTGTGTTGCCTCGATCGTCGGGATGTCGCGCCCGATGGCCGTGCTCATCACGTCGACCCACTGTTGCCACGTGACCCAGTGACCGCCAGCCATGAGAATTCTTGGACCTTGGTTGGGTTGCACCGCCGCCGCGAACAGCTCGGCGCCGTCACGGACATCGAGGATGCCCATGCCGCCGTCGGTGACGACCATCATCGTCTCCAGGGCCGCCTTCACGGCGAGGAAGCTGCCGTCGAGGTGGGGCGAGTCGGGGCCGTAGATGCTGCCCAGCACGATCGTGGTGATGTTCGCTCCCGCGTCCTGCCAGCCGCGGACCAGCTGCTCGCCGGCCAGCTTCGAGCGCCCGTAGGCCGTGTCCGGCTCGGCCAGTGGGCTGTCGGCCGTGATCACCTCAGCGTCCGTTGGCACGTAGGCGGCGAGGCTCGAGGCGTGGAGGATCGGATCGAGGCCCAGCGCCACGGCCTGGCCGATCACGTGGCGCACGCCCTGGACGTTCACGTCGGTGGTGCTGCCGTCCGCCGCGCCCAGCGCCGTCGACGCGGCCGTGTGCACGACGGCGTCCACGCCGTCGAGTGCCGCCTTCACGGCCGTCTCGTCGGTTATGTCGCCGGGACTGACCTCGACCGTCGCGGGGTCGATGCCGAGGTTGTCGAGGATCGAGGACAGCTTCGCAGGCGTCCTCACCAACGCCCGGACCTCGTGGCCGCGCTCCTGGAGCGCCCCAACCGCGTGGGAGCCGAGGAACCCGGTCGCGCCGGTCAGCAGGACCTTCATGCTCGCGTCACGGGCAGGGGCTTGCGCAGCGCGAAGTCGGCGCCGGTCGACACGCGCGTGACGAGGACCTCGTTGGACGGCTCGGCGGGTTCGGCCGCTGCGTCGACCGTGAGCTCCCACGCCGCGACCTCGCCGCTCGTCGCGTTCGCGGGCTGGCACCGGGCCCGCGGGTCGATGCCCTGCGCGATGGCCTCGAGGATCCCCGGGTCGGTCGTCAACGCGTGCGGCCAGCTGTGCTCGTCGGCCTCGCTGAACACCAGTGAATCCTGGAGCCCGACCCGTACCCGGTCGCCGGCGAGGTCGATCTCGGTCGCGATGTACGCGACGGGCCGGAACATCGGGTGCAGCCGCAGGACGGTCGCGACCGCCTCGGGGCCTGTGCCAAGGCCCAGCGCGTCACGGAGGCGGGTCGCGACCACCGGCCCGATGCCCTTGAGCTGTGCGGCCGCGAGCGTCCTCGCCTCGTCCTCGCCGAACCGACCGGCCACGGCCAGCATCAACCCGCGCACCAGCAGATGGCCCTGGAGGCAGAACTCCTCGCATGCGGTCAGCAGGGCCGCCGTGGACAGGTGCTCGAGCTGAAAATCGGGGTCGAACGTGGCGTAGTTGTTCAGGCCGTCGTCGGTCGGCGCATCGAAGCCAGGGATGTCGAGGTTCGCGGCCACGGACTGCCCGACGATCTCGGCGCCCTCGGAGTCCTCGATCGGCTCACCGTCCTGCTCGATGAACACCCGCCACTCGCAGTGCGGCTGGCGGTCGATCGGAACGCGTGGCGGCCGATGCACCGGCCGGACGCGCGCCAGGGGATTGGTCGCGGCGGCCGTGGCGTCGAATGTCGGATCCTCGATGTCATGGCACATCGCGACCACGAACTCCTCGCCCAACGGCTCGACGTCCATCAGCGCACCACAATGGTCCAACCAGAACCGGCCCTCGTCCGGGCGCTCGACCGAGAACCTGAAGTCCATGAACTGGTGCGGCGCGCCGACGTCCAGCTGCAACCCCTTGAAGATCGTCGGCACGTCGTCGCCCGCGAATCCGAGCGCCCGCTGCATCCGCCGCGTGTAGACCGGCGAGGCCGCCATCCACTCGTCGATCGCGACCTGGGTCATCGTCTCGCGGTCGTGGTTCATGATCAGATGTGGCATCGACGCTCGGTCCTGGAGGTGCCCGGCCAGCAGGTACTCCCGCCCCAGTACGGCCAGCTGGTCGTGGCTCAACGCCAGCGCGTCGTGTGGGCCCACGCCTTCACCCATGACCGCTCTCCCAGAAACTAGAACACGTTCTAGTTCTGTGGGGAGAGTCTAGGACCCGACCACCGCGTGCGAAACCTCGCACCCACCTACGCCTGCCAGCCGTCGCGTTCCAGCAGCCACGAGATCGCCAGTCCTCCGACCAGGGCCCAGAAGAACGGCCCGAGCTCGATGATCTCGAGATTGGATTGCGAGATGGCGAAGGCAAACAGGGGCCCGAGGACGAGCGGGCCCTTGACGGCGTTTCCGAGGGCAGCCGCAAGGACCCCGAGAACCGCAAGGCCGACCAGTCCCGTGAGGAGGGCTGCCGGCAACACCTCGGCGATCCGGGTCGCGAGTCCCGCGGCCAGACCGATGGCAAGCGACGCTCCGCCCGCGATCAGGGCCGCCCAGTGGCGATGGCTCCTGGGTCCGGCGTCGGGTCCCGCGCACAGGGCCGTGGCCGGCAGCGACAACGAAACCCCAACGGGACCCATGAAGGATCCCGCCGCCGTTCCGAGGCCGCTCATGGCATTCAGGCCCCCCTCGGGCGGCGCGTACCCCTGGGCCCGCAGGAACACGAGCGAGGGCACGTTGGCCTGCACGGTGATGAGCACGATCGCCACCGGAGCGACCGTGGCAATGGACTGGAAGGAAAACTCCGGCGCCGTGAACGCCGGCGCAAGCGTCACCTCCGATGGCGCCGACCCGATCTCGCCGGTGATCGCCGCGAGCGCGATCCCCACGACCAGCGCCGGCAGCAAGGCCGGTATCCGCGGCTCCGTGAACCTGCGGCCGAGCACGTAGGCGGCGAGGGTCCCTCCAACCATCAACGGTTCGTTCCCGACGGCCGAGAACAGGTCAACGAAGAAGTGGAGGACCGCGCCGGCGAGCAGGCCATACACGATCGGGGACGGAAGCCAGGCGGTGAGCCGGCTGATGACGCCGAGCGGACCGAGGACGAGCACGGCCAAGCCTGACACGATGACGGCTCCGACCAACTCGGGCCAGGCGATCTCGCGGCCGAGCGAGGCGATGAAGATCAGCAGGAACACGTTGCCCGTCACGAGCAGCGGCTGCCGATACCGGATCGCGAGCACGAGCGTCAGCAGCCCAGGGATCCCGTAGAGCCCCATGATCCAGCCGACCGTCTCGGCTTCCGTCAGCCCGAGGTCGTGAGCCGTGGCCAGGGGGATGCTCAGAACCGTCACGAAGATGACGATGAGCGCGGTGGCTGCTCCCAGCGGTGGCAGCAGGCGGCGAATCGCGACGGTTGTCTGCGTGTCGGACATCAAGACCCCGGGCGGGGGCGAAGTATGCCGGCTCCGTCCCAGGGACGGAGCAGCAAACGTGTCTCCGCCGCGTTGCCCAACGACTAGAACACGTTCTAGTCTCTGGCCATGGACTTCTCGTTCTCCGAGGAACAGCAGGCGCTGCGCGACCTGGCAGCCACGGTGTTCGCCGACCAGGTAACGCACGAGCGGCTGGCGCGCCTCGAGGCCGAGTCTGCCACCGTCTTCGACCGCGAGACCTGGGCCGCGCTGGCCCAGGCCGGCCTGCTCGGGGTCGTGGTGCCGGAAGACCTGGGCGGCGCGGGCCTCGGGCTGCTCGAGCTGATGGCCGTCGCCGAGGAACAGGGACGGGTCTGCGCACCCGTGCCGCTGGTCGAAACGCTCGTGGTCGGCGCCATGACCATCGCCGAGCACGCCTCGGCCGAACGGCAGGCCGACCTGCTCCCGCGGATCGCGTCCGGCGACCTGGTCGTCGCCGGCGCCCTGGAGGGAACGCTGGAGGTCGACGCCGGCCGCGTGTCCGGCGACGCCGGGATCGTGGGCTGGATCCGCGAGGCCGGGCTCGTGATCGCGGTCGCGACCGGCCTCGACGGCGTCCCGGCCGTCGTCGCCTTCACCCCTGACGCCGCGGGCGTCTCGATCGAGGACGTCGTCCCGACCAACCGCCTGCCCGCGGGGCTCGTGACGTTGGCGGATGTGCCTGCCGACGTGCTCGCCACCGGCGACACCGCGGCCGACGCCCTCCTCCAGCGCGCCGCCGCCATGACCTGTGCAGTCGCGGCCGGCGTCTGCGACGGCGCGATCCGGATGACGGCCGCCTACACCTCGGAGCGCAAGCAGTTCGACAAGCGCATCGCCGAGTTCCAGGCCGTCGCCCAGCGCGCCGCGGACGCGTTCATCGACACCGAGATGATCACGCTCACGTCACGGCACGCGATCTACCGCTTGTCACAGGGACTGCCAGCAGAAAAGGAGATCCACGTGGCGAAGTTCTGGGCCGGCGACGGCGGCATGCGCGTGGTCCATGCGGCCCAGCACCTTCACGGTGGCATCGGCGTCGACACCGACTACCCGGTGCACCGCTTCTTCCTGTGGGCCAAGCGCCTCGAGCACACCCTCGGCACCCCCACGCGAGAGCTCATCGCCCTGGGCGCCCAGCTCGCCGCCGAGCCTGTCTGAGCCCGTTTTCGCCCGGATGAGCACGAGTCGCCCAAGGCATTGACCGGACCGAGTTCCCGGATCTAGTGTCCCCGCGCCGAACTTCGGGGACATCGTGACCTCCCTGCTCGATGGCAACGCAGTCGCTTCGCTCCGCGCTGGGTTCAAGGGTGCCCTGCTCCAGCCCGAGGACGAGGGCTTCGACCTCGCCCGGCGTGTCTGGAACGGCTCGGTCGACAAGCGCCCGGCGATCGTGGCGCGCTGCACCGGGGTCGCCGACGTGCAGGCCGCGATCCGGTTCGGCCGCGAGCAGGACCTGCTGGTTTCGGTCAAGGGCGGCGGGCACCAGGTCGCGGGACTTGCCGTGGCCGACGGTGGCCTCATGGTCGACCTCTCGCTCATGCGGGGTGTGCGCGTGGATGCGGAAGCCAGGACGGCCCGCGCCCAGGGTGGCTGCCTGCTCGGCGACCTCGATCGCTCCACCCAGCTGCACGGGCTCGCGACCACGGCGGGTGTCATCAGCGTCACCGGCATCGGTGGTCTCACGCTCGGTGGTGGGATCGGCTGGCTCCAGGGCAAGCACGGCTTCACCGTCGACAACGTCCGCTCGATCGACCTCGTGACGGCGGAAGGCCACCAGATCGCCGTGAGCGAGGACAACGAGCCCGACCTGTTCTGGGGACTCCGTGGTGGGGGAGGGAACTTCGGCGTCGCCACGTCATTCGAGTACCAGATGCACCCGGTCGGACCGATCGTGCTCGGCGGGCCGATCGTCTGGCCGCTCGAGCAGGCGCCCGAGGTCCTCGGGGTCGTCCACGAGTTCATGGCCGACCCTCCCGACGAAGCCGGGGCGCTTGCCGTGCTGCGGCTTGCTCCGCCCGCGCCGTTCGTGCCTCCCGAGCACTTCGGCAAGCCCGTCATGATGGCCATCCTCGCCTGGATGGGGGACCCGGCGGCCGGTCAACAGGCCCTCGAGCCCGTCCGGTCGGTCGGCACCCCGATCGCCGACGCGGTCCGACCGATGCCGTACGTCGCGCTCCAGTCGCTGGGCGACGCTGGTGCACCGGCAGGCTTCGGCTACTACCTCAAGGCGAACCTCCTGCACGACCTGCCAGACGAGGTGATCGACCTCCTCGTCGGGCACGTCGGTTCGATCACCTCGCCGTTCTCCCAGGTCCGCTTGCACTGGATCAGCGGCGAATGCCGCCGGATCGCTCCCGACGCCACCGCGACGACCGGTCGCGACGCCGCCGTCGACGTCAACTTCACGGCGGGCTGGTCTCCCGTCATGGGCTCGGGTGACCCGCACATCGCGTGGGCGCGGGCCGGCTGGGAGGCGCTCCAGCCGCACGCTGGGGCCGGTCTTCTTCCGCAGTTCCAGTACGACGAGACGGCCGCGACCGTGTACAGCCCGGAGCGGCTCGAGCGGCTCACCGCCCTGAAGGACCGCTGGGACCCGACGAACTTCTTCCGCCTGAACCAGAACGTGGCCCCGTCCGGGTAGTCGCCGTGGGCGTCGTCAGACGATGAGGGCGTCCAGCGCCTCCAGCCCGCGGGCCAGCTCGTCCTCGGCGATCGTCAAGGCAGGCCGAAGGCGGATCGAGCGCTCGCCGCAGCCCAGCAGCAGCACCCGCTGCTCGGTGTGTGCCTGGTCGATCATCCGGTCGCGGGTGGCCTCGTCGGGCAGGTCGAAGGCGCACAGCAGCCCGCGGCCGCGAACGTTGGTGACCTGTTCGTGCCGGTTCCCGAGCTCCTCAAGGTCCTTGAGCAGCCCGGCGCCGAGCGTCGCGGCCCGTTCGACCAGGTTCTCGTCGCGGATGACCTCGAGGATGATCGTCGCACGGACCATGTCGAGGAAGTTGCCGCCGAACGTCGAGTTCAGCCGGCCGGCGATCTTCCAGACGTGATCGTCGACCTCGTCGAGCCGGCCCCCGCCCATCACCCCGCAGACATGCGTCTTCTTCCCGAACGCGACCAGGTCGGGCTGGACGCCGAGCTGTTGGAAGCACCAGGTGGTGCCGCTCATCCCGACGCCGGTCTGGACCTCGTCCATGATGAACAGCGCGTCATGCTTGCGGCACAGGTCCTGCATCGACTGGAGGAAGCCCGCCGACAGGTGGTTGTCGCCGCCCTCCGACTGGATCGGCTCGGCGATGAAGCAGGCGATGTCGTGTCGGTTCCGCGAGAACGCATCCGCGGCCTGGATCAGCGCGCGCTCCTCGGCGTCGTGGTTCTGGTCGGCGAAGCCCTCGAGCGGGAACTTGAGCGCCGGGACCGGGATCCTCGGCCAGCGGAACTGGGTGAACCGGTCGGTCTTGACGGGCTCGGTGTTCGTCAGGCTCAGCGTGTAGCCGGTCCGGCCGTGGAACGCGTGGGTCAGGTGCATCACCTGGGTGCCCAGCGAAGGATCGCGGCCGGCTGCCTCGTTGCGCCGTGACTTCCAGTCGAACGCCGCCTTCAGGGCGTTCTCGACGCCGAGCGCGCCACCCTCGATGAAGAACCGGTACGGCAGCTCGTCGATGCCGAGGACCTCGTCGAACGTCGCGGTGAACTGGGCCATCTCGACCGTCGGGACGTCCGAGTTCGACGGCTTGTTGACCGCCAGCCGCCCGAGCCGCTCGACGACCTCGGTCGTGAACCGCGGGTGGTTCATCCCCAGGGCGTTGGAGGCGAAGAAGCTGAACAGGTCCAGGTACTCGGCGCCGTCACGGGCGTCCACCAGCGTCGAGCCGTGGCTCTTGTCCATGTCGAGCACCAGGTCCATCCGCCCCGGCGGCAGGTGCCGGTGGATGACCTCGAGCGCGTTGTCGGGTTGCACGTTGGTCATGAGAACTCGACCCCTTGCGCCAGCGGCAGCTCGTCGGACAGGTTGATCGTGTTCGTCGCACGCCGCATGTAGGCCTTCCAGGCATCGCTGCCCGCCTCGCGGCCGCCGCCGGTGGCCTTGTTGCCGCCGAACGCACCGCCGATCTCGGCCCCGCTCGGGCCGGTGTTCACGTTGACGATCCCGCAGTCGCTGCCGAGTGCGCCCATGAACTGCTCGGCCTCGCGCAGGTCGTGGGTGAAGATGGCCGACGACAGGCCCTGCGGGACGCCGTTGTTGAGGTCGATCGCGTCGTCGAGGTCCGAGCAGCGCAGCACGTACAGGATCGGCGCGAACGTCTCCTCGCACACCAGCTCGGTTTGCGACGGCATCCCCACGACCGCCGGCTCGACGTAGTACGCGTCCGGCAGCCCGAGGTCGACCCGCGACCCGCCCGTCAGGACCTCGCCGCTGGCTTCGGCCCGCTCCAACGCCGCCTGCATCCCGTCGAAGCCGTGTTGGTCGATCAACGGCCCGACCAAGACGTGGTTGTTGCGCCACGGGTTGCCGATCGAGAGGCCCGCGTAGGCCTTCACGATCCCCTCGACGAGCTCGTCGGCGATGTCCTCGTGGACGATCAGCCGTCGCAATGTCGTGCAGCGCTGCCCGGCCGTGCCGACCGCGGCGAACAGGACGGCCCGGCGGGTCAGCTCGAGGTCGGCCGACGGCATCACGGTCGCGGCGTTGTTGCCGCCGAGCTCCAGGAGGCTGCGGCCGAACCGCTTGGCCACGCGGGGTCCCAGGTCGGCACCCATGCGGCTCGAACCGGTCGCGCTGACCAGCGGCAACCCGTCGTGCTCGGCCATCGCGATGCCCAGGTCACGGTCACCGACGACGACGTGCAGGGGCAGGTCAACGCCCTGTGCTTCGGCTGTCCGGGTCAGCAGCGCCTCGCACGCGAGCGCGGTCAGGGGCGTCTTCTCGGACGGCTTCCAGACGACCGGGTCGCCGCACACCAGGGCGAGGGCGGCGTTCCATGCCCAGACCGCCACCGGGAAGTTGAACGCCGTGATGACGCCGACCGGCCCGAGCGGGTGCCAGGTCTCCATGAGCCGGTGGCCGGGACGTTCACTGGGCAGGGTCAGCCCGCCGATCTGCCGGGACAGGCCCACGGCGAGATCGCACATGTCGATCATCTCCTGGACCTCGCCCAGGGACTCCGAGGCGATCTTGCCGGCCTCGAGCGTCACCAGGTCCGCGAGCGCCTCCCGGTGGTCGCGCAGCCGCTGGCCGAAGGCGCGGACCAGCTCGCCACGGGCGGGGGCTGGCGACGTCGCCCAGGTCCGAAACGCGCTGCCGGCGTCGGTCACGATCCGGTCGAGATCCGCGCCGGTCGTGGTCGTCACGTCGGCGATGGTCTCGCCGGTCAGGGGGGTTCGAACGGGCAGGTCGCCGTCGTTCCAGCGTGCCCGGTCAACGCCGAGGTCGTCCATCAGCGCGGCAGTCGCTGAACGAAGATCGATCTCGGTCACGGGTGCTCCGGTGCCGTTGGGACAGCCGTTGGGACGGTCGTTGGGACAGTCGTTGGGACAACGGTACGAAGGCGGTCGCCGGTTGCCTCGCAACAACGGACCGAGCGTGCGATGGCCGCCCGTCCCATCGTGTGAGCCGCAGGCGCGGGATTCCGCGGCACACGCTCACCCGATTAGATCGGTCACCCCAAGCACGTCGAGGGCGTCACGGAGGGAGCGCTGTTGCTGGTCGGCGTACAGCTCGTAGGGGTCCAACACGGCCCGCCCCAGGGCCTCGGCCATCGCCGGCGCGTCCCAGGCGGCCTTGCCCCGGGCGTCGTCACGGCTGCCCTCGTGTTCGAGGTTCGAGCGGAAGATCCCGGCCGCCGACCGGGGCAGGAAGTCTTCGTACACGATCGGGTGCACGGTGAGGGCGCCGCTGGTCACGAGCGCCGCCAAACTCCGCCCGCCGGCCAACGGGTGTCCGGGGTGCGCCTCGAACGTCACGTACGCCAGTCCAGCGAGCGCCATGGTCGCCAGGTCCTTCGGAAGCGTTGTCCGAAACGCCTCCGCCGCCGCGTGCGATGTGTCCTCGTCGGCGTGGGCGCTGGCCTCAACCTTGCTCGAGAGCTCGTCGACCAGCAGGCGTCCATCCGGAGTCAACGCGACGCCGCGTTGCTCGACCTCGCCGAACCGGACACGCACGGCCCGCTGCTCGATCGTGCCGTCGGCCAGGCGCATGGTTCGGATCTCGTTGAGCGCCCGAAAGCTCGTCTGGCGCAACAGGACGTCGGGGCCGTCCCATGCGGGCGGGCCCTGGATGCGGTCGATCATGGTGATCCCGCGTTTCTCCATCCGCCGGTACAGCTCATCGATGTCGAGGACCCGAGGGGTCAGGTGGTTGATGTGGGTGCCCGGCCCCGCCGCGATGTCGGCCGCGACCGGCGACACGGCAAACAGCCGCTCGTGCCAGGCAGCGTCCAGGGGCTCACCGCTCAGCTCGAACGTTGCAACGGCCAGGCCAATGAACTCGTCGGCGCGTTCCCGTGCGACGCCACCAAGGCGCTCGGCCTCGCCGATGAGCTGCTCGAGGCCATCAGCCAGCAAGGACCGTCGCGTCACCCGCTCGGCGATCTCGCGCCCGAAGTCCTCGTCGAAGAACCGCAGGTCGTCGGGCACCAGCATCGACGTGAACACCCGGAACGCGTTGCGCGCCAGGTCGATCGGATCCACGGGCCGGAACGCGGTCGACACGACCGGCAGCGAGGTCGGCGTGGCCTCGCGCAAGTCGTAGAAGCCGACGGGCTCCATGCCGAGCAGCCCGAACAACCGAGCCACCAGCCGCAGCTCGGCCGGGCTGCCAACCCGGATCGCGCCGTGCCGCTCCGCCGTGATCCGAGCCAGCGTCCCCAGCTCGGAGCCGCCGCCCTCGCCCAGCGCCTCGCGGTTGATGTCGTTGCACACCTCGACCAGGTCGCCGTACGCCGGCACCTCGGCCGCGTACATCCGCGACAGCGCTCCGGCGAACCGGGCCCGCAGCGCCCACGGGGCAACGAGTTCGGCCATGCCACGAAGCGTACGACCCGGGCTCCCGGGTCTCGGGAC
>Ga0302046_10004771_pt1 | contig 12015 bp, 8 predicted proteins | sample RVTome_11_FD_200261 | JGI IMG/M metagenome (GOLD analysis project Ga0302046, IMG submission 200261) | Soil microbial communities from uranium-contaminated site in the Upper Colorado River Basin, Wyoming, United States - RVT147D111 (version 2) ... | reverse complement strand
CGTTCGCCGACGGAAGCGCGACGGCATATTCGCGCACGGCGGCGGCCGCGGGCGACGATCTGCGCGCATCGGGCACGATGGCGATATAGCCCTCGAGGGCGATCTGATCCGCGACGCTGCGCAGCCAGTCGGAAAGCTGCTGGTCGTCCGCCGTGATCAACACTACCGGCGCCCGGTCGCTACGGACGGGATAGACGGTCCATGTCAGCACGGTCTGCGATCCGACGGGAACACGCAGCCATTCGCCGTGCCGGTGAGTCGCGTTCAGCAGGCGCTTCGCGAGCTGCGGCGTCGGTAGCGTGGAGCGCACCGGGCTCGCCGCCTTCGCAATACCGCCGCCGAGCGGCGCCTCACCGACTATCCCGAGCGCGCAATAGATCGCGCTGCATGCCAAGAGCGCCACCGGATGCCGAATCAACCGCTGCCAGCTCACATGTCTGCTCCCATTGCCGCTTGGTCGTCACCGCCGCGCACGCCGCTCATGATCGAAAGTTCGGAAGTATCCGCTCCGCGTTGCCTCGCTCCATCGCGTAGAGCACGTCGGGATGGAGGTTCAGCGACGGGATCTCGCGCGTCGTGGTTTCGTAGGGCTCAACCGGAAAATCGCTGCCGAACAAGAGCCGCGTCGGCCCGGCGAACTCGAGCGCCGCCGCCACGACCCAGGAGTAGCTCGCGTGACCGAGCTCCAGATACAGCCTGCGGAGCTTGTCGAGGGCCCCGTGCGGATACAGATCGGGGCGATCTTGAGGCACGCGATCCTGAATCCGCCCCGCCAAGATCGGCACGGTGCCGCCGGTGTGCGACACGATGAAATTGATGTCCGGGCAGCGCGTAAGCACGCCGTTCCACAGCAGGCTCAGCACGGCTCTGTTGACGTCGTTATCGAACTCGGAAACGTTGTGCGGCACGCCCGGCGGATTCATGCAGCAGAACGGCGTCGTGTTCGGATGCAGGAATACCGTCGTCTTGCGCCGGTTGAGCTCCTCGAAAACGGGCATCTGCGCCGGATCGCCCGGCCAGCTGCGGGCGGCGCTGCTGTTCATGGTCACGCCGTCGGCGTTGAGCGTATCGAAGGCGTATTCGATCTCGCGCAGGCTGCCGTCCGTGTCGGCCAACGGCACGGCGGCGAACAGCCCGAATCGGCCCGGATGATCGCGTGCGAGCTCCGCGACGAACTCGTTCGCGCGGCGGGCGAGCGTCCGCGCCTGTGGTGTGCCGTCGTTGAGCTCCTCGGGAAACGTGGTTCCCGAGAGTATCGATGTCGCCACCTCGGCGCGGTCCATCGCCTCGAGCGCGATCTGCGCCGACCAAGGCTGCGCGCCAGAATCCAGGAAGGGCGGCCGGTAGTGGTGGTGGACGTCGATTCTGCCCCAGGGCCGCCGCGCCGCCGGCTGGGCCATGAGCGCGCCCGCCGGCAGCATCACGCCGATTCCGGCTCCCAGGGCGGCGCGCAGAAATTCACGCCGAGCTCCGTTGTGCATTGTTCTTTCCCCCTGTCGCGATGCTACCCGATCCGCGCGCCTGCCGCAGCTGGTCGCCGTCGCGGGGCGACCCCCGAGGCGAATCCCGGCGCTCGAAAAACGGCGCTAGGGCTCTTCGTCGGCCGGCTCGCGCTTCGGCGGCACCAGGTCGCTTGGAACGACCTTCAAGACCAGGGCAATCGCGCTGGCGACGTAAATCGATGAGTAGGTGCCGATGACGATCCCGACGATCAGCGCGATCGAGAACCCACGCAGAGTCTCCCCGCCGAGAAATAGCAGCGCGACCAATACCAGCAGAGTCGTGAGCCCGGTGATGATCGTTCGCGACAAAGTCTGATTGATCGAAGTGTCGATCATGACGTCGGCTGCCTCGCGGCGCACGAGGCGGAAATTCTCCCGCACGCGATCGAACACGACGATAGTGTCGTTCAGTGAATAGCCGATGACCGCGAGCACCGAGCCGAGAACCGGGAGATCGAAGGGCAGGCGAAACACGGAAAAGAAGCCGATGGTGACGATCACGTCGTGGACGAGCGCGACGATCGCGCCCACGGCGAGCTTCCAGCGAAAGCGCAGCATGACGTAGATGAAGATCATCATCAATGCGAAGAACATCGCCAGGCTGCCTTGCTCGGCGAGGTCGCGGCCGACCTGCGGGCCGACGAACTCCACCCGCCGCAGCTCGGCGGAAGCGTCCCGGGCGACGAGCGCCGTAAGCAGCTGTTCCTCAACTGCATCGGGATCTTGTGCCGCCGCTTGCGCCGGCAAGCGGATCAGCACGTCGTTCGCCGAGCCGAAGCTCTGCACCTGAGCGTTGGGGTAACCCGCCGCCTCGAGCGCGCCGCGAACCTCGGTCAAGTCGGCGGGACTCCGGTGGCCGACCTCGAGCAACAGCCCGCCGGTAAAATCCATGCCGAAATTCAATCCCAAAGCGATGACGGAAATGACGGAGACGGCGATTAGCACGCCGGAAATCCCGGCAGCGACGCGCCGGTAGGCCATGAACGCGAAATGCGGAGCCTTGGAGATCAGTTGCAAAGCGACGTGCCGTTCGCGCTAGTGTATCGGGCGGGCAAAGTAGTCGAAAAACAGTACGAAGACAACCGTCGCGGCCGCCAGGCTCACCAACATCGCCGGAGTACCCTTGCGGAACCACAACGCCGGCGTGATCGCAAGACCCGGGTCGTTCTGTTCCCGGGCCAAGCGCTCAGAGATGGTGACGATGAAGACGTTCGCCGTGGAGCCGATGTGCGTTCCGTTGCCTCCCAAGCCGACGCCCATCGAAAGTCCCCACCACAGCGGCGTGACCTCCAAGCCCGCGGATTCCATCCCTAGAATGATCGGGATCATCGCGGCGGTAAACGGAATGTTGTCGATCGCGGCCGACAGAAAAGCCGCGACCCACATCAGAACGATCGTGGCCAGCAGCAGATCGGCCTCGACGAACGGCATGATGAATCCGCCGATGTGCTCCAACAGGCCACTATGCTCCACGCCGCCGATGACCATGAACAGGCCAATGAAGAACATCAGCAGCCCGGTCTCGACGCGCGTCATGACGTGCTCGATCGTTTCTCTGGGGCTCAGCAACAACAGGATCGTCATCCCGAGCACGGCGACGAACCAGACCTCCCACCCCAACGCGTCGTGGAGCGAGAACAACACCACCATCATCGCCAGAACCAGCAGCGAGACCATCCAGGTCCGCTTGTCCTTGATCACGGCCTCGCCCCGGCTCACACGCGCGCCCTCGTGCGCGAGCTCCGCGCGGAACAAGTACTTGAGGCTGAGCAGGATTACGAGCCAGGCCACGAGGACGATCGGCCCCATGCGTAAGAAGAAAGTGTTGAAGTCTATCCCGGCGGCGGAACCGATCATGATATTGGGCGGGTCGCCAACCAGCGTTGCGATGCCGCCCGTATCCGTCAACAGGGCGGCGGCCAGTAGATAGGGGATCGGAGAGATCCCCTGCGCCCGCGCGATCAGTATCAGCAACGGCCCGAAGATGACCACGGTAGTAACGTTGTCCAGGAGCATCGAGAGCACGGTGACCGCCGTGCCGGTCAGCACCAGCGTCAAGAAAACCTTGCCGCCGGCCAGCTCCGCGAGCCGGTAGGCCATCCAGTTGAATCCGCCGGTGGGGATCATGACCGCAATCACCATCATCATCGCCGCGAGCAGAAAAATGACGTTCCAATCGACGGCCTCCAAAGCCAGCGTCGGGGAGTAGAACCCCGTCATGTAACCGGTGAGTATCATCGCGACCGCGCCCGCGGCAGCGCACTTGGCGCGCTCAACGTGATGGATCTGCTCGGTGAAGATCGCGATGAAGGTCAGCGCGAGCACGACGCCGGATGCGAGCATGGCGCCGGTTAGTGTGGGTTCGTCCATTTGCAGCCGTTCCGAGACAACCTCTCGGCAATCATTTTCGCAGGAATCGCTCCAAGCGCTGTCGATACAATTTTCGTACCATGCTGATCGAAGCCGCCGCAGTCCCGGCTGGCGCGGCCTCGCGGCCCCCGCAAGGCGGGCCTGACCGCCGCGGGCGTTGCATCTGTCGTGTATCTACGACGGTCGCCTCCCACTATTGACGATCGACCTTTACACCGGGCGGCGCATCGGTGGGCTCGGCGGCGTCTCTAAACATCTCCGGGTCAAGCTTGTGTTTTTTCAACAGCGAATAGAATTCCGACCTGTTTCTATCGGCCAACTTCGCCGCTTGGGTTACGTTTCCTTTGGTCGCCTGCAGCAGCTGGATGAGATAGTCGAGCTCGAAGCCGGCGCGCGCCTCGGAGAACGAGCTCAGCTTGTGGGACCGGCCGCGCAGGGCCCTGCGAACCAGGTCGGCCGAGATCAAGGGGGTCGCTGCAAGAACGACGCAGTGATCGACGACGTTCCTGAGTTGCCGCACGTTTCCCGGCCACGGTGCGCCGACGAGGATCTCCAACGCCTCCCGAGAGAATCCTCTGACCGCTTGGCTGTCGTTCGCGAGCCGCGCGCTTTGGAGGAAACGCTCGACCAGCAACGGAATATCCTCGCGGCGCGCCGACAGCGGCGGAATCTCCAAGGTGACGACGCCGAGTCGATAGTAGAGATCTTCGCGAAACTCGCGGCGTTCCACGCGCGCCAGCAGGTCGTCATGGCTCGCGGCGATCGCCCGGAGGTCGATCGGGATGCTTTCGGTGCTGCCCACGGGCCGAATCTCACGCTCCTGCAGGGCGCGCAACAGCTTGGCCTGAAACGGCTGCGGCATATCGGCAATCTCGTCCAGCAACAAAGTGCCGCCGCTCGCGGCGGCGAGCAATCCCAAGTGATCGTTGGTCGCTCCGGTGAATGCGCCGCGCTTGTGCCCGAAGAATTCCGATTCGAACAACGCATCGGGAATCGCCGAGCAATTCACCGCCACGAATTGCCCGGCGTTTCTCGGGCTGGCGCGATGGATGGCTTTCGCCAGAAGCTCCTTGCCGGTTCCGCTCTCTCCCTGAATCAGCACGTTGACGTCGCTCAGCGCCACTTTTCGCGCCTGGGCCAGCAACGCGCGCATCGTGCCGCTCGACGTGACGAGCTCCGGGCACCATTCCTGCCGGCCCGCGGCCGATTCGCCGCCCTCCGGCGCGACCGGGCCTCTCAATCGGGCCGCGCGGTCGATGTTCTGCACCAGCTCCTCGCTGTCGAACGGCTTCGTCATGTACGCGAACACGCCGCGCTCCGTGGCTGCCACGGCGTCCCGAATAGTCCCGTGAGCCGTGAGTATGATCACGGGCAGCGTCGGGTCACGTTTGTGAAGCGCGTCGAAGAGCGCCATGCCGTCCATGCCTTCCATGCGCACGTCGGTGACGACGACGAGAACCTGCGCTTGCGAGAGCCTGATCAGGGCCTCCTTGCCGCTTGCCGCGGTCTCGGGAGCGTAACCGGCACGCTTGAGCCGTATCGACAGCAATCGAAGCAGCTTCGGATCGTCGTCGACGAGCAAAACTTTCGGTTTCAATCCCGTGCCGGGCATCGGTCAGCCCCGTGCCGAGGGCAACGGCAGATGGACGCGAAGATGCGCGCCTTTGTGCGCCGGCAGGATCTCGATGTTCCCGTGATGTGCCTCGACGTAGTCCTTGGCGATGGCCAACCCCAGGCCGGTACCCTTCACGGGACTGCCGGTGGCGGCGTTACCCTGGTAGAACGGCTCGAATACGCGCCGGCGGTCCATTTCCGAGATCCCGGGGCCGTCGTCGGTGACGTCGAGCACGGCGCCGTCGTCGTGAGCACTCAAGCGCACGTCGATCCGCCCCTCTACGGGCGTGTACTTGACCGCGTTTGCGATGATGTTGTTCAGCGCCGTGCGGAGTTGCGTAATGTCGCCGGTCAGAGTCACTTCCTCGAGCTGTGGGCGCAACTCTATTTTCTTGGATTTCAAGACGAGTGAATGCTCACTCAGAATTTTCTGCAGCATCGACTTCAGATCCACCTGCGTGAGGTTCAGCGCCCCACGCACGGGGCGTTGAGTCTTCCCGAACTCCAGCAAATCCTCGATCAAGCCCTGCAGCTCGAGACTGCTCTCACGCAGAAGCTTGCCGATTTCCGCGGATTCCTCGGGTGGCGTGCCGTTCTGATCGGCCAATAGCTCCGCCCCCTGCCGGATCGTCGTGAGCGGCGTCTTCAGCTCGTGAGAGATGCGCCGGACGAAGCTGGATTTCTCCTTTTCAAGCGCGGCGATCCTCGCGCGCAACGAATCCAGGCATGCGCCAACCTCTTGCAGATCTCTAGGGCCCTGTATCTCGATCGGATCGTGAAAGCTATCGGACGCCAGGCCGCGGATCGCCGAATCGATCTGCCCGATCGGACGGCTGATGAGCCGGGCGAACAACACCGCGAGCATCGCGCTCAGCGGCAACACCGCGAGCGCCTGGATGAGCAACATTCGCTGAAAGGTCGTCGCTTGATCGGCGGCCTTCGCCGTTTCCACCGCGATGAGCTCCCGGCTCTGCGAAACCAATCCGTGCGCCCGCGCCGACAGGTCGCGCCACCTTTCCAGCACCTGCTCCTGCGAGCTCCCGCGATGACCGTCGAACAGCGCTTGCTCGAGCTCAAGAAACTCGCCGATATCCGCCTGCAACTCCGCGCCGAGCTGAAGGGCGGCCAGGCCTTCGGCCGCTTGCCGGAGCTCGGTGCGGCGAACCACATAGCTTCCGAAGAGGCTATCGTCGCCCAAGACCTCATACTCATTCAGCGCTCGTTCCATGTCGAGCACGCCGTCGATCAGCACGCGCCCCTGTTGACTCGTCTGGCTGCTGCGAAAAGCCGCGTTCCGACTGAGCCTCGCGAGGTCGTCGATCTGGGCGAATGCCGTCAACAGCGCGACGCAGAGCGGCAAAGTAACGAGGACGAAGCCGATCAGGCTCAGGCCGAGGGTCGACCGCGGGATAGGCCATAGCACACGCATCTTCGGAAGCTGCAGGTTCGCTTGAACCGGGCTCATTCTACCGAAAATCCCATGGACCTCACCGGTCGCTCTGTCGTGTAACCACGACAATCAGCCGATGAGCGCACGGACCGACCCGGGCGAAAAACGCGGTCCGGCGTCGTGCAAACCCGACGCTTGCAGGACGCGAGACGCGCTCTCGAGCCGGCCGGCCCGCGCCGGCCGCAGGCCCGCGAGCTGGTATGGAAGTTGCTTCGGCTCCGCCGTCAGGCACACGGAGCGGACAAGATGGCAACGCAAAAATTACTCGGATACCTGTGGACTCTGGCAGCCGTTTCATTCGGGCTGATCGCGCTCTCGATGCTCCTTTGGGTGCTGTTCGGGAACTGAGCACGCGTGGCAACGATCGCCGAACCGGAGCGTCTATCCACCGACAAGCACCTTTTCGGACGCTGGTGGCAACTCGTTCTCGGCATCGTATGCATGTCGATGATCGCGAATCTGCAATACGGCTGGACGCTGTTCGTCACGCCGATAGATGACAAGTTCGGGTGGGGGCGAGCGGCGATTCAGGTCGCGTTTACGATCTTCGTGCTGACCGAGACCTGGCTCGTGCCGATCGAAGGCTATCTGGTCGACAAGTATGGCCCGCGGGTCGTGATTCTGGTCTCCGGGGCCCTGGTGGGACTGTCGTGGACGCTCAACGCCTTTGCCGACTCGCTGACGCTGCTCTACGTCGCGGCTGCCATCGGCGGCATCGGCGCGGGTGCCGTTTACGGCACCTGTCTCGGTAATGCGCTCAAATGGTTCCCCGATCGTCGCGGCCTGGCCTCCGGGCTGACGGCCATGGGCTTCGGCGCGGGCTCGGCGCTCACGATTGTGCCGATCTCGGCCTTGATCCAATCGAGAGGCTATGAAGCCACGTTTCTGCTTTTCGGTCTGGCGCAGGGGCTCGTGATCCTCTCGCTCGGCTGGTTCATGCAGGCACCAAGACTGGTGCACGGGGCGGCTCCCGCGCCCATCGGCAAGGAGATTCTTCCAACGGTCAAGTCCCGCCAGTATTCACCGCTGGAGGTCCTGCGGACGCCCGTGTTCTGGGTCATGTACGCGATGTTCGTGCTCATGGCGACCGGCGGGCTGATGGCGACCGCCCAGCTCGGCCCGATCGCGCGCGATTTTCAGATCGCCGACACGCCGGTGACCTTGTTGTCGATCACCTTACCGGCGTTGACTTTTGCGCTGGCGATCGACCGCGTGCTCAACGGCGTGACACGGCCTTTCTTCGGCTGGGTATCCGACCAAATCGGCCGGGAGCAGACGATGTTCCTGGCGTTTTCTCTCGAGGGCTTTGGAATAGTCCTGCTGAGCGTTTACGGCGACAATCCGACCGCCTTCGTACTGCTCACGGGTCTCGTATTCTTCGCGTGGGGCGAGATTTACAGCTTGTTTCCGGCGACCTGCACGGACGCCTACGGTCGGCGCTACGCGACGAGCAACTACGGCTTGCTCTACACGGCGAAAGGCACCGCCGCCCTGCTGGTTCCGGTAACGAGTCTCATGGCAGCCGCCCCCGGCGGCTGGCGAAACGTGTTCATCGCCGCCGCGGCGATGAATTTCGCGGCCGCATTGCTGGCGATGCTCATTCTGAGGCCGCTGCGGCTCAAGATGCAAGCCGCCGTTCGCGAGTAGAGCTCTGCGGCCGAGCGCGGCTCGAGCGGGACCCGCCGCGATCCGGCGTCAGCCGCGCGCGGTTTGCACCTTGAGCTCGTCGAGCTTGTGAGCAACGGCGTTCGGCGAGCCGGTATGCCGCGCGAGCAGGCGATAGAACGCCGGCACCACGAACAGCGTGAACACCGTGGCTACGCTGATGCCCGAGAAAGTCACGATGCCGAGCGTCGTGCGGCTCTCGGAGCCGGGCCCGGTGGCGAGGATCAGCGGCACGGACCCCATCATCGTCGAGCAAGTGGTCATCACCACGGGCCGGAACCGGATTCTCGCAGCCTCGAGTATCGCGTCCATGAATTCAACACCCTGGTCTCGCAGCTGATTGATGAACTCGACGATCAACACGCCGTTTTTCGCCGCGATGCCGATCAGCATGACGATGCCGATCTGGCTGTAGATATTGAGCGTCTTGCCGGCCAAGGCGAGCCCCAGCAAACCGCCGGCGATCGCCAGCGGCACCGTGATCATGATCACGACCGGGTGCACGAAGCTTTCGAACTGCGCCGCCAGCACCAGGAACACGACCAGCAGCGCCACGCCGAAGGTGAAATACAGCGACCCCGAGGCTTCCTTGTACTCGAGCGATTCGCCGCGGTAGTCGATCTGCGCAATCGGCGGCAGCTCGGTGCGCGCAAGATTCTCGAGATAATCCAGAGCATCCCCGAGCGAATACCCGGGAGTCAAATTCGCAGTGATCGTGACCGCGCGCAAACGGTTGTAGTGATTCAACACGCCGGGACCGGCGCTGTCCTCCAGCTGAGTCAGGTTCGAGAGCGGAATCAGCTCGCCGGTACGCTGCGAGCGCACGAAGACGTTGCTCAAGTCGCCGTAAGTCGCGCGCTGCTCGGGTTTCGCCTGAAGCACGACCTCGTATTCCTCGCCGTCGACGACATAAGTCGTGACCTGGCGCTCGCTCATCAAGGTCTGCAGCGTCTGGCCGATGTCGCGTACCGCTACGCCGAGGCTGGCGGCGCGGTCCTTGTCGACTCGGATCAGAACCTGCGGCTGGGTTTCCTTGAGGTCTGAGTCGAGCCTCGTTAAGCCCGGGTTCTGCGACGCGCGGTCGATGATGATGTCGCGCCACTCGGCCAGCTCCTCGTAATTCGGGCCGCCGAAGACGATCTGCACCGGCTGACCGCCGCCGCCGCGGGATAGCCCCGAGCGCACGAACGTGATCAGGCGCAGATCCGGAATGTCCTCCCAAGCTCGCCTGAGCTGCTCCATGATCTCGTCCGTCGAATGGGCGCGCTCGTCCCAGGGCTTGAGCGTGATCGACACGACCCCGGCCTGGTTGCCGAAGCCCGGCATGCTGATCAGGCCGCGCTGGATCTCGCCGGTGGCGAAATACGGCTGCATCGCCGCCTCGATTCTGTCCACCTGGCTGGCGAGATGCTCGAAGCCCGCGCCCTCGGGCGCCTGGATCATCGCGAAGAACGAGCCCTGATCTTCCGCCGGCGCGTATTCCTGAGGGATGCTCTCGAACAGGAAATACGCACCGCCGCCGGCAACCGCCGCGATGACGACGGCGATCGACGGCGTCTTCAGTACGCCTCTGAGCGCGACCTGGTACTTCGACGACAGCCAGCCGAAACCACGATCGAGCAGATGCGTGATCCGCCCTTCGCGCTCGCTCGCCCGCAACAGCAAGGAGCACATCATCGGCGCTAGCGACAAGGCCAGTATGCTGGAGAAAATCAGCGCCGCCGATACGGTGACGGCGAGCTCGGCGAAGATGCGGCCGATGTTGTCCCTGAGGAACGCGATCGGCGCGAACACCGACACCAGCACGACGGTGGTCGCGATCACCGCGAAGGAGACCTGACGCGTGCCGTTGTAGGCCGCGAGCAGCGGCGCCTCGCCCTCCTCGATGCGCCGGTGCGCGTTCTCGAGCACAACGATCGAGTCGTCGACGACGAGCCCGATCGAGAGCACCATCGCGAGCAGGGTCACGAGATTGATCGTGAATCCGAAAGCCGCCAGCGCCATGAAAGTCGCGATCAAGCAGATCGGGATCGTCACGAGCGGAATCAGCATCGCGCGCAGGTTGCCGAGAAACACGAAGATCACCAGCCCGACCAGCGCCGTCGTGATGCCGATCGTCCAGTAGACCGCGCTCACGGCGGCCCTTATATATAATGAGTCGTCGCCGCTGGTGACGAGCTGCATGCCTTCGGGCAGCTCGGCGTTGATCCTCACGGCTTCTGCGGCGACGCCGTCCAACACGTCGACGGTGTTCGCCGTCGATTGCTTGACGATGCCGAATCCGGTGGTGTTCGCTCCGTTGGTCCGAAACACGCGTTGCGGGTCGCGCGGCCCGACCTCGATGCCCGCGACCTCCCCGAGACGCACGAGATGTCCGTCCGTGCCCTGGGTGATCACGAGCTGGCGGAAATCGTCCGCCGTGAGGTAATTCCTCGCGAGCCTGACCTGGAAGTCTCGCTGCTGCGACTCCAGCCTTCCTGCCGGCAGCTCCAGATTCTCGCGGCGCAGGGCGTCCTCGACGTCGGTGACGGTGAGATTGCGCGCCGCCAGCGCGAGCCGGTCGAGCCATATGCGCATCGACGGCCCGCCGGCGCCCTGCAGGTTTACCTGCGATACGCCGGGGATGACGGCGAAGCGGTCGACGATATAGCGCTGAAGATAGTCCGTGAGCGCCATCGTGCTCATCGTCTCGCCCGCGAGCGTCAACCACACGATCGGCCGCGTATCAGCGTCGGCCTTGGAGACGATCGGCGGCTCCACGTCGATCGGCAACCGCCGCGCGGCCCGCGAGACGCGGTCGCGCACGTCGTTGGCGGCTTCGTCGAGATTGCGCTCGAGGTCGAATTCGACTCTGATCTGGGAACGCTCGTCGCGGCTCGAGGAGTTGATTGTCTTGACGCCCTCGATGCCGCTGAGCTCGCCTTCCAGCACCTGCGTTATGCGGGTCTCGACGACGTCGGCGGACGCGCCGGTGTAGTTGGTCTGTACCGAGACGATCGGCGGCACGACATCGGGATACTCACGCACGGTGAGCCCGCGGAACGACAGCATCCCGAGCGCCACGAGCATCAGGCTCAATACGGTTGCGAACACCGGTCGTTTGACGGACAGATCAGACAACCACATGGCGATTCACTCCGGAGTCCTTGACTCCCTAGATGCTGGCCGCGGCCGGTTCGACGACCGGCTCGGCTTCTCGTAGACCGCTGACCTCGGGCGCCGAGTCCTCCAAGCGCACCGCCGTGCCGTCGCGCAGCTTGATCGTGCCCTCTGTGACGACGAGCTCACCTTCCTCGAGACCGCCGCGGACTTCGACGATGCCGAAGCGGCGCTCGCCGATATCGATGGCGCGTTGCCATGCGACCTTGTCGGCGCCGATCGTGAACACATACGCTTGATCGCGCAGCTCGAATA
>Ga0302046_10004769_pt1 | contig 12021 bp, 16 predicted proteins | sample RVTome_11_FD_200261 | JGI IMG/M metagenome (GOLD analysis project Ga0302046, IMG submission 200261) | Soil microbial communities from uranium-contaminated site in the Upper Colorado River Basin, Wyoming, United States - RVT147D111 (version 2) ... | reverse complement strand
CGACCAGCAGGAAGACCACTCCGAGCCAGGCGAGACCGAACGTGGCCGAGTTGACCACGGGATTGGCTTGGAAGACCCAGTCGTACATCCGGGGAAAGAAGAGGCCGAGCAGTGACGGACCAAGAACAACTCCAGCAAGGAGCTCGCCCACCACCGGCGGCTGATTGAGCCGTTTCATCAACGCCCCGAGGAGACGCGCCACTCCCAGCAAGAGGAGAATCTGCACGAGAAAAACGAGGATCTCTTGTTCGGTGAGAGGGGCGTCCACTGTGCCCGGCGCGCTGGCTGCCATCAACATGCCAGGATCAACCAGAGCATCGAGGCACCCTACATCATGCGTTTAGGAGCAAACAATCAACGGATAATCCTCGTACTCGCTCAGACTCGCCTTACCACGACCAGATTGTGCCAAATGCGCGCGAGGTGACAACTGGAGACTGTCACGAAGTCGCGCGTGTTTCGTCACACAATCGTCACATCGCACCACCAAGATGCGTTAGCACATGCCGTCAGATCCAGATTCCCCCACAATGGCCACCGCTTGACGTGACAACCGTGCGAGCGAGACCGAGAATCGATTTCCCCCCATCAAGGTCTTTGTCGTCGAAGACGACCACCAGATCCGGCGGAGCCTGGAGTTGCCCTCACCGACGAGGGCTACGTCGTGGAGGCAGTGGCCGATGGTGAGACTGCCCTCTCGCGGCTCCGCACCGACCCACCAGCGATTGCCTTAATCGACCTAACGCTTCCCGGTATGAGTCGGCTTGAGCTTTGTCGCTCCATTCGAGTTGAGAACGACCTACCTGTCATGATCGTCTCCGCCCGCGAGGACACACTTACCGTTGTGGCCGCGCTCGATGCCGGAGCCGACGACTACGTCACCAAACCGTTCGTGTTCGAGGAGCTCGCGGCGAGAATACGCGCGTTGCTGCGTCGCAATTGAGCCCAAGTGCGGTCCTGTGCTTCGGAGAGCTATCTCCCTATCTAGTGGACGATTACCATCGGCCCCACCGCCATCGAAGTTGCCGCCGGATGTGTCCTGAGCGTGTCCTGAGACACCAAATCGGCCCGATCTCGGAGACATGCTCAGTTCAACAAGGCAGGGCGAAACCCCTGGTGGCGGAGGCGGACGGGAATCGAACCCGCCAGAGACCGTATCGGCCTCTCACCGGTTTTGAAGACCGGGGGACCCACCAGGCGTCCGTACGCCTCCGAAGGGTAGAGACTAGGAAGGCATGGGTACTCCGAAGGCATGTCGCATCGACCCTTTGGGAACCCCGAGCCCACCGGATACGCTCTAACCCTCATGCCGGAAAGATCCTTCGGCCGGACGGTGCGTTATAGACGCACGAAGCTGGGGCTGAGTCAGGCGAAGCTCGGAGAGTTGGTTGGCCGCTCGCCGGCGACCATCCGCTCTTGGGAGCGCGACTCCACCCAACCCAACGATCCAAAAATCCTGTCGGCCCTGGCGGCGATCCTCGCCATCGACGAGCGAATGTTGTTCGACAAGGCAGGTGTGGAAGTGCCGGCACACGAGAGCGGGCCCACGGTCGAGCAGGCCCTGGCCACACTTCGGCCCGAAGGCAAATCGGATCGGGGATCAGCGGAGCTCGAGATCAGTGAGCAGGTCGAGGGCGATTCAGACGCCGAGGACGAGCCGGCAGAGCGCGAGGAAGGCCCAGATGGCAGGGTCGAGCCGTTCCGCCCTCGCCCGACCCAGCCCCAGCGGGTCGCCTACACCGTTCCCCCGGAACCCCTGCCGATAACCCATTTGACTCCCTCAGTCACCGATCTGTCCTACATCGAGGACGAGTCCCAGAAACAGATGTACCGGGTCAGGAACCTGGCCACCATGGTTGTTGGGGTAGTTCTGGTCATTGCCTTCATCTGGGCGATCTCCGAGGGTTGGGGCGCACTTGGAGAGTGGTGGGACGAGTTCTTCGGGAACCTTCGCCTCTAGTTATTGACGACGATGGCATCGCCGCTCCCTCGGGCCGCGACGATCGCTCGCAGAAGGGTTGCCTCTCACATCGGCGGAACACTCTCTCCGGGACATCGGGAAATACGTTTCAAGAACCTCGAATTTGTGGCAGACTTCCGCTTACCAGAGAAAGGAGGTGGTCCGAACTTGCATTTATCTTTTAGGACTCTGGAGGTGGCCGAGCGCTGAGTGGCGCTGACCACAGGGCCACTCGTCGAATCGGGGGCCATCGGCTCCACCTCTCGACAGGTGGCGACTACACACTCGGACCACCCGACTCTGACTACCGCAGGCATTGTCCCCCTGCGGCGGCGTACCGAAGAAAGGTCAGGGTTGACGCGTAGACAGGGCCCCGCCAGCAGGCGGGGCCCTGTCAGATCTCGAAGCCGTGCTCGACCATCCAGTCGTCGCTGAACACCTTCGAGAGGTACCCCCGCCCGGAGTCGGGCACGATCACGACGACCAACCGGCTCTCGTCTTCGGCGGCGACGAGGGCCGCCGCCTGCACGGCCAGGCCACCGGAGCCCCCGGTGAGGATCCCCTCAGTGCGAGCCAATCGACGGGTCATTTCGAACGAGTCGGCGTCACTGACTTCGATGAACCGATCGATCAGGTCGAGATCCACCGTTTCCGGGTAGAAATCCTCACCGACACCTTCGACCAGGTACTGATGAAAGTCACCATCGGGACCTTTGGTGTAGATCGAACCTTCCGGGTCGGCGCCGACCACCTCGACACCAGGCTTCATCTCCTTCAGGTAGCGGCCCGCCCCGGTGATCGTGCCACCGGTGCCCACCCCGGTGACCAGGACGTCGATCGTTCCGTCGGTCTGTTGCCAGATCTCGGGGCCCGTCGTGTGGTAATGAGCCTCCGGGTTGGCGCGGTTGACGTACTGGTTTGGGGAGAACGCTCCCTCGATCTCACTGGCGAGACGCGCCGCAACGCCGTAGTACGACTCAGGATGCTCAGGACCGAACTCCGTTGGTGTTTCGATCACCTCGACGCCATAGGCGCGGAGGAGGTCCTGTTTTTCACGGGACACCTTGTCAGGGACCGTGCAGATCACTCGATACCCTCTGACGGCTCCGACCATCGCCAAGCCCACCCCGGTATTTCCCGATGTCGGCTCGATAATGGTGCCGCCGGGGCGCAAGGCTCCGGATCGCTCGGCCTCGTCGATCATCTCCGCGGCGATGCGCTCCTTGATCGAGCCTCCCGGATTCATGAACTCGAGCTTGGCCACGAGATTCCCCGGCGGATGAAGGCGACTCAAACGTACGATCGGGGTATTGCCTATGGCGGCAACGACGTCTTCTCGGATGTCCACGACCCGGAGGCTAAAACCTGTCGTCGTCGGTGCGGGAAGTCACCACTATCACCGCGGTGACTATCGCTGCGGCCAGCACGGTCAGGACACCCGCGAACCAGTAGCTCCCGAGCGCAAGGCCCACGGCTTGTGACATCTTCCAATCTTGGCAGAGGAAGTTGGGCTTAGCGCCAACGCTCCCGGTTCCTAAGGTTGAGCCGATGCGTGCCCTGGTTCGGTTCGCCTGGTTCGTGCTCGGATTCAACGTGGCAGTGATCCTGCTCGGCGCCCTGGTGCGTGCCACCGGCAGCGGTGCCGGCTGTGGATCCTCATGGCCGACCTGTGACGGTGAGGTGTTGCCTGAGCTGTCGGGTGCCACGGCGGTCGAGTTCACCCACAGGGCGATGAGCGGAGTGGCCCTGATCCTGGTAGCGACATTGGTGGTGTGGGTCTTTCGCTCTACCCCGCCCGGCGGGCCGGCGCGCACTGGTGCGGTGCTGGCGATGGTGGCGATCGTTGGCGAAGCCCTGATAGGTGCCGTCATCGTCCTCGCCGAATGGGTGGCGAATGACGCTTCGCCAGCTCGGGCTGTGGCGGTCCCGCTCCACCTGGTCAACACCCTGCTTCTGCTGGCGGCGCTGACGTTGACGATCTTCTGGCTCAGGGGAGGCCGTCGGCTGGCGTTTCAGGAGGACCGGACCGTCAACCGGTATGTGCTTCTCGGTGGGCTGGCTCTCGTATTGATTGCCGGGACAGGTGCAGTGACGGCCCTGGCCGATACCCTGTTTCCCAAGGACGGGATCCTTGGTGATCCTGGCTCGGAGCACTTTCTCACCGGCCTCAGGGTGGTCCACCCCATCCTGGCGGTCATTGCAGCTTCGATGGCTTGGTGGCTATCCGCCCGGTCGAGTGACGTGACACGTCGGTCCGCCAAGGTGGTGTCCGTGCTCGTCGGGGTGATGCTCCTCAGCGGTGTGCTGAACGTCGCCCTGGGTGTGCCGGTTTGGATGCAACTCGTTCACCTGGTGCTTGCCGATGCACTGTGGATCACCTACGTCCTCATCTCAGCGACCGCACTTCAAGCCTCAGAAGCCACCGAGTCGCGGCTGTCTCCCAGCAGATAGCGGGGCCCGGTGCCCAGGCCCGAGGCCCGATCCCCCGGGTTGAAGATCGCACACGACTTCAAAGAGAGACATCCACACCCGATGCAGTCGGACAATTCGTCTCTCAATGCCAGAAGCTCAGCGATCTGAGAGTCGAGTCGCGACCGCCAGGAACGAGAAAGCCGCTCCCAATCCGACTTGGTCGGGACGTGGTCATGAGGGAGGGTGCTCAAGGCGTCGGCCAGCTCGGCGAGCGATAGACCCACCTCCTGGCCGGCGCGAATGAGCGCGACCCGACGCAGTGTCGCCCGGGGGTACCTTCGCTGGTTGCCGTCGGTCCTCTCGGAGGAGATGAGGCCCTTGGTCTCGTAGAAACGCAACGCCGACGTCGCTACGCCGGAACGTTCGGCCACCTCACCGATCGTCAGCCAGTCCATTTTCGAGATCGTAGTTCAAGTTGAAGTTGACTTGAACGTTGGAACCTCTAGAGCTGGTGGCTCAACTCCACCGGATCCGATGTGGGGAGGGCACACACGAAGTCCTCACACACGAAGGCCAGTGCCCCTTCCTCAGTGACCCTCCCCTCGAGGAGAGGAACGACTGAAGTCCCCGACGCCGACCCGGCCAGTGCCACATGTGGCCGGTGGCGAGACCAGTACACACGGGCAAGCTCCTTCCAATCAGGGCCGACAATCGCCAGTTCTTTGGTCTTTCTTGCGGAGTATGCGGTGGAGAGGTGATGACCGACCATCGACGGATAGCGCTCGACCAGGAGTCCGGCAGCTCCGATCGCCGCATCTGACTTGTCCCTCCACTCTGATTTGCCCGTGTAGAGGCTGGCAATGAGCAATGCCTCGGCTGCGAGGGCATTGCCCGACGGCAGCGGATTGTCGGTCATGTCGACCGGGCGTTTCACCAGGGCGCCCGAGTCCTCCATGGTTGAGTGGTATCCGCCGCCGGCTCTCTCGAATCGGGAGAGTTGATCAATCCGTTCGATGCCAGCCAAGTACCACTCCTCGTCACCGGTCGCCGAGTAGAGGCTGAACAGACCCACTGCGAGCGATGCGTTGTCTTCGAGAAAGCCGGGCACCGATGTTCTGCCATCGCGCCACGATCGCATCAGGTTCCCATCGACGAACAGGTTGCCCATCAGGAAACTTGCGCATGCCTCGGCGAGGTCCAGGTAACGCTGTTCCATGAGGGCGGCTCCCGCCTCGGCAAAGGCGCGGATGGCGAGACCGTTCCAGCCCGTGACGATCTTGTCGTCGAGACCCGGTCGGACTCTTTGCGATCTGGCCTCGTGGAGCAGCCTCCTGGCGTCGACGAGATCCGGTGACATGACTCTCTCCACTGTGAGGATGTTGTGTCCCTCGAAGTTGCCCTCGTCCGTCGCGCCGAATGCCTCGGCCGCGGCTTGACCCACCAGGCCCTCCAGTTCGCTCCGGGCCCACACGTAGAACTTCCCCTCCTCACCCTCGGAATCGGCATCCTCGCTCGAGTAGAAGCCCCCCTCCGGATGGCGTAGGTCGGCCGCCAGGTAGTCGAGTGTGGATCGCGCCACTCGGAGGAGATCATCCCGTTCCAGCTCGATCCCCGCCCACAGATAGAGCCGGGCCAACTGCGCATTGTCGTAGAGCATCTTCTCGAAGTGAGGGACTAGCCACCGCTCGTCCACCGAGTATCTGGAGAAACCGCCTCCGACATGGTCGTGGATGCCACCCAGCGCCATCATGGTCAGGGTCGTTCCCACCATCTCGTCTGCCTTGGTCGCCCATGGCTCCTCCCGAGCCCGGAGCAGGAACTCGATGATCGGCTGCTGAGGAAACTTCGGGGCAATCCCAAACCCACCATGGCGATGATCGAAGCTGGCTTCGATCATCGAGTATGCATCTTTGATCGTCTCCTCCGTGGGCGCCAGGCCCTTCGGGATTTCTGTGGATATGGCCTCGAGGAGACGCCGCGCCTGCTCTTCTACCTGATCACGACGCTCGAGCCAAGCACTGGAAACGGCATCGATCACCTGGTTGAAGCTCGCCATACCGTGGCGGGGCTCCCTCGGGAAGTAGGTGCCCGCAAAGAACGGGCGCCCATCGTGATCGATCCAGACGGTCATCGGCCAGCCTCCGTGACCGGACATGGCCTGTACCGCCTCCATGTAGATCGAGTCGACGTCGGGCCGCTCCTCTCGATCGACTTTGACGTTCACGAAGAGGTCGTTCATCCGAGCTGCCGTCTCCGGATCCTCGAAGGACTCGTGAGCCATGACATGACACCAGTGGCACGCGGCATAGCCGACGCTGAGCAAGACGGGCACATCGCGATCGCGTGCGGTGGCGAAGGCCTCTTCGGACCATTCCCACCACTCGACGGGATTGTCCTGGTGTTGAAGGAGGTACGGGGAGGTGGCCGAGGCGAGCCGGTTGGGCATCCCCATCGATGGTAGATGAGGGGAGCCGTCCCGAGACAGGCCCATGGCCCGCACAACTACCCTTGCCGGCCATGAAACGACTGGCTCTGGTGGCTGTCGCCGCTTTCACCCTGGTTGCGGCGGTGCCGGCGGACACCATCGACGAGCTTCAGGTTCAGGGCTACTACATCGAGCCGGGTGCGGAAGTCACGGCGTCGGTGGTGAGCGATGCCGTGTTCGAAGGCAGGGCCGCGGGTGGCCGGCTCTACATCGTCGTCCTGGCCGACGAGCCTCCCGGTGGGGCGACCACGTTCTCCGATGGAGTGCTCGACGCATTGGGTCAGGGCTATGTGGTGACTGTCGCCCCGGACACTGTCGGCTGGGCTAGTGACCAATCGTTCTGGTCGGATGACGAGATGGACGACGCAGTCGATGAGTCGTTGAGCGGAGCATCCGACGACGACGTGGTTCAACGGTTCACTGAGACACTGACCGGTCAGGACATCGGTCAGCCCGGCGACTCCGACAGCTCGGCCGGCGGCACGTCACTCGTTGCCTGGTTGCTGATCATCGGGGGCGGAGCGTTCCTGTTCTGGTTCCTGGTTCTGCGTCGAAGTGGCAGGGGCGCCGCCGCGGCCGCCGAGTTGGCGAACGTGAAGAGCTTGGCGAGAGAGAAGCTCAACGAAGTCGCCAACGACGTCATCGAAATGGAGTCGGAGGTATCGACCTCGGGTGATCCTGAGGTCAAGGCCCACTACAGCCGGGCCTCCGCCACTTACTCCCAGGCACTCGATGACACCAACAAGGCCACTACCGCCCAACAGATGCTGGAGGTCGTCGAAGCGCTCGATCTGGCGATCTGGGAGCTGGACTGCGCAGAGGCGTTGCTCGACGGAAAACCCAAGCCGGCCAAACCGGAACCGCCGCGGCGGGAGCCCGTGGTGCCGATGACACCAGGTGGGGGAGTCCCACCGATTGCCCGTCCCGGAAGATCTCCAGTGCCGGGATCGGAAGCCCCACAGGGTCAAGGGACGGTGCAGCAGCCCGACTACGACCGGCGCCCCGAGCGTCAGAGCTCCGGCTCAGGCGACATGATGTCGGTGCTCCTCGGCATTCTGATGGCCCAGGGCATGGGTCGAGGCGGCGGCATGTTTGGTGGGGGGTTCTCCGGTCGTGGCCTGCCTTCGGGGGGGAGGAGGTCGAGTGGCGGGGGATTCCGTATGGGAGGGTCGGGTGGTGGTGGTCGGTCACGTGGCGGAGGGCGTCGACGAGGCTGACATTTAGTCCGGTCACCTACACTCGACGAACCTTCACAAGGAGACACAGGAATGATCAAGCGCTGGTGGAACTACATCAAGTCGTGGTTCAAGGCGGCCTCGGAGGACATGATGGACCCGGCCATCGAGCTGGAATCTGCCATCGACGAAGCCAAGCGACGTGATCAGGATCTCCGGAATCAGGCTGCGAAGGTGATCGCCCACAAGACCCAGCTCGACAGTCAGATCGAGAGGGCCGCCGAATCGGTCGGCGAGGCCAAGGAAATGGCCAAGCAGGCCCTGCTCAAAGCCGATGAGGCCAAGACAGCGGGTGACACCGCCGGTGAGCAGAAGTGGACACAAGCGGCCCAAAGTCTCGCGATGAAGCTCCAGGCGTCAGAGAACAATCTTGAGTCGTTGAAGACCCAGTTCAGCGCTGCAGTCGCTCAGGCCGATCAGGCCAAGGAAGCCGTCCAGGCGAACGCCATGAAGGTGCAGGAGTTGGGGGCGAAGAGGATGGAGATGCTCGGCTCCCTCGAGCAGGCCAAGATGCAGGAGACGGTCAACAACGCCGTCCAGGCGATGTCGGGCACCATCGATGACGCGTTCCCCAACCTCGACGCGGTCGAGGACAAGATCGAGCGACGCAAGGCCGAGGCCATGGCCAAGGCCGAGCTGCATGAGGTCACGCCGGAAGGGGCGGAATCCGAGCTTCGCAAGGCCGTCAATATGGCGGAGGCCGAGTCGAAGCTCAGTGAGCTGAGGACCGAGCTCGGCCTCTGAGCGAAATTGGGCGGATGCTGGGCGCATTTCGCCCAAAACCCACCCAATTACATGGTGATCTGGTGAAGACACTTCTGCTCATGCGTCATGCCAAGTCGGATTGGGACGCCGACTACGAACGTGACCACGATCGCCCCCTGAACGAGCGGGGCGTGAGGAGCGCCCGGATCATGGGTCGCTTGCTGGCACGCCAGCAGCTGATCCCCGATCTGGTGATCACATCGAGCGCACAGCGAGCCCACGCCACGGCCCGTATTGGCTCCGAGGCAGGAGCGTGGGGGATCGACCCGGTCGTGGAGCCGGCGCTGTACACGGCTGGTCCGGGTGACGTGCTCGACGTGGCCGGTCATGCGCAGGAGGTGAGCCGTCTCATGCTCGTGGGCCACCAGCCCACCTGGTCGATGGTCGTGCGCACGCTGACGGGGGAATCTCTCGAGATGAAGACGGCGACGATCGCCGTCGTCGAGCTAGCGATCGACGATTGGGACGATGTCGGCCCGCGTACCGGGACACTCGCCGCGGTCCTGCAGCCGCGCGAACACCTCAACACCGACCTGGACCATTGAGAGCACATTCGTATAGCGTGGCCCGATGCGTAACACCGTCCTCGCCTGCTTGTTCGCCTTGATGGTCGCGGCCTGCAGCCCCTCAGCCGACTCGTCGACGACCACGGCTTCAGCTGACACGACGACACCGCCTCCAGAATCGACGACGAGCCAGGTCCCCGCAAGCACCACTTCGCTGCTCGGCACGACAACGGAGCCGGGGAGTGAAGGCGCAAACTGTCTGACGGGAACTTGGAGACTTGATACTGAATCGATGATCGAAAGCCTGTCGGCGACGTTCGCCCAGGAGGGCTTCACCGGCGAGGTGACGGCCAACGAGGGTGATTATCTCGTCACTATCAACGCTGACGGATCGCTGCAAGTAGAACGTGACAACTGGGGCTTCTCCGTGGCCACACCCGATGGAACCTTCATCCTCACGGTCGATGGCACCGATGAGGGGACGTGGTCGGCCGACGACGCGTCCATAACCGTGACCATGAGCACCTCGAACGTCGTCTCACAGACTCAGGTGGAGGTAGACGGACAACTCGTCACGATGCCGCAATCACCGGTGGGCGTCCCCGACGCGATCGCCGAGTCGAGCACCTACATGTGCAACGGTGACCTGCTCTCCGTTCAGTCCGGGGATGTCGAGTTCATGATGAATCGGGCATAGGCCACAAATGACCTGGAAACTCGACTGCGGCTCGTACACCCTCTTCGTCATCGAAGATGGCTACTACTGGCGGGATCCCGCCACGTACGACGAACGTGCCGGAGACCACGACTGGCGTCATCATCCACGGAACGAGTCAGGCCAGGTCCGTCTCAACTACGGCTGTTTCGTGATAACGAATGGGGATAGGACGATCATGGTGGATGCCGGAATCGGGGAGGTGGACCGTCCGGGGATGACCGCCGGGCTGATGCCTCGAGCCTTCGACGCACTCGGTCTCGATCGCAGCTCGGTGGAGACCGTCGTCTACTCGCACATGCACTACGACCACATCGGTGGAAGCCAGCGCGACGGCAAATTTGTGTTCCCGGACGCCCGTCACGTCTTCCACGAGAAGGAGTGGGAGCACTGGAAGTCAGTGGACTCCGAGTTTGGCGAGGCGGCGAGACACATCATGCAGCCTCTCTTCGATTCCGATCTGGTCGACTTCATCGATAAGGACACCGAGGTCCTGGCAGGTGTCACCGCAGTCGAGTCGTTCGGGCATACGCCGGGCCATCTGACCGTCACAATCCTCTCTGACGGGACCCGAACCATCATCGGCGGTGATGTGAGCAACCACCCCTTCCAGGTCGAGCATCCACACTGGAGCCTTCCCGTCGACAACGATCCTGCGTTGGCCGGTCAGACCCGTGACCGCTTATTCGAGGAGATCAAGGACACGGGCACGACATTCGTTGCCGGGCATTACCCGATGCCGGGGGTCGGCACGATCGTCACCGACGACGGTGTGAGGGTGTACCAACCCGGCTCACCATCCCCCGCCTGACGCCGGCGGCGGCCTGTCACCCAGCCCTTCACTTTGTGGCCCAGCGGTGCCCGCCTAGGTGTACTCGGCCATCAGGTTGGTGACAGTCGGCTGGCTGGCGGCTTCCCTCCGAGGGAGCTGTGACGTCTGATGTAGTTATAGCGGTTGAGCCAGGCGGGGAGCGCTTCGGTGCGTTGCTCGTTGGTGGTGAAGACTTGCTGGTAGGCCCATTCGGCTTGCAGGGTCCGGTTGAACCGTTCGACTTTCCCGTTCTGCCATGGGCAGTGCGGCCGGATGGTGATGTGGTCTGCGCCGATCTCCTCGAGAGCCGACGCGAACGCCCGGCTATTGACATACGAGAAGTGGTTGTCGGTCATCACCTCCTCGACCTGACCGACCCCCTGGGCTCGGAACCAGGCCGCGGCGCGGGTCATGAACCCGGCACAGGTCTCACCTTTTTCGTCTCTGTGGATCTCCGAATAGGCCAGACGGGTGTGGTCGTCGACCGCCGAGTGGATGAAGTCGTATCCGATGCGGGTCTTTGCTTTCGACGCGCTGGTGGCTCCTCTGCCCAGTGCCCGCCAGCCGCCACCCGCAGGGATCCGCCCCAGTTTCTTGACATCGACATGAACAAGCTCGCCGGGCCGGTCACGCTCGTAGCGGACAGCAGTGGTCTTCGAGGACCGGATCACCTCACCGGTCAACGGGTCACACTCGTATAGCCGCGGCATGTTGTGACGACGCAGAATCCGAGTGACCGTCCTGGCTGGAACACCGAGATCGGGACCCAACACATCCGGCCCCTCCCGCCGTTTGATCCTCGCAGCTATCACCGCCTCCTCCACCTCTACCGGGGTGCGGTTTGGCATGCGATGCGGACGAGAAGATCCTCCAACCCCGCAATCCCTTCGGCATCGAAGCGGGCCAGCCACCGGTGCGCGCACTGACGGGACACGCCCATCGCCTTAGCAGCGTGTGCCACCGGCCATCCATTCACTCTCACACGACGCACCAGCAGCAGCCGGCCGTGCGGTGTCAGACGAGCGTTACGGTGACCCATGAAGACCTCCCTTGGAACGGTGGGTTGCAATCACCACTCCAATCGGAGGTCTTCAATCATCCAACAACCGCGTCACCAACGTCCCGGCCGGGT
>Ga0302046_10004768_pt1 | contig 12022 bp, 9 predicted proteins | sample RVTome_11_FD_200261 | JGI IMG/M metagenome (GOLD analysis project Ga0302046, IMG submission 200261) | Soil microbial communities from uranium-contaminated site in the Upper Colorado River Basin, Wyoming, United States - RVT147D111 (version 2) ... | reverse complement strand
AGGCCGACCGTGAGCCGGGCGTGGTTCATCATGGTGAACATGCAGGCCAGCCCCTGGTTGGCCTCCCCCAGCAGGTAGCCCACGGCGCCGCCCTGGTCGCCGAAGCTCATGACGCAGGTGGGGCTCGCGTGGATGCCGAGCTTGTGCTCCAGGGACACCGGGTGCACGTCGTTGCGCTCGCCCGGATTGCCGTCCGGGTCCGGCAGGTACTTGGGCACCAGGAAGAGCGAGATGCCGCGGGTACCCTCGGGGGCGTCCGGCAGCCGGGCGAGCACCAAGTGCACCACGTTCTCCGCCACGTCGTGGTCGCCCCAGGTGATGAAGGTCTTCTGCCCGGTGACGCGGTAGTGCTCGCCTTCGGGCACGGCGCGGCTGCGTACCGCGGAGAGGTCGGAGCCTGCCTGGGGCTCGGTGAGGTTCATGGTGCCGGTCCACTCGCCGCTGACCAGCTTGGCGAGATAAGTCTCTTTGAGGGCCTCTGAGCCGTGGGCCTCCACCGCCTCCACCGCGCCCTGGGTGAGCATGGGGCAGAGGGCGAAAGCCATGTTGGCGGACTGCCACATCTCCTGCACGGCGGTACCCACCAACGCCGGCAGCCCTTGTCCCTCGTGCTCCGGTGAGAATGAAAGGCCGTTCCAGCCGCCTTCGACGAACTGGCGGTAGGCGTCGGCGAAGCCCTCGGCCACCTTCACCTCACCGTCGACGATGCGGGCGCCCTGCAGGTCGCCGGTCTTATTGAGCGGGGCCAGCACTTCGCCGGCCAGCCGCGAGGCTTCCTCCAGCACCGCCTCCACCAGGTCCGCGCTGGCCTCCTGGTATTGGGGCAGGGCATTGATCTGGCCGAGGCCGGCCAGCTCCTCGATCACGAACCGCATGTCGCGGCTCGGTGCGCTATACGTGGTCATCGGGTCGGTCCCCCGGGTTGTCGAATTCTGGAATGGCGCTCAGGCGGTTTCCCGCAGCGCCTCGGAAAGCTGCGGCAACACCTCGAACAAGTCGCCGACCACGCCGTAGTCCGCCACCTGGAAGATGGGCGCTTCTTCGTCCTTGTTGATGGCGACGATCACCTTGCTGTCCTTCATTCCGGCCAGATGCTGGATGGCGCCGCTGATGCCCACCGCGATGTAGAGCTCCGGCGCCACCACCTTGCCGGTCTGGCCCACCTGGTAGTCGTTGGGTACGAAGCCCGCGTCCACCGCGGCGCGCGAGGCGCCCACGGCGGCGCCGAGCTGGTCGGCGAGCTGCTCCAGCAAGCGGAAGTTCTCGCCGCTGCCCATGCCCCGGCCGCCGGAGATGACGATCTTGGCGGCGGTGAGCTCGGGGCGCTCCGACTGGGTCAGGGACTCACTCAGGAAGCTCGTGAGCCCGACTTCGGACTCAACTACCACCGGCTCCACCGGCGCGGCTGCCTCGCCCGTGGCAGCGGCTTCGAAGGCGGTGGTGCGCACCGTGATCACCTTGATCGGGTCCAGGGACTGGACCGTGGCCACGACGTTCCCGGCGTAGATGGGCCGCTGAAAGGTGTCCGGGGACTCCACCGCGGTGATCTCGGACACGTGCGCCACGTCCAGCAGCGCCGCCACCCGGGGCAGCAGATCCTTGCCGGTGGTGCTGGCCGGGGCCAGCACGTGGGTGTAGTCCCGGGCGAGGCGCGCCACCAGCGGGGCCGCTTCCTCGGCGAGCTGATGGGCGAGCTGGGGCGCATCGGCCACCAGCACCTTGGCGACCCCGGCGATCTGGGCGGCGGCCGCGGCGGCGCCGGCGCACTCGTGGCCGAGCACCAGCAGGTGCAGCTCGGCGCCGATCTGGCGGGCCGCGGTCACGGTGTGCAGGGTGGCGGGCTTCAGCGCGCCCTGGTTGTGATCGGCAACGACCAGTGTTCTCATGTCAGATCACCTTCGCTTGGTTCTTGAGCTTTTCCACCAGCTCGGCGGCCCCGGACACCTTGATCCCGGCCTGCCGCCGCGGCGGCTCCACCGCCCGCAAGAGCTTCAGCCGTGGGCTCACCTCGACGCCGAGATCGGCGGGGCCGAGGCGCTCCAGGGGCTTCTTCTTGGCCTGCATGATGTTCGGCAGCTTCACGTAGCGCGGCTGGTTCAGCCGGAGATCGGTGGTGATCACCGCCGGCAGGCGCAGGCGCAGCACCCGGACACCACCGTCCACCTCGCGGGAGACGGTGAGCCCGCCGTCCTCCGCCACCACCTGGCAGGCGAAGGTGGCCTGGCCGCAGCCGAGCAGGGCGGCGAGCATCTGCCCGGTCTGGTTGCAGTCGTCGTCGATGGCCTGCTTGCCGAGCAGCACCAGGTCGGCCTGCTCACGCTCGACGACGGCTTTCAGGAGCTTCGCCACCGCGAGGGGCTGCAGCTCGACCTCGGTCTCCACCAGTAGGCCGCGGTCTGCACCCATGGCGAGCGCCGTGCGCAGCGTGTCCTGGCATTGGGGAGTCCCCATGGAGACCACCACCACTTGGCTTGCGTGGCCGGCTTCTTTCAGCCGTACCGCTTCCTCCACGGCGATCTCGTCGAAGGGGTTCATGGACATCTTGGCTGCGGCGACCTCGACGCCGCTGCCGTCCGCCTTGGGGCGGACCTTGACGTTGTAGTCGACCACGCGTTTGACGCCGACCAGTATCTTCATGATTTCTTTCCTCCTCGCTGTGAGTTAGGGGGCTCAGGCGGCGGCCGCCTGGGCGCGGAACTCCACCAGGAACAGGCCTTCGCCGTCGGCAACCAGGCGATCGCCCACCAGGCAGCGGGTCGCGAGCGCGACCCGCCGGCGCTCGCGATCGACCCCGGTCACGGTCGCCATCACCCGCACCGTCTCGCCGATGCGCACCGGGGAGCAGAAGCGAAGCGTTTGGCCCATGTAGATGGCGCCGGGGCCGGGCAGCCGGGTGCCGGCCACGCAGGAGATGAGTCCCGCCAGCAACATTCCGTGGACCACCCGCCCCTGGAAGCGGGTGCCCCGGGCGTACTCCTCGTCGATGTGGATCGGGTTGTCGTCGCCGGAGATGCCGGCGTAGAGGATCACGTCGGCCTCGGTGATGGTCTTGCCGTAGCTGGCGGACATGCCAATCTCCAAGTCCTCGATGCAGTAGCCGCGGGGCGTGTGTGTCATGGCCTGGGTCTCAGGATTGTGGTTCAGGGGACGACCGGGATGGATCCGGGGCGCGGGGCGGCGCCGAGGGGCGCCGCCCGCGTGCGCTCAGGCGGTTTCTTCAATGACCGGGGGCACGTCCGGCTCGGCCTTGGCGGCGAAGTTTCCCCGCCGCTCCACCAGCAGGTAGAGCACCACGCCGATGCCGATGGCGTAGATGGTGGACTTGGGGTCGGGCATGGCGAGCGTCACCGCGACGATGCCGGCCACGCCGCGCTGGGCGGAGCTCTTCAGCTCCTCCATGCCCACCATGATGCAGATGTAGGCGGTGAGCACGAGGGTAAGCGACAGCGCGATGGCCAGCACCGGCTTGAACAGCGTCACCAGGGGCAGGGCGAAGAGCGCCAGGAAGCCGGCAATCCAGAAAGTGCCGCCACCGCTGTAGATCGAGTCCATGGCCTCACGTCCCTTGCTGTAGCGCTCGGCCACGGTGGCATGGGCGGCGGTCCATAGGGGTCCCGCCAGGCCAGGCCAAGGTGCCAGGAAGGCGTGCAGCAGGTTGCGGATGGCGGTGACCAGGTGCACCCGGTTGACGTCGTCGCAGATGGCCTCGTCCTTTCTGAGGTGATCGACGCGCTCCACCAGGGTGAAGCCGACCACGATGTCGCCGAAGGCGATCACATAGGCGATCACGGCGGTGGGGATGGCGAGCAGGAACAGGTCCCAGCCCGGGAATCCCACGGTAAAGGTGAGGTACTGCCACATGAGCGCGAAGTCCGGGTGGGTGATGCCCCACTCAATCTCCGGCACCGGGTACTCGCCGACGCCCCAGCCGATCACCATGGCGGCGATCAGCGCCGGCACCATGCCGAAGTTGGCGATGCGCTTGGCGAGCGGGTAGCGGTTTGCCACCTCTTTGAAGGACAAGGAGAACAGCAGGTAGGCGGAAAGCAGGGAGCCGGCGATCAGCGAGATCGGGGTGCTGTCGATGCGCCCGCCGGTCTTCAGCTCACCCATCAGGGCGGCAATGCCGGCGCCGATGATGATCCCGGCCTTCAGCGAGTTGGGGATGATGTTGACGAGCTTCGACCCCAGCCCAGTGACCCCCAGCACCAGGAAGATCAGGAACACCTCCATCTGCAGGGCGAACATGGCCTTGATGGCCTCGGGCCCCGGCTCGAAGCCGCCGAGGAAGAGGAGCACCACCGGGATCGCCGGGGTGATCCAGCCCGGGACCAAAGGCACGCCCATCAGCGCCGGCAGCATGTAGCCGATACCGGCCACGAAGGTGAAGGCCAGGGCCGCCTCGTAGGGCATCCCTAAGTACTTCTCCAGCAGCGGGATCATGGCCAGGCTGACCACGAACATGATCAGCCCCTGGATCATCTCCGCCGATTCCCAGCGGTAGTGGACGAAAGGCAGGCGGACATGGAACGGGCCAAGGGCCCAGTGGGGCTGCTCCTCCCCGTAGGCGCGCTTATAGATCTGCATGGCAGATTCCTCTCGGGCTTGGGTTGTAGTCAGTCGGTGCGGTCGTTACGGCCGCCTGAGGCCTCCGGGCGGAGGCCCTCAGAGCGCCTTGGCCTGCTCGCGCAGGACGAACTTCTGGATTTTTCCGGTGGAGGTCTTCGGCAGCGGGCCGAACACGACCGTGCGGGGCGCCTTGAAGCGCGCCATCTGGCTGCGGCAGAACTCGATGATCTCCGCGTCGGAGGCCGCGGCGCCTTCCTTCAAGGTGACGAAGGCGCAGGGGGTCTCGCCCCATTTCTCGTCGCCGCGGGCCACCACTGCGGCTTCCAGCACGGCCGGGTGGCGGTAGAGGACGTCTTCCACCTCGATGCTGGAGATGTTCTCGCCGCCCGAGATGATGATGTCCTTGGAGCGGTCCTTGATATCGATGTAGCCGTCCTCGTGCCACACGGCGAGATCCCCGGAGTGGAGCCAGCCGCCGGCGAAGGCCTCTTCGGTGGCCTGGCTGTTCTTCAGGTAGCCCTTCATGACGTTGTTGCCGCGCATGAAGATCTCGCCGATAGTCGCGCCGTCCCGGGGCACCGGCTGCAAGGTCTCCGGGTCGGCCACCATCAAGCCTTCCAGCACCGGGCCCTTGACCCCCTGACGGGCCTTCAACGCTGCCCGCTCGGCGAGCGGCAGCGCGTCCCACCGCTCGTGCCAGGCGCTGACCACGCAGGGGCCGTAGGTCTCGGTGAGCCCATAGACCTGGGTCACCTGGAAGCCCATACCCTCCATGCCGGCGATCACCGCCGCCGGCGGTGCGGCCCCCGCGGTCATGACCTTGACCGAATGGTCGATTCCGGCCTTGGCGCTCTCGGGGGCGTTGTTCAGCAGGTTCAGCACGGTGGGGGCGCCACAGAAGTGGCTCACCCGCTCCTGCCGGATAAGGTCGAAGATGGGCTCGGCGCGCACCTGGCGCAGCGACACGCTCACCCCGGCCACGGCTGCCAGCGTCCACGGAAAACACCAGCCGTTGCAGTGGAACATGGGCAGGGTCCACAGATAGACCGGGTGCTGGCCCATGCCCCAGGAGAGCGCGTTGCTCAAGGCGTTGAGGTAGGCGCCCCGGTGGTGGTAGACGACGCCCTTGGGGTTGCCGGTGGTGCCGGAGGTGTAGTTCAGGCTGATGGCCTGCCACTCGTTCTCCGGCCGCTCCCATTCAAACTCCGGGTCGCCGGCCGCCAGGAAGGCCTCGTAGCTTTGGCTCCCCAGGAGCTCGCCGCCGCTGTAGTCCGGATCGTCCACGTCGATGACCAGCGGCGGGCGGGCCACCAGGCGCAGGGCCTTGGCGATGGTGTCGGAGAACTCCCGGTCGGTGATCAGCACCTTGGCCCCGCCGTGGTTCAGGGTGAAGGCGATCAGCTCGGCGTCCAGCCGTACGTTCAAGGTGTTCAACACGGCGCCGGCCATGGGCGCGCCGAAGTGGCACTCGAGCATCTCGCTGGAGTTCGGCAGCATCGCCGCCACCGTGTCGCCACGCCCGATGCCGGCGCGGGAGAGCGCCGAGGCCAGGCGGCGGCAACGCTGGTGGGTCTCGAGCCAGGTGCGGCGGACTACACCCTGGACCGTGGCGGTGCGCTCCGGGTACACGAAGGCGGCGCGCTCGAGGAAGCTCAAGGGCGTCAGCGGCACGTAGTTCGCCGGGTTGGCGTCGAGACCCAGCTCGAAGGGATTGATGTGCGGGTTGGTAGTCATTGACTGCTGTTCCTCCCACGGATCGACACGTTGCGTGTGCTTCGAAGCGCCGCCCTGGGTCTGCCGGGTTGCAGCGAACCGCGTGGTCTCGGCGGTTGCCTCACTCGGGAGGCGGGTGCTCAGCGCTTCGTGGGGAGGGAGCGTAGAGGGGGGTGTTTTCGGAACTTTGCGCGAAATGTATCGAATTGCAGCGGGGCGGCGCGGAATGCCCGCGGGTGGCGAAGCAGCGGCCTCAGTGGGTCAGCGGCTCCTGCCAGTCCACGTCGGCGGCAAACAGATAGCCCGCGCCGTAGACGGTCTTGATGATCTGCGGGTCCTTGGGGTCGCTTTCGATCTTGCGGCGGATGCGGGAGATGCGAATGTCGATGCTGCGATCGAGGGGGCTCGTGTCCGCGGCATCGTCCCCCAGGAGTTGATCGCGGGAGAGAATGCGCTTGGGCGAGCGCAGGAAGCGAGTCAAGAGCAGCGCCTCCGAGGCGCTCAGCGTTTCCACGCTGCCGTCTGGTCGGCGCACCGCCAGGGCGTCGCCGTCATAGACCCGGCCGGCGAAGCAGGCGAGCTTGCCGCCGCGATCGCTCTGGGCGCTGGAGAGCAGCTCGATCCGCCGCAGCAAGCTGTGCACCCGGGCGACCAGCTCGCGGGGCTCGATCGGCTTCACCAAGTAGTCGTCGGCGCCTATCTCCAGGCCCAGCACCCGATCGGAAAGCTCACCGCGCCCGGTGGTGACGATGACTCCGGTGTCGGCATGGCCCGCGAGCGCCTTGACGAGCTCCATGCCGTCCATGTCCGGCAGCATCAGATCGACGATGCAGACGCTCGGCCGCTCGCGGCTGATGGCGCGGCGCGCCTCGCTGCCCAAGCGGAAGCCTCGGCAGGTGATTCCATACTGGCGCAGGGTCCGGCATACCAGGTCGCGCAGGTCGTCCTCGTCCTCGACCACGTACACCGGCTTCTCACATGCCGCCACCTGGTACTCCTCGTCTTCAGGCGGACACAGTGCTCTCCGCCAGCGCGATGGCGGCCCGGAGATCCTCTCGGTCGAAGGGTTTGCGGAGGACCACGAGTCTGCGCTCGTTCTTGGCCGCCAGCGCCTGATCGTCGACGAAACCGGTCATCAGTACCACCAGGGTATCGGGCTTGGCGGCTAGCAGTTGCTCGGCCAGGTCGAAGCCGTCCAGCACGCCGGGCGTCATCACATCGGAGACTAGCAGGTAGAGCTCCTCGGTGCCGAGGGCCAGGGGCGCCGCCTCCTCGGCGCTGGCGCACTCCAGCACCAGGAAGCCCAGCCCCACCAGCTGCTGGCGCACCACGGTGCGCAGCTCCGGCTCGTCCTCCACCAGCAGGGCCAGCTTGCCGGCCCACTCGGCAGTATTGGTCGCAGCGAGTACTGGGGTGGCTTCGCTTTGCTGGGACCGACTGGCAGCGGGTAGCAGCAAAGTCACCGTGGAGCCCGCGCCGGGCCGGCTCGCGATCTCCACCTGGCCGCCGGACTGCTTCGCGAAGCCGTAGACCATGCTAAGCCCCAGGCCCGAGCCGCCACGGCTGCGCTTGGTGGTGAAGAAGGGCTCGAAGGCCCGCGCCCGGGCCTCCTCGCTAAAGCCCTCGCCGCTGTCCGCAATCTGCAGTGCCACGTACTCTCCCGGTGCCAGCGTGCCTTGGGCTTGCGCTGGCTCGATCGTGCGGCGGCCGATGCCAAGCTGGAGCTGGCCGCCGTTCGGCATGGCGTCGCGGGCATTGAGGGCCAGGTTGATCAGGGCGTTCTCGAGCTGACCCGGGTCCGCATAGACCCGATGGGGCCCCTCGGCTTGCTCCAGCGTCACTTGGATGTTTCCCGGCAGCGATCGACGGAGCAGGGTGGTGGTCTCCTGCAGCAGGGCGGCGGCGTCCACCGCCCGCGGCTCCAGGGGCTGGCTGCGGGCGAAGGCCAGCAGGCGGCCGGTGATATCCGCGCCGCGGCGGCTGGCGCGGATGGCCGGGTCGAGGTACTCCACCAGCCCCGGAACCTCCGGGTAGCGTTCCCGGGCGCTGGCCAGGTTGCCGATGATGATGGAGAGCAGATTGTTGAAGTCATGGGCCAAGCCCCCGGCGAGCTGAGCCACGGCAGCCATCCGCTGCATCCCCATGAGGCGCCGCTCGGTCTCCTTCTCCTCAGTGATGTCCAGCGTCAGCACGAACACCCCAGGCCCATCCGCGCCTTCCGGGATGAGTGTGGTCCGCAACAGCCGCTCGCCGCCAGTGACGGTGCGCCAGCGCTGGGTGAAGTGCTGCACCGTGCCCCGGCGGGCTGCCGCCAGCTGCCCCATCCGCTCGCCGCCCTGGTCCCAGCCGACCAAGGCCGGCAGGGCCTGACCGACCAACGAGGCCTTGTCGGCCGCTAGCAGCTCGGCATAGCTGCGGTTAACGAAGCGGATGCGGTCCGACTCGTCGAGCTGGGCCACGCTGGCCGGAATGGCGTCCAGGAGCACCCGCTGGCGGCGCTCCGCCTGCGCCAGGTCGACCTGGGCCTGCTGCAGCCGCTCGACGGTGTGCTGGAGCGCCGCGGTGCGCTCGCGCACGCTGGCGTCCAGGTTGTCGATGTTGTGGCGCAACCGCACCACCATGCCGTCGAAGGCCGTGGACAACACGCCGATCTCGTCCTCCTGCCGGATGTCGCTGCGGGCCGAGAGGTCGCCGCCCTGCACCCTGCGGGCAGTGGCGGCCAGGCGGTTGATGGGCTCGCTGATGCGGCGCACGAACAGGTAGCTCAGGAGCACCGAGAGCAACAGGAAGGACAGCGACACGGTGAGGATGCGGTTGCCCAGCACCGCCGAGCTCTCCCGCAGCTCGTCCACGTACACCGAGGAGACGATGAACCAGTTGAAGCCTTTGAAGTGGCGGACCCAGGAGATCTTCTCGTAGACATAGTGGCCCGGGTCGTCGGGGCGGTCCCAGAGGTAGTAGTAGCCCTGGTCGGAATCGGCGACCTTGGCGATCTCGGCGCCGATAGGTCGACGGCTGATGGGCTCCACCAGCTCGCCGAAGTAGGTGCCCTCGATGTTCGGGTTGGGGTGGATGATCATCCGGTAGCTGGAGTCGAAGATGTACAGATAGCCCGTCTCCCCGATGGTGAGCTCGCGCAGGGCCTTGCGCAGGTCCGCGATGGCCACAGCCTCGCGGCGGCGCACGTCTGCCTCCACGTCGTCCAGGTAGACGCCGGTGCCGAGCACGAAGCCCCATTCCGGGAAGTCGCGGAAATAGGAGAGCTTGGCGCTAGGCTCACTGGCTTGCAGTCGGCGCCAGGGATATTGGAAGTAGCCCTCGCCGTCGCGGCGGGCGATCGCCACCAGCCGGGGGATCACCGGGTCGCCGGCCTCGTCCACCTGGTCGGCCATGTTCTCGCCCTGAATGCGCGGGTCCGGATGCGAGCGGACCACGGCCTCATAGTCGGCGATCCAGAAGTAGTCGTTGTTGCCGTAGCGGAAGTCGCGGAGGGTCTCGTAGAGGTGTTGCCGGGCTTGGTCGAGGCCGAGACCGCCGTCCTGGACCTGCTGGTAGACCGAGCCCACATAGTCGGAGGCAATCTCGACGATGTTCTTCAGCCGCACCCGGTGGGCCTCCAGAGCCAGCGCCCGGTGGCTCTCCAGGTTCAGGTGGATGCGATTGGCCAGCTCGTAGACCGTGTCCAGCACCGCCCGGCCGGCCCGCTCCTCCAGATCGAAGGCGGTGCGCTGGATGAGCGGTACCGAGAAGCCGTAGATGGCCAAGGTGAGGGCCAGGATCACCGGAACCGTGCTGGCGAAGAGCTTCCAGGACAGGCGCGAGCGGATCATCGCGGCGACGGACTTGAGCGGTCTCATACCCAGTAGCCAATGAAAGGTACGGCCGACAACGATAGCGCGTGCATGCACGGGAGCCGCTGGCTGTAGTACGCTCCCACGCGGCTGGCAACGAAAGCACGTGCCCCGGGGTGTAGGGGTGCGCAACTTGTTGCCCACGCGTTCCCTAGCTTGACTGCAGGCTAAGCTCGGCCTCCTGCCGAACACAATCGTCGTCGCAGGCGAGGTTGCCCCGGTGGCGCGGAACGGTCAAGGTGTCAGGTAAACGCCGTCCCGCAGCACATGTCTTGGTAGGGTGCCCTGGCTTCGGCCTCGAATAGGGCTTTGCCCACGGGTAGCCGCATAATTTCGGAGCTTTGCATCACTGTCAAACACGATCAGAAAAAGCGTTTTTTGGCGTCCTCGAGGGCAATCTCCGGCGCGCTCAGCTCGCCTAGATCACTGACTTCGGCCAAGCTGGCGATCGGGCGCTGCTTTATCTTGCCTTGCGCGCGGTACAGTTCGACCGACTCATAATTGCGGGTCTCGCACCCACAAAACGGCTTGGGCCCCTTGCGGCGCCGACGCACACACACACCGCTACAGGCTTTTCCGCTTTTAGGAGCGCTTGAAAAGGGGCTAGACCATTGCCGGGCGAGGCCTTCCCCACTCGAATCCCCTCCGATGGAGGGGGATAGCCAGAGCAGTTGAGCATTTCAACACCTCCTGTTGCAGCCCTCGTAGACGGAGCTCCGAGCTGCCAGGGAGGAAATGCCGATCAACTTTCTCGAAACGGTCTACCTTCGAAAAGTACGCCTGAAAAAAGTAGAACAGCAGACGCACCAATAATGGGCGTACCGGCGGAGACTCACCCGCGGAGGTGGTGTGCCGAGAGGTGGTCAGGCTGCTCAAGCCTTTTGGCTGCCACATTTTGGTGTGCGATCCCTATGTCGAGCTCAGTGCCGAAGATCTCGCGCACGGCGTCGAACAGGTCGTGCTCGAGGAGCTGCTCCGCAATTCGGACGTGGTCACGCTGCATGCGCGGGTGGCCGAGGAGACGACCGGATTTTTGGCCGCTCCGCAGTTCGCGGTGATGAGGAATGGGGCTTAGCTCATCAACACGGCGCGTGGCCCCATGGTCAACTACGATGACATGTACGATGCATTGGTGTCCGGAAAGCTTCGTGGCGCCGGGCTCGAGACTTTCGCGATCGAACCGCTGCCGCCGGGCTGGCCGTTGCTCGAGCTCGACAACGTGACGCTGACGCCTCACATCGCCGGAGCTTCGATAAGGACGACCACCTATAGGGGCGAGATGGTGGCCGAGGAGATCAGGCGTTACTTGGCACGGGAAGCGCCCCTCAACGCTTGCTGAGGCAGCACTATGTCCGATCACGCTCTGCGGGAAGAGATCATCGCCAATTGCCTGAAGATGAACGCCAGTGGGCTGAATCAAGGCACCTCCGGCAACATCGGCGTCCGCCACGGCAAGGGACTCTTGATCACGCCGAGCGGCATTCCCTACGAGCAGTTGGAGCCGGCCGATATTGTCTATATGGAGCTGGATGGGACCTTCCAACACGCCCGGGCGCCTTCCAGCGAATGGCGGTTCCATTGCGACATATTGCGGGCGAAGCCGGAAGTTGCCGCCGTCGTGCATGCCCATCCGACCTATTGCACCACCTTGGCCATTCGCGGCATGGACATTCCCGCCGTGCATTACATGATTGCCTTGGGTGGCGGCAACTCCATCCGTTGCGCGCCTTACGCCACTTTTGGCAGCCAGGAACTGTCCGATACCGTCCTCGAGGCGCTGCAAGGGCGTACTGCTTGTTTGCTGGCGAACCACGGCATGATTGCCACCGGCCCGACCCTGGCGAAGGCGATGTGGCTGGCGGTCGAGGTGGAGACGCTGGCCCGGCAGT